>Ga0099364_10003513_pt1 | contig 24286 bp, 21 predicted proteins | sample TergutTh196P3_FD_73070 | JGI IMG/M metagenome (GOLD analysis project Ga0099364, IMG submission 73070) | Microcerotermes parvus P3 segment gut microbial communities from Pointe-Noire, Republic of the Congo - Th196 P3 | ecosystem: Host-associated > Arthropoda: Insects > Digestive system > Gut ...
GTATGGTTTTGATCTGGATACCAGCTGGGGAATTCGACATGGGGAGCAGTGATATTACTGGAGCAACGCCGCACAAGGTAATACTTACTCAAGGTTTTTATATGGGTAAAACACAGGTAACGCAGGAGCAATGGAGAAGTGTTATGGGAACTGATGCTCGCTTGGCTCAAGTAAATACCGGAACAGATTTAGGTAGAGGGGATAATTATCCCATGTATTGGGTAAACTGGTATGATGCAATATTGTTCTGTAATCGCTTGAGCTTAGAAGATAATTTAACGCCAGCTTACCATGTTGAAGGTGTAAGCGATTGGGCAACAGAAACAGCCCCTACATCTAGTAATGATGACTGGAATAATGTTGTAATAGTTTCTGGTTCCACTGGCTATCGTTTACCAACAGAAGCACAGTGGGAATATGCCTGCCGGGCTGGGACAACTACAACATGGAGTCATAGTGAATCTTTACATAATAATTATATGTGGTTCAATGGCAATGCTGATGATACAACTCATCCTGTTGAAACAAAACTGGCAAATCCCTGGGGTTTATTTGATATGCATGGGAATGTATGGGAGTGGTGCTGGGATAGGGGTGGGACTTTTACATCAGCAGCGCAGACTGATCCTCACGGACCAAACGTTGGCACTGTTCGTGTATGTCGCGGCGGGTCTTGGAGCGGCTCGGCCCAGAACGCTCGATCAGCCAATCGGGAAAGCGTCAGTCCGAACCTTTCAACCAACAATCGTGGCTTCCGAGTTGTGCGGCCTTAACGGTCGCGCGCCCCTAGTTTAGCGATAAGTGGATATTAAGGCAGCAATGCCTCTTATATATCATTGCCCTTGTGGGCGATCAATCAACCATGATTAGATTATCATGGACAAAAGGAGTTCTATCTATATGAAGAACTTATTTAAAATTTTCGGTCTTATTGCTATTACAGCAATAATCGGTTTATCAATGACAGCCTGTGATTCAGGCAGCGATGACAGTTTGAATATTCCAGGGCTTAAAAGCGCACCCAGTGCAGCGGAATTGTTAGCAGTTGGAATTTCTCAAGAACAATTCGATGCCATAAGAAATGCAGTACCTGGGTTTCAGGGTGTTATAGCAGGGTCTTTAAAACTTTTTTGGATAGGCGGCAATGAGACTGTTTTTTATACATTATTGCATGAAGTGGAAAAACAGCTAGAAATAGTTCTTGATGATTATACACATGGAGGTGAGATTGTTTACAATGGGAACTATGGCGATGACGACAAATGGTTTGTATATGTAGTTTTGTTTGCAGAAGATTATGTAGATCCTAATGGATTATATACTATTCCAAAAAATACCATTGAACTTGGATTGGAATTAGACTAGAACAGTACATGCATTGGCATAAGCTGCCAGTGCATGTGATTTTGTTTTAATTACAGTGACGACCTTTATTATCCTGAAGCTGCTATTACAGTGGTTGTAGCTGGAGCTTTTTTACTTTGCATTGCTTGAGCTCGTTCCTTCATTGTGGTGTAATTAACCGGTTTAAATTCAGCTAATTGTTCAGGAGTAAGCCTAGGACTATCTTCATCATAATCCAACGGGTATTTTTCTGCTTTCTCAAGCATTGCCAGTTCCTCTTGGGTTAACTCTGAACCAACCGGACGCCTGTAAATCTCTTTCGCCATAATATAACCTCTTCTCTTCCATGTCTGCTAAACGGACAGAAATAATATTCGGTATTTCTCCCGCTTCTGTATATACCATAAAAAGAACCTTCCCGGCCATTCCGATTGTTTGCCAACGATCCTGCCCAGGTGTACTATGTTCTTTGTCATGGCGTTCTATTCGCATTTCATCATCAAGAACCAAGCCGCCGAGCGACAAGGGCAATTTCCGCTTATTTATGTTTATCTGGTTCTTTTCAGGATCCCATGTTACATCCATCTTGTATTATAGCTCCTTTGTTAGTATATTGCAAATCGCTTTTTTTTGAATGGAATTTATCAAACTATTAAGTATATCACAGTTTTGGAAAAAGTTGTAATATTCCTTATTATAAAGGAATATATGGATAAACATTTCTGTACCTGTACTGTACTTCAATGCCCAAAACACCCCAATAATAATGATAATGGATGCGACCCTTGTATAAAGAAGAATTTAGAACTTGGGGAAATACCTTCTTGTTTTTGGCATAATATTACAAATGGTGTTGAGGGGAAGACAGACTATAGTGTTGAGAAATTCACACAGTTTTATTTGGAACATAAGAAAAATAGCTCTGGGTAAAAAAATCCTCCCCCATCCCTCCTCCGCGTCTTGGCGTGCAAAAATCCGTTCATTGCTATACGAGGAGGATTTCCTGTTGCCGTACGTAGATAGCTGTACTGTTATAGCAGGTTATTCTAACTATTAGTCATTTATCAATTGCAGGCGAAAGTGTTTTTATAATACTTTTTGCAGTGTACTCTTTAATTTCATTATGCCGGGGAACAGTTGTTTCAATTTTTGTTAAAAGTTTAAACAGTTAAATAAATCAAGCAGCATTTCTTCAAGCTCTTCTATTGTTTCGCCTTCAGTTACATGCTGTGGAAAATCAGCAAAATATCCTATGTAACCACCTTCCTCAGCTTCAAAATATGTATATTCTAGTTCCATAATAAGCTCCTTTTTATACTATACCAGATTTATGGTTTTTTTGGAAGTCTAATCACTACCCATTCCCCCATCCCCCTCTGTGATCTCCGCGTCTTGGCGTGCTAAAAATCCGTGGATCTCTACAATTCAAAAATCTCATGCAAAAATAGCGAGGCAGCGTGGGCTGTATTAAGGCTTTCGATTAAACCAGTGCCTGGAATGCGGACAAGCATAAAACAGTTGTCCTTGACTTCCTGTGAAAGACCTGTTTCTTCATTTCCAATAACTAAAGCAATGCCCGGTTTTGCGCCCTTGCCATGCTCTCTTACAATTTTTGGCAAGTCCCTTAAGCGCTGCCTGGCGCGGACATCAGCGCCTATTGTTAAGAGTTTTTTGGAAGCGTCTTTTAAAAATGCTGCGGTATTTTTTACTGTGCGGATATTAACATGCTCCATTCCGCCCTCAGCAATGCGGAAAGCGCTTGTTGTAATTTTTGATGAAGCGCCTTGTTCCGGAATTACGATTAAGCTTGAGTCAAAAAAAGCTGCTGAACGCACTATTGCTCCAAAATTATGGTCGTTATTTACTGAATCAAGAACTATCCCTGTTTTTTTGTTTTGCGCCCATTCTTCAAGCTCCTCACGTGTCAGGGCCTGTATGTCCGGCTCGTAGATCATGGCCACCACTCCCTGGTGGTGGCTTGTTTTGCAGATTCGCTCCAGCTCTTCATCATCGCAAATTTTATAAGGACGTTTGCGTTCTGCAAGTTTTTTGCAGACACCGGTAAATGAATTAAACACATCCTCCCTTAAAAAAAGGCGGTTTATGTTTTGGGGGTTATATTCTGCCGCAGCCATAACTGCATTAAAGCCGCATATAGCTAGTTCATTTGTAAGTTTGTTGCGCATAAAATCAGTATAGCCAGAATTATAAAAAAATAGTAGATTAAAATTCATTGATGTACAGGAGTAAATTAATGTTAAAAGGACGCAGTTTAATAGAACCTTTGGACTTGAGCAAAGAGGAAATGGAGGAGCTTTTTGATCTTGCTGCAGAGATAGAGAAAAATCCTGAAAAATGGAAGGACAGCCAAAGGGGAAAACTGCTTGCAACATTGTTTTTTGAAGCAAGCACAAGGACAAGGCTTTCTTTTGAAGCAGCCATGCAGAGGCTTGGCGGAAGCTGTCTTGGGTTTGCGGACAGCGGTTCCAGCTCTGCTATAAAGGGAGAAAGTCTTGCGGACACCATACGCACTGTGGCCTGCTATGCAGATGTTATTGTTATGCGAAACCCAAAGGAAGGCTCGGCTCTTTTGGCTTCGCGCTGTTCGGATGTGCCTGTGATAAATGCCGGCGACGGCGGGCATCATCATCCGACACAAACCCTGACAGACCTTTTGACAATAAAGCGCTTAAGGGGGGATGTTAAAAATCTGTGCGTGGGTTTTTGCGGGGACCTCAAGTTTGGCCGCACGGTTCATTCACTTGTAAAGGCACTTTCAAGATATGAAGGCATTAACATGATTTTTATTTCTCCAAAGGAACTTAAAATTCCGTCTTATCTTAAATCCAGTGTATTAAAAAATGAAAAAAGCAAAATAAGTCTTACAGAAACAGACAACCTTGACAATGTAATGGGAGAGCTTGATGTGCTTTACATGACAAGGGTTCAAAAGGAAAGGTTTTTTAACGAAGAAGATTATATACGCCTTAAGGACAGTTATATTCTTACAAACGAAAAAATGAAGACAGCAAAAAAAGACATGATGATCCTTCATCCTCTTCCAAGGGTGAATGAAATTTCAACAGAAATCGATGATGATCCGCGCGCTGCATATTTCAAGCAGGTTAAGTACGGAATGTTTGCAAGAATGGCTCTGCTTTCGCTGGTCTTGGGGTATATATAAGGAGGGATTGTGCTTAATATAGATAAAATTAAAAACGGTATTGTAATAGATCATATAAAGGCAGGGCAGGGGATTCATATTTTTAACTGGCTAGGCCTTGATAAAATACCCTATACAGTTGCTTTTGTTGTAAATGCAAATTCGCGCGACATGGGGAAAAAGGACATTATTAAAATTGACAATACAATAAAGATCAATCTTGATGTTCTTGGACTTATTGATCCCAATATTACAGTTAACATAATCGAAGATGAAAAGATTAGCAATAAAATTCACCTTAAGCTTCCAAAGCGGGTTGAAAATGTTATCCTGTGTAAGAATCCCAGATGCATTACAAGCACAGAAAAATATGTTCATCATGTGTTTCAGCTTGAAAACTTGAGTACAAGATCTTACCGCTGCGAATACTGCGATGATATTCAGGAAAATGTTTCTGTTTACAGTTTTAGCAGGGGGTGAAAAAAACTTCTGCTGAACACAATGTTGGATGGCTGCGGCTTTCTTCAATAACAATGCGCAGCATTGATGTCTCTATTGGTTCAAAGCAGCAGATTTTTTTATAACCCACAGTGGTTCCTGAATATATTTTTTTATAATCGTTTGAGCTGTCTGACTTTACATAAACAGAAAAAGCTTCAATGCGCTGGCTCTCCCTTATTTGTTCCCCAAGCACAAGATGGGATATTTTGGTTTTTTCCTTAAAATTTATTTCAAGCTCGCATTTTTCTGTTAAAGGCTGCCAATAACTTTCATCATGTAATAATATGTTTGCAGCAGGGTGCAAGGGGTTTTCACTTGAGGCATGGATTTCTGCATTGTCTTTAAGAAGGTTTATTGAAAAAATGTTTTTGATCGCCTGGCCAAGTTCCTCTAGCAGCCGGCAATCTGCTTTGTGTATACGGCCTTGTGTATCAGGAGGAATATTTAAAAGAAGCAATGAATTACCGCCAACTGACTTTTTGTAAATATCAAGCAGTTTTTCCAATGGTTTGAGTTTGTCGTTTTCGTTTGGATGATAGAACCAGCCAGGCCTTATGGAAACATCAACTTCAGCCGGGTACCATACAAGGTCTTTCTCGTTTTCAAGTGCTTTGCGGCTGCCCAGGTCTTCATCCTCCCAATTAAGCGGCCTGTCGCGGAATGATGTGTCATCAGACTTTTGCGAGTGCTCGGCGATTTTACCTGTGTCACGCAAACGCGCAGGCACTACACTCCATTCAGAAGCCCTTGTGTCACCGGCTTCGTTGCCTATCCAGCGTACATCAGGCCCTGAGATTGCTATTACCGCATCGCTTTGATGATGCCGGATTAAACTGTAATAGCGTTCCCAGTCATAGATCTGTTTTTTTCCGTTTGGCCCTTCTCCGCAGGCACCGTCAAACCAAAGAGAATAGAGTTTCCCATAACGTGTTAAAAGTTCTTCGAGCTGGTTGCAGAAAAAATCATCATAGGGTTTGCCGCTGCCATAAGTTTTTTCATGTCTGTCCCAGGGGGAAAGGTAAAGGCCCAATTCTAAATTATATTTTTCACAGGAAGCAGCGAGCAGTTCAACAACATCAAAAGGTTTTGGCGAGGACATGACACTGTGATCTGTAAATCTTGTGTTCCACAGACAAAAACCATCGTGATGTTTTGCTGTCAATATGCAGGCCCTGATCCCGGCAGACTTTATGGCTTCGCACCATTGGTCTGTGTCAAGCTGTGTTGGGTTATAATGTTCAGGGTTCTCGTTTCCAAGACCCCATTCTCTGTCAGTAAATGTATTAATGCCATAATGGAAGAATGCGGTAAATTCCAGCCTCTGCCATGCGATCTGTTGTTCGCTGGGACGTACTTGAATCAGTTCATTGATGTTCATTATAGTCTCTGGTGATATTCCTGCAGGGAATATATATTTTGCCCTGTGTTTTTAAGCTGTTCTTCAATACCTTTAACACTTGCAAGCGCAGCTGTTAATGTTGTCATGTAGGGGATATTGTATCTTATGGCTGACTTTCTGATATAGGAACCGTCATCTGTACTGCGCTTGCTGCCGCTGGGTGTGTTGATAATCATGTCCAGTTGACGGTTGATTATCGCGTCCTCAATATTGGGCCGGCCTTCGTGCAGCTTGTTGATCAGTTCAGCACGTATGCCATTGTTGGTCAAATAGGTGTATGTTCCCTTTGTAGCGAAAATTTTAAACCCGGATTGTTCAAGGCGCTTTGCAGCTTCAAGCGATTTCTCCCTGTCTTTTTTGTCAACAGAAATCAATACTGAACCGGAAAGAGGAAGAAAGCTCTTGCTGCCTTCAAGCGCTTTGTAGAAGGCCAGTCCAAAGGAGTCTGCCAACCCCAGAACTTCGCCTGTAGACTTCATCTCCGGACCCAAAACAGGATCAACTTCCGGGAACATATTAAAGGGAAGAACTGCCTCTTTAACGCCAAAATAAGGAATTTCCGGTGCTTTCATCACGGTCAGATCAAAAGATTCTTTTCCGTTATACTGCGCCATGATAAGTTTTACTGCAAGGTTTGCCATGTTAAGATTACATACCTTGGAAACAATAGGTACTGTTCTTGACGCGCGCGGGTTGGCTTCAAGAACATATACCTTGTCATTGTGTATGGCATATTGTATGTTTATTAACCCAATGACACCTAACTCTCCTGCGATCTTGCATGTATAGTCACGTATTGTTCTGATCTGTTCTTCACTTATATTTACCGTGGGGATTACACAGGCAGAATCACCGGAGTGTATGCCGGCATACTCAATATGCTCCATAAGTGCGGGCATAAATGCGTTTTTACCGTCTGCAAGAGCATCTGCTTCACATTCAAGTGCATTATTCAAAAAGCGGTCAATAAGTATGGGTGCTTCATTGTTTATATACCGTGAATTAACATGGAGATAATTTTTAAGCTGATCATTGTCAAATATAACTTCCATGGCACGTCCGCCCAGAACATAAGAGGGACGTACCATGACTGGATAACCAATTCTTTCAGCTGCAACAACAGCTTCTTCATAATTACATGCCATGGCAGATTCTGGCATTGGTATATCAAGCTGTTCCATCATTTTTCTGAATAGATCCCTGTCCTCGGCAAGCGCAATAACTTCAGGGCTTGTCCCAAGTATTGGTACCCCTGCCTGCTTCAGTTCCATGGCAATATTGAGCGGTGTTTGTCCGCCAAACTGGACAATAATACCTAAAGGCTCTTCGTGTTTGCAGATTGAAAGAACATCCTCAACAGTAAGCGGTTCAAAATAGAGTTTGCTTGATGTGTCATAATCTGTGGAGACTGTTTCAGGATTGCAGTTGATCATGATTGTTTCAAAGCCAAGCTCGCGCAGGGCAAAGGCTGTATGAACACAGCAATAATCAAATTCTATACCCTGTCCGATTCTGTTGGGGCCGCCTCCAAGGATAATTACTTTTTTATTTTGGGAACCTGATCCATGGTTCGTAGACTTTTCAGTCGCACTCGGTTTTTGTTTTAGGCCTCTCTTTTCTCGTGAGGCATTAAGCTCGCTGCCAAGTGAGCCAAGGCCATTATAGCTTGAGTAATAATACTCAGCATCTGCACCGCTTACAGGTACTATATCCCATTCCATGTTTATACCAATAACTTTTCTGTGGAGTCTTATATATTCTTCAGGCACTTCAAGAAGCTGCGCAAGGTATTTATCGGCAAAGCCGTCTTTTTTAGCTCTTACAAGGAGTTCGTCGGGCAGGACTCTTTTCCTGTATAAAAGAATTTCATTTTCTAGTTCAACAAGTTCTTTTATCTGTTCCAGATAATATTTTTTTATTTTGCTGACATCGAATATCTTATCAATACTTACACCCTTACGCAGAGCTTCGTACACAGCAAAATAGCGCTCGCTGTTGGGGACTGAAATTTTATCCAGCAATGCTTGTGCATCAAGTTTTTGAAAGTTATTTGCAAAACCAAGACCGCTTCTCCCGATCTCAAGAGAACGGATTGCTTTTTGAAATGTTTCCTTGAATGTGCGGCCAAGGCTCATTACTTCTCCCACAGCTTTCATCTGTGTTCCCAGCTTGTCCTGGATGCCGGGGAATTTTTCAAAAGCCCATCTGGCATACTTTACTACTATATAATCCCCATAAGGCGTGTATTTATCCATGGTCCCTTCTTTCCAGTAGGGAATTTCATCAAGGCTAAGTCCTGCTGCAAGAAGGGCGGACACGTATGCTATCGGGAACCCGGTAGCCTTGGAAGCAAGAGCAGAAGAACGCGATGTTCTGGGATTGATTTCTATTACAACAATCCTGCCGGAAATAGGATCATGGGCCAGCTGAACATTTGTCCCCCCAATAACACCGACTTCAGAAACAATGCTGAAAGCGATTTTTTTTAACTTCTCCTGCACCTGTTCGCTTATTGTTAGCATTGGTACTATGCAAAATGAGTCTCCTGTATGAGTCCCCACAGGATCAATGTTTTCGATCATGCAGATTGCGATCATTTGATTTTTTGCATCTCTTACAACTTCAACTTCAAGTTCTTCCCAGCCAAGTATGCTTTCTTCTATTAATACCTGTCCTATAAGCGAGGCCTGTATTCCCCTGGCTGCTATTGTTTGAAGTTCATCCTGGTTATATGCAATGCCGCCGCCTGTTCCGCCCATTGTAAATGCAGGTCTTGCAACTACAGGATAACCAAGTTCAGAGGCAGCTTCCACAGCTTGCTCAACAGAAAGAGCTTCATGGCTTTTTGGCATTTCAACGCCAATCCTGTCCATGGTCTCCTTGAATATGATACGGTCTTCTCCGCGTTTAATTGCATCAAGGTTAACGCCAATTATTTTTACATTATACTTGTCCAGGACTCCGGCTTTTTGCAGCTCAAGGCTTAAGTTAAGGCCTGTTTGTCCCCCAAGGTTTGGAAGAAGCGCGTCGGGTTTTTCCTTGGCAATAATTTCTGTAAGTCTTTTTAGATTAAGCGGTTCTATATAAGTAACATCAGCCACAACAGGGTCGGTCATTATTGTAGCTGGATTGGAATTTGCAAGTATAACTTTATATCCCAAATTCTTAAGAGCCTTGCAGCCTTGTGTTCCTGAATAGTCAAACTCACAGGCCTGTCCTATAATTATTGGACCAGACCCTATAATCATAATATTATTGATGTCAGTTCTTTTTGGCATTCAGCTTACTCCTTTATCACATACTGCAATCTTAATCCATATTGAACCACTTTATCTCCATGGGTGCAAGTGAAACATTTAAAGCAGAACCATCTGCTTTATAAACAACAGTGTCCTGCGGCTCTTGCGAATTGTTAAGCACGCACCAATGCCCGGTTTCAGGATAGGCATTGCACTCTGTATGGATATTTTTACTGAACCAGGATTTTGTCAATTCGCTTTCAATATTGCCGGCCCAGTAGATGCTGCGCAATAAAAGTCTTGTGTTTTGCGCATTATACGGCAGGCCTGATATATACACAGCCCTGCCTTTGCCAAAACTGTTTGCTGCAATTTTTGTGCAGCCATTTTCCACAACAAGGTTTACTGTATCGTCGTTTATGGCATATACATCATCAGTACCGCCGCCAAAGTCAAAGTCCCTGCCAAGACCTTCAAGGATAAAGTGCGGCTGCTCTGTTTCCTGGGTGTATTTTGTATAAATCAAAGTCATGCCAAGTTCCCTGTCAACACCAAGGACATCGCTAAGCTGGAAAAAGCAGCCCTGATGAAGAATTGCACAGGGCTCTCCGATCCCGATAAATCCTCCGCCATTATGCACATATTCCCGCACCGCACAAACAAGCTTTTTGTTAAGCCAGTTTTCTCCTCCGCTCCATGCAGTATTTGCCATGCCGTAATTGAGCAGCACCCTAACATCATCCGGCACACCGTTATGTGCAACTTCATCAAAAGAAAGGAAATCCACATCCACTGCCATGCCGCACAGAGCCTCGATTACGCCGATATACGGATAAAATTGCTTATAGGTTTTTGCGTGTGCTACCATTGTTGTCTGCCAGCGCCGGGATTTGCCCCAGCTGTTAAGGAGTGCAACTTTGAATGGCGGTGTATGGGGTTTTGTTTTGTTGATTTTGTCATAAATTTCCCTGAACTCATTGCAAATTTCTGCAACGCGTTTTATAAAATCAGGAAATTCTACAGCAAGGCCCAGATAACCGCCGTACCCGATTCTGTCCAGGGGACTTCTGCAGATTGAGCGCCTGGCAGCCAGCCAGTTCAAATTAGCTTCTATACACGGGTCGTTGCCCGGGTAAAATGTGTCGGGAAAAAAGTAGGGCAGGAAGCGGCCTTCGCGATATTTGACATCAGGTACATCGGCAATCATGCGGCAGGTAACACCGTCCCCCACAGAACCGACAATGGCGTCAAGGCCAATGTCTTTCCAGTACTTGCCGTAGGGTTCAGCTCCTATCCAGTGATCGCCAAAGAACATCATGGCTTCCTTGCCAGCCTTGTGAACAAGCTCAACACATTCCCTTGCTAGCTTTGTAACAAAGCGCTGAACAAAGTCCATATAATCCAGAAATTGTTTTGTCGGAATACAGAATGAGCCATTGTGATAGCCCTGCTGGACTATGTCCTCCGGCCGCAGCCTGTAGCCATACTCTTTTTCAAAGTCCTCCAAAAGCCTGGGATTAACACTGCCGGAATAACCATACCAGTCAACAAACTTTTCCCGCTTTTTGTCATCATAGATCAATGTGAATTGATAAAAAAATGTCGTAAAACGCACAACATCAGGCCTGGGATTATCAGCCAGCCAGTTTTTTAAATACTGTAGAACGTGATCGCGCGTACGCGGGTTGTAAACATCGTAAGGCAGATCATGCGGCTTGTCTCCCCAGTCATTTGTAAGGTGATTGTACATGCAGACCGCATCCCATATCTGGAATGCAAGGAATGTTACTGTATAAACATGCCATCTCTCGGTTTTAATTGTTACTGTATTATTATCAAAATCCCAGATCCAGCGATCACATGGTACAACTTCACCACTTGTGCGATCGATCACTTCCCAAAAATGTATTGGGTCTTCGATCTTGTTAAGCTGTACTTCTTCTTCGTAATAGCCTTTGAGCAAATTGATCTCAAGGCTTTCTCCCTCAGCAGTAGTGTGAGGTGTCATAAGGTATATCTGCGAGAGTTCTTCGGGGTGGAGCCTTCCCCATTCCAAATCAGCTCTTGTGGTAAGGTATGTGGCATAGACTTTTTCAAAATGCTGCATAACATCTTCCGAGAGGCTTGTTCCGTCACTGTTCCTGACTGCGTCTGCTCCCCACAATTCCTTTATCTCAATAATTTTTGCGTCCATGTTTTTATCTGTGGGCAGTGTTATTTTACCGCTTTTGTAATTATTCATTAATTTGCTCCAAATGCTTATTTACTTTTATATTGTTATATTTTATATTAATATACAGTAAGTTTCAATTTATGGAACTATAAAAAAGATTTGGAGGAAGAAATGAAAAAAATTTCTTTATTGTGTGCAGCTCTGCTTTTGGTCTTTATATCAGCATCATTTATTGGATGTCAGCGTTCTACAACAGCATCCGGGGCTTTTACCATCGCTGCCTTTGAAGGCGGGGAAGGACGTATTTACTGGGAAGAAATGGCTGCCAGTTTTCAGCGCGCCAATCCCAATGTTGAGGTTAATTTAATGGCTGATCCGGAAATCGGAAACATTCTGGTAACCCAGATTGCAGCCGGCGAATGGCCTGATTTTATTTCCCTTTCACAAAACGAGAGAAGCGGTGTCATAATTTCAATGATTATGAACAGACAGCTTCTTGAGCTTACAGACCTCTTTAACGGCCCTGCCCCTGATCGCTCTGGTGCAAGGCTTAGGGACATAATTGTTCCTGGTATTCTTGAAACAACCTGGTGTTCACCGGACAGGGACGGCAGGATTTTCCTTGCTCCTTTTGCAGCCGGTCCCATGGGTCTTGTATATAACAAGAACCTTTTTGAATCCAAAGGCTGGCCCCTTCCTGTTACCTGGGATGACTTTTTTGCCCTGGACGCAGAACTTCAAAAACCTGAAAACTTTGTAACCATTGATGGTCAAAGGGTTAAGAGGTCTCTCTTTACATATCAGGGAATCTATGCTGGTTATCTTGAATCCCTGTTTTGGCCTGCCATTGCCGGTGCAGGCGGAGCTAATGTAATTTCCAATATTGAAAGTTACGCACAAGGCTCTTTTGACAATCCCAGTGTCCGCGCAGTAGTTGAGGCTTTTGCCCGCTTTGCCACTGGCGATTTTCTCATGGAAGGAACAGTTGCTCTTAACCATACCCAGTCCCAGACTGATATGATGATGGGCAGGGCCCTGTTTATCCCCAATGGTACATGGATGGAAAATGAAATGGCTGATGCTCCCCGTGAGCCTGGTTTTACATTTGGCTTGACCCCTGCGCCGGTTCTTCGCGCAGGCCAGGACAGCTTTGTTTTATCCAGCATGGGACAGCTTTCAATTCCCAGAGACGCAAGAAATCCTGAACTTGCAAAACAATTCCTTCTTTCCGTATATTCAAGGGATTCTGTTATCTCATTGGCCCGCAATGCAAATATGACCATTGCAGTAAGCGATGCACGTTCCATTGCAGGTGCTCATTTGAGTTCTGGTGTTGATGGAATGTTCACTGCTTATGACAGGGGCAAGTTTATGCTGTTTGCCTTTGATGCTCCTCCTGCCAACACAAGGGTTAATACCGGTGCTGTCATATTTGATGATAACATGGGACCTCTTGTTACAGGCAGAATTACTCCTGTTGAATATATTCGCAGGGTAGAAGCAGCTTTTGAAGAAATAAGAACGGATATCTCCCGTATGTAAAACCATAGCCCCGCCTCAAAAGGCGGGGTTATTCTTTTTTTATAAAAAAAATTATAGGGATTCTTATGCCTTTTTCCATCAAAACAAGAAAGAGTTCTATACCTAAAGGGTTTATCGCTGTCTGTATAATACCCACTCTGGTTTTATCTGTGTCATTTATGATTATTCCGGCTTTTAATGCATTGCGCATGTCTTTTACAAATGCAATAAGCATGGTTCCGTCAGATAATGTACGGTTTATTGGTTTTGAAAATTATGTGTATATGTTTTTAAGGGACCAAAGATTTCACCAGGCTCTTTGGAATACATTCAGGCTTATGGTGGTTGTCCCTGTATTGAATGTTTTTATTGGTCTTTTTTTCGCGTTTTTGCTGACCCAATCAAACCTTAAGGAGAGGGGATTCTACCGCGTAGTTTTCTTTTTTCCCAGTGTAATATCTTTGACTGTTGTGGCAGTTGTGTGGGCATGTCTTTTTGATCCGCGTTCAGGCGGTGTTATTAACAGGATTGTTGCCTTGTTTGGCGCAGATCCGGTTCCCTGGCTTGGAGAAGAAAACCTGGCACTTTGGTGTATAGCTCTGGTTATGGTTTGGCAGGCTTTTGGCTATTACATGGTCATGCATATTGCGGCAATAGACGGCATTTCTACAGATGTTTACGAGGCAGCGTCCATTGACGGCGCAAAGCCTTCCCATAAATTTTTTCTTATTACCATTCCTTTATTAAAAGATACCATAGGCATTACATGGGTTCTCTCGCTTTCCGGAACCATTAATCTAAGCTATATACTTTCCAATGTTATGACAAATGCGGGTCCGGGTAACGCTACGCTTGTATTGCTTCAGCATATATACAGGATGGCTTTTGGCGTGGGTGCCAATTTTGGTTATGCGATGAGCATTACTGTTTTCTCTCTTGTTCTGGCTTTTGTTCTTTCGAGCTTGTCCAGAAAAATTTCTTACTCTAACGAGAATATATAGGGAGAGAGCCATGAAGATTAACATTAAAATTAAAACACATAAAATAAAAACCTGGGTTTTGCGCATCTTCCTGATTATTTTTGCAATATTATTGTTATACCCTTTAATGTGGAATGTTTTTTCATCATTTAAGACCAACACTGAATTTCTTTCCAATCAGCTTTCTTTACCTCGCGGTTTTGAATGGGATAATTATGTAAGGGCTTTTGTCCGTGCCAACATGGGAGAATATTTCTTTAACTCGATTTTTGTTTTGGTTCTGGCAACGTCTTTTCTTGTCATCTTTGTTGTGCCTACTTCTTATGCCCTTGCACGATACCGCTTCTTTGGCTCCCGTTTTATAGAAGCTCTTTTTATGACCTGTATTTTTATTCAGGCAGCCTATATTATGGTGCCGCTTTATGTGCAGATGCACCGCCTTGGAATGGTTGATAATCTTTTTGCCTTGAGTTTTGTGTACGCAATACTTGGGTTTCCCTTTTCCATTTTTCTGTTATGCGGATTTATGCGCTCCATCCCAAACAGTTATGCAGAGGCAGCGCGCATAGACGGTTGTACGAATTGGGGCATATTGCTTAAGATTATGGTTCCCCTTGCAAAACCCGGCATAGCTACGGTTACAATGCTTTCGGCCATGGGTACCTGGAACGAATACCCTCTTGCTCTTGTTCTTATACGTACACCGGCAAACCGTACACTGCCAATAGGGCTTGCACATCTTTATCAGGTGCAAAGACGTGCTACAGATTTTGGAGCACTTTTTGCTGCCCTTGTAATTATTTTGATTCCAACGATTATTATTTATCTTGTGGGGCAGAAATATCTTCTAAAAGGTGTGGGCGCCGGCGGACTTAAAGAGTAAAACAGCATCGGAGTTTTAATGAAGATTGTTCTCAAAAACTTTCGCATAATTGATGAAGAGACTGACAGCCCTGGTATTGTGATAATTGAAAATGGAATCATTACTGAAGTAAACAGCCAGGCAAATGAAGAAAACGCAGCCATGATCATTGATGCCAGAGCTATGAATGTGAACAGCCAGCTTTTGTTGATGCCGGCTTTTGTAGACCTTCATGCGCATTTTAGAGAACCAGGAAACCTTGACAAAGAAACATTGGAATCAGGTTCTTTGGCCGCAGCAGCAGGGGGTTTTGGAACAGTTGTCTGCATGGCCAATACAAACCCTGCGATTGACAGCCTTGAAAAAGCTCAAGTCTTAAAACAAAGATCTGATGCTTTGGGCATAATTGATCTATATCCTGTTATTTCCCTTACACAAAACCTGGAAGGAAAAACACTTTCAGGAATTACTGATATGTCTTCGCAGGCAGATAGTGCATTAGTTCAAGAAGACAAAAGATATTATCCCCTAATGCTTTCCGAGGATGGCAAGGATATTGCAAGTGATGATCTGTTTCTTAATGCCATGAAACAAGCAAAGCGTCTTGGCATCCCAATTTCCTGTCACTGTGATTTTGGCGGCATTGAAGATCATGCGGTTAAACGGGCAATTGAATTGGGAAAAAAAGCCGGCTGCCATATACACATAGCCCATGTTTCCACAAAAGAATCAGTGGAAATAATCCAACAGGCCAAAAATGACGCCTCACGCCTGAAGTCCTCCGGTAAAGAAGGTTTCTCCCTTAGCTGTGAAGTCATGCCTCATCACCTCTGCCTTACAAGTGAAACAGCTGCAAGACTGGGCAATGAAACATTTGGCAGGGTAAACCCAGCGCTTAGTGAACATGAAGACAGGGAAGCTCTTAAGGCTGGGCTTATGGACAATACAATTGATACCATTGCAACGGATCATGCACCTCATACAATAGAAGACAAGGAAAAAGGTGCGCCGGGTTTTACTGCCCTGGAAACAGCCTTTTCTTCCTGTTTTACAGAAATGGTTTTGGGTAAAGCTGTAGAGAACACTTCAAATACAAATACCCACCCCTTACTGGATCTAAAGCAGCTTTCATCACTGATGAGCGCCAGGCCAGCACGATTAATCGGCCTTGCAGATCGCGGGCGACTCCTTCCGGGTTGCAGAGCTGACCTGACAATAATTGACACAGAATCATTTAATGTTGTTGATCCGCAGCATTTTAAATCAAAAGGCAAAAACTCTCCATTTACAGGATTAAAGCTTTATGGGAGAGTTTTAATGACAATTCAAGGAGGGAGGATTGTTTATGAAGCTTAATATGGACAGGCTTTTTGAAGCAGTAGCAGAACGCGGGCATGTATGCGTTGGACTGGACACAGCTGCCGACTATGTGCCGGAAAAGGAGCGCCGCGCAGCTGCAAGTGATGCTGAAGCAGTATTGTCGTATAACAAGGCCATTGTTGATGCCACCATTGATATAGCAGCCTGCTACAAGGTTCAGATTGCCTATTACGAGGAGCTTGGCATTGCAGGCCTAAAGGCTTATGCCCAAACCCTAAAGTACATACGCGAAAAAAACAGCCTTGCCATTGCTGATATAAAGCGCGGCGACATAGCCGATACTGCAAGCCGTTATGCCAAAGCCCACTTTGACGGCGAGTTCGAGGCAGACTTTGTTACCCTTACCCCTTATCTTGGCATGGATTCCATTGAACCCTGGTTCCAATGGGTAGAAAAAAAAGGCAAGGGTGCGTTTGTTCTTATGCTGACAAGCAATAAGGGCAGGCAGGATTTTGAGGAGCTGGCTCTGGAAGCAGCTGCTCAAGGCACAGAAAAAAAGCTCTACGATGCTGTAGGAGAAAAACTTTCCCTGCTTGCAGCTGACAATTTAGGTAAGTCTGGTTATGCTGCTTTTGGCGCTGTAATAGGAGCTGATCCAAAATCTCCTGAAGAACGGGAAAAAATTTTAAAGATACGGGAAACATATTCAAAATTATTCTTTCTTATACCAGGGTACGGCGCGCAGGGAGGAGCTGCTGAAGATGCAGCGCTTTTATTAAAAGACGGGAATGGCGGCGTTGTTAATGCCTCAAGATCAATTATAAAAGCCTGGGCTTCTTTTGGAGAAAAATCTAACGCAGATTATGCCTTTGTTGCTGCCAAAGCCAGAGAAGCCAGTATTAGCATGAGAGATGCTATAAAATCAGCAGCAAACTAGCCAGGTCTTTTGGTAAATACCAGCATGGTCCTGTCACTTGGGTTGGTTAATATAAGGGTATTTACATCAATCGTATAAGAAAATGATTGAGATTCTGATTCAGAAATGACTTCTTTTATAAATTCATCAACCAGCTCTCTGGGTATTCCCATTTCAATAAAAATCGGTGTAAGAGCCTGGGTTAATTCATTTGTTGAATACCATCTTGATTCAAATCTTGAGAATTCAAACATCTCATTATAAAAATTTCCATGACTATGGGTAGAATTTAATGTTAATATACTATCTCTGGTTGTATACATACCCCTTTCAACCGGAGTCCCGTCAATTACAGAATCATAAGATCCATTTCTGAATACAAATTCCAGTTCTATTCCTTCCTGAATAAAAACCCATGTTCCATTTAAACGATTGTCTGTTTGGGCAAAAATTACTGTGGAAAAAATTAACACGAATAAAATTAATATCAGCAGTTTTTTTATATTATAATACATGGTTTCTCCTTAATTATATAATAATACATTGCTTATTGTTTTATTTCAACCAGATAAAGATATTCTTTTATTCCTTGTCTGTTGGGATTTTTCCCATAAACACCCTTCCCATGAATGCCGCAATGCTTTGCTGAAACACTATGCCCAGCACTGCTGGAAGCGCTGCTGCCGGAGGGAAGAACTCAATTCCCAGCGTTATCGCAGAGCTGATATTCCTTAAGCCTGACCCAAAAAACAGCGGCACCTGTTTATCCTTAGGGTTTTTCCCAAGCAAGCCAAAGTGCTGGGCCAGAAGACCTGTGATTTTTCCCGAGCAAAAACCCAGGACAGAAAACAATATGCTCATTGCTCCGATTAACCATATCCTTGAGTTAAGGAAATTTATCTGTGATGCAACAGCCGAGCAGTTAGCTGCAATAACAAATACAAGACATAATTTTGACAGGGGGTTTAAATACGGGGAGCAGACTTTTGGAATAAAACCCCGGCTTATTTCGTTTAAAACAACTCCAAGAATTGTAGGAATTAACATCATGTAAATCATGGTAACTATCATTGCGTTCGTGTCAATCAATACACTTGCGCCCAAAAGCAGTTTAATTGTTGCAGGTACAACTAATGGGGATGTGATCGTATCAAGCAATATCAGTGCCAGGCAAAGGGCAATGTTCCCACGGTAAATTAGTACCCATATAAAACCTGAAACCGCTGTGGGTACAGCATAAACAAGCACAAAACCAGAAATTGTATCTGCGTCAGCGCCAAAAACAAGCCGGCCCACAAGCATTACAATTAATGGCATAATGAAATGTACAGTAAAAAAAAACAATATAATGGGCGCAGGATTTTTTATTACCTGGACAAGATCGCGGCTTTTTAATTTTAATGCACCTGTAAAAGTCATTACACCAAAAAGCAATATTACATAAGGCCTAAAATTAATAAAAATCTGCGGAAAAAAAACACCTAAAGCAATTCCAAAAGGCGCAAGTAAGGGCATAAACCTTTCAAGTTTTTGATTGAGTTTTGTTGCTGCTTCTGAAAGTTGCATGGCCCTTTTTGAAGGGGTTTGATTATCATTCATTATATGTTATCATAACATATTATCATGAAAAAAAAACGTAATATAGCAGGCAAAAGAATTGCTGCCCTTTTAATAATAGTTCTTGTTTTTGCTTTTGTAAGCATTTTACATACTCTGGGATTTTTTCAAATTCTTGAAAATATCTCTTATGATCTTCGGGTCAGGTTTTCTTCATCTCAGCTTCAAAAATCAGACAATATCATTGTGATACTTGTAAACCAGGCCAGTATTGACTGGTCTCAGCAGGAAAGGGGCTGGGGATGGCCATGGCCTCGGGAAGCTTATGCAGAAATAATCGAGTATATGAACCTGGCAGGCGCCAGCTCAGTTACATTTGATATTATTTTCTCAGACCCTTCAATGCATGGAACAGAGGATGATGTAATTTTTATCCAATCTTCACAGGATTATGGCAGGGTAGTGCAGGGGATTTTTTTCTCAAGCCAGACCGGAAATATCCGTACATGGCCCTCTGAATTGAATGTTCCTCTTTTTGAAACCATGAATTTTGGAAGTTTTCTGGAAGAGTTTGGCAAAGGCGGGGATGGTTTTGATTTAATAGGCGCCCAGTTTCCAATTCAGGGTTTGCGTGATACTGCCGGTGCTTTAGGCAGCTTAACAGGAATATCTGATTCTGATGATATATTCAGACGGGTGCGTTTATTTACCCTGTTTGATGGCCAGGCAGTGCCGGGCCTTGCTGCTGCCTCGCTCATTGTTGCCAGGGGGGCTGATCATGTTAATGAGATAAGCTATGACTCTGGTAAAAGGATCATCAATTGGGGTGATTTTGTTATTCCTGTAGACAGAAACGGGAAAAGCCTTTTGCGGTTTAGGGGTGATCTTGATCGATATATCCCGTTTTCTGCTGCCAATGTTCTTCAAAGCTACGATGCTTATAAACGCGGCGAAGAGCCGCTTTATTATCCCGAAGACTTTACAGACTGCCATGTCTTTGTTGGTTATTATGCCCCGGGTTTATATGATATTTTCAGCACACCTGTTTCCACTGTATATCCGGGTATGGGTATACATATAACCCTGCTTGATAATATCCTTTTGGGAGATTTGGCCAGGGAAAGCCGGCAATGGATAAATTTAATATTACTTTTTGCTGTTGTATGTTTAATTGTCATTCTTTGTCTGTTTTCAAGGCAGGTGTTTTTATCAATAGCCGGAACAATATTAACAGTATCGGGAGTTGTAGCTTTATGTTTTGCCGCATATCATTGGGGCTGCCTGTGGCTTCCCATGGTAATGCCGCTTGTTGGAATTGCATTAGCCTTTATAAGCACAACATTTTATAACTATGTTACTGAAGGCAGCCAGAGGCGTTTTATTAAATCTGCATTCAGTCAGTATCTTTCGTCTGTAGTTATCGATCAGATTATTGCTGATCCTTCGCAGCTCAAACTTGGAGGTGAAAAGCGTGAGATGACAGCGATTTTTACAGATATACGCGCTTTTTCCATGATATCAGAAGGTTTAAATGATCCTGAAAAACTCGTAGAAATTATCAATCAATATTTAACAAGGATGAGTGATATTATTCTTGAAAACCAGGGTACCATTGATAAATACGAAGGGGATGCCATAATTGCCTTTTTTGGTGCACCGGTCCACCTTGACAACCATGCCAGCCTTGCTTGCAGCTCTGCGCTTATGATGAAAAAAGCTGAGCCAGAAATCAACCGAGAAATTATTGCGCAAGGTTTAATCAGCAACACAATCCTTGACACAATGGTTAAGAACAAAATTCTTCAAAGCATTGATGACCCATGTCCCCTGTTTACACGCATTGGAATAAACACAGGTGATATGGTAGTTGGCAATATGGGGACCTCAAAAAAAATGGACTATACCATTATGGGAGGTGCTGTAAATATTGCAGCTCGTCTTGAAGGGGCCAACAAGCACTTTAGCACAAACGGCATTTTGTTAAGCGAATATACAAAGGAACAAATTGGGGATGAGTTTGTTCTGCGCCCCTTAAGCCTTACGCGCATGGTTGGAATTAATACTCCGCTGCGGCTCTATGAGCTTTTGGAGTTTAGAAAGGATGCTTCTTCTGCATTGCTGGAAATGATCAACAAATGGGAGCATGGTTTAAATCTGTATGAGAAAATGGATTTTTCCAAAGCAAAAGACATATTCGAAGCTATTTTTAAGGATAATGGAACTGACTTTGTTTCAAAAATGTATTATAATAAATGTAGTAAATATCTTAAATCAGCTCCTTCCAGGGAATCCTGGGATGAAGGTGTAGAAAATTTGATGGAAAAATAATGGAGGATTTTTTATGAAAAAAACAGTTTTTATATTATGCTTGCTGATTTTTACTGCTTTTTTATCAGCCCAGAGCAATCGTAACATCAGATACATTGCTGTACAGACTCTTGATTTAAAAGAAGGCACTGGTTTTTTTGCATCAACAACCGGCACATTGAATTACGGGGATGAAGTTACTCTCATTGGTACAAGAAATGACTGGTCCCACATAAGCTCAATAGCAAACCCGTCTATCAGCGGCTGGGTAAAAACAGCAAGTCTTACAAACAGGCGGATTTTGCAGGGAGATACCACCAGTGCAAGCGCAAGGGAAGTGGCTCTTGCTGGAAGGGGTTTGGCCCAGGAATCCAGCGGAAGCAATACAAGGGCCGGAGAGCCGAATTTTGCTGCTGTTGACAGGGTCGAGTCAATAAATATTTCCAGGGATGAATTGCAGCGTTTTATTATACAGGGCGGCTTGTCATTGGGAAGCTTATAATGAAAATAAAATTAATTGCTTTTGCTTTTTGTGTTTTATTGGCTGGCTGTGCAAGCATGCAAAATTTTGTAGGCACATTTACTGAGGAAATCAGTCCTGAAGATGAATACTATTTAGGAAGGGCTGTTGCAGCCAATATCCTGGGCCGTTATAACTTATGGACAGGTAACCCTGCGCTTACAAATTATCTCAATTATATTTGCCAGGCTCTTGTAATCAATTCTTCAAAACCGGAAATTTATAACGGCTATCATGTGGCAATCCTTGATACAAACGAGATCAATGCTTTTGCTACACCAGGCGGACATATCTTTCTTACACGGGGCCTTATAGCCAGCGCCAGCTCAGAAGATGCACTTGCAGGGGTCATAGCGCACGAAATAGCGCATATACAGTTACAGCACGGCATTAGAGCCATAAGAGCGGATCGCAGAAACGAGATTATTGCCTCAGCTGGTCTTGCCATTGCAACCCCTGTTGCAAGAGGTGTAGAAAATGTTGCGGGAAGAGTTGCCGGTGTTATTGCTCCTGTTTATGAAGTTGAAGGATTAGACGACATTTTTAGCTTGTCTGTAGATGATATTGTTGATACCATGCTCACCGGTTATTCCCAGGCCTGGGAATACGAAGCAGATGCTGCTGCTTTAAATATTTTGGCTTCTGCTGGTTACAATCCCAGGGGTTTACTGGAAATACTTGAAGGGCTTAAAACAGCCCAGGATAATAATCCAGGCGGTTTTAATAGTACACATCCAAGCCCTGAAGAACGGATAACAAGAGCTGAAAGGGCAATGCGCAGGCATCACGAGGTTGAAGACACAAGCAATATGCGGGTTCAGAGATTCCAGGCGCAAAGGCGGTAGCTTATCACTGCAACTTCTTCTATCGACTCTTTGTTCGATTCAATATTCGATTTAATAATCATTGGAGCAGGCCCTGCAGGCTTAACAGCCGCGCAATACGGAGCCAGAGCAGGATTAAATGTGCTTGTTTTGGAACAGCTTGCTCCTGGCGGACAGGCCCTTGTTATTGATATTCTTGAAAATTATCCTGGCATTGCTCAAGGCAAAACCGGATTTGAATTTTGCCAGGATTTGCATAAACAGGCAGAAGACTTTGGCGCGCGGTTTTTGACAGAACAGGTTTCTTCGATAAAAGCAAACGAAGGAGAGACAAGAGAAAAGTCCTTTGCTGTTAATTTGAGTTCCGGAAAAACCCTAAATGCCCCAGCCCTGATCCTTGCAACAGGTGCAAAACATCGACCCCTTGATATACCGGGAGAAAATGAGTTTTCCGGCAAAGGTGTTTCGTATTGCGCAACCTGCGACGGCCCTTTTTTCAGAAATAAAAAAATAATTGTAATTGGCGGCGGAGATACTGCCTGCGGCGAGGCTCAAAACCTTTCGCGCCTAAGTTCTGAAATTATATTAATTCACAGACGGGAAAGATTCAGGGCGCAGAAAGTCCTTGCAGATCGGGTTTTGAATAATGCGTCAATAGAAGTCAGGTTTAATACCATAATCAAAGAAATTCGCGGCCAGCAAAAAGTAAGTTCAGTAATTCTTGAAACACAGGGCAAGGGTGTTTATGAAGAAGCAGTGGATGCAGTCTTTATACTTTCAGGAGTTATTCCCCAGTCCTCCCTGGTTCCCAAGGCAGAAAAAGATGAGGCTGGATATATAATTACAGATCAAAATATGGCTTCTTCCATACCAGGGCTTTTTGTTGCCGGGGATGTGCGTTCTTCTCCTTTCAGGCAGGTTGTTGTTGCAGCCGGCGAGGGAGCTGTTGCAGCACACAGCGCTGCTGCCTATATTGATGCATTAAGAGGCCAGGAATATTGAAGCTGTTATTCGTAATATTTTTTTTCCTTTTTATTGCAATAAAAACATTTACGCTTTCTTTCTTTGATGAAAAAGATCACGCAGAACTTGCCAGGGACATGCTTTCCGCAATGTCCGACGAGCAGGCCCTGGCACAAATGTTTATGCTCGGATGGGCAGGGGCCGAGCCTTCACCCCTTATCCTTGACTGGATCAGGCAAAGGAATATAGGCGGGGTAAAAATTTTTGGATGGAATACCGACGACACTCTTCTTCTTGCCCGTGCTGTCGGAACGCTCCAAGCAGCAGCTTTACATACACAATTTTCCATTCCTCTCTTTGTCGCAACTGACCAGGAAGGCGGGCTTGTGCGTCATGTAAAAGGTCTTGCAAGCGAGACTCCCGGGAACATGGCTATAGGTGCTTCAGCTGTTCCCATGGATGCTTATTGGTCAGGTTATTATATAGGCCGAGAGCTTTCTTTGCTTGGAATAAATATGAACTTTGCGCCTACAATTGATCTTTTTACACGCCGGGATTCTGATCTTATAGGCCCCAGATCTTTTGGGAATGACCCTGTCCAGGCCGGGATTTTGGGAGCTGCATTTACAAGAGTGCTCCAGGCTCAGGGTGTTATTGCAACTGCAAAACATTTTCCAGGACATGGCGACACAAACCT
>Ga0099364_10003514_pt1 | contig 24284 bp, 22 predicted proteins | sample TergutTh196P3_FD_73070 | JGI IMG/M metagenome (GOLD analysis project Ga0099364, IMG submission 73070) | Microcerotermes parvus P3 segment gut microbial communities from Pointe-Noire, Republic of the Congo - Th196 P3 | ecosystem: Host-associated > Arthropoda: Insects > Digestive system > Gut ...
CGTATGGTACCACATGCGCAGAATGCCATGCCGCAGTCAAAAAGGGCTGTGTGAGTATCGCCTAACAGAAGATTGCCTTCGCTTGAGTGATGCGCAATGCAGTTTATATATCTGTCCATTTATTTTGCTGTCAAAAGGGAAAAAACTTCAGAAGCGGTTTTTGCTTTTAAAAGAGAGTCAAAAAGTTCCCGGCTTTTAAGCAGGCTGCTGAAATAAGAAAGCGCCTTAAGGTAATAGGCATGATGGGTTGCAGGGGCAGCTATCATTATAAGAACGCGTACAGGCTCATCATCAAGCGCCTTGTAATCAGTAATATCAACACTGCTTATGCCCACAGAGACAACAAGCTCAGTAACAGAAGAAAGCCGCACATGGGGAATTGCAATGCCAAGGCCTATGGCTGTTGTCATTAATTCTTCGCGCTTAATAATTTCGGATTTTAGTTCCTGGGGATTTTTTATCTGAGGGGCAGTTGCAAGGTTTTCTGCCATGGCCTCAAGCACATGATTTTTTTGAGCAAGGTCCAGAAATATGATCCTGTCAGCAGAAATAATGGTTTCTGGGTGTATTTCTTCTGAACGGGAGAGAAAACGGGGAGCTGAGAGTTTATTGTTTACCCAATTTTCAATCTCTGATTTTTTAAAACGCCAGACAGTCCCTATTTTACCGCAGGGAATTTCACCCTTTTGAGCCCAATCATACACAGTCCTTTCAGATACACGCAAATACTTGGCAACCTCGTCAATTGTAAGAATAGAGTCTGTAATAATTGAATCTGTATGATTTAATTTATCAAGCATTGCTTAAGTATAGCATAAAACTGCATAAAATAGCAAGCCTTTCAGGGCAGAAAAGTATAAAAAAGAGGAATGAGAAAAGAGAAATGAGGAATATGGATTGCTTTCCATCTTGTAGAATTTTTTGATATATTGTATATTTTTTATAGACTAAAGGAGGATTTTTAATGAATTTAATTAAAATTTTAAAAACTAATATTTATATTGCATTGATAATTATGACTTGTTTATTGTTTTCTGCCTGTTTTAGCCCATTTATGGGTGATGAGGCAACAGTAACAATCACCCTGGGGAACATTGCGTCCAGAAGCGGCTTTAACCAGGAACTTATCCCCTCTTTAGTGCATACAGTAAGAATACAGAATGGCCCTGGCAGTAATCAGGAAAGGACAAATATCAAAGAAGGCGATACAGTAAGTTTTAATGTAAGCCCAGGCAACTGGGACATAAGCATAGACGCGCGTTATAATGGCGCACGCATGGCAACTGGTTCACGCAGTGCATTTAATGTAAGACAAGGGCAGAATAACCATGTTGAAATATATATGGATCTAATTATACCAGATGGCTCAGCAGACAGACCCTTCCTTATATGGAATGAAACTGAACTGAGTTATGTAGGCTGGGGGATAGCCAATCCCAACCAGTACCAGGATTGGGACCTGACTAAGCATTATATAATGGTTGAGAATGTCCCTTTAATTGGGGGAGCTTGGACACCGATTGGGACAATTACATTCCCCTTCACCGGAAGCTTTAATGGCAATGGGCGTACCATTACAGGACTTGTTTTAAATACTCCTAGTGACCTCACTAGTCAAGGAATGTTCGGGGTTATTGGTCATGGCGCTGTTGTTAGGAATTTAAACCTTGTTAATGTTACTGTTAATGTTGCTGTTACTAATATAGGAACTCAATTTGGTGGTGTGGTTGGGTTAAACGATGGTACAGTGGTAAACTGCTCTGTTATAGGCAGCATTGGCAGCATTGGCAACGGTGACATTGTTGGTGGTGTAGTAGGATTTAATTCCAACGGTACTGTGCAAAACAGTAACTTTAATGGCACAGTCAATGGTGGGGTATTTGTTGGTGGTGTAGTAGGACAGAATCACGGCATAGTACAAAACAGTTACTCCACAGGCAGCGTCAGCAGCACTGCAAGTAGTTTCGGTGGTGTAGTAGGAGCGAATACCGGCACAGTGAGGAACAGCTATTCTATAGGCGATGTAACTGGTCAAGATTTAGTTGGTGGTGTAGTAGGACAGAATGATGGCATAGTACAAAACAGTTATTCCACAGGCAGCGTCAGCGGCACTGGAAATAGAATCGGTGGTGTAGTGGGATGGAACGATGGCGGAACTGTGCAAAACAGCTATGCTTTAGGCAGTGTTGATGGTAATTGGTATATTGGCGGTGTGGTTGGGGATAACGAAGGCGGCACTGTGAGCAGCAGCTATTTTGCAGGCAATGTAAGCGGTGACATTAATGTCGGTGGTGTAGTGGGGAGTAATTGGAGTGGTGGTGACATTATTAACTGCTATTCTACAGGCAGTGTAAGCGGCACTGGTTCCAGTAACTACGATATCGGTGGTGTAGTTGGATTGAACTCAAGCTTAGTGCGGAACAGCTACTCTGCAAGCAGAGTGAGCGGCAACTCTTTTTCCGGCGGCTTGGTGGGGGATAACAGAACTGGTGGTAATGTGCAAAACAGCGTGGCCTTGAATCCGACAATTACCAGAGCTTCTGTAGGATTATTAACTTTCGGGCGTGTGGCGGGAGAAGATAACAGCACTCTTACCAACAACCATGCACGCGATGATATGGTATTGCCGCTAGGTACTTTATCCGGTATCGATGGCACAGACTTTGCTCTCGGCACATCACTTTCCAGCGTGTTCAATGATATCAATGACTGGGATCCAGCAATTTGGAACATCCCTGACAACACTTTGAATGTTGGTAACCCATTGCCCACACTGCGGAATATGCCAGGGGCTGCGCAGACTCCAACGCTGCCTGTTATACCGTAAGAGTTCACGCAAAGACGAAGAGACGCAGAGGCGGCATTCACCCAGCACCAAATTTGGTGCTGGGCAAGGGCTGGAAAGTCGCCCACTGAACCTCAACCGAGCAAGCGTTAGTGAGCAAAGGTTCCTTTTATTCGAGTCATTTGTGACATTTGCTTATTTTTTCATTATTTTTCTAAAATTTAAAAGCAGTACGAATGTTAAACCCGTATAAAGGGTATGAAACGGGAAAAATCTAATATTAAATGGCACCCTGCCTTTATTCAGGCTATTCAAATGGAATTGGATGAATACAGGGATTTTCTTGAATATATACCTGAATTCCAGTTAACAGCAGAACCTTTGCGGATCGACTGTGTTATCATCAAAAAGGTTAAAGACATTGAAATCAAGAAGAACATAGCATCCATTTTCAAAGAAGTAAATCTTCTTGAATATAAAAGTCCAGGTGACCATGTCTCTGTTGCTGATTTTTATAAGGTCTACGCTTATGCCTGTCTTTACGCCTCATTAAATAATACTCCCATTACCAGTATGACTATTAGCTTTGTAGAAAGCCGTAATCCCAGGGAACTTCTTTATCATTTTAAAAAAGCACGGGCTTATAAGGTTGAAGAAAATAATCCTGGTATTTATACTGTAATTGGAGATATATTGCCAATCCAGTTGATTGACAATAGGAAACTGTCGGCTTATGAGAATTTGTGGCTTAAGAGTCTTAACAATTCTCTTAATCCTTTGGATGTTTTACGGATAAGCGAAAAAGCGGATCGTCTGGATAAAACAGCCAGGATTAATGCCTATATGGATGTAATAGCCAAAGCCAATTATAAAGCCATTGAGGAGGTAATTAAAATGAATAAACCTGCAAAATCATTGGATGAAGTACTTGTTAGATCCGGATTCGTTGCAAGAGTGGAAAGTAGAACCCGGGAAAGCACAACCATTGACATTGCAAAAAACTTGGTAAAATTGGGTCTTCCATTAGAAACGATTATTACAGCTACAAAACTTGAAAGTGAAAAAGTAAAAGAATTATATGAGCTATCAGAATAAATGCAAGAGCCTTTTCTATTAATTTCTCTCACGGCGATCACGGCAGTACAAAGGGGAGAAAAGATAGCAATTATGCATTGCTAATTATTTAGCCAGATCATGCAGGGAGTCAAAGGGATATAACTTATCTATTGTAGTATCTACCCTTTCTGATGAACTGCCGCCAAAACGTACCTGGGCTTCTGGAGGCATAAACTCGCTTATTACCTGCCTGCACGCTCCGCATGGGGCAACGGGTTTTTCAGAATCAGGTGTGGACACAGCCAGTGCAACAAAGCATTTTGCGCCCTCGCTGACTCCCTTGAAAAGTGCTGTGCGTTCAGCGCATATTGTAAGCCCGTAAGAGCGATTTTCTACATTACAGCCTGTAAAAACCCGGCCATCTTCGCTCAAAAGGGCAGCCCCTACCCGGAACTTTGAATAAGGTGCATACGCTGATTCCGCAGAATCAATGGCTTTTTGAAAAAGTTCATCCATATTAACTTGTTTTTTCTTATCAATCATAATATTATAAAATTATAGCATATTCAGGAGAAAAAGTGTTTAAAAACAATAAAAAATACTGGATAATTTCAGGAATTCTCGTTTTTTTGGTTTACTTTTTCTTTGCTACACAGCCAATCCCTTTGGAAAATATTCTTGAACCGCGCTGGCTTGCTTCCCTGGAATCAGGTTTTGCAATAAATATGGGCGGGAGTCCCCCTGAAGCCGGAGCCATAATACCTTTTTATTACGGAAACCGCTTTGGATATATTGATGATGCAGGGCAATTTATCCTTAACCGCATACAGGGAGAAACCCAGAACTTGGCAGTAAACCAGGCTTTGTTTGGTACTTATCTTTCATTCTCTCCCCATTCCTGGGCAGAATATGAAGTAATGCCCTCCTCCATCGAAGTTTTTAATCCGCACAACCAGCTTTTAATGACGATTAACGAACCTGATGGTTATCCGGTTTTTCTTGACGGACGAACTTATATAATAAGCAGTGAACAAAACGCAGTTTCAAGTCTTGATAATTTTGGCAATGTCCGCTGGACATATACATTTCCGGCAATCCTGACTGCCATTGACGCTGCTGCGGGCTTTTTTCTTGCCGGCACACTTGACGGTGCTATTGAGCTTATTGATGACTCTGGCAGCCAGATTTTTTCCTTTGAACCAGGCGGTTCAAGGCACGCGGTTATTGTTGGCTGTGCCATATCAAGTGACGGTTCACGGCTTGCGATTATATCCGGAATTGATGAACAGCGTTTTTTACTAATCGAAAAAGCAGGCGATAACTTTCGTGTCATGTATCATGAATTCCTTTTCTCAGGGTTCAGAAGACCAGTGCAGATTCAATTTATTGAAAACAACAATAAAATTGCTTTTGAACGTAACAACGGCATTGGCATTTATGATATGGCTTCCAGAACCAGTATAATAATACCTATTGAAGATGAGATAGTTGCAATGGATTCAGGACACTCAAGATATCTTTTTGTTATTGGTTCGAACGGAATGCAAAAAAATCTAATTTGTATAAAGATGCCCGGCGAGATAGTATTCAGTGCACCGTTCAGCAGTGAAGCTGTATTTCTTGAGCGCCGTGATTCCCGGATTTATGTTGGCGGGGATCAGGGAATTATTTCCTTTGAATTGGGGAAAAGATAATATGAAAAATTCGATTAAACAAACAGCAAAAACCATTTGCTTTGTATTTTTGGCTTTACTTTTTTATACAAACAATCCTGTGTTGTACTCTATGGAATGGCCATTGGAATCAGGAATTATTTCAAGGAACTTTGGCTGGAATAATCAGGGGCAGCCAAACCTTGGCATTAACTTCAGGGCCAGCGGCAATATAGAAGCTGTTGATCATGGGGAACTGCTTTTTAAAAGTGAAGGTTATATTAACGCCTCAAGGCTGCCCTCGCCGCTTGGTTCGTGGGTTGCCCTGGATCACGGCGAAGGGATTATAAGCGTTTACAGCAGAATGTCGCCTGACGGGAGCCATGTTCCGGATAATGTCCGTAATTCCAGCATTATTGGCCAGGCTGGATCTTCTGGATGGTCAAATGAGAACGGCCTTTATTTTTCACTTTATGACCGCAAAGAAAGACGCTGGATAAACCCTGTTATGATTATTACACCTTTACCTGATCCCGGAGCTCCTTTTATACAAGCAGTAAGACTAAGAGATAATCAGGGGAGGCTTCATAATCTTGCGCAGATAAGGAATATCAACCAGGGCCGTTATACGATACTTGTTGAATCATCGCGCACATTTACTCCTGCACAGAACCGCCCTGCCCTGGCTCCTTTCAGAATTATAAGCCTTGTAAACGGCACTGAAACCGGCATGCTAAACTTTGAAACATATTCTGCAAGAGACGGTGTGTTAATGGTTTACAGAAACGGCCTTGTTCCTGTTGATCAGATTTATTCTCCTTACCCTGCGTATGAACTGGGCACTGTTAATTTTTCGCGCGGACAGGTAACACTTGAAATAATTTCCCAGGACGCAGGCGGCAATTCCAGGAATTCAATTTTCAGATTTATGGTTGAGTAGAGTCCAATAAACAAATGCATGAAATATACATGCTGCTTAACAGCATCTGGTTTCAAATAAAGCAAATTGCGCCTTACTGGGCATCCGGCTTAATTGCAGGCTCCATTGTTTCAGTTTTCCTTTCAGAAAAAATTACAGGTAAAATGGCTGCGCTTTCAACAGGAAAATTATGGCTGATTCCTGTGTGCATTGCTTCATTTTTGGGAATAGTATCGCCCTTATGCATGTACGGCACTGTACCTGTTATGGCAGCCCTTGGGAAAAAGCAGGTACCGCAGCATTTACTGGCTGCTTTTATGATAAGCTCTGTTCTTTTAAACCCAAACCTGTTTCTTATGAGTTTTGCTCTTGGCATAAACTTGGCCCTTGCCAGGCTTTTTTTCAGCTTTTTATGCGGAATATTGGCAGGGGTTCTTTCATTTTTATTACTGAAAAACAAAAAGCTCTTTACATTTGAAAAGTTTGATTCCAGCCCTGAAAGCAAAAAAAAGAAAACCTTTTTTCTCGATTTATTTAAGGCATTCAGAATCACCTCTCCTTACCTGTTTTTTGGTGTAACACTTGCCGCTGTATTTGACAGATATATCGATCCTGAATGGATAGCCACTATCTTTGGCCAAAGACGCGGGCTTGGGGTGCTTTTTGCAACAACGCTTTCTGTACCGCTTTATGCCTGCGGCGGGGGAACCATACCTCTTATAAGGGCCTGGCTACAGGCTGGAATGGGGCAAGGCGATGCGCTGGCTTTTATGCTTGCAGGCCCTGCAACCAAAATAACGAATTTAAGTGCAGTAAAAATGATATTCAGTACAAAAAATTTCATGCTATATCTGGCATATTGTCTTGGCTTTGCAATATTGGCCGGGCTTTTTATGGAGTTTTGCCTATTTTAAAACTCGGTTAGTTTTAAAAAAAATGGTTTATTTTTATTTCATAAAGGAGTATAATATAGACATGAAAAATACACATTTATTGTTATTACAGACAGTTTTAATTGCATTAATTATTTTTTCTGCCTCATGTGCAAGACAGGCAATGGCAAATGTTGCGCCGGCTGCAAACCTGGAAATTGATAGCGCCCAAACCATCAACCCAATGCAGAACCCGGGGACTTATGTTTCCTCGGTTTTTGTTGAATCAAGCAATGGCACTGATGACGGTGTAAGACGGCTTGTGGCCTCTATGCAAAGCAATGGGCTTGATTTCTATGGAATATCAACTGCACCTTCAGGATTAATAGCTTCAAATGACGTGATCATATTAAAAATCAATGCCCAGTGGGCAGAACGCGGCGGTACAAACACAGACCTTATCCGCAGTGTTATTGAGGCAATACTAGATCATCCTGCTGGTTTTTCCGGAGAAATTATAATTGCTGACAATGGTCAGGCACAGTTTGGCAGTGAAAGAAACGGCGGCAGCCTTTCATGGAGCAACCCAAACTCCGCTTCCAGGAACCAGTCTACAATGGATGTTATTCGTTTTTTCCAGTCCAGGGGACATCGCGTAACAGGTGTGTTGTGGGATAATTTTACTGCCATAAGGGTAGATGAATTTTCAAACAATGACATGAGGGACGGCTTTTTTGTTGAAAATACAAGACGCAGTACAGGCCTTGAAATTTCATATCCCAAATTCACTACAGAATACGGAACCCACGTTAGTTTCAAAGAAGGTATCTGGAACGCAAATACAAGAACATACGACAGCGCAAGGCTAAAGGTTATAAATATGCCTGTTCTTAAATCCCACGGAGGTTTTCAGGTAACAGGCGCTGTCAAGAATTATATGGGTACTCCGTCTGACAGGCTTACAAACAGGCGCGCGCATAACAGCGTTGGCACCGGGGGCATGGGTACGCAGATGGCAGAAACACGTATGCCTGTTTTGAATATCATGGACATGATCTGGATAGGTCCTGAACGCGGCCCGAACAATACATACGCCATGGCCCAGGAGATAAACAAAATCGCAGCATCCACAGACCCTGTTGCTCTTGATGTCTGGACAACAAAATATGTTTTGATACCAGAAGCAGCAAAAAGACCTGGCGGGCGTGCAGCTTCAATGGATCCCCATGGAACTGAACCAGGAACATTCGGACATTGGCTGCGGCTTTCCATGAACGAGCTTCATAGAGCCGGGTTTACAGCAACCATGAATGAATCAGAAATTTTTGTAGTTAATAATGGTAATTAACTAAAACCATTTTATAAATCAAGTGTCTTCATTTTTTGTGAATTGATCTCGGTTTTATATTGCCTGCCCTTAAAGACACAAGTCGCATGTCGCTTAACATCGCTGTTATTTACAAAAACCAGTTTGCCAGCGCTTTCAAATACAGCGCACTCAACATAAGGATCATTGGCAAGGCCATCTGCTTCAAGGCTTTCTGTTGCGGCATACAAAAAAAGATTCTGCAGCAATCGTGTTGTTAATGGGTTTACTTTAAAATTGGCGCAATATATTCCTTTGCCTTTTCCAAACTTGTTTAATGTTAAAACCGGAACATTGTTGCTGGCACAAAGAACACGAGTATCAGGGTCAGTCAGGAACAGACCTGGCCTTGTTATAATTTCCGCGCCTTGCGGAACAAGCCCGTCAATGGGGCTTTCATCAAAGACCCATTTGCCATGGCAGCTGCGTTCACCCTTATCAAGGTCAATGCCCAGCACATGAGCCAGCCGGAAAAATGTGTTATAGCCGTCAAGTGCTGAGGGTTCGCCAAAGCCAAGGAATGTGCCTCCCTCATAAACCCAACTGCTCAGCTTTTCTGTTATATCACTGTCTGCCCAGAAAGAACCTCCACTCCAGGCATCACCTGCCTCCCCTGCAGAAATAATAATATCAATATCATCAAGCTTTGAGTTTTTTATGTCCTCAAAAGAAATAAAGCTGACATCAAAAGGCAAGCCAGACAAGCTCTCAAGTACATGGATCAATATATGCTGATCAGTCTCGTGAAAATGGCCTGATAAAGTCCAGCTTCTCAGTTTACCCCAGGAATGTAGTACGGCGATTTTTAGCTGTAATGTAAAAGGTGCGCCGCTGTCATGGAAAGAGCTAATCTCACGGAATTCTTTTAGTATGTCGTCCATGGCTTTTATAAAATCAGGGTGATCCTTTGTTAAGGACAGATAACCGCCAAGGCCGCAGCGTTCGATCTTCTGGCGAAGCAGGGCGCGCCGCGTGCTTATCCAGTAATGCAGCGCATCATCTCCGGGACGACCGCCTTTGGAAAATGTCGGCGCGCCTCCAAGTCCTACAGGAAACAAATACGGGTGAAAGCGAATCTCGTGTACAGGAGCAGGCACATTTGCGCATAACCTGATCTCATAACCTGAAAAAACACACTTTATAATGCCATCGAATCCAAATTCCTGGAAATGACCGTTATACGGTTCCATGCCTATCCAGTTGTCATCATAAAACACATAGGCTTTCTTGCCCGCTGCATGAACAATGTCAATAAGCTCCCGTGACGCCTCACGGACAAAACGTGATATAAACTCCATCCAGTCGTGCTTTTTTTGGGATGGAACGCAATGTGTGGCATTATATTTGCCCTGGCGCACAAAATCTTCTGCTGTTAGTGCATATCCGTATTCTTTTTCAAAATCCTTTAGGCTTTGCGGGCTAACAGTAAAATCATAACTTGCCCAGTCAACAAACAAATTACGGTTACGCTGGTCCGCGCCCCAAATCCAGACAAAGTTATAGAACAATGATGTGAACCTGACAACATTTGTTTTGGGACGATCTTCACACCAATTCTTCATATATTGTTTTAAATATGCAAGTGCTTCAGGGTTGTATGGGTCAAGCTGCATCAGATGTTCAGAATCCCAGTTATTCGTCACATGATTGTACATGGAAATTTCTTCCCATATACGCCAGGCCAAAAAACTTACTGTGTATTGACGCCACTTTACAGCATCTATTGTAACAGAGCCATTTTCCGCGTCATACTGCCATTTATCTGAGGGAACAAGTGTATCGCTTGTTCTGTCATAAACCTGCCAGTATTTAATGGCTTCTGAAGTGTCGTTTATCTCAAATTGCCCTGAAAAAAACCCTTCCATCAACGGGATAGACAGGGTTGCGGCTGTTGCGGTTTTGGGAGCTGTGCAAAGAAAGCTCTGCTGGCGGGCCAGGGGATTCTTTTTTATCCAGTCATTATGCTCCCTGACAGGGCATATAGTCGAATATATGTCATAACCTGCGTTCAGTATTTCGTCAGACAGGGCTGTACCGTCGCTGTCACGAATAACATCGGCATCCCAGCGCTGCGCCAAATCCAGTGTCAGTTTTTCATGCCCTGTTTCCCCGGGCAATGTAAAATTTCCCATATTATATACTACACCAGAATATAATTAAAAACCACTAATTAAAGGACTAGCATCTTGTTCAATGTATTGACAAAAAAAAACCTATTTTATAGAATGTTTAAAATAAAGATAAACGCCTTATGTATTGCGCAATAAAAAGGTTTTTTATCGGGCCGCTAGCTCAGTAGGTAGAGCAACGCCCTTTTAAGGCGTGGGTCGGAGGTTCGAATCCTGCGCGGCTCAAATCCGTAAGTACTTACATTGCAAAGAATTAGGAATCAGAACTACTCGACAGCGAGCGTTCTGTAGCTCAGTGAAAAAAAAGTGGCAGATAATGTGGCAGATAAAAAATTCCACATTCAATGCCGCTTCACAGAGGTATAGAATGGCTCGTTTACCGTTTTCTGTATTCCAGAGAAAAGGCCGTAGATTCTTCTACGTTCAATTCAAAAGTAAAAATGGAAATTATCTACCAGCAATCTCTACAAAGCAAACTGTAGAGGAATTGGCAATAGAGACAGCTTTCAAATGGTATTGGGGAGGCTTACCAGCAGATGGAGGAGAAACTATCAATCTTTCACTCAGAGATGTAGTAAATAATGTCAAATCCAAAGCAGAAGCAGACTTTATCTGTAATGAATTAAAACGTATAGGATTTATAAAGAATTATATCGTTGCAGAAAGTAAACAAGATGTAGACTTTCCGTCATTTTTAAAAAATTTTTGGGATTTTGACAATTCTCCATACATAAAAGAAAAATTACGTAAAAAACATGGAATTCACAGAAAACATACTGTAGGACAGGAAAATATTGTTAAAAAGTACTGGATGCCTTATTTTGAAGGCAGGCTCCTTGGGGATATTACTCAACAAGATATTGAAGTCTTTATGGATAATCTGGATATAATATCAGAGCAAAATTATCTGGCTCTTTTGGCTACACAAAAAAGAAAAATATCTGCATTAAGTTTACAACAAAAAAGAGAAATATCATGCGATCGGAAAAATAAAATTGTAAAAGCCGGAACTACACCATTACGCTGGGCTTATGCCAAAGGATTTATTGAAAAAGATGTAACTAAAGGTATTATATGGTTTTCCGGAGAATCTAAAAAAAGGCAGATTTTGACTCCAGAAATTGCACAGGCGATATTTCAGGTTGAATGGCTTGATAAACGTTTATTGCTTGCAAATTTACTGTCCGCAGTAACAGGGCTTAGATCAGGTGAAATACGGGCTTTAAGAATTCAAGACTTAGGAAATGATTGCCTATATATACGACATTCTTATAATGATTATGATAAGCTTAAACCAACAAAAAATAATAAAATTCGTACAGTAGAAGTACCTTTCTCCTTTATAATAAATGAACTCATTTACTTGGCAAAAGAAAATCCTCATGGAACGAGCATGGACAGCTTTATTTTCTGGGCTGATAAATCTGAATCTAAACCTATAGAGAGCTGCCTCTTTGTTAAAGGGCTTAGGGATGCACTGATAAAAATAGGATTAAGTAAAGAAACAGCAGCTGGATATGATTTTCATGGATGGAGACATTTTTTTACAACATATATGATAAGCAGACTTGAGAAAAAACTCTTAAAAAAACAGACAGGTCATTTAACTGATAAAATGGTAGATATGTATGGGGATCATTTTTTAGTTGAAGATCGAGAAAAAATCCGGCAAGCACAACAACAGGTATTTGGAAGCTTAGTACCAAGAGAAAATATGGCGATCGAGAATGAAATACTTGATGAACTAAAAAAGGATTTTAACGATTCACTCACATAGACAGTTGAGCCGAGCTTACCCGATATCATGTGTAAATAATATAATAAGCCTGTAAATCTTAATATATGACTTGCAAAAGTTTAGTAAACTAAACTTTTGCAAGTTTTAAAAATATCTGTATACACCTAAGTATTGATAATACCAATAGTTAGGTGTCTTTTTTTTTAATTTGTATACATTTTTTATAAATGTATACAACGAACTATAGATATTATCTATAGTTCGGGTCTTTATATCCACCCTTTATCTTGCCATTACAATATTAATTATTTATTTAAAAGGAGAAGTTTAATTTTCTTCTCCCCTTTTATAAATGTTAGTATTGTAAATCCTTTATGCTGGATTTAACCCATTCACGTCTTGATTGATTGTATTCGTGAAATTCTATGTGGTTTTCAAAGACAATGCCAATTATATTTTCATTTATGCAAATAATATTTACAAAATTATCAGGTATTTTCAATTTATTAGAATCAGGAAAATCGTTATAAATATTTAATAAAGAAAAAGTTATATTTGGAGTAAAATATAAATTATTATCTTTATCTAATATCATTATATAACCACCGCCAAAATAAGAATATATATCTTGAAATAAATCTTCTTGTATATTTTGATGATGATGTGTATTTGTAAGATTTTCTGTTGCCATATTTTGCCATCTGTTTCCAAAATTTAAATTATTATAAATTAACACAATATGACTCATTATTAAATTATCAACAACTCTTACAATGCTTCCTGGAATAGAAATAATTTTTTTATTTGAAGCTGTAAATCTTAAATCAGGTATATTTGGATATGTACCAAATATATTTTCAAAAATAATTTGACTCCCATTATAAAATCCTACATTACCTCCGTAATAACCAATTATTTGTTTTGTTCCTCTTGGCACTTCAATATTTTGATCATCTCCGGCAAAAATATATTCATTTGATGATACGTCAAAAAAATAACCTTTAATTATATTGTTTTGAGCAATACCTATTACTGCATTTTCACCATCTTCAACGTGAACAGAAAATACATATTTTCCATTAATGGAATTCATAAAATTTTCCTGGGCTTGTCCGGCTCCGGTTTGCCCCTGGCCTGTTCTTTCGCAACTTCCAAAAATTACCAATGCAAAAATAAACAATCCGATCATAAAACTCATCTTTTTCATAATATTCACTCCAATTTTTTAAAAACGTTTTCAAAATTTTAATCTTCAACGAAGATATTTTAAAATTTTATATAGCTATATTATAGCACATAATTATAATAATATTAAGTGTATAACCTAATATTATTAACTTGTCAATAGATATTTATTAAATTATCAATTTCTATAATAAAATGAATAAAAAACAGGAAGAAATTCGCCGAATTTTAGCTCAAAATATCAAAAAAAGAAGGGAAATTTTAGGTTTTTCACAGGAACAGCTTGCAGAAACAACCAATCTGTCTGTTCAAACAATTAATACAATAGAAGGCTGTCGTACCTGGGTCAGCGATAAAACACTCTCACAGCTTGCTCAAGCCTTAAAAATTGAAGTCTTTCAATTATTTGTTCCTTACAATGCAAATAAAGTTGAAAAAGACATATCTACTAGCTCTATCCTATTAGAGCTTCGACAGAAAATAATAGATGATATTTATAATGTAAACACACATATTGATTCCAGGTTCAATGAAGCATTAAAAAACCAATCTCAACAAAACTATGAAAAAAAATCAATCCAAAATCCAAGTCGTATTAAAAAAAATGAACTTAAAAACAGACGAAAAAAACATCCCAGTTAAATTTATTTTTTTAAAAACAAGGCATCTTAATCGGCGACCATAATGCCCTCGTTAAATCAAAAATTGTATTCCAGAATACAATTTTAGGAAAAAAGTTTCCTATAGGAAACTGGTCATTAAAGGTTTTAAAAGTTTCCCATGGGAAACTGATCATTCTAGGCTAAAAATAAATTTACTATAGTAAACTGGATATTCAGAGATAAAAATAATAGTAATGGCAAGATAAAAGGTGGATATTAAGACCTGAACTATAGATGTTATCTATAGTTCGCTGTATACTTTTAAGAAAAAAGTATACAAATTTATAAAAAATACACCTAGCTATAGGTGTTATCTATACTTAGGTGTATACGAAGATTTTTTAGAAATTGAAAAATTTGAAATTTATTTTAGTTTACCTGGGTAAACTGGTTATTTTAGACCAGTTTCGCATGGGAAACTTTTTAAGCTACTTTAGACCAGTTTACTTAGGTAAACTTTTTTAGAGCCATTTCAAGCCAGTTTGCTTAGGTAAATTGTAATACCAGAGTTACAAAGTAGCTATCTAAGAAAAATTTTTATAAAACCAGAAAAAAAACTCAAAAAAACAGACATTTATTTGACATATTATTATTTCTTAAGTTATTATTATTTAAAAACAAGGTAATTATAATGACATTTAACATTAAATTACCTTACTAAGGAGTAACAATTATGAACGATTCCAGTTATCAAAGAGAAATTTTGCTTTCAAGAAAAAAAGCAGCAGAATTCTTAGGGGTCTGTAAAACAACTTTGGATAGGCTAAATATCCCCAGAACAAAATTGAGGAGAAGAGTTTTCTACAGGCAAATTATTCTCGATCAATGGATTAAAGAAAACACTGATGTAAAGGAGGTTTATTTTGAAAAATAGTTTTACATTTTATTATTCAATATCTCAAGTTTTAGAAGAAAATATCTCTAAAATTCAATATGGCGAAGTTTCAGTAATTTTTAAAATTCATTGTGGCAAGATAGTTTCAATTACACATTCATCAACAGAAAATAATAAAAAGTTAATATCTGATAATATAATCAATGAAAGTAAAAATTAATAAATTTTATTTTTTTATGCTTTAAACAAAATATCTTTTCGCATACTGACTGTTTTTTGCCTGTTGGGTTCATTTTGCAATCAATTCAAGGAATAATTTTCGGCGGGCTTTAGCCCATTCTATATCTTCTGCACTTGGCTTGCGGCGTACCTGAGCTATCACTTCACGAACGATTTTTATATCTTTTATTATTGTTGGTTCTATAGGTTTAATTTTGACAGCCATTTAATCACCTCTCTATAAATATATCAAATTTTTTGAATAATTGTAATACGATAGAATTTTTTATAATAATATATTAAAAATAGTGGCAGATAAAGTGGCAGATAGATTTGCGACTGGGTATGTTTAAGTTTATTTTAATATACCAGAAACAAGGAATTTACTGTTTTCCTCTTGCAATTTTTCTTTTTTTAGTGTATAATAACACATAATAAGACACTGAGACTAATTGAGTTGCACCATGACTTTGCTTTTAAGGCGTGGGTCGGAGGTTCGAATCCTGCGCGGCTCAAAAGTAATTCCTTACCATACAAAGAATTATGAAATAGAAATTTATTCTCACTTTGCGCAATAACACTTTTGTGCAAAAAATGTGCAATTATTGTGCATTTATTAATTGCCTGCGCGGCTCAAATACAGGTTCTTTCAATTTTTTTACACAGTCTTTCCCTGCGGCGTTCAAGATCAATAATAAGACTTTCTTTGATTTGGGGAACAGCAAGGCAGGACTCTGTATATGCCAATGCTTTTTTATAATCGCGTTCCTGCCATTCTGCAATTTTAGCAAGCAGAAAAAGAGAACGGGGCATTTTTAAATCTGCGGCAGCTTCAAGAAGTTTTTTTGCAATATCTTTTTGCATTTCATCAAAAAATGTACTGTACCTAAACATGGCATTGCGCCATTCAAGGGCCAGGTTTTCAAGGTCAAAGCTGATTTTTTTAAAAGCCTTTAGCGGAGAAGCTGCAATACTTTCCATTAAAAGGATTATGCAGGCAAGTCCTTTTATGTCCAGTATATTGTGCTCGCATATTCCCATTAATTCTTGTGTATGACCTGTTTTCAAAAATGAAAACCATATATCAGGCGCCATTGCACCAGGAATATCACCTTCCCTGCAAAGTCCGGGGATTAATGTTTCGATAGTACTTTGTGAGCAATTAGGAAGTATGCGCTTCCAGAGCTTTCTAGCAGGGTGGAGCAGATCTGCATGAAAGTATTTTGGTAATTTTATCCCGTTCATTAAGCAGCGGTTATTTATTATTTGTGAATCAAATGTCTTGCCATTATAACTTACAATTAACTGGGGCTTGTCCAATGGTCCTGTTTTTAGCAATTCCTCTTTGGCAATTTCAAGAAAATCACTTTCTCCCGGGTAATCCAGGAGAAGATATTGTTTTATAACAAGACATTGTTTCTTTGTTTTTTTATTAATGACAAACCTTCCAAAAGAAGCCAAGAAAGCCAGAGTACCTGCACCTCCGGAAAGGCCTGTTGTTTCAAGGTCAAAAAATAAAAGGTCTTCTGGCTTTGGGGTTTTTCCGTATTTATATATGTCGCGGATAATTATAGCCAAAGAATCACAGAATGTTTTTGGAACAGCCAAAGGCAAATCAAGCTCAAGCTGACGTTGGAGAACCTGATATCCTTGAGGACTCCACTCAGGGCCAAAACTGGCAGCAGGCAACGCGAGCGAGGCTGACGCTGGCTGCGGCTGCTGTGTCAGCGGCGCTGGTCGGGCTAGTGTGCTTTGTGCTGGTTTAACAAAATTTGAGCTGCGTATTCTTGCAAGCCTGTCTTTTAAATTACTTCCCATCACTTAACCCTGAATGTATTGCGCTGTATTGGTGAAGGACCGTATTGCGCAATAACAGCTCTGTGAGCCTTTGTAGGATAACCCTTATGCTTTTCATATCCGTATTCAGGATAAAAACAAGAGTATACTTCCATTATGCGATCCCGCGCAGTCTTTGCGAGTATGGAAGCTGCCATGACTTCCGGGAACTTGCTGTCAGCCTTGACCACAGCGCGGCATGGAAAAGAAATGTCAGGCACATAAAGGCCGTCAACAATGACTTCGATATTGCATAAAGCCTTAACATCAAAAAAAGTTTTATATTGAAAAAGCATTTCATCAAAAGCACGCTTCATTGCAAGAAGGCTGGCTCTAAGAATGTTTATCTCATCAATTTCAACATTTGATGCCCAGCCAATTCCAAAAGCCACAGATTCAGTAAAAATAAACTGCCTGGCTTTTTCCCTTGAAGAACATGAGAGCGTTTTTGAATCTGCAAGAATATCATGCGGGAAACTCTTTCCCAGAATTACTGCCGCAGCACATACAGGGCCTGCCAGAGGACCGCGGCCTGCTTCATCAATGCCGCAGATTAAGTTCATTTATCCTTATGAAGTACTTTCAGAACTTCCCTTAGTTCCGGGTCTTGTTTATAATAATGCTCTTCCAGTTCTTCTTTACTTAAACCAACAAGCTCATGGCTCATATAGTGAATCCAGATATCTTCATCCTTTACCGAAAGCTCATGCTTGCGGCACCAGTAATCAGGCTGAATGGGATGCTGAAACTCTCTGTCATAAACATATTTATAATCATGTACTAAAATTTTTAAATCTCGTCTTGGAATACCGCGTTCCATAATAATTTTTGCAAGATGATTTATTGTATTGCCGGAATCAAAGATATCATCTATAAGCATAATCTTGTCCCCAGCTCTTAGAGAGTCAATGTTGTATGTCCAGCCTTCAACCTTCACTTCATCGTTTGCTTCAGCCACACCTGTATAACTTCTTGCAACAACAGCAGCATAATACACAGGATGCTCGCGAAGAAGCACAAGCTTAAAGTATTCGCTTATCACATTCCCAAGACCTGCACCGCCCCTTAACAGCACATAGATTACATCAGGAATAAAACCTTCATTGTAGATTCTGTGAGCCAGTTTAAGTGCATTGTTCCGCAACTTATCGTAGGGTAAAAATTCCTTCTTCATAACAATATATTAACCATTTTTGGACTGTTTTTCCAGTCTTTATCTGTCAATCCTTCTTAATATGGCAAGCAATTCTGTTCCGCGGATCTGCTGCGTTGGCCTGAAATTGCGTCCGTCAGGGAGGGACAGGAGCTCTGTTTCCACACACCCAAGTATAGAGTCAAAAAACGGTGAAAGCGGCGGAACATCTGCAATGGGACTTCTGGGATTTGTTCCTGTTGCATAACGCATGGAATAGCGGGTAAGCAAGCTCCTGTCTGCCCTTGCTTCTGCGTGCAGATGCCACACAAACCAGGCTGCTCCTGCGCGTGTAATAATGTCTCTGGAATTAGGTCTTGCTGTTGGCCAATTATTTACAGTGATATCCTGTATGGATGGTATAAAGCCGCGGTCTACAAGGCTGTTAAAAATCTCAGTAATGGAAAAATTTCTTCCAGCAGTAATAAAATTAAGTAATCTGGTTTCATTAGCTGCAATGTTTATACCGTCAAGCCAGCTTATACTGCCCTGCGTCAGCATATCCAAGGTTCCTGTATCTACACCAACTGTATTCCGCATATCCCATGCCAGGTTTCTTAAAGGCATATAGTTTTCACTGTAAACATCATGCAAATCAGAAAAAAACGCTGTGTCAAATGCACCAACAGCTTCGGAAAAACGGTTTAATTCAAAAAGGGTTCGGCCATTCTCAATGTTTAACTCACCAATACCTTCTGAATGTAAACCCATTAAGGACAATTCCCTGTCAATAATCAAAAGCCTTGCCGGAGCATTTCCTTCAAGACGTATGCCCAATATAATGGCAGTTATATTTCCAGGCGATGTATTTAATGACTGGCGGTAAAGGCGCTGTGCCTCGTTGTTATTGCCTTCCAGAATTGCAAGTCTGCCTGACCATGCCATTACCCTGGCATTATAATCAGCATCTATTATGGTTTCTCTTTCAATCCTTGTTATAAGCTGCCTGGCTTCTGTTAATTCAGCCTGTTGCATGCGGAGTTCTATTGGGCTTAAAGCTTCCAGGGGAACAATGGCAGCTTCAAGCTCAGTAAGGTTGATCTTTGTTTGATCAGGCCGGGAATCAACAAAAATGTCTCCCATGGATGTACATCCATATAAAAAAGCTGCTGCAAGGACGATTAATATTATCTTGATCTTGATGTTAATCATATTGTTCATTCCACTCCCCTATTTATTTTTTTTCATCTGAATTGCCAGCGATAAAGCCGGCGATCCATTCCAATACCGAGAACTTCAGCTTTTCTGGCTGTATTTAAAGCATTTGTACTTTCAATAAAAAGAGGCTTACCCCATACTGGCAGAGGAAATCCTTCCAGAGAACGGAAGCTGTTTGTATAGCCATGAAGCGCATTGCCTTCTCCTGTAATAAAAATCTCATGGTTTCCATCGTTATTATAATCAAAAGCAAATATAAACCCTTCTTCCATTACAGAGAGACGCGGAATATTTTGATACAGAGCTTCACCATCAAGATTTATTTGAAACAGGGTTCCGTTTTCAGAAACAAGCCACAAAAACTCTTTGTCAAAAACAGGCTGTAAATAAAACACGCCGTTTAAAACAATTGGGAAAGGTTCCAGCAAAGAGGCGTTTTCATCATATATAACAAGTTCTCCTGCCTGTGATATATAGGCGATATGCACACGGTTGTTATGCGCAAACAATAATGGCGAACCAAAACCTATCCCGGCATTTATATCAAAATTATCACTGCCAGCAGAAACCGGCACAGGCCAGTTGGGTAATGGTCTCCCGTTTTCATCCAAAAGCCAAATTTCACCAAAGAAACTTTTGGGGTAAACCGCAGCATATGTTGCGCCGGGAATATTGCGTCCGGAAGCAGGAATTGTAAGGAATGAAGGCGGGGAACGTATAGCTGCAATAAAGCTTGTCTCCCATACATTTATATTGCCATGTTGATCAATAACATGAACCCTTCCGTCTTCATCACAAAGATAAAGCCTGGAATCAAAAGCCTTTGGAGGCGAAGATATGCGCAGCCCTGTAAGTATTGGAAAGCCCTGGGCTGGTTCCATATAAGCATCAACAAGTGTTACCCGTCCCCTGTCGCTCACAACCCAGGCTGCAATATCCATTACATCAATACCATCAGCAGAGACAACCCAGTGCGGTCCCTGATTGGAAAGTTCATGAATGCTAAAATCCGCAAGATTTATTGAGAGAGCTGTATTGCCTAATGAAAGGAACACATGGCTTGCGCTGTCTGTTCCAAAAACCTGATTTGATAAAACAGCTGTGGGTAATATTGTACCAATATCCAGGGGAAAACCATTTACAAGCATTACACCACTGCCCTGGCCTGGAATCAATGACACAGAAAGATCGATAAAACCTCTGTCAAAACTCATGCGCACAAGCCCCTGCCTGTAAAGAGACAGAAAACTGCTAAGCATTGTATTACTGCGAAGAAAGAAAGGTGTAGAAATATCAAGTGAATAATAAAGGCTAAAGGCGCTTGCAGCAGCACGTCCGCCTGCAATATCGCGCCATTCTGCTGTGCGCGGAAGCACATCATTCCTTTGCATTGCGCGTATTGCGGCAAGGAGGGTTTCCGCTGATTCACTTAAAAAAATATAATCCCTGTATACATTATAGTAGGGAGAAGGAAGATTAACATCCCACCCCTGTAAAAGTGATTGTAAAAAGCCAGGTACTTCCATGCGCGGAATTCTCATGCCGTCCAGATTAAGCCGAAAGTCTTCGCTAAGTACTATTGATCTAAAGGCAGTATTAAACACCTCTTGTCTTCTGCGTTCATCAGAAACCTGAATCGCATAAACAGGGTGCGGACGGCCTTCAAGCCCAAAAACAGCAAACTCATTCCCTGACCATGAGAAAAGAAGATCGTCAAGTGTTAGGCGCAACAAAAAGCGTGAGGCAGAATCCGCCAGCCTGAGCAATTCTTCCAGTTCATTGCCTGAGAATAACAGCGCTGCCGCGTAAAGTTCCTCCAGGGTTCCTGCGGAAAGTATGGTTGCGTATTGAGATGAAGCTGGAAGAAGTTCTGCCAGATTGGGAACACTTGAACGCTGTTCAATAAAACGGTTAAGAGAAGGCTGGCCGGATGACAAGGGAGATACAAGACGGAATTCAAACTTTCTTGGTTCTATTGAGACACCTGCTTCTATGGTGGAGTCAATATTAATATTTCCGAGTATCGCGGCAATATTGGGATCCTGTTCGCTGAAAAGATTGTCAATAAACCCGCCTGAAAATAAAATTACAGCATGGTATGAGGAAGTTCTTAAATTGCTGAATTGCATGGATTGATTTTCCACTTTTGAGCGTGCTTCATAAATTCTTGAGTTATTTGTAATGACAAGATTATTGATGTAATTTCCTATATATAAAGTCATGTCATCTGTACGATATTCAAAACGGGAGTGCCCGGCAGCCTGCACATAGTATAAATTCGGAACATTTATAAAATTGGTAAAAACAGAAAGAAAACGCAGTAATGGTGAAAAAAGTCCCCAATCCCATGCTGCAAAAAAAGTCATATCTCCTTCATTTGTTGGCTGTAATAAGGCAAACTCAAGGTCCCCCCGTGCAATAAGACGCACAAAGCTGTTTTTAAGCAGGGGATTTTGGTTCAGCATATCAATCAAAGAAGAGATTTGAGCCAAAGCAGGCAATGCAGTGATTTCGTGCAAGGGTTCATGTGTTAAAATTGCATCGATCAAATGCACAGGGTTTGAAACACTGATTCTTAAAACAGCAGAGTCAGGAATCATATCCCTGGCATTGACCCTGCCAATAAAGGCAAAAACAGTCCATATAATCAAGAGAATTGCCAGAATAATGCCAAATTTAAGCAAGGATTTTAAGAAACTCTTTGGTTTTTTTCCATTACTGCTCATATGTATAATTATATACTATGAATGGGAAAATGTGCTATAGTTAACTGTCTATGGAAGAGGGAGAAATGTAATGAAAGATATAGAAAAAGTAACTGGAATGACCGATGCCGAATGTGAGTATTGGGACAAACATATTATTGAAAATACAGTTGAACCAGGACCAAATCTATTAAAACTTGGTATAAAACCGGGATTTGTAAATAAATCCCTGCAATTAAACGAACTGGACAAAGAAGTTTATATATATTTGTGTACTCAAGCAGAAAGATTTCATAAAAGCCACACTCAGGTAATCAACGAGCTCGTACATGAAAAACTGGCTGCAAATGGATAATTAGGAAACATCTCTCACAAAGACACAAAGGCTTTTTCTGTTTTCTCACGCAAAGACGCTAAGATCAGGTATTACCTATTACCTATTACCTATTACCTTCTCCCCTCCTCCGTGCCTTCGCGTCTTGGCGTGTAAAATTTCCAGTAAATCCCTACTTTAAGGCCAATGTAAAACCCTGAACAGCTATAAGTTTCTGTGCAGCTGTGGCAGCTGCTAAAGATTGAAACAAGGGTGAAAAATCATCATGATCATGTGCCTGCATACTTACATTTGATTTGCTGCCATAAGGTGTAACAAACATTCTTATACCGCTTAAGGTGCCAGCTACCTGAGCCAATGTTGTACTGTCCCCTCCTCCGCCTGCATATTGATCAACTGTTACATTCCCAATTCCATTTGTACTATCAAGAAATAAATTACTGAAAGTCTTGTTGATATAAAACTTTCCAGTGTAATCAACAGAAGCATTGGGATTATGGTAGTCATAGTAAAACTTACCCTGTATTGTAAGTATCCATGGCCCGTCATTATTGTTAGGAGTAATCCCTATAACTGTTAAATCCTGCGGCGGATCATTTTCGGCAAGCATGGTGATTGAGTTTCTTGTTACTATGTATCTAAGACTCCATCCATCCATTCTGGCAATTTCATCTGTCCAGGTACCCTGGCAATAAGCAGGTATGGAAGCTACACCGCTTTGAGGTGCATTTACTGTACCTTCAACAGTTTGGTTACTGGATGTCAATGTAAGATCAATTGTTTCCCATTCACCGGATCCCGTGTCTCTGACTTTGACAGAAGCTCTGGTACTGCCTGTGTTAAGCGAGTTGTTGGCATTTAACTTTCCGGCTATTGAAAAAATAATGTTTGTTGAAGGTGCCTGCATGGTAAATCCTTTGGTTACCGGGTCATACCTGCCTTCAAGCAGAAATATAATAGACCCATCTTGCAGCCTTCCTTCTATGCTGTTGTCAGGTTTGACTTCAGCTCTGAAGGTCTGGGTTCCTGCTTCTGGTGTTGTACTTGAAGAACGTATGATTTGCCTGCCTGGAATTATACTGGGGCTGCCTCCGCCTCCGCCTGTCAACGTACCGCTTATTATGATTGCATCGCTAGTGCTGCCCCCTGTATCACAGGCCAACACTGTAAATCCCATTATTGCGACTAATGCAATAAAGCCAATAAATTTGAGTGTGTTTTTCATCACATAACTCCTTAAAATTTATATATAAACACATACGTGCTTATTCCCAATTTTTCGCACAAAGACACAAAGGCTTTTTTCTGTTTTTTCGCACAAAGACACAAAGGCACGGAGGACACAAAGGAAAGAAAGAAGAATTAAAATTTTAACTCATCTTCCTCTGTGATCTTTGTGCGCTCCGTGTCTCCGTGCGCTAAAACCCAACCAAGTTTAGGGTTTTCTATAATAAGTGCCATCGTAATATGCACTTGTACAATCGCTGATCGTTAATTGATTACCTGAGACAGCCCAGTTCCCCGTTTCTGTATCACCTCCCACCATGATCGTAAAAGAGTTACCTAACACTCCTATTTGCCCAGAACCAACCCAAGGAATTTGAATTGTTCCACTCCCAATAACAAACGACAATCCCATAT
>Ga0099364_10003515_pt1 | contig 24284 bp, 16 predicted proteins | sample TergutTh196P3_FD_73070 | JGI IMG/M metagenome (GOLD analysis project Ga0099364, IMG submission 73070) | Microcerotermes parvus P3 segment gut microbial communities from Pointe-Noire, Republic of the Congo - Th196 P3 | ecosystem: Host-associated > Arthropoda: Insects > Digestive system > Gut ...
CAATGCCGCAATAGATATAAATAGCCTTGTCTTTCGGCAGTTCATCCATGCGGTCGCGAAGTTCATCAAGCGGAATATTTGCCGAGCCGCGTATCGCTCCATAAGCGTTCTCGCTGCGTGTGCGGACGTCAAGCAACAATACACGACTGCTATCCGCCTCCTGTATCTGCCGCCAGGTAATCACCGGCATCGATCCTCCAATGATATTACTTGCCACATAACCGGCAATGGCGACAGGGTCTTTGGCCGAAGAGAAAGGCGGGGCGTAAGCGTGTTCTACCTTTGTCAAATCGTAAACCGTACCGCCGTTTTTTATCAACAGCGCGATTTGGTCTATACGTTTATCTACTCCGTCGTAGCCGACACATTGTCCGCCGTACAGTTTTCCGCTTACACGGTCAAAAGTAAGTTTGATTGTCAGGGGAAGGGCGCCGGGATAGTAGCCTGCATGTGAAACGGAATGGGTGGTCGAACCCGCATAGTCGATACCTGATTTCTTCAATTGCTTCGCTGCCAAGCCGGTCGAAGCAACCGCCAGATTAAACACCTTGGCTATCGAAGCACCTATCGCACCCTCGTACCTGATCGTGTTGCCGAATACCATGTTATCCGCCACGATACGCCCCTGACGATTGGCGGGATTGGCCAGGTAATTGAGCCACGGTTTGCCTGTCAGGGGATGCGGAAACTCAATAGCGTCACCCACGCAATAGACGTCTTTGGCAGACGTTTCCAAATATTCGTCTACGCTGACGCCGCCGGTTTCGCCGATTCTCAAACCTGCTTCTTTTGCCAATGCCGTTTCGGGACGAACGCCAACCGAAAGGATAACAATGTCTGTTACCATACTTTCGCCCGATTTCAAAAAGACCTCGATTTTTTCGCCGCACCTTTCAAATCGTTCAACACTTTGTTCGAGGTATAACTTCACGCCCTTTTGCAAAAGATGCTGATGTACGTGCGAGGCAATCGAGAAATCGACAGGCGCCATCACCTGATTACCCATTTCGACAATCGAAACCTCAGCCCCTGCGTGAAACAAGTTTTCAGCCATTTCCAAACCGATAAATCCTGCTCCGACAACGACAGCCTTACCAACCTTGCGAGATGTGATATGGTTTTTAATGCTGTCGGTATCTTCTACATTGCGCAACGTAAAAATCCCTTCAAGGTCAATTCCCTCTAACGGAGGTCTCACCGGTATAGCGCCCGGCGATAACAGGAGTTTATCATACCTTTCTGTGTAAATCGAACCGTCGGCACGACGTACTTTGACTGTTTTTGCTTTTGTATCAATAGCCAACACCTCATTTTCAACCCTCGCATCGATATTCAACCTCTTGCCAAACGATGCCGGCGTTTGCAAAAATAAATCATCCCGATCGGCAATCGTACCGCCGATATAATAAGGCAGTCCACAATTGGCATAGGAAATATATTTCCCCTTTTCGAGTATGATTATGTCGGCAAATTCATCCGATCTTCGAATCCTTGCTGCCGCCGTTGCGCCTCCCGCAACCCCTCCAATAATTACATGTTTCATCTTTTTAGCCTTTTAGTACATAATAACGCATAAAGATACAAATTTAGCATGATAATGTGTTTTTTTTTTCTAAAAATGTTGCAAATCAATTTTATTAACCTAACCACTCATTTTTAGTCTTTAAAACAATATTTTCAACAGTCGTACATCCGCGCTCAGATATCACACGCCGCACCGGAGTCATTAATTCCGGTGCGGCGTGTTCGTTTATTCTCCTACCTGTTTTTCAAAACCGGTTATTGTTCTGTTGTCGTCTTTTCGAGGAACGAAGCAGAATCCCCCATCAAGAGCAAGGGTGAAACAACCCTTATTCCCTCCAACAGATATTGTGCCAAACAACAGCAGTTACTTTTTCGTAACAGTCAGTATGGCGTTATCGACGCCTGCGGAGAGGTCGACGACGAAGACATACGTGGTGCCGGTTTCTAATGTTGTGCCTGCGGTCAAGGCGAGGTTGCCGTTGTCGGCGCCGTTGGAGCCGTTGCCGATAAAGACTATATCGCTTGTCGTTGTGAGGGAGGCGCTGCCAAATTCACCGCCCCAGTCTTTCTGGTGGAAGAACTTGAAGTTGATGGACTCGGTGCTCACGGTCTGGCCGCCTACTACGGTCAATTGATACTTCTTGCCGCCGATAGGAGACATACAGAGGGCGTTGCCGGTGTTCCAGCCTACTTCATTCGTGGAGACAGACGGTTTGCCTACCCGCTCGCCTATCACCCAGATGGCGCCTGTGCCGTCGGGCTGCAAGGTGGCTAATGTACTGCCGGTCAAAGCCTCTACCCTGAACCACTTGTGGGTGGTGTTGGCGATAATCCGGTAATTGCCATCCATGGGGACAAAGGTAAATTGATTGTCTGCAACTTTGGTGAAGAAGTCAGGGTCTATCCACCAGTCGGCAATATCGGCGATGCCCTCCACCGTTATTTCCTGATTCTGCGTCAGGCTGATGTCTGTCGTGAAGTTTTCCCTGTCTAACATACTCATTTTCAGCCCACCGAATAGTATTTCAAAGAATGGGCCGGCCGTATATGTTCTGGTGTTAAACGTGACGGAAAAGACGCCGGCCTGCGGACTGACAAACGGAATGTCGGCAGTCACGCCGTCTGTTATTGCGCCTGCCTCCCAGCCGAAACTGATTTCATTGCCGTTGTCGTTGATTACAGGCGTTTTGATATACGCCGAAACTTCGGTGGACGGAAAGGCGCGCGTGGCGGCGTATTCGTAAGGAACGCCTGTGGGGAGCATCGGGTATGATGCATCGGCAGTAACCAAAATCAGGTACGGATAACCGGCGCGGGTGACAGGCAAATTGAAGGATTTCGTTGCACTTGTCAGATGGGTGTCCATCAGCGAAAATTCCAGGGTGGCCGTTCCATCGGGGACGTCTTTGTAGAAAGGTATCCGGATGGTTCCTGCATATTCGCCGTTTTCTTTGGTGCGGATGACTGTTTTCGATACTTCTTCGTCGCCGAAATACAGTTTGGCCGTCAACGTAGACAGCGGCACGTTGTCGCTCACCGTAACGGTGAATGGATAGTCGTCGCCGAAATGCGCTCCGGCGAATTGGGTTTGCGTTTCCAGGACAGGGTTGCCGGGCGACAGTTCGTAGTCGTTGTCGTCCGAGCAGGCTGTCAGCAAACTGAAACCGATAAATCCTATGAATAGATATTTTAACTTGTTCATAATGTGATTATTTTTTATTTTTTCCAACGATATGATATAACAGAATTGGCGGGCACATCGTAACTGAAATGATGTGCGCCGTCGTCAAGGGTTATTTTTTTAATTTCTTCCGTGCTGTTGAGCAAGACAACGGCGTATGTGCCGTCGGTATTTTCAAAGGCGGAATAGTAAAAGCCTGCGTCCGAAAAGCCCGATGTGCCTATACGCACGGCGCCCGGTTTGACCACAACCGAAAGATGTCCGATGATGTAATAATGGGAGTTGCGGGTGATGACGCTGTAATCGGATTTGTTGATGTCCACTGCGCCGTAACAGGTTTGGCAACCGCCGTCTCGGTTGGGGCCGCGCTCGGAGTCAAGCATCAGGTTCCATACAATCACGGCGCGGCACCAGTTGTTCACCGTGCCCAACGCTACCTCTCGCATGTCGTCGATTAAGCGCAACGCAAGGTTCCGACCGTCGTTCCACGTTCCGATGGAGGTTTCCGTAAAAACTAATTCGCGGTCGGGATAACGGTTATGGATTTTCAGCAGTTCGGACTTGTCGCCGCCGTAATTATGATAGGCTGAGCCAACTACCCATTCGGGGTCTACACCTGCATCGTAAATCTTCAGCGGATATTCGTACTGGTCGGCCATGTTGTCATAATTGTAGTTATGGTCGAACAGGTAGATTTTGGTGCTGAGCGATGCGTCTTTGAACTGCGGTATCAAGTGATTTTTGACAAACTCCAACTGTTCCTGCCAACCCATAAAGAGGGATGCAGAGTTGCCTCTGTTCAGCGGCTCATTTTGCGGCGTTACCGAAAAGATTTTGATGCCTTCCGCCTCAAACGCCTGTATCCATTTGACGAAATACGTGGCATAATCGGCATAATACTGCGGGTTGAGTTGTCCGCTTGTCCATGAGTGGAAGGGCTGCAAGTCGATGAGGTTGTTCACTTTCATCCAGGGCGGACACGTCCACGGCGAACCCATGATTTTAACGTCGGGGTTGATAGCCAGAATTTCTTTCAGGACAGGAATCACGTATTGCGTTTCTTCATCGGTAAGTCCAAAATGCTGCATACCGGGGATGTCGCAACACGAATATTCGCTGAGCGAAAAATCCGAACAGCCGATAGCGATACGGATATAACTGTAACCCATTCCATCGGCGTGAGAGAACGTTTCGTGCAGAAATTTACTCCTGTTTTCAGCCGTCATCTGCATCAGGTTATAACAGGTTGAGCCTGTGACCGCCGCGCCGAAACCGTCCATGGTCTGGTAGCGGGTGGCGGGGTCTAACTTGATGGTGGTGGGTGACATGTTTTGTCGTTCACTGAAATTGCAGGCTTGTTTTTTGAAATCCTGCGACCGGGTGCCGGTGGTGATGTAGATGGTTACATCGCCGTTTTCAACAACATCGGTTGTGTTGTTTTCGTTGTTTTTTGTGGTGTCGCAGGATGTCAGGGTGAATGATACCGCCAGCAATCCAACGAAAGCAATCCCCAATGTCCCAGTCCCTAATGTCCTTAAAGTCCTTAAGGCCCTTAAAGCCCTTAATCCAAGCACTCTATCAATTAGCAAAAACACTTTCATCTTATCAGAGAATTACTTTTTCAACATGCACGGTTTTGGCTATCCAATTGATTGTGAGCCTGTATACTGCGTTGGTGTCAATATTGGCTTTGGGGAGCCAGTTGCCTGTTCCTTCCAATACATCTTCGCCTGTAGCGGTGAAAATGGAGAACGAATTGATGGCATCGCCGTCGCCTCCCCAACCGGTATTTTCGTACGGTTTGAAACCTACCCAACTATCGTCTTTTTCACGGATATAGATGGTCGCCTGAAAAACGTTTGTCGCTATTTTCCGCATCAAGATGAAATTGCGGACATTGCCGAATCCCCACCATGTATGTTCCTTACCGATATTGTTTACCTTGGTCGGATAGCCGATTCCGCCGCCTGTAATGACCATGTAATCAGGATAAGCGGGGTTGTCGACGCCCAGTACCACATGTTGGCGGTAGGTGTTATAATACAATGTATAAGCGCCTGTTTCGCCCAGAAACCTGACTTTGTTGACGGCGGTACGTTCAAAGAAATCAAGGTTGTACACGATTTGGTCGTCGGCTAATCTTCCGAAGAGGGAGTATTCGCGGTCTTTTTCCAGGGTGCGTCGAATGGTCAGGAACGCTTCGCCGTCGATTGTACTTTCGGCAAAGGCGCTCAAGGCAATGTCGGCATCGCTAAACGTACTCCCTGTAACTGATACGCTAAACGCATAATTATCAAACAAAAACGATTGCGTATAGTCGGCGTTGGGAGTATACGTGAAAGAGGGTTCGCCTCTCGAATCAATGATGGCAAGCCTTCCGTTCACGTTGCCCCATACGGCGCCTTCGTAATCTATTTGCCGGTCTGAGGTCAGTTTTTCGGCGATTTTGAAGTTGAATGTTCCGTCTAAGGTCAGTCCGGTTGCCTCATACCTGTCTTTGTTGGCCGTTTGCGGGGTGAGGGTAACGATGCCGCCATCTTCCGTTACCAAAAATAATTGGCTGTAAGCGGGTCGCGAACCTGTAAGACCTGTAATTTCTTTTTCGGCAACGCCTTTCAGTACGTTTCGGGCTGTAAGCATGACTGTAACCGTCGCATTATCAGGCTGATTACTGACTAAGGGCACATAAATATCTTCCGAAACCTCTTGTCGTGAATCGCCGATGGGTATACTGCCCGACGTGATGGTTTGGCCGTTCGACATAATCCTGTATTCCAATTCGGTAAGCGATGTGGCAGGGTCGGTTATCAGTGCATTCAGCGTAATCGGATGGCCGAACGTAAAATTCGTGGGGTTGACAGAAGCCGATTCGATAACCGGAGTCGACTCCTTGCGAGCGCCATATTCATCGTCGCATGATGCGAAGATAAACGCAGTCGCTACCGTCAGCATGATGATTTTATAGAATGTTCTCATACAATATAATATTCTTAATTATTAATTGTTAATTGTTAATTGATTAGTATCCCGGATTCTGCACAAGGTTTGGATTCTGGTCGATTACATCCTGCGGAATCGGCAGTATGTAAGACAGTTGGGTATAGGGGTATACCTGTGCGGGACGACCTTCATCGCGTGCAAAGACGGCGTTCATCACTTCTTCTACTTTTTCCAGACGTACCAGGTCGAACCAGCGTTCGCCTTCAAAAGCCAATTCGAGGCGGCGTTCTTTCAGGTACGCATTGAGGATATTATCCTTATTGGCTGTGGCAGATGCAGGTAAGTCGCCCAGGCCTGCGCGTTGCCGCGTCCGGTTGATGATTGCCGCTGCGCCGTTGAAATCGTTTTTAGCGATAAGCGCTTCGGCTTTCAATAGCAGGATATCGGCATACCGTATTTTGATGATGCTGTTGTACGCGCTTCGGCATTTGTACATAAATGCGTAATTGTCTGCCGGATAATAAATGTTCCAGCCACACGCATAATAAACGACCGATTCGGCATACCGTTTGTCGCCCGGCTCACTGACGTAAGCCCTGATTAAATCGCGCGATGGAGTAATCCATTTCGCCCATGTGAAATAGAAGGTCCAGTCGTCTAACGGACGTCCGTACATCCATGTCACCCAGTTGGTGTTGCCGGGAAAGAATTGCGCTTCGTAAATCGTTTCTTGTGTGTTTCTGGCTTTTGCGTCAACGGCGCGGTTGTTTTGCGATGGCGGCTGGCCGGGGTCGGCAAGCGTAACATCGAATAAATCGCTGTAATTTTCGACCAAATCAAATCCGTCGGCTGCCAAAGCGTCGGCATATTGGATGACCTTGTCGTAATCGCGTAACGGTTTTTCGGCGTACACTTTGGCTAACAATGCGCGAGCCACCGATTTCGATAACATCGTTTTATTAGCCGGGTTGTTATCCGGCGCATTGGCCAGACCGTCGAGCAAATCCTTTTCAATCTGCTGATAAATAGACAGTTCGTCTGTTTGTGGCGGAAAATAGGCCGGGTATACTTCCGAAATGGTTTCGGAGGTGATGTCGCCGGCAATGGTCGTGACCAGCGGCACATTGCCCCAGATACGCACCATATCGAAATAAATCATCGCCCGAAGGATTTGCGCTTCGGCCTTGTACTGGCGTCTTTCGGCGTCGGTGAGGTCGGACACGTTGTCGATGCCGACAATCATCCGGTTGGCTTGCGCTATGTTGCCCATGTGACCGTTCCAGTCGCGTCTCAGGTTCGTGTTCGACCCCTCGATTGAATTGACTTCAAAGGGGGTCGTTTCGGCATTGGGCGAACCGGCGTACGCGTTGTCCGCATGTGATTCGGCCAGCAGTAACATATCGAGATACCAATGCTCCTGCCCATTCTTGTAGAGGTCTAACAGCGTCTGGCGATGCGAAACCACAGCGTCTCTATCCCTGAATATCACAAAGACGCCTTCATCATCAACGCCTTCGGTAACATCCGAATAGGTATCTACCGGGTCGTAATCCAACGAACATGCCGCCAGCGAACAGGCAACCATTATCAATAATATATATTTGAGTTTCATGACTTTAAAAAATTAAAATTCAACATTAATACCAAATACGAAGGATTTGCTGTGCGGATACGTTCCCCAGTCGATACCCTGTACGGCTCCCTGGTTGCCAAATTGGTTTACTTCGGGGTCCATGCCTTTGTATTTTGTGACGGTCAGCAGATTATGCGCCGTGAAATAGGGCTGCAAACGGGTGATGCCCATCTTGTGAAGGATGCCTCCTCTGAAATTGTACGACAGGGATACGTCTTTGATGCGCAGGTAACTGCCGTCTTCGATGAAATAAGTGGAGGGTTGCAGGTTGAACCCGGCTTTGGGAATGTCGGTAACCTGTCCGGGCGTTCGCCAGCGTCGTAATACCTCTCTTGATTGATTTTTAAGGTCGTACATACCTGCTACGTCGCCCCTTGAGGCATTGAAAATATCATTGCCCACCGAGCCTTGTATAAATATATTCAAATTGAAGTTTTTATACGAAAACGAATTTGTCAGCCCGTATACAAAGAGCGGATTGGGGTCGCCGATAAACGTTTTGTCCGATGCCGTTATTTTTCCGTCTTCGTTGATGTCGCGATACATAAGTTCGCCTGTTTCAGAGTCTACGCCATCGCTGATATAACCGAAGAACCCGCCGAGCGGACGTCCGGGCTGGTTTCGTACGACGCGTGTCTGGTGGAAAGCGTCGGTCGTTTCGGCGTCGTAATAGATTTGTTGCAACTCCAGACTTTCCAGTTTATTCCTGTTAAATGATATGTTGAAATCGGTATTCCATTCAAAATCACCGGTGAAGTTGCGCGAATTGACCGTCAATTCAAAGCCGCGGTTGCTCATTTCACCTTCGTTTCGGACTATATCTCCTGCTGCCGCCGCACCGGCAGGCAGGGAAACGTACATCAGCATGTCTTTCGTATATTTGTAATAATAATCCATCGTTAGCGAAAGACGTCCTCCTAAAAGACTGACATCCAACCCGACATTTGTTTGTGTCGTTGTTTCCCAGGTAAGGTCGGCAGTCCGGAGGTTGGCTTGCGTAAGAAGGGGTACCGAATTTTCTTTTCCTGTTTCAAACCATGCCTGGCGGGTGATATTGTACCGTTGCAGGTAGGCGTATTCGCCAATACCCGACTGGTTACCGGTTTGCCCCCAACCTGCGCGCAGTTTCATATCGCTCAGCCACGCAAAGTCCTGCATAAACTCTTCCGACGACAAACGCCACGCCGCCGAAAATGACGGAAACGTGCCCCAACGGTGGTCGGGATGCAATTTCGACGAACCGTCCCGGCGCATATTCATCGTAATCAAATATTTGCTGTCATAATTATACGAAAGGCGTCCGAAGTAAGACATGATACCCCACTGGTTGGCTCTGGAGCCTGTATTGTCCCACGCTATCCTGTTGGCTGCATTGAGGGTTTGGATGGAGGCATCCTTGTAGTGGGTGCCGTTGATATAACTCTGCGACCAGTCCGAATTGGTCCACGATGTACCCATCATCGCTTCCACATTATGATGGACGGAGAAGGTTTTCTTATACGTTAATATATTGTCAAAAACAAATAGCGTATTCATATTGCGCGTATCCCACGCACTTCCCCAGTCGTCGCGGTCGTCGCCGTGAATGGGTGGCGAAAAGCCGGTGTTTAAACCATGGCGGCGGTCGAGCGTAAACTGCGATTTGAGGTTTAGTTCGGGCGCAAAGGTGATGGTCGTTGAGCCGGATGCAATCAACCGGTTTTCGCGTCTATTATTATTCTTGCCGTGTTCGAGCGATTCAATCGGATTCGTGATGTTCTGACCGAAAAAAGTACGGTTGTACAGCCCTGTCGTTTCGTCTTTGATAGCAGACGCCGTAGGCAGGTTTACCACAGCAAGCACGACGCCGCCGCGGTTTGAACCTGCACCGGTGGTTACATCATTGCTTGCATTATCCGAATACGACACATTTGCCGCGATATTCAGCCATTGCCTGACCTGATTGTCGACATTGGCGCGAAAATTGTAGCGGCGGAAGAATGCCGAATGAAGCACCCCTTTTTCATTCAGATAACCTGCTGAAACAAAGTAACGCAGCCGTTCGGTACCGTCGGATACCTGCACCTGATAGTTTTGTGTAATCCCTGTTCCGTACACTTCGTCGAACCAGTTGGTTTTATCGGTCAGCCCTGCGGGAATGGCGCTCGGGCGGATTTCATCAATCAGTTCCTTGTACTGTGCGGCATTGAGCGATTTGATTTGGTTCGATACGATATTTGCGCCCAACTGCGTGTTTACCGCTATTTTAGCCCCTGTACTTCCCTGCCGGGTTGTGATAAGCACTACGCCGTTGGCTGCCCGCGAACCGTAGATAGCCGCCGAAGAAGCGTCTTTAAGTATCTGCATACCTGCAATATCATTCGGCGACAGGAAATTAATATTGTCAACAGGTATGCCGTCGACTACATACAGGGGGTCATTACTCCCGTTGAACGACGTCGTACCCCGCACGCGAATCACCATGTCGGCTCCCGGCGTACCGCTTGGCTGGTAAACATTCACGCCTGCGGCTTTCCCTTGAATGGCCTGCGCTGCCGAAACCATCGGACGTTCGTCCAAATCTTTTGTCGACACAATTGATACAGCCGTAGTCACGTCCTTTTTAGCCACTGTGCCATAGCCGATGACAACGACTTCTTCGAGTTGCGCATAATCTTCGGTCATTGTCACATTGAGTGTATTTCGACCGTTTAGGGGGATTTCAACCGTCACAAACCCCACATACGAAAAGACCAATATGGTTTCGGCATTGGGAACGTTGAGTTGAAATCTGCCATTCGCATCTGTTATCATGCCAATGGAGGTTCCTTTCACCCTGACATTAACGCCCGGTAGCGGGTCGTCAAAGTCGTCGGTAACAGTACCGGAAACGGTGATGCCTTGTTGCGCAACGACCATTGCCGTACAGAGCGATAGCAGAAAAACAAACAGAAACGCCTTATTTTTCCACCTCGTAACTTTTTTACTTAAAACAGACTTGTCCATATTCTTTTTTTATTTAAGGATAAGGACAAAGATAAAAGATATTTACACAGTTGCTTTTTGAAGTATAAAAAAAGTAGTAATAATTGACATGTTTTATATCATAAAATCAGATGATTAATCATATTTTTAGTAGCAAAAAAGTAGTTTATTTGCAAGGGTGATTAGCATAGAGTGGATGGTATGGGTGAAAGAGTGCGTGTAATCCAAATCATTGACACATTATATTGTTGATATGACACTTTTGAACGCTAAACACAGGGTTTTGTTGGTGAACCCCAAAAACATTAAATATGTAATATAAAATATGTTTTATCGGATTGTTTATTCTTTTATGATTTATCGGATCACTCCGATTTCGTGGAACCAGTCTTCAGCGCGGTCAGGCCAACTGTTTACAACAGCGCCCGTATCTCGCAATCCGTAACCATGTCCGCCTTTGTTATAAAGGTGCATCCAAACCCGTATGTCGGCCTCCTTTAGTGCATTGTAATAAACTAAGCTGCTGTTGATGTGTGGTTTGTCATCCTGGGTTTGTATCAACATAGTGGGAGGTGTCCGGGATGACACCTTAATTTCAGGGGCAAGTTGGAAATTGCCATGATCCAAATAAGACGGATAGACTAACAAGCAGTAATTGGGGCGACAACTTATCCGGTCTATCTCATCAATAGCCGGATATGTCCGATGATTGAATGAATTGGAAGCCATGACAGCCAGATGCGCTCCGGCTGAAAATCCCATTACGCCAATCCTGCGTGGATCAATATTCAACTGTTCGGCATTGGCGCGAATATAGCTGATGGCGCGTTGCAAATCCTGTAAGGGGGCTTCGTGTTTTTCTTTTCCTTCCCTTCTGGGTACTCGGTATTTTAATAATACAGCGGTGATTCCCAAGTCGTTTAGCCAAAGACATACTTCGTCGCCTTCCAGGTCGTAAGCTAATAGATTATATCCTCCGCCCGGACATACAATCATGGCAGAACCACTTGCTACCTGTTCTGATGCTTTGTAGATCGTAATGGTTGGCTCGCTAACATTGGATATACGAAGAACTGTCTCTCCCGCAACCCTATTACCCTCCTTGTCGGCTTTTTCTTCCATTAAAAACGTTTCTCCGGGTACGCCTTCCGGAAATAAGTTAATCGTTTGCTCCTGTGCCGGAACAGGCAAAGATAAACTCCAAATACAAATCAAAAAAAGAAGATTTTTTTTCATTGACTAACTAATGTTTTGTTAGTTTTTATTTTGACTTTTTTGTTTTTCCTTCCGTCAAACATGAGTTAGCATAACACTATTTATATTTCATTCTTTGTCTTCACATCGTATCTTTTTCTTCCTGCATATCAAGTTCATTTCTGTCAGGGTCGAAAAATTTATATTCCATAAATGCTAAACTCTGGTCGGGAATGATTCTCATACGGGAAGTGTATTTCATTTTCCACTTTAAACCAAGTGGCATAATACCTTTATTAATATAGGCTGCTACGTAAGGATGGATATGCAAAGAGAATTTTTTTATGTGATGTTTATTCACCAGACAGTCGATTTTCCTTTCCAAATTTTCGGTAAATAAAAGAGAAGATTTAATTTTCCCTGTGCCAAAGCATGTCGGACAATTTTCTGCCGTTTGAATATCTAAGATTGGGCGTACACGTTGTCGGGTAATTTGCATCAGGCAAAACTTGCTTAGTGGCAGGATATTATGTTTTGAATGGTCATTAACCATCAAATTGGTCATGTGTTCAAAAAGCGACTGACGATTCGCTGTTTCCTGTAAGTCAATAAAATCAATGACAATGATACCACCCATATCCCGTAAACGTAACTGTCGTGCAATTTCGGTTGCTGCAATCGTATTTGCTTCCAGCGCTGTTGTTTCCTGTTCGGTGCTCCCTTTGTTCCTGTTTCCGCTGTTTACGTCGATTACATGCATCGCCTCCGTGTGTTCAATAATCAGGTAAGCGCCTCCTTTGAGTGTGACAGTCCGGGCAAAAAGCGACTTTATCTGTTTGGTAATGCCAAATTTATCAAAAATCGGTAATTCATCGGTATATAATTTGACGATATCCTTTTTTCCCGGCGCAATGACACTCACATATTCGTAAATACTGTGATAGATGTCTTTGTCATTGACGTATATGTTTTCGAAAGTCTCATTAAAATTATCGCGTAAAAGGGCAACGACACGCGTTGATTCTTCATAAATAACTGTTGGCGCTTTTTGTTTCGAAATTTTGTTCAAGGTTTCTTCCCAGCGTTTTAAAAGCATTCTCAGTTCGCCATCCAATTCGGCTACCCGTTTTCCTTCGGCTGAAGTCCGGACAATCACGCTAAAATTTTTAGGTTTTACGCTTTGGATTAACTGGCGTAAACGTGCCCGTTCTTCGTTGGATTTAATCTTTGTTGATATGGAAATTTTATCCCCAAGGGGCATCAATACGATAAAACGACCGGCTAAAGAGATTTCTGCCGTTAATCGAGGGCCTTTGGTGGAAATAGGTTCTTTGGTTATTTGCACAAGTATTTCCTGTCCGACAACCACTACATCGCTGATACTCCCGTCTTTATCAATTTCAGGAACAGATTGTATCTTCGCGAAGGTAATGCGTTTTTTGGGACTTTTTTGAAGTTGTTTCAGATATGTTTGTTGCGTGTTGAAGTGAGAACTTAAATCCTGATAATGAAGGAAAGCATCTTTTCTACTACCAATATCAACGAACACCGAATTTAACCCCGGAAGCAATTTTCTGATTTTCCCCAAATAAATGTTGCCTACTGCAAAAGTATCGCTTCGGGCTTCTTTTTGAAGTTCGACAAGATTGCTGTCTTCCAATACAGCGATTGATATTTCCTTCTTTTTTACATCAACAACAAATTCACTTACCACACCAGAATGTATTTCTTAGGTTTGAATGTCTTAAAAGTAAAGAACAAACTTAATTTAAGCGTTAAGTTTGTTCTTCATAAATAATTTTACATTAAGACCTATTTCTTTTTATGTCTGTTTTTTTTGAGTCTTTTTTTACGCTTATGCGTAGCCATTTTATGTCTTTTTCTTTTCTTTCCGCTTGGCATTTGTTTTTTAAATTATTAATAAATAAAACGATTATTTTGCTTTTTTAGCTACTCCGTTGAGGAAAACCTTGGCCGGTTTAAAAGAAGGAATGTCATGCTGAGGAATAATAATGGTAGTGTTTTTAGAAATGTTACGAGCCGTTTTTTGAGCCCTTGTCTTAATGATAAAACTACCGAAACCACGGAGATACACATTTTCGCCTTCTATTAAAGCGCCTTTAATTACACCCATAAAGGATTCTACACTTGCCAGGACTGTACTTTTGTCGATGCCTGTGCTTTTAGCAATTTTGCTAACAATGTCTGCTTTTGTCATGTCAATAATTATTTAAAGTGAATAAAAATCTAATTTTTTGGCATGCAAATATATAGTATTTATTTGAAAAAAAAATATTTTTTGAAAAAAAAATTAATTTTTCTGATAGAATATGTATGTTTGCCCAAAAAAAAACTTCAAAAAAACGACAAAATGAATAATCAACATGCTGATTATCTGGAGAGTAAAATGCTAATTGCATGGTATCAGAAAAATAAAAGAAATTTACCCTGGCGGGAGACAAAAGACCCGTATCGGATATGGATTTCGGAAATAATGCTTCAACAAACACGTGTGATACAAGGAATGGCCTACTATATACGTTTTCTTCAGCGTTTTCCAGATATTGAGAGTCTTGCTTCCGCCGAACAGGAAGAAGTGTTGAAATATTGGCAGGGATTAGGGTATTATTCGCGGGCGCGAAACTTGCACGAATCGGCAAAAAGTATGCTGGCGAATCATCAGGGTGTTTTTCCCCGGCGATACGAAGATGTGTTGGCGCTCAAGGGAGTTGGCAGTTATACGGCAGCCGCGATTGTATCGTTGGCCTGGAATCAGCCTTATCCTGTCATTGATGGAAATGTGTTCAGGGTGTTGGGGCGGCTTTTTGCAGTTTCTGTTCCGTATGATACGGGAAAAGGAAAGAAACAGTACGAGGAATTGGCTGTTTTGTTGATGGATCCTCTACACGCCGGATTGCATAATCAGGCGGTCATGGAATTCGGCGCTTTACAGTGTGTGCCCCAAAAACCGGACTGCAATCAATGCCCGCTACAAAACAGGTGTTTGGGCTTTGCATCCGGCGATCCGCAACAATTTCCCGTCAAACAACATATTACTAAGGTACGCGAACGGTATTTTAACTACTTTTTAATCCGCTATAAAGAAAATACGTATTTATACCGTCGGTCAAAAAAAGATATCTGGGAGGGATTATTTGAAATTCCTTTGATTGAAACGGCATATTCAATGGATTTGGAGGAGATCATGCAAACGGATGCATTCAAAGAACTGTTTCGGGACACAGGAGATATTGCCATCACTGTTTTAGAAAAGAACGGCGTCAAACATGTTTTAACACATCAGATTTTACATGCCAAATTCTATCAAATAGAGATTCGGAAAGAAAATTCCTGTTTGAAAAAGTACTTGAAAGTACCTTTGGGAAAAATCGATGATTACGCTGTCCCACGATTGATTCATCGTTTTTTAACCAATTATAATTTTTTTTGAAAAAAAATATTGATATTCCAAATAATTATGTATATTTGTACCTTAGTATTATTTTTTTAAAAATCACTATTATGTCGTTGAATAAAGTTATACTTATCGGAAATGTAGGAAAAGACCCTACGGTGAAATATTTTGATAGCGGCAATGCTGTCGCTAATTTTTCCGTCGCAACGTCGGAAAGAGGCTATACCTTATCGAATGGTACTGAAGTACCCGAAAGAACAGAGTGGCATAACATTGTCGTCAGCCGCGACCGTGTTCAGTTTGTGGAGAAACATGTCAAAAAAGGTTCGTTAGTCTATGTGGAAGGAAAAATACGCTCACGCACGTATGATGATCAAAGTGGCTTAAAGCGCTATATAACTGAAATATATGCAGATCGCGTCGAGTTTTACTCACTTGGCAGAAGACAAGATTCCGCAGAAGAAGTAAGTACAGTTGCTACTTCTCAAGTCGGACAGCCACAGATGATTGATCCGCTACCGCCTGAGAGACAAGAAGAACCGGACGATTTGCCTTTCTGAAAAAGAGCGTTAGATAATTACAACATTCTTGAAATCAGATGGTTGTTTCTTGTGTTTATTGTTGCAGGTCGTAGTAAACGAACCTGTAAAAGGTCTTGTTTTTCTGTTTGTATCCGTTTTTATCCTGTTGCTGATCGCCTTTTTGTTTTTCCTGTTTTTTAGATATGATGGTTTCTTACCGAAATATATCGTGAAAAACAATCCATTCCGAACGAAGAAATCTCCGGAACTTATTTCAAAAGACTCCGACGAGCAGGAGATGCTGGAAGACATTCAACATTTTTATGATAAAACAGCCGATGAGATTATGATTCCGCGATTGGATATGATTGCCGTCGATTTGCAATGTGAACTGAAAGAAATTCTGGACATCGTTATCACGACCGGTTTTTCACGTATTCCCATCTACGAAGAAAACGAAGATAATATCAAGGGAATTTTATATGTAAAAGATTTGCTTCCGGCGATACAAAATCTTGATTTGTTTCAGTGGAAGAATGTCATACGACCCGCCTACTTTGTGCCGGAAACAAAAAAAATCGATGATTTGTTGGAAGAATTCCGGACAAATAAAATACATATTGCTATTGTAGTCGATGAATTTGGTTGTACATCGGGGCTTGTTACGATCGAAGATATCATCGAAGAAATTGTAGGCGAGATCTCGGATGAATATGATAGCGATGAAAAACATTTTTTACGGTTGCAGGATGGCAGTTATATTTTTGAAGGAAAAATACAGTTAAATGATTTTTTCCGTGAAACAGCGATTGAGGCGGCTGAATTTGGGAAAATAGCAGACGAAGCAGACACGCTTGCCGGACTTTTATTGCAGATCAAGGGTACACTCCCTCTTCGAAGAGAAGTGATTGATTATAAACAATATCGTTTCCGGATTCTGGAAGCCGACGAACGCCGCGTTTTAAAGGTTAAATATAATTTGATGAGACAATCTTCTGAACAGAAAACAGGATTGACCGTCATTATTGGAATCGTGATGTTGATTTCAGGATTCGTTTCCTGTATGGATTCTGTTTCAACGCCCAAACCAAGAGGTTTTTACCGGATAGATTTACCCGAAGCGCAATATGTTGATTTTTCGCTCACTGAATTACCCTGTTCATTCAATGTATCGCAATTGGTTACGGTCGAATTGCCTTCTGTCGGGACCTCCGGAAACTGGCTCAATCTTTCCTATACGTCATTGAATGCCAGGATTTATTGCAGTTATCAAAAAATCATGCCAACTGCTTTATCGGCGCTGGAAACAGAAAGTAGAGAATTAGTTGCACGAAATGCAGGAAAAGCAGATGCAATTACAGAGCAAACGTATGAAAATCAGGAAATCCAAGTATATGGCACATTATTTCTGATTGAAGGAGAGACAGTGGCGCCGGTTCAGTTTATGCTGACAGACAGTTCCAATCATTTTTTTCGTGGCGCACTCTATTATGATTGTAAACCCAATGTCGATTCATTAGCCCCTGTGACACAGTATCTAACTGAAAATATGATTGAATTGATCCAATCATTTCACTGGAAATAAGTAGGTGGTTTTCAGTCCCCCTTTGAAGGGGATTAGGGGGATGTACTAAATTCATAATTGTCATTATAGTATGCTGCTGCAAAAATATCATGCTCCCTTATGGGGGATTTGGAAAATAGAAGAACGTTGGGAGGAAATGCTGTGCCAATTAGAACAGCAGGATGCGTATCTTCCCTTTCTGAATCAACGTAAATCGGAAACAAGAAAAGCCGAATGGTTGGCAGTGCGTTTGCTCTTGAAAGAATTGACCGGAATCGGGATGGCTGTCTCATACCATGAAAACGGAGCGCCTTATTTGCCGGATTCTTCCTTACATATCAGTATTTCCCATACCAAAGGATTTGCAGCCGTCCTGTTAAGTCCCGATAAACCGGTCGGGATAGACATTGAATATCATTCGGAGCGTGTCCATCGAATCAAATCCCGCTTTTTAAGCGATGACGAATTCAATTTGTTGGGAGAGAATCCGACAACAAATGAATTGTTGGTTTGTTGGAGCGCCAAAGAAACAGCGTTTAAAATGATGGGACAAAAAACGGCCGACATGCAACATGATATCCATATCATCGATTTTAAACCATCGAACAACGGCAATAGCGGAACGATAACCGTCAGAGAAAGCCTGACGCCTCAGTCATACGTCTTTCATATAAACTATTTGATTACGCCGGATTTTGTTGTAACACGCAGCGAATGAGGAAAATAAATTTTCAAACAAACGGAGAGATGACATGCGTTTCTGTCCTCGAAGGCAATGAGCCAATCGTAATCACAAACATAGTAGCATTCCGTTAAGAATGGTTCGCTCGGTAGAAAAACGCCGTTTTGACAGGCAGAAAAAGTCACGCAGTGACGACACTTTCTGAAAACGGATATACCGGAATGTTTCTTTTCCGACGGTTAAATAAAGTGTCATCCCTGCGGGATTTGGAAATCAATAAAAAACAATGATTATACTGTTGATATAACTTTTATCGGTAACCCCATATTTATGCCGAAACACAGGGTTTTGCCGGTGAGCCGTTTCTCCGGATTACTTCGCAGGCTTACAATGACGATGCACGTATCGTCATTGCCTCCATCATTTTTAAAGACAAAAAAACCAAATGACGACGGTATTCTCCACCTCCGTCATTTCGACCGTAACACACGGAGTGCCGGAGTGTGTGTAGTGGTACGTCATGTTGAGCGAAGTCGAAACATCTGTTAGTTACTGCACTTTAGCGGCGAGGAACGAAGCAGAATACCAAAGCGTTGCTAAAACTTGTCATTGGCAGTAAGTCAAATGACGCATCCAATTTCCCCAGTTTCCCCGGTTTTCCCGTCATTGGCAGCCTGCGAAGTTATCCATACCCCCATTTGAGGGTTTTTTCAATTCGCAATAAAAAAACCCCCAAATGGGGATAAACAGGTAATTTGATGGATGTTACTTTTGCAGCGATAAATCAAATAAAGGAAATTTAAATGGCTAAATCTTTAATTTTTTAAATCTTTAAATAAAGCAGTATGCTTTTACACGGCAAACATATAAACACGCTGTTAAGAACCCGGATTCACGACAGCAAAAGCGCCGGGACGCTCGCTGAAAGTGCCCCTGAAATCGATGTAACAAGCTGTAAATTAATTGTTTATCTACTTACTCCCCAACCGTACGTACGTTATATAGAAGATAGTCGACGTCAGCAACAGCCTTCAGCGTTCAACAGGTTTTCAGTTTGGGCGAAGGCCGGTCGGGGCTATGGCCGGTTTTTCATGTAATCCGGTTTTCAGGAAAATGCAACGTCACCCATTCCCCCTTTGAAGGGGGCAGGGGGATGTGATATGGTCAAGCAGAATCTCCCTCTCCCGTCATTGCCCCTTCCCTGTCATTGCCCTCCACCCTTCCGTCATTGCGAGTGGTATATAAAAAAATACCTTCAAACAAACGGAGAAATGACAAGTCCCATATCTCGTCATTGCGAGCCGCCTTTAGCTGCGAGGAACGAAACAGAATCCAGAAAAAGCAGAATACCAATCCGTTGCAAAACTTGTCATTGGCAGGAACGAAGCAACCTGAAACAAAAACAAAACAACATATTTAATTATTAAATCATTAACAATAAAAAAAATTACATTATGAAACGAAAAATTTACTTTTTGATGTTCGCCCTCTGCTTTTGCGCTGCGGCGAATTGGGTACATGCGATTAATGTATCGCCATCGGAGATTGCGAATGTTCCTGCCGGAGGCGAAAACCGTACATTTACTTTGACTGCTTCTGTAAATAATGAAACTTGGACTATTACCCCCCAAGTGGATTGGATTACGGTTTCCGAAACGAGCGGGACTTTACCCATGAACACTTCAAAGCAAATAACTGTCACCGTGAAACCTAATTCGAGTACCAGCGCTCGGGAAGGTCTTATCTTTGTTTGGGGTAGTTCTTCTTCGACCGGAGTCACCGTGAAGCAGGAAGGCATTCCTTCCTTGACCGTCTCGCCTACTACACTGAATTTTAAATCTTCGGCAGGCTCTCAAAAATTCAATGTTACATCCAATGGTTATTTAGACTTGAGAAGCAACGATCCTACATGGTTGACCGTTTCGCCAATGACGTCAACTGGTAGCGGAGCTGCAACTGCTACTGTTATCGCCAATCCATTAACCTCCGAAAGGATAGGGACTATTACCATCACAAGAGGTACGCTAAAGCAGACAGTGACGGTGATACAGGCAGGTGTTCCTTTTTTGACCGTCACAACTAATACGTTGGAGTTTGCTTCTTCTTCAAGCATGATACCATTCGGTATTCAATCCAACACCGACTGGACAATCACAAATAATTCCGGTGGATGGGTGTCCGTTTCATCGTCAGGGGGAAATGACAACGCGACAATTAATGTTACTGTCTCCGCCAATACTTCATCCACCTCACGAACAGCGACAATTACCGTCACAGCAGGTACATTGACACGGATAATAACGGTGAATCAGGCTGCATACGTTCCTTCCTTGACCGTTTCACCTGCTTCGCCGGAATTTACCGTTTCCGGAGGATCGAAAACAATCACTGTTAACTCCAACACCGACTGGACAATCACAAAAAATATTGCTGCGTGGTGTACCGTCTCATCGTCAGGGGGGAGCGGCAACGCTACACTAAACATCACTGTTACTGCCAATACTTTAGCGACTCAAAGGGTAGGGTATCTTTACTTCGATGCGGCAGGCGTACCGAGGCAGACGGTAACAGTAACGCAAGATGCCGCCCCGACCGGCGCCCCGCCTGAAATCACTTCGCATCCGCAAAGCAAAACAGTTGATGAGGGAGAAAGTACAGGTTTCGGAGTAGTCGCCACCGGCACCGCACCACTTACTTACCAGTGGCAATTCTCCTCAAACGGCGGCGCGACTTGGACTAACACCGGCACAAATTCCGCTTCCATAAATGTGGCAGCAGAAGCCGAGCTTAACGGTTGTCAATACCGTTGCATCGTAAGCCACGTTATCGGCGGCGTTACCTACAGCGCCACCAGCAACGCCGCTACGCTTACGGTTACAAGTACGACCGTCGCCCCGACCATCACCAGCGCCAACAGTTACACGTGCGCCGCAGGAACAGGCGGCAGCCTTGCCCTCACAGCCACAGGAACTACGCCGATTACATGGAGCGTGACAGGCGCACCGGCAGGAGTGACCGTCAGCGGCAGTACACTGAATGTAGCGGCTACGGTTGCGGCAGGTACTCACAATTTCACCATCACCGCTGCCAACGGCACATCGCCCAACGCAACACAGGCCTTCACCCTCACGGTAACCGCCTCGACCGTCGCCGTAACAGGCGTGTCGCTCAATAAATCCGCCGCCACGCTGACCGTTGGCGCGACGGAAACGCTGACGGCAACCATCGCCCCCTCCACAGCGACCAACAAAAACGTTACCTGGACGACCGACAATGCAGCCGTGGCAACCGTCGCCGCAGGCGTGGTGACCGCCGTCAGCGCAGGCACAGCCATCATCACCGTAACAACACAGGACGGCGGTCACACAGCCACCTGCAACGTCACGGTTGACGCACCGGCCGGGCCTGTTCCTTTCATGACCTTATCGCTCACATCGCTCTCGTATGATGCATCAGGCGGCGAACAGACATTTACCATCACCACCAACACCGACTGGTTGATCACCTGCCCTGCCTCGTGGGTAACGGTTACGCCGTTGTCGGGCGCCAACACCGCAACGGTAACGGTCACCGTCCCGGCCAACACGACCGGCGCCCCCCGCCCGACAACCCTCACCGTCAGCGGCACAGACGTCTCCCCGCAATCGGTCAGCGTAACGCAGAGCAATACAAGTGTAGCCAACGAAACCGTCGCCCCGACGTCGCCGACCGCCTACGCCCGCGACGGCATCCTGCACATCTCCGGCCTGACCGTCGGCGAATCATGGCGTGTATACAACATCCTTGGCGTACTGATAGCCTCCCCCACCCCCTCCGAAGGCGAGGAGTTTGCGATTCCATTGCCGGGCAAAGGCGTATATATCATAACCAACGGAAAAACGGCGTTGAAGGTCAGTCATTGATACTCAACCCCCAACCCTAACAGGGTTTAAAACCCTGTTAGGGTTTTTATCCGACGTCCATTCGGATTTTCAATCCGCAATAAACATTCCGGCAGGTACAGGCATCTTTTTTCCACATAGATGGTTGTAGAAAGAGATATTTTATGTATATTTGCAGGATAAAATAAAAAGCAGGAAATATGGAAGATAATACGGATTTCCAGCCTGCCACGCTTGAAAGCGTATGGGCGGCATTTCGGGAAACCGACCGGCTATTGAAGCAGTCGAGCGAAGCATTCGAACAGGAAAGGAAGCAGTCGAGCGCTAAATTTGAGCAGGAATTGAAGCAATCGCACGAGAGATTTGAGCAGGAATTGAAGCAGTCGAATGAGGCCTTCGACCGTCGCATACAAAAATTGGAAGAATTAACAAGCGGCATTTCCACTAATCAAGAAGAGACCGGCCGACAAATAAAAAAAGTAAACGAGACGTTGGGTTCGTGGGCAAATAATCACGGATGTTTTGCCGAAGATTATTTTTTCAATTCGTTTGAACAGGGGAAACAAAATTTCTTTGGCGAGAAGTTTGACGATATCAGGAAAAATCTGAAAGGTACCGAAACAAATGACGAATTTGATATTGTGATGTTGAACGGACACGCATTAGGGTTGGTAGAAGTAAAATTCAAAGCACACAAAAATGATATTCCCAAAGCGCTGAACAAAGTCAATAACTTTCGTATCAATTTTCCGAAATATACCAACCACAGGGTATATCTGGGTCTTGCCTCCATGTCGTTTTATCCCGAATTAGAGGAAGAATGTATCAAGCAGGGTATCGCCATCATCAAACAGGCAGGCGATACGGTAGTGATTAACGATAAACATCTGAAAGCATTTTAGCAGTTGTAAGGAGTGTATATCATTACCAATGGCAAAGAAACATTGAAGGTAAGTCATTGATAGTGGAAGTCGTCATTGCCTGCGTAGCAATCTATAGGTCTTATTTTTAGATTGTTTCGTTCCTCGCAGCTAAAGGCGGCTCGCAATGACGGCTCCCTCTTATTCAAACAAAAACGGTTTGGTTTCCGAGACAATGCCCCGTTGATCTTCAAAGAAAAATTTTTCTTCTCCAAAGGCAGGTTTCAGTTGGTCGAACCACGTTGCTTTTGGATCGTACTGCGCAAAAAACGGCTTATGTAACCATTTTGGATTTAGCCATTTTTTTCGATCGCCAGCAATCGTTCTTTGATATCCAATCCTCCGGCATAGCCTGTTAAACTGCCGTCCGTACCGATTACACGGTGGCATGGGATAACAATTGCAATCGGATTCCTGTTATTGGCAAGTCCAACCGCACGACATCCTTTCGGACAGCCAATGGTTTCGGCTATTTGTTTGTATGTACGGGTTTCTCCGTATGGAATAGCGCGAAGCGCTTTCCATGTGCGCAACTGAAATTCGGTACCTCGCAGATCAAGCGGAAGTGTAAATTCTTTCCGTTTGCCTGAAAAATAGTCAGCCAACTGTTGAACAGCCTCTTTCAACAAAGGAGTATTTGCCTCTGTTGTATTAAGTTGGTCTTGGGCATCGGATAAAAATTTGATTAAGGTAATCCCTTTCCCATTTTCATAAATCCGCAACCATCCGACAGGCGAATGATAATAACATAGGTTCATATGAATATTTATTTATAAATTTATTTGATAACAATCCGTAAGTCGTATTCCCAATAAAATAAACAATACGCTGACTACAAAAATAGATAAAAAAAAGAAATATTCAATCCTGATAGAAAAAAAAAATAACTTTCAGGCTGTTTTTTCTTATTTAAATAATATATTTGTACGATTGAATATTTACCATCTAATTTTTCCGTACAATGAACGAACGTTTTTTAGAACTCATTAAAACCAGTATCAAAGCCCACTGGGACTTGCCGGCTTTGACTGATCATAAAAGTAAAACCTTTTATTACAAAGATATGGCGGAAGAAATCGCCAAGTTGAATATTGTATTTCAACAGGCAGGTATCCGTAAAGGCGATAAAATTGCAGTGATGGGTCGAAACTCATCCCGTTGGGCAATCAGTTTCTTTGGGACTTTAGCGTATGGCGCTGTCATCGTTCCTGTGCTGAATGATTTTACTCCAGACAATGCACACCATATCATCAACCATTCCGAAACCAAATTATTATTCGTGTCTAATTCAACCTGGGAACATTTAGACATTTCGGCCATACCCGATGTGATGGGTGTGATTTCTTTAGACGATTTTTCGGTCAT
>Ga0099364_10003516_pt1 | contig 24280 bp, 29 predicted proteins | sample TergutTh196P3_FD_73070 | JGI IMG/M metagenome (GOLD analysis project Ga0099364, IMG submission 73070) | Microcerotermes parvus P3 segment gut microbial communities from Pointe-Noire, Republic of the Congo - Th196 P3 | ecosystem: Host-associated > Arthropoda: Insects > Digestive system > Gut ...
TTTGTGACGATATAGTATGTTTACTTATCTAGACACTAATGCCTACTATCCTCTTCCGATTTTTTTTACAAAAATACAAAATTTGTAAAAAAATCGACTCCAATTTTTTCGGGCGCAAAGATACGAGTACACAAAGAATACACAAGGAACACAAGTTGATATTTAATGCTTTGTGTCCTTTGTGTATTTCAATAGATTTAATAATCAAATCACTTTGTGACCCTTGTGATATAAGACTTTTCGGAGTGGACTCATTTTTGAATGATTAAGATAATGCCCACGATTAGAGCAATATTGCAAAGTATAATATTTGCAATACTGAATATCAACCCGATGACCGACTTCTGTTGTTCATGGACGGCTTTTGCAAAATATGTCAGTCCGACGATTGACAAAATGTATGGAATAACACACGCACATAGCGAAATTATTGTGTAGAGCAAAGGCATTTTGACCCATGCAAAATTGAGATTGGCAAGCAATATCACGATGAGCGGTAGCGTGATAAACCCGATTAATTTTGCGAGTTTCATTTCGTTGATGCCTCTTATTGCGTGTTTTCTTTTTAATTCTGTTAATTTTTGCAAGTAATTTGCCTTGTCGTCTTTTGAACAAGCCACCGCTTTTTCTAAATATTTGATATGTTCTTTTTCAATCAGCAAGTTGATATTCAAAAGATTTTCCGCTTCCGCCGTATGTGACGGGCTTATGCCACATTGTCGCAAGTATTCCAAGCGACCGCCGGCATCACAATTTTGCGCCTTTGCAACCGAGATGGAACACCCACGAAATGTTATTATATCTTCCTGTAAAATAGGCAATTTGGATTTTAAATGCCACGCTTCTGCAATTTCAATGTCAATTTCTAAAATATTGTCAAGATATTCCTTCGCTTTTGGGAAATTGCCCGTAGAGATGCAAAACTCCGCTTTCTTAAACAATAATGATACTTCGTGTTTCATGTTTTTCAAATAATTAATTTCTACTGAGGTTATTTTGAAAAAAATAAGGTCATAAACTATAAAACTGCTTATTCACTCATTCCCTCATTTACTCATTTACTGAAAACTGCTTATCCACTAATCAAAATTTATACCCAATACCAAAACTTACTATTTGACTTTTCATGGTCATGTCATTTTTTTGAGCACTCAACGAGTTGATAAGCCCAATCTGGTAGCCTCCGTTGATGGTTATTCCGTTTCTAAATTCGTAACCGGTAATGGCACCCAACCCGAAATCCCATCTGTTCATCACTGATTTGTCGGTAATTTTGTCTTTTCGATAAAGGTCAATATTTCCGGGAGATTGGATAGCGTCTATTCCTACGCTTACATAAGGTCCTCCGCCGATAAAAATCTTTCCCAAACCTGTATTAATCTGTCCCATAAGATAGATGGGAAGTTCCAAACTCCAAAATTTGTAGTCTGTTTTTGTATGCCCGACTTCATTTTCCATTTCTGAAGTCTTGTGATGAAGCAACAATTCGTACTGAAGCGCAAAATGGTTGCTTTCAAGTTTCAAAAAAATGCCCGTTGAAAAACCAACTCCCATATTACTTTGATAATCAGCCATATCTCTGATTACGAAATTAGACATATTGGCGTTTGCCTTGATGCCAAAAAAGGCATCCATGTTCACCGTAGAGGTGTGCGTGGTGGTGGTAATGGTTCCTCCGTCTGCTTGACGGGTTTCGGTACTTGTGTAGGTTTCCGTTCTACCTTCCCGTTTCTGTTCTGTGGTTGTTGTAGTTGTTTGTCCCATTATCTGACCAAACGATACAACAGCTAAAATTACTGATGTTACAAAATTTTTATACATAATTACAAAAATTAAAATGAATACTTTTAATAAAAAAATTTTGCGCAAAAGTAGTTGTTAAATACTAACCTGTCAAGTCATAAAAGTGGGTATTTTTGCTCAAAAAGTCGGATTTTCATAAAAATAGTTTTCAGTGAATGAGTGAATGAGTGAAAGAGTAGTGAGTGAATGAGTAGTGAGTAATGAGTAGTGAGTAATGAGTAGTGAGTAGTGAGTAGTGAGTAGTGAGACATGAGAGGGCATCCCGTTGGGGATGTAATATTGGTAGAAAAATGAGGGAATGAGTAATTTTTGCATTATGTTTAGGAATGCATCCATTTTTAATATTTATTGTAATTTGGTCGCATTCCTGTCTGAATGTAGATTGTAGTTGAATAAATATTTCTTCAAATGGGGACTTTTTAATTTCCCCAGATGTCAGGAGTTCTGAATTTTAAAAGCAAGCAAAAAACTTTCCAAAATAAATTTTTTCATATCAACATTTTTTTCTATTTTTGCACGTTTTTCATCTCATAATAAATAATAATGGAAACAATAGAACATAAAGAAATAGTTATAGAAGATACACTTTCGCCACGCAGCATCGAAGACATCAAAGAATGTTATCCAGCCGCCCACAATGCCAAATAGTGCAATTATTTGGACGATTTTACGCTAATTATGGAGTGAAATTCCATATAAAAACAGAGATTATGATACGACCAGCGTGGCTAAAAATATGAAATATGAAAATTTTTTGCTGATACATGAAAACTTTTTTGTATCTTTCCTCTGTAAAAAAAATTTTTTTCATTATACACGCTTGAAATTTAAAAAATTTCATATACTTTTGCACTTTATTTTAAACTATTTTTGAATATGAAAACAGACACGATAGATAAAAATGTAGAATTTTCAGATGCAGTACGCAGCATCGAAGATATAAAGGCGAGTTATCCGGATGAGTGGATTGTGTTGGGAAATCCTGAAAAGGATGAGTTTAACCAGACTATTGCAGGGGTTTTGTTGTACCATAGCCCCGACAAAAGAGAGTTAGCCTATCGCGACAAACCGCTGCTCAGACAATACAAAAAGAAATCGCTCTTTTATAATCGGGTTACTATATCTCAGAAAAGACCGGTCATTGCGAGTATTTTTTCAACGCTTAAACCACTAAAGCAATGATTTATAAATTTAAAAGAGAGCCGATTAGCAAAATAATTTTAGTTGATATTTTGGTGGACGATATTTATGAATTTAAAATGGCTCTCGACACCGCCGCCTCAATCACAACATTTGATGTCAATGCGCTACGCACATTATATTATCCAATTGGCGACACAATTGAAACAGGTATGGTTGAAACCGCAAGCGGAATAATGCCGGTAGATATTATTGAAACGAATACCCTCTCCGCATTTGGGCATACAGTGCGTGGAATGAATGTTCAGATATATGATTACCTCGTGTATGGTATTATTTCAGGATATGACGGTGTTTTAGGTTTAGATTTTTTTGAAAATACAAAGTTCTGTATTGATATGGTAAACCAGACCATTGAAGTTGAGGAATATTTTAAACAAATATAGAAACGTATGAAAAATTTATCTGTAATGCCATTTAATTGGCGTGGAGAAATTGACGAAACAGAAACTTTCTCCATAGGCAACGATGTCGTATTACTTGACAGACCGGTGATAACGTCAACTTTTAAATATCCTTTCAGAGTTGATGTAAATTCTAATATAATCTGTATCAGTGGAACTACCGAAGGGGTTATCAATCTGAAACCATACAAAACCGAAGGTGCTTGTCTTATCACTATTTTATCGGGTCAAATTATGGAATATAAGTCTATCAGCGATGATTTTAAGGGTCTCTTTATTATTATGTCTCCAAAATTTTCTGATAGTTTGATGCCAAACGCCCACGAACGTCTTCCGTTGCATCATTCTGTTCGCAACAATCCTGTAATTCCTCTTAATGACGAAGCCCTCAAAGGGATGATTACCTATTTTGAGATGCTAAAAAGGATAATTCAGGTTAAAAATCACCCGTACAAATTAGAGGTAGCGCGATATTTGACGCTTGCCTTTTCATACGGTGCAAGTGTTGATTTTCACAACTTAGGAGAAAACACAAAAAAGACACATAATGAGCAAGTTGTGGACAAATTTCTGCATTTGGTGCAAACTAACTACAAAGAACAGCGCGGATTAGAATTTTACGCCGAAAAATTGTGTATCACGCCCAAACATTTGTCAAAAGTAATCAAAGCAACCGGTGGCAAACCACCCAACGACCTGATAGAAGACCATGTGATATTAGAGGCAAAAGCGCTACTTAAATCTACAAATATGACCATTCAACAAATCACCGACGAACTAAATTTCCCTACACAATCGTTTTTCGGGAAGTATTTTAAGCGTGTTGTAGGGATGTCGCCGAGAGAATATAAGAGTAAGGGGTAGATAGTTTTCAGTTGTCAGTGAATGAGTGAATAAGAAGTTGATAGTTTTCAGTTTTCAGTTGTCAGTTTTCAGTGAATGAGTAAATGAGTAAATGAGTAAATGAGTGAATAAGAAGTTGTTAGTTTTATAGTTCAAATCTAAACTCTGATATCTAATCACTATACTCTACTCACTACTCGCTACCCACTACTTTTGCGTTCTTTGCGTTCTCAACTTTGCGTCTTTGCGTTAAAATATATATTATGAATAATGTAGGCTAACATCTAATATCTAAACTCTAATATCTACACTCTAAACTCTACACTCTAAACTCTATCAAAGCATTGTCAATGTCTTTAAAAAATCTAAATGTTTTATAACCATCGACTGTACAATACAGACTATTCCGCCGAAAATAAGTGCTATTCCAATAAGAATTGTAAGCAAATGACTTGCCATTGATGGTCGTAACATTAGAAACGACACAAACATAATTCCCAAAATTGAGAGGATTAACAAATAGATCCATCGGGAATAGTTTATTTTCTTCAGTTTAAACGAAAGAATAATTCCTCCTATTGAACGAATTATAATGGCAATACCAACAATAATCATTAATGATATGTTTGAAACATTAGGATTTGCAACGAAAATAAGCCCAAAAATGATATTGACTATTCCCATGATTAGCATATTACTCCAATATTTCATCTCTTGACGATTTGCGAGTGCAAATGCAATTTCTGGAAATCCTGCTAACATAAATGTAAAACTAAAAAAATTAGCAAGCGTTAGGAACGTTACTTGTTCTAAATAAAACGCTAAAATTCCCATACTAATTAAAATTATGCCCGAAATTAACGGCATAAACCACTGTTTGAAAAAATTTTTTACTTTTTCTGCTATTAAACTCATAATACAAATATTTAATTTATTATACAATTTATTTATTTTCATTATTTTAGGGCAAACACGTAGGTTTGCCACATTTCTGTTGTGTAAGCCCCGAATTGCGCTTACGCTTATTCGGGGTTTTTCTCACTACTCACTACCCACTACTCACTACTTATTCACTCATTCACTCATTTACTCATTCACTTCCATCTCAAATCCCTTAGTTCCTTGTTTCGCAACTTTTCTTTTGCTATGCTTTCTTTTAACGAGGCAGGAATGAATTTGAATATCACTTTTACTTTATTACAAAATCCGTAAGTTTGTCTTACTTTTTCTGCAAGTCGTGGAATTTGCGAAGTAGCCTCGGCATGACGTTCTTTTAAGTGCCTTTTGTAAGCAGCAGATAGTTTTTTGTTACGCTCATAATCTTCTAAGGTTTTCTTTTTTAGGATATTAAATATTTTTTGAACACTATTTTTGTCAATCATATCACTCTCAAAAAATCCGTTGCTTTCTCTCAATGCAGATTTAAATAAGTTATATCTTGCGATTCTATATTTTTGTTGTCCAAACGAATGGTAAAGCGTGAAGGCGAGTACTCCCAAGCCGGCAATGATTACATAGCCAAGTAGTTTTTTGTTTGAGGCTAAAACTGCACTCAACTGCACATCTCGCAAAGATAGTGCGCCATAAGAATGGCTTGTCAATAATGTATCAAAATATACGGCTAAATCGCCAACACTTTGCAATTGAAATTTATACTGCAACCATCCAAATAGGGTCATAAAAAATCCCATCATAATAAAACTTCTGAAAACCATAACAGGCGCAACCGATGGCAATATGACATCTAACTGCGGCGGAACTTTATCAAATTGATATATCCATATTCCAATGAAAAGAGCACACATTCCGTAACCGTTAAATATTTGAGGCAAATATAGTTGCGATATGTCGAGACCCGGTGTCATCATAAAATACAACATCACTGTATAAAGAAAATAGGCTACAAAACCCGAAAATATATACATTTTGACGGGCATTTTATTTTTACCCCAATGAAATGAAACAAAACCTGCCAAAACTATTCCGGGCAAGGTCATCAGAGCAAGTTCGCCGTTGATGAGCCAATTGTATCCCAAAATAGCAGACGTGTAAATCGACATAATACTACCCACACCCATAAATATACCCTGAAAAACCAAAAATAACAACGCATAACGTACCTGCGCAATTTTGTATATTTTGAATGACAGAAATGGATGTTTTATGGTCAATTGCCTTGTTATCAGCACCATCGCAGATGTTATCATTATCACAATTGCTAAAATTATATTCGGTGAATTAAACCAATCTTGCTGTTTTCCGAATGCATAAATGTATGCTAAACACATCAATGTTGTTATATAAAGCGACACACCAAGCCAATCGATGTAAATATAGGGTAATTTTCGTGCAAAACGCTGATTGTGACACACTATCACACAAATTATGGCAGTGAGTATTAATGTAGCCGCACTGTAATAATGTACCGCCTCCCAGCCGATATTAAGCGAAGCCGATGATGCAAGATAACCACCATATTGACTCGACATTATTGATATGGGATAAAATACCGCGTAAAACACTTTTTTATCGTTTTCGGCTTTGAGAATTCCCATGATTGGTAACAGCATTTCTACCATCGCAACCATCTTTGCTACTCCGAAAATAAGACAGGCTGCAACAACTATCTCCCCAATTGCTGCCTGCGCTACAATGACACTCATTATAGCCATAACGCTTAATGCCGTTATCAAAAGTTCTTTCGAGCGAAATCTTGTTTTATTACGCCAAATAAAAGGGAGAACTATCGAAAAACCAATGATAGCGGCATAGTTACCCCACATATAATATTCCATCATAACGCCTGTGCTGCTCGTCATAAGACCAATATTGGCTGGATTAAGAGGATTAATCAACAGAATAACAGCCGTCAGCACTATTATTAGCAACAAATAGAAAATGCCGGGTACCCAACTATGAAACAAACCTTTGTTATACATTTTTTTAGTTTTTTTAAAATTGAATGAGTGAATGGGTGAATAAGAAGTTGTTAGTTTGATAGTTTCATTGTTTAATTGTTTGATAGTTTCACAGTTTGATATCTAAATCCTAATCTCTACACTACTAACTACTGACTACTCACTACTCACTACTCACTACTCACTACTCACTACTAACATCTCACTACTCACTACTGACTACTTTTTAATAAAAACATCCATATTCATACCAACACGCAATTCGTGTATTGCTTCGCTGTTGTTATTTTCGGTAAACTCTATGCGAACAGGAATACGCTGTTGCACTTTCACGAAATTACCTGTACTATTATCAGTTGGCATCATGGAATATCGCGCACCGGTTGCCGCTGATATAGCGGTTATTACTCCCTCAAATTCAGTGCCGCCCAATGCATCGGCGGTCATGCGCACTTTTTTGCCTATACTGATATTTGGCATCTGTTTTTCGAGGAAATTTGCCGTTACCCACTTTTCGCTGTCTGTAACTATTGTCGCCACCTGCATACCGGGTGCCTGCAATAATTGTCCTTCTTGTATTAAGCGGCGTCCCATCACACCATCTCGAGGGGCTGTAATTACAGTGTACGAAAGGTTTAATTGTGCCATTTCGAGTGCTGCTTCTGCTTGTTTGATACCTGCATCGTTCACTTGTAGACGGCTTATTACCTCTTTTGTGCTTAAATCGGCTGTTTGCCGTTGGTTTCGTAATGATTCATAAGCAGATTTTGCCATATCAAACTCGGTCTTAACTTGATCATACTGAAACTGCGTAACAGCATTAGAAACAAGCATATTTTGAAACCTTTCGAGGTTTCGTTCTGCGTTTTCCAACCTTGCTTTTGCGCCTGCGATGTTTGCCTGCGCTGTTTGCACGTTGTTTGCCACAGTATTGATGGCTGCTGACGTTGCGCCCCTTGCGGCAAGTGCGTTCAAAAACGCTGCTTCTGCTAAGGCAAGTTGAATGCGCGTCTCGCGGTCATCAATGATTACCAAAGTATCGCCATAACGCACCGACTGATGCTCTATAAAACGAATTTCTTTGATGTAGCCCGAAATCCGCGCATTTATCGGATTTACAAAACTCTCAACCTGCGCAGAGTTTGTGAAATCAGATTTTCCAAGGTGGAAATAATTCCTTACTAAATAGAAAAAACCACCTACTAATACTAAAAACACTATCAAGTTAACAACTGTAACTTTGATTATGGTTTTTGCTTTCTTTGAATTTACTACTTTTGACATTGTTATTATTTAATTAAATTATTAAAAAAATTGCTATAAAATTTTTGCAAAAGTACAAGGTTTTGATTTCACCTGCAAGGTCAAAAGTTCTTATTATTGGACTATTTTACGCCAATTGAATATTCAAAAGAAATATATACCAGAAATGCGAAAAAAATACCAAAATTTTAGGCAACAATTTTCAGTCTTAATTATGATTGAATAGCGGTGATAACAATATTACCAATGGTTTTTTATGTAAAATTGTTCAAAATGCCTTATTATTTGACTATATTACGCTTTGGTTTTTAACGAGAATAATTAATTAAACAAAAAAAGGAAAAAAATATTTTCAGTGGATTTTTTTTATTGAAATATTTTGTATTTTTGTATTTTGTTTTGTTGTATGGATATTAGTTTTGTAGATAGAAAACTTGGAAAAATAGCAAATGATGATAGGCAATTAGTCAGATTATACGGCAAACTGCGTGCTGACAAACTTCGAGACAGGTTAATCCAATTACAGGATGCCGCAACACTCGAAGAAGTTCGCTATTTGCCGGGCAATTATCACGAACTAACTGGAAAAAGAAAGGGACAATGGGCGTGTGACCTCGACCAGCCTTATCGTTTGGTCTTTGAACCACAAGAGAAACCAATACCAACCAACGAACATGGTCAATATATTTGGCTGAAAATCATAGGAATAGAAATAATCGAAATAGTTAATTATCATAAAGAAAAATAGTAATGGCAACAAGAAATGAATATTTTCCTCAATCGCGTCCATATCCAGGTAAAACATTGTTTGAAAAAATGGAAGAGATGGGAATTAGTAGTCAGGATTTTGCAGAATATACTGGAAAATCTGAAAAAATTATAAACGATGTACTCAATGGTGAAGGCAGAATTACATCTGATTTGGCTGTTCAATTCGAAATTGTTACCCGAATACCGGCGAATTTCTGGCTCAATAGTCAAAAAAACTATGATGAATTTATGGCAAGTAAAATACAGATAAAAAAATCGAATGTTGCTATATATGCGTGAAAAATGACATAATCCCGCTTCTTATTTTGACTTGCTACATTTGATGTAGTTGGCAGCTGTTAGTCGGCATTCGATAGGCACAAAGTCCTTGCGCACATAACCTGTCTCAGCACATCGTTGCAGCGCAGCAATTCGTGTCGGACTACTCACTACTCACTACTCACTACTCATTACTCACTACTCACTACTCACTACTCATTACTTTTTAAAGGCTTCCCGTTGATTTCAACAAACTGTAATACTGAAACAGCGCATTAATAGTGGCATTTACGTACTGCATTTCGGCGTTTAACTTTGCGTTGCTTGCGTCGGTCATTTCTGCCGCTATTACTAATTGGTTCAGATATTTAGCCAACACTATATCGTAATTTTCGTTTGCTAAAACTTTGCTTTCGTTCATTAACACAACTCGCTGTTCGGCTTCGTGAAATTTCAGGAACGCTGCATTGATTCCTATTTCGATACCTTGTTGTGCAAGTGCGAGTGATTCTTGCGCTACTTGTGCTTGACTTTTGCTCAAATTTACCTGCTGGCGTGCCTTGTAAAGGTTATCGAGGTTAAAACTCAAATTTATACCCACTTGCCACGAATTATTATAATATGGCATTGACATTGACGCAGTTTCCAAACCTAACGGACTGCCCGAAGGTCTTATATAACTTATAGTTGTAGGACGCATCATATTATATCCCCCAAAAGCCGATATCGCCGGAAACCAATTAGTTTTTTGAATCTCTACATTTTTTTCTGCTAACTCTACATTTTTTGTAATCGATTGTAACAGAGGATGTTGAGATGCCATTTCCAAATATATAACTTGCGATTGTGCCAACATTTCAATTGTAGATTCTAACGGCAGGATGATAACGTCTGATGGTAAACCTAAAGCATAACTCAACTGATTGCTTAAAATCAAATGGTTGTTGTGCATGATAAGAATGGACTGTTCCAAATTTTTGATTTGTAATTCTGCTCTAATCAGTTCGTTACGGGTTACCATGCCTTCATCGTGCATTTTTGCAATATTTCCGAGCATCTCTTCTGCCAACGACTTGTTTTGCTCAAGCACCTGCATCTGATTGATTATTTGATAGATATCTAAATAGTTAGATACTATCAAAAACTTAATATCTTGCTCATTAACAGCCATATCCAATTCTGCTAATTGCATTTGCAGTTCAGCAATTTCGATTGATTTCCGCAATACGCCACCCTTATAAAGTAGTTGCGATGCCTGTAAACCAAACGTATTTCCAAAATGTTCCATTTCTAATTCTCCAAGTTTCGACCAATCCTTATCTAAGGTTACCACGTCGCCCAAATAGAAGGCGTTTGCGGAAAATGAAACAGAGGGCAACATTTGTGCCTTCGACATCTTAACTTGTTGTCTACCAACGTCAATTTTTGCCGCTGCAACTTTCAACTGTTGATGATTTTGCAGTCCCATTTCGATTGCTTGCTCAAGTGTCAGTTTATACTCTTGCGGGTAAACAAACATTGAAAACGCGTAAAGAAAAATTACGATATTTTTTACTTTTAACATATTCTTTGATTTCTAATGATTTACGAATAATTTTTCAAATTAAAAAAATATTTGAGAAAGGTGGCTTTACCACCCTTCTCAAAATTTTGAAAGTAATTATTTCCCGAAACGGTATCCTAAACCCAGACTGAAAGTACTATTTAGCATACTTGCGTTGTCCTTGTTGGCGTTCAGTGCATTGATAACTCCCATTTTCCAACTTCCGATTATTTGAAGTCGACTATCGAATTCATACCCAGCCATTGCGCCGAATCCAAAATCCCAGCGTTGCAATTCGGACTTCTGACTGTTGTACTCCTTGTAAAGTTCAACATCATCCATACTGTCGGCTTTATATCGAGCATCAATGCCAATCCCCACGTAAGGACCTACACCGATGAACCCTTTGCCGCTACCGAAAGTTTTTTGCCCGACGGCATATACGGGAAGTTCCACGCCAAAGTACTGAAAATCAGTTTCAGCACCGGTGGCTTTTACTTCCATTTTGGAATTTTTGAAATGCAACAATATTTCGGGCTGCAAAGCAAAATTTTCCGAAATTTCCAATTTGGTGAAACCGCCAACAGTGACACCCGCACCAAATTTACTATTCATTCCATCCAAATCTGAAAGGATGAAATTTGATAGAGTGGCGTCAACTTTAATGCCGCCTAATACTCCCTGTGCTTGGGCTTGTATAATTCCCATTCCCAGCACTAACACTAATGATATTACTATTTTCTTCATCATAAAAAAATTAAATTGTTTAAAATATTATTTTATAAAAATTTTTGCAAAAGTACAAGGTTTTGATTTTGCCTGCAAGGTCAAAAGTTCTTATTATTGGACTATTTTACGCCAATTTAGTATTCAAAGGAAAAATATACCATAAATGCGAAAAAAATACCAAAATTTTAGTCGACAATTTTCAGGTATAATTTTTATTGAATTGCGGTGATAACGGTATTTCTAAAGGGTTTTTTGGTAAAATGTTCCAAATGCCTTATTATTGGACTATATTACGCTTCTGTTTTAATTTAGAATATTATAATAAAATATAGAAAAAAAATGGAATTTCAGTGGATTTCCATTTCGTATTGAAATATTTTGTATCTTTGCACTTTACTTTAAACTTATTTTGTAATATGAAAACAGATACGATAGATGAAGATGCCTTTGTAAACAGAACGCCACGCAGCATTGAAGACATCAAAGCAAGTTATCCAGATGAATGGATATTGCTGGGAAATCCTGTTAGAAGAAATGAGCGGGAAATGGATATTCTTTCAGGAGTGGTTTTGTATCACAGTCCAGACAAAAGAGAAGTTTGTTATTTAGGCAAACCTTTGGTCAAAAACTATAATAGAGTTTCACTGTTTTTTAACAGAGTAACCCCGCGACCAAAAAGAGCAGCGATTGTTAGTATTTATTCAACACTGAAACCACTAAAGCAATGATTTATAAATTTAAAAGAGAGCCGATTAGCAAAATAATTTTAGTTGAAAACCGATATGACTTTATTAACTATCAGTAAACCATCCTCAAACAAGCCGCGAACTCCACTCCTTTTTTCGGATGAAAATCAAGAAATCAAGGCGCTTATCCTACTGGCTAATAGCGAATAGGCAGAGGGAATAAGTTCGGAAACTTTTTTCTCAATCAAACGTTCTTCCAAAACAAAAAGTTTGTGTATGCGAACATAACTTTGTTTTAGCAAAGGAACGGTTACATCTGTTGCCGACAAATTAAAACTCAAATTGTCGTAATATACTTTTGAGGTTATTTGTGCAATGAGAACATCGCCGGTAGCCTGCACTTCATTGCCTGAAATTACAACCGCCGGTCTTTTCTTTACGGTCGTATTATCAGTAAACGGAACTGGAATTACGACTATATCACCTTTTTTGAAACTCATATCTGCTCGTTAGTTACTGAATAGACGGCATTTCTGAAAGTATGGTATTCCATTCTTCATCTTCAGATGAATCCCATTCTTTAGATAGTGACAACAATGATAAATTTGAAAAACTATTGTCTTCTACATCGAAATCGGCAACTTTTGCTAAATCTGATTTCGCTTTGTTTTTGCTATGCAAAAAATCAGTAAAAAGCAAAACTTCTTCCTGCATCATCGAAGGCAAACTTTCGATTTTGCGATACAAATATGACAGATAAGCACTACCTCTGGTTACTATTGTTTCCATATTACTTTCATTAAATTCACTGCAAAAGTATATATTTTTTCGTTATAATCAAAAAAACAAAAAAATTTCCCCTCATATTATTTTTTTTTCTTTTACCCTGTTTTTATAAAACAATAATTCTGAATGAACATACTGCTTTGTCTTGCAGGCGGTAGTAAGTTTCATACCACAGACTTTTATGTTTAGTTTTTTTGAAAATATACGCTTTTGTATATGCATTTTAAGATATTTTTTTGAATAAGTTTTTGGATTGGAAAAAAATAGTTGTACTTTTGTAGTAAATTTAATTGTGAATTTTTATGGAAATATCAGAATATAAAGACATCGGTGTTCATCTAAGTATGGACGACATCAAAAAAAGTTATCCTGACGAGTGGATTTTGTTGGGAAATCCTGAAATGGATGAATATGAACAGGCTATTCTTTCGGGAGTTGTGCTGTATCACAGTCCAGATAAGCGGGAAGTGGCTTATTTGGGCAGACCTCGCATTGAAGGATACGAAACAACAGCGCTATATTTCAACAGAATTACACCGCGACCCAAAAGAGCGGTGCTTGGAAGTATTTATTCAACACTAAAACTATGACATATCCATTTGAAAAAGACCATATTGGTAGAATGATACTTGTACACATTCGGTTGGATAGTATTCATACATTTAGAATGTTGCTTGATACCGGTGCGTCAAACACTACTTTTGACATTAATCCGCTGTATATTGCGAAGTATCCTTTAAGCAAAATTGTAGAAACAGGCACTGTAGAAACCGCAAATGGTATGATGGAAGTAGATATTATTCAAACAAAATCAATTTCGGCATTTGGGCATACTGTTCATGGCATGAAGGTTCAGATGTATGACTTTCTTAAACATGGCATCCTGTCTGATTATGACGGAGTTTTAGGTTTAGATTTTTTTGAAAATACAAAGTTCTGTATTGATATGAAAAATCAGACCATTGAAGTTGAGGAATGTAGTTAAAGATTAGAAAAATCAAAAAAGGGCGTTCCAACATGAAACGCCCTTCCGAAAAAATCACGATTTATCCCCGCCATCAGCGATACCATCCGTGATACTTAGCCCTTGCCCTGTATTCCCTTTGTTCTTCTAAGAGAGTTTTATAAGCCTCGTGCGACTTGATTTCCTCGCGACGCTCTTTTTCTCTTTCAGAATACTCTTTGCAGTCGTCCTTGATGTTCCCTGCAACGACTTGCATTTTGTTTTTCAACCCTTTTGCCTCTCTAAAACTTACAAATGCAGGGTCGGGTTCGGTAACCTGTACATACATCGTTCTGAAAACTTCTCGTTCTGCGGAAAAGTTTTCTTTGTTGATTTGGCGAACCGTGCGGGCGCTTTCCTTCATGTCACCGAAAACTTTTCCGATAACACCCTGTTTTTGCGGGCTTTCAATAGCCTGCTCAAATTCCTGTGCGCGGGTTTGGCTTAATCCAAGTCCCAAAACTAACGCTACTACTAATGATACTCTTTTCATTTCTTCTAAAATTAATGTTGTTTAAAAAAATTATCTATTTGATAGAATACACTGCAATATCAATGCCAAAAAAAGCAATTTTTTGGACTATTTTACGCTATTATTGGACTATATTACGCTAATATTTGAAAAAAGATTTTTGGTTTTTTGAAACTAAAAACTTTTTTTGTGAGGAAAGTTGTTGTTTTGGAAAAATAATTCTGAATGAACATACTGCTTTGTCTTGCAGTCGGTAGTAAGTTTCATACCACAGACTTTTATGTTTAGTTTTTTTTGAAACTAAACGCTTTTGTATTGATATGAAACTTACATGACAAAAATAAAGATTTTAGACACACATGCAAATGATTATATTTCAATAACGTATTACAATATAAACAGATGTAAAATCAAACCATAGAAGTTAAGGAATCTATTAATATAATTATAATTACATAACAAAATCGATTGCGAAATTTTTCGCTGCGAAAAATTTCGCAATAACAATAATTATTTTTGGTAATTACAAAAAAAAACCATATCTTTGCGTAAAATTTCACTGCGAAAAATTTCGTTGCGAATTTTTTCGCAATAATAAATATTTATATTAGATAGTTATGGAAAATCCATTCAAATTTGGCTCGGTAGTATCCGGTGATTATTTTACCGACAGAGAAGACGAATGTAAAAAGTTATCACATATTATATCAAGTACTAATCATGTGATTTTGATTGCACCACGGCGGTTTGGAAAAACGAGTTTAGTGAATAAAGTTGTTGCAAATGCAGGCAGACACGTTTTGTGGTTAGACTTACAATTGATCACAAATACAGACGATTTTGCAAGTCAACTGCTGAAACAATTGTTCAAAAAATATCCTTTTGAAAAACTGAAATTTATGCTTCGCAATTTTCGGATAGTTCCAACACTGTCGCTTGACCCATCTACAAACAACGTAGAAGTTAGTTTTCAGCCGCATGTAAATAGTTTTATATACTTGGAAGATGTGCTGAATTTAATAGAGAAACTTGGCGCAGAAAAACAAAAACCTATCGTAGTGTTTGATGAATTTCAAGATTTGATAATGATAGAAAAATCGCTTGATAAGCGATTACGTTCTGTTATTCAGTTTCATAAAAATATAAATTATGTTTTTATGGGAAGTTCAGAATCGTTGATGAAACAAATTTTTGAAAATAAAAAGTCGCCGTTCTATCATTTCGGACAATTGTTTCCGTTGAAAAAAATTTCACATTCTGACTTGCTTTCTTTTTTGCAATCACGTTTTGCTAAAATAACAAAACACGCTGCAGAAATTTCAGAAAATATACTCACTTTTTCAAGTTGTCATCCACATTATACGCAGCAATTAGCATTTCATATATGGATGTCGTTAGAACTAAATGTTTATTCAGAAGATATTGTAAATGAAACTGTTGAAACTGTTATTCTCTTGCACGACAACGATTTTGAAAGGCTTTGGAATACTTTTAACAACACCGACAAAAAAGTATTGATTGAACTCGCTTTTGAACAGTCAAATTTATTATCTGCACCGGTTTTGCTTAAAAACAGAAGTGCTACGAGTACAGTATTCAGTGCTTTAAAACGATTAACAGAAAAGGGTATCCTGATAAAAACAGAAAATTATGAAATAGACGACCCATTTTTCAAAAAATGGATTGTGAATAGGCGTACGTGAGTTAATAATATTCACAAAGGAAACATTAGGTTATGTTTTTTATTCGAAATAACAAAAAAGGGCATCTCTCTTTTGAGATACCCTTTTTGATTATTACATTACCTTATATTAAAATCTACTGATAGATTATTACAAGCGGTACTGCAATGTTATACAGCAACATATTCAGGGTCTGATTTGTCTCTTAAACTTAACTTAAACCTGCAACAAACATGTTCTTTTGATTTGCGAGGAGGAATAGCGAGAACATCCACCTTAAAATTTGGGTCATACATTTTCCCTGTTACTATCATTGAAGCAGGACATACCGAGTGGCAGTTTTTCTTTAGTATGTCGGGTCTGCCGAGTGCTTCCCATTGGTCAACAGAACAGCATTTGTTAAAACCTACAATTCCTGTATTCCTATCAGGCATTTCAAAAGTCATTTCAAAAGCCTTACCGGGAAATGATGTTGCATCAAGTTGAATATCTTTCATAAAAGCCTCAACAGGAGTACTTTCACCTCCGTCAACGTTCATCCATTTAATTTTTATTTCTCGCGTTTGTTTCAGAGCCTTATCGCTCCATAAATCCCATTGGATAGAGAACATTTCGTCAAGTCCGTAACGCATAATGACTTGAGTTGACCACGCCTCAATTGCCCTTAAACAAAATTCATGACTGCCAAGAGCCAATTTAACAAGCCGCTCTTTATTGCATTCCAAATACCTTTCATCGGGTTTGAATGGGCTGAAAGTGATAATATCAGAACCAATTTCAGGCATTTTCTCAACGGGAAATCCGTTCCAATCCTCAATCATTGCTGGAATTTTTTCAATAATGGTTTTCCATGCACCAGACTGAATTTCTTTCATCATTTCTGCGCCTTTTCGTCGGGAAACTTCCGCTCCCCATAACTGAACGAGCAATTCATAGTATTCATAACTTGCCCAAAGAAGATTGACAAGTGCTTTCTCGGAAAAGTCCGAGAAACGCAAATCATACCTAAAAGGACCTGAATAATCCGATAATTCCTTTTTGGAATTTAATTGGATATCACCGCGATAATCAATCGCATTGATTTTATACTCGGCATTTTCGTCGAGTAACGGGAAAACCTTGTAATTGGTTTCATCAATTTTTAATTGTGATGCACCCGATTTTTGAGTTTGTTCTTCGTGTTTCTTGTAATCAACATTAAGATCACGAATGTTTGCAAGGATATTTAAATCCTGCTCCTGTTTGATTTTACTTCTATTTTCCATTTGTCTAAAAATTAAAATGTTACGAAATATTATTATTAAAAAAAAATCGAGACAAAAGTACAGGGTAAAATTGGATTAAAAAGGTCAAAATCGAGACAGTTTTGGTCGATAGCAAGACAAATTCAAAATATTATGATATATTTGCAAAAATTTATTATTCATAAGAAATGAAAATATCTTTTAAACACAAAGGAACACAAAAAATAAATGAAAACTTTTAACGTTCTTTGCGTTTTCAACCTTGCGACTTTGCGTTAAATTAAATATTATGAATAATGCAGGCTGATTGTATGAAACTTACATAATAAAAAATTATATTTCAGTAAACTCAATAACAATTTCAAATAATTAGTGTTAATTAGTGTAATTCGTGGCTAAAAATAAACAGATGAAAAAGAGGCAAATTTTACCATTTAATTGGCGTCCCGAAATAGAAAACATGGAAGTTTATTCCATTGAAAATGATGTTATTTTACTTGAAAAACCAATGATAACCTCTACATTTCAGTACCCTTTCAAATTGGATGTTACGGCTATTATTATCTGTATCAAAGGAACAACGGAAGGTTCAATCAATTTGAAACCTTGTATTACTAACGGCTCTTGTTTTATCACTATTTTACCCGGTCAGGTGATGGAATATAAATCTATCAGCGATGATTTTTCAGGTCTTTTTATCGTTATGTCGCAAAAATTTACCGACAGTCTGATACCTAACGCTGTTGACCGTTTGCCACTGTCACTTTCTGTTCGTGATAATCCTGTCATTTCTTTAGATAAGGATTCATTGGAAGGGATGATTCATTATTTTGAATTGCTCAAAAGGGTTATACAGGTAAAAGAGCATCCATATCGGATAGAAACGGCAAGGTATTTAACACTTGCTTTTTTCTACGGTGCGGGAGTACATCTAAACCGAGTTTCCGACAACAAAAAACTGACTCACCACGAAACTATTGCCGAAAAATTTCTTAATTTGGTAGAAACTAACTTTAAAGAAGAGCGTGGATTGGAATTTTATGCCGATAAACTGTGTATTACGTCAGCGTATTTGTCCAAAATCATCAAACATACAACGGGCAAGCCCGCCAACGATTGGATTGATGACCATGTAACATTAGAGGCGAAAGCGCTATTAAAATCAACCAACATGACCATCGACCAAATCAGCGAAGTACTAAATTTCCCCACACAATCGTTTTTCGGGAAGTATTTTAAGCGAGTCGTAGGGATGTCACCGAGGGAGTATAAAAGTAGTGGGTAAAAAAACAGTGGATTTCCATTTCGTATTGAAATATTTTGTATTTTTGCACTTTATTTTAAATATATTTGGAAATATGAATACAGAAGTTTTAGATAGTAAAGTTGAAGAGTTTAGCGATGTAGAGCGAAACATCAGCGACATCAAAAAGAGTTATCCTGATGAATGGGTCTTACTGGGAAATCCTGTATCAGACGAGTATGATCGTACTATTTCAGGGGTTGTATTGTATCATAGCCCTGATAAAAGGGAATTGGCATATCGTGACAAACCGCTGTTAAAGAAATACAAAAAAACGGCGCTGTTTTTTAACAGAGTAACCCCGCGCGAAAAAAGAGCAGTTATTGCAAGTATCTATTCAACATTGAAAATATGATTTATTACTTTGAAAAAGATACGCTAAGCGGAATGATTTTGGTTGAAATCATTTTAGACGGAAACCATAAATTTAAAATGATGCTCGACACAGGTGCCTCACACACTACGTTTGACATTAATGCGTTGCACGTGGCTGAATATCCTATTGGAAATGTAATTAAGCAAGGTATGGTGGAAACAGCCAACGGAATTATTGAAATAGATGTTATCAAAACAAAGGCATTATCTGCATTTGGACATACCCTTTCTGCCATGAACGTCCAGATTTACGACTTTCTTAAACATGGTATCCTATCTGATTATGACGGAATTTTAGGTTTAGATTTTTTTGAAAATACAAAGTTCTGTATTGATATGTTAAACCAGACTGTTGAAATTGGTTATCCCCAAAGCAACTAAAATGCTGTTACACTTATTGATATAATAGGATTCGAATATTTTATCACCTTTATGAGAACAAAATCTAAATCCATTTTACCCTTTAATTGGCGTACCGAACTCGAATTAAAAGAAGTCAATTCGATAGACGAAGAAGTTCTTTTACTTGACAAACCTGTTATTACCTCCACCTTTCAATATCCTTTCAAGGTAGATGTTACAGTTGCTATCATATCTATCAAAGGAACAATGGAAGGCAACATCAACCTGAAACCATATACAACAAATGGTGCATATCTTATAACAATTTTGCCAGGTCAGATTATGCAGTACAAATCTATAAGTCCGGATTTTGAAGGTCTTTTTCTCATTATGTCTTCAAAATTTACTGATAGTTTGATGCCAAACGTTGCCGACCGCTTGCCACTTTCGCTGTCTGTTCGCGATAATCCCGCAATTCCTTTGGACGATGATGCATTACAAGGGATGATTGATTATTTTAAGATGCTCAAAAGGGTCATTCAGGTAGATTTCCATCCGTACCGAATAGAGGTAGCGCGACATCTGACGCTTGCGTTCTTTTACGGTGCAGGCGCTGTTTTTCATAAAATTGACGAAAAACCTAAAATGTCGCACCACGAAACTATTGTCGAAAAATTTCTGCAATTAGTAGAAAAACATTACAAAGAACAACGCGGACTTGAATTTTATGCCGCAAAACTGTGTGTTACGTCCAAACACCTGTCGAAAGTCATCAAGGCAACCGGCGGCAAACCACCAAACGAACAGATTGACGAACGCGTAATATTAGAGGCGAAAGCATTACTGAAATCAACAAATATGACCGTTGAACAAATCAGCGATGCATTGAATTTTCCGTCTCAATCATTTTTCGGGAAGTATTTTAAGCGAGTCGTGGGGATGTCACCGAGGGAGTATAAAAGTAAGGGGTAGATAGTTATCAGTTTTCAGTGAATGAGTAAATAGGAATTGTAGCGACAAGGCATGATTACATGGCAAAATCCAATATTGGCTTATCTGTTTGGTTGGATAAAGAATTTGAAATGCGTATCAGATTACTCAAAAATTAAACAGAACTTTCTGCAAGGCTACACCACCTCTTGCGCTAAACCGCCAGTTGTGAGTTCGGCAGATTTCTATCAACACATTTACGAGACATGCTTTTTATAAACTTGACCACGAGACAAAAAGCGCCTGAATACTATTGAATTGGCATCTTTCAGTTTGAATGTTGCACGATAATCGCCTATTCGAATACGATAAAGAATTTTACTGCCTTTTATCTTTCCACAATGCGGTATTTCACTAATGTGTGACACTTTTTCACAAACTTCGTGTATTTCGGCAAAAGATTTATGAATGTACTCGGGGAGTACAGATAAATCTTTGACAAACTTACGATCAAAAGTAACAATCATCTATTCACGGATTTAAGATATTTAACAAAATCCTCATGCTCCTGATTAGACAGTTCACCCTCTGTTTCCATAGACAATTCGTACAAGGTTTCATCTTCTTCCTCTTCTGCAATGCGATCCAATTCTAATTCTATGAAAGATTTAAGAGAAACGCCTTGCTGTGAGGCTCGATAACTTAAAATACGTTTTGTATCTACTGACAAATCAATTATTTCATTTTCCATGGTAAACCCTTATTAAAATTTTTTGCAAAATTACAAATATTTATGATATACACAAAATTTTTTGCAAAAGTAAATATTATTTTCGACTTGTACAAATCTGGAACAAACCCCTCCAGTTACATGCTCGGCGATGTATCTATGCATATTCTAACGCTATTTCAACTAATCAGACTGCAAAAGTAGAATATTTTTTTGAAAATTTACTATAAAGATAAAAATTGTTTTCAATTCAAAACAGGAACCTAAATTTAAACCTCACACCCCATTCCGACATGTTTGGGTGATGTAGGTAATTGATACGTTTTACAATGTCAATACGCAGAAATTTGAACACATTGTCCACTGCGAAACCTGCTTCCATATAAGGCTGATGGTCAAGTCGGTACATAACGGGTATTCCTGCATCATTTACAGGAAATTGAAACAGAGAAGGATTATTTTCGGGGCGGTTATTTTCGTTGATGTCGCCCCACAAGGCTTTAAATGTAACAAATTCGCGCCATTTCAGTTTTTTGACAAGAGGTAACCTGTTGAATATCCATCCATTGAAACAATACGAAACATGAAGTTGCGCATAACGTTCACTCACAAACTCCATATAATTCATCATATTGTAGGCTTCGTCGCTATAACCGTAGTTTTGGTTAGCAGGATGAATCGTCAATAATGGAAAAGGGACAGTACCCCAAATCTTCCCTGCTTTGAGCCACATATCGGCAAATCCGAAACTCGAAAACCACGTTCGCTTCTCCATACTTGCTTCCAAACGGTGATATTCATAATCGCTACCTAAAAAGTCTTTCATTCCATAATTGTAATCAATTGAAAATACGGGATTTGTATGATTTATAGAATATCTGTGGCGATGTATTTGATAAAATCGCTCATTTGGTGCAAATCTCAATCTTAACCCAAATTCTGCGGTGGTGATGCGATGCACATTTCCTGCGGCATTGACGAACGACAAAGTACCTGTCGGGTGCTCTTCACGTCTTGTAAAAGATGGTTTAAATGAAAATCCGTTGAAATATTCACGTTCATAATTGACAACAAACGAGCGATAGTACACCATCTGCTGCATTTGTCCGCGATAAAACGAAGCGAACAGTCTGTCGGCGTTTTCTTGTGATAACAACTGACCCGGCGTTTCGATATTATCCTCATAATAAACGCTTAACAGGTTCATGGGAAATTCCCATGGATGTAGTTTTCGAGGATAAAATGAATACATTGCACCCAACTGATATTTGAATTTTTTGTCTTTAAAACCGTACGCACCGTAACCCTCGAAAAAAAGGTGTTGGTTGAGCCGTGCATTGGTTTTTCCACCTAAACGGATACGTCCACCTTCAATATCGTTGAAACTGAAAATGGACAGTACCGGTCCAAAGTCGAATTTGCCTGCGTCAATATATCCCGAATAAAGAAGTCCGCCAAATGCAAGCACACGATTGAACCCCTTATCTTTTTTCATCTCGTCAACCATATCGTAAATGCCCTGTTCTGAACGTGAAAGCGGAATTGGTCTGTTTTCTTCCCAAAATTGAGTAGAATGTGTATTATTTCTCAAAGTTTTGTCTGTCTGATTATTACTTTCAAAAACGCTATCGGGAATTGGATGATTGAATTGATATTTTCTGTATATTTTGGAAACTTTGCCAACAATCATGCTTCTTTTTTCCGTCAAACTGAAATCAATAACAGCCTCATCTAACGTTAGATGCCAAATATTGTCTATCTGCGTATATTCCTGTATCAGCGAAAAATCATTAACAAAATTAACATTGTTGTTTTGTGTAAATGACAATTCGGCTCGTTTTAGGGCATAGTTGCTATCATTGGTAATATAGAGACCGCCTCTGAAGCCAAAATCTTGTGCATTACGAGGATATACCGACAGCCAAATACACGATACGCTGCTTATATCCACTGTATCCAAAATGTGAAAACGATAGAAATTGGGTGCTAACGGGTTTAGCGGGCTCATGTATTCATTTTCGAGTATCATAATTTGGTTATCATAAATATTCGATTTACCTACCATTCCATCTAAAAATACGCCGAGAGTTTCCTGCTCGATAATGTCGTGAAAATTAGCCATTTGCGAGGCAATCTTTATTTCTTTTTCCTTTGCAGGATATTTTTGAAAATAATGTTTGGAAATGTTTTCCCGCAGAAATATCGGCAAAGAGAGTTTTCCCGTATGTTGCGCCGTATCAATATAATTAAACAGAAACGGAAACCTGTTGAATATTGGATTTTTTATTATACTATCACTCAAATCGTTGATAGAAAGTTCTATTTTTTCGTAACATTCATATTCGTAGGTATTTTGCGCTTCGATACGGTTTTTGTTTTTGTTGGCAATCACATTACGAATAAGTTCCACAGCGGGATTGTCGCGGTTTGTGTAGCGTGTTCGGTTGCCCGAAACGACCACTTCGTTCAATTGGGTTGATAAAGGTTTTAGCATCACGTTGTGTACTCCATTCTTCACCTCCGTCAAAGATATTGTTACAGGTTCGTAACCCACGTATGAAAACATAATGCTCTCTCCGCTAACTGCAAAAGTTAACGTATATTTTCCATCTTCGTTGGTCATTGTACCTGTTGCGAGATGGGTAGGCAAAAGTACTACATTTACGTATGGTAACGGCTCGCCCGTTGTTGCGTCAGTTATTATCCCGCTTATATTAATTTGTTGTGCAGCCGTATAACTCACCGATATCAAAAAGCATAATATATTGAAAAATAATCTAATACGCATCTAACTTATTATCTGATTTCTATATCATATATCATCCGAAGTATCCGAATTTGATAAAAATTGCAGTTCCGGATTTTACACTCTGTACAGATAAACAAGCCGATACCTGAACTGCCACCCGTTATCAATACTACTCTATCTTTCTGATTTACCATAACTTGAATTGTTTGTTAAATGAATAAAAAATTTCTGCAAAGATAGAGTGAG
>Ga0099364_10003517_pt1 | contig 24271 bp, 18 predicted proteins | sample TergutTh196P3_FD_73070 | JGI IMG/M metagenome (GOLD analysis project Ga0099364, IMG submission 73070) | Microcerotermes parvus P3 segment gut microbial communities from Pointe-Noire, Republic of the Congo - Th196 P3 | ecosystem: Host-associated > Arthropoda: Insects > Digestive system > Gut ...
ATCATGCTCTTTTTTTGCTGTGTAGAGGTCGAGTATATCATCAAACAGCAATTCATGTGCTGTGTCTGGAGTCATCATCTCTATTTCATTTCCGGGCTTGTGGATAATCACTTTTTTTAGTTTACCAGTTTCTGATGTAATGGATACATTGTTCATCTAAATCTCCGTATCAAAAGTTTTTTTACAAAGAAAATAAAGTTATCTGAAATGTCAAGATTTTTTTTATTGACAAAAAAGTCTTGTTTAATTTCCTTGAGATTCTTATGAAAAGATATATTGTTGCTTTGGATTTACATGGAACTTTACTAGATATAAATTGGGAGATCTCTGACGGCTGTTTAGGTGATCTAGTAGGGCATTTTGATGATATGAGTGGCTTCGCTGATTTTTATATTGTTACGGGTAATGATTTTTCATTCGTACAAAAATATTTGCCCTCTGAGATTTTAGAGCGGATGCATGGATTTATATTGGAATCAGGTGGCATCATGATGATAAAATCGACCATGACTGACAAGTCTCAAACAAAAAGGCTTGAGAATTTCTCTCCATCGATAGTAGACAATGCTACAGCAGATTGTGTAAAAGAGCTAAAAGAATACTTTATTAAAAAGAAATATTCCTTTATTAAATATTTTGCAGAGAGACAAGTGAGCATTAGTATGTTTACAATAGATGAAAATGGGGGAGAGGAGCCTACAAAATATTTTGAGACCATCTATAACGATTTGAGACAACATAAATATTCAGATATGTTTTATCTGACATGGTCAAATGTTGCTCTCGATATAATTCCTGTCGGTGTTTCAAAATGGGAATCTTTAAAAAAAATTGCAGAAAATTATCGATACCAAAATATTACACCAGATGATGTGAAGGCTGGCAATCCTGATGTTATCATTTCTTTTTTAGACTCATATAATGACAAAGAAATGGCATTAAATTCCACCTATACTTTTTTACCGCAGAACACATCAAATAAATTGATTGAATATTTACAAACAAACAATAAATTAGTTTTTCCTTTATCAAAATTTTATTTTTTGAAAAATTTTGCATATATTTTAGATCAACCATTTACGCAGGGCGTATCACAAGGTTTGTTTTTTTTAAAAAACAATATTTGTAATCTTTCAAGCCCTAACCACGATTTTTTAACTATAAACAACACATTTAATAACGAAGCTGTAACCCGATTTAAAAAGCCTGAGTGGATTCCTGATAATGCTGGGTCAGAGTATGCTAGCCACATTTTACCACCAACAACAAAAACCAAATCAATAAATAATCTTACATACACCAAACCTAAGAATCTCACACTAAAAGACTACATAGAAGGTGTTTTATCGCATGATAAAATCATTTTAGCGAGGGCAATCACTTTGATAGAAAGCAACGCTGAAAAGCACTTTGAATTGGCTCAAGAGTTGTTAAAGGAAATCATTCCATACGCTGGAAAATCTATCAGATTAGGTATTAGTGGAGTTCCCGGTGCAGGTAAAAGTACTTTTATTGAATCATTTGGAATGTATTTAATAGAGAGAGGTAAAACGCCTGCAATACTTGCTATAGACCCCTCTAGCACTGTTTCAAAGGGGAGTATACTAGGTGACAAAACAAGAATGGAAAATCTTTCAAAAAATAATAAAGCTTTTATCAGACCATCACCTTCAGCTGGTAATTTGGGTGGTGTTGCGAGAAAAACAAGAGAAACTATGTATCTGTGTGAGGCTGCCGGGTTTGATGTGATAGTAGTAGAAACAGTCGGAGTCGGACAAAGCGAAGTCACAGTAAGGTCAATGGTTGACTTCTTTTTATTGATTTTAATCGCAGGTGCAGGAGATGAGCTCCAAGGGATAAAAAAAGGGGTAATAGAACTAGCAGATGCAATATTGATAAACAAGTCTGATGGGGACAACATTATCAAGGCTGAGACTACAAAATCCCAATACAACAATGCTCTCCACTATCTAGCAGATGCTACAGCAGGATGGAAAACAAGAGCATTTACTTGTAGTGCTATTGAAAGCAAGGGTATTGAAAACATATGGGGCGTTATAAATGAGTATATTTTATTTACAGAAAGAAATAACTTGTTTAATGAGAGAAGACTATATCAAACAAAATTATGGTTTGAGTCGATGCTCAATGAAGAAATTTTAAAAGATTTTTATACAAAAAGAAATATAAAAGAAAACTTACAGAAGATATTAACAAGCATATTAAGTAATGAAATAACTCCTGTAATGGCTGTAAAAAAAATGTTGGAATACGCAAGTCTTAAATAGATGTTTGAGAGCCAATATGTGTGATAGAGCCAAATGGTAATGTAAAATGGAAGGAAAGGTTAGATTTTATACAAAATTGATGTAATTTGTAAAAAAACAAAAAAAATATCAAATAAAAAACAATAATATCATAAAAAAAAGTTGTTTATAGTCGTATGTATATCAATAAGTTAAAATATAAGTTTTAAAAAAAGATGAGCTTTTTTTACAAAAAGCTTGACAAAAAAACATATATTTGAAAAATGGCGATAAACAGTAAGTGAAATTTTAGCGGGAATAACTCAGTGGTAGAGTGCAACCTTGCCAAGGTTGATGTCGCGGGTTCGAGCCCCGTTTCCCGCTCCATTTTTCAGGCGACATAGCCAAGTGGTAAGGCAAGGGTCTGCAAAATCCTCATCCCTCGGTTCAAATCCGAGTGTCGCCTCCACAATGAGTTTGTTTGATGTTTCACACAGCCTGCCGGAGTGGTGGAATCGGTAGACACAAGGGACTTAAAATCCCTCGGGGTTCGCCCCGTACCAGTTCAATTCTGGTCTCTGGTACCATCTGTGTTTTTATTTTTGAAAGACCGCGATAGCGGTCTTTTTTTTGTGGGGGCGGGGGCACTGATTGTTGTCGACCAGTCCCCTGCAGAATTAGGACGAATAAGTGCATTCCCTACAGAAATTGGTTATTTTTCGACTTTTCGGAGGGGACTCTCATCGGGAGAATTGCCTGGTCCTAGTGGCTGTTCGACTGCTGTAATCTCATCGGAAGTATATGTGATTGAGTTTTTATTTAGGCTATACCACCACTGAGAAAACCTGCCTATTTCGTCATTTGGGTAGAATTGCTTTAAAATAAAAATCTTTTGACATACTTCTTGAGAAATTATTTTAAAATTATTTTTTTCCTTGACAAAAAAGCCTCTGTAATTTTTTTGGTGCTAATGTATAAATCAAATTTATAAGGGAGAAAAGGATATGAAAATATTAAATGTAAAGTCATTAGCAATTTTATCAATAATTGCAATCTTTCTAATGCTGTTTGTGTCTGCATGCAGCGATAAGAAAACCACACCTCAGATCGGCGATATGATACCGTTTGGTGCATATCAATGGCGTGTGCTCGATATTCAGGGTGGCAGGGCTCTGCTCATCAGTCAGAATATACTTGAACAAAGGGCATATAATACAAGTCCTGTAGATATAACTTGGGAAAATTGCAGTCTAAGAGCATATCTAAATGGAGATTTTTATAATACTTTCAGTGTGGCAGACAGAAATAGGATAGTGCAAGTGACAAATGTGAATGCAAATAATCAATGGTTTGGAACGCATGGTGGAGCAAACACACAGGACAGAATATTTCTACTGAGTCTCGCTGAAGTCGTGCAGTATTTTGGAGATAGTGGACAATTGAGCAATAGACCACCATATGCAGAGTATATAAGTGATCAGTATAACTCCAACCGCATGGCGACACTCGATGGGTGGGCTTTTTGGTTTTGGTTGCGCTCGCCTGGTTTCTATAGTTACCGTGCGTCCAATGTGTTCGGCAGTGGTGGCATCGGCGTGGATGGTGGCGACGTGGATCTTTTTAATGGTGGTGTTCGTCCGGCTTTGTGGCTAAATCTGTAATCTAAAAACCTTCAAATCTAAAAAATCAAAAAAAATCTAAGAATCTGCCCGAAGAAGTCGGAATGGTAAAATGGTATTTGTCAGAACAGAAAAATAGCTTGTGTTTTTGTAGCGGTTTGGTTTATTTCTAATGTTAGTACTATGGTCTAAGGTTTACACTGTATTTCTCGCAATACTTTTCCACAGGACATATCGTGCATCTTGGAAAGGTCGGCTTGCACAAATTTTGTCCAAAAGCAACAAGGATAAAATTATATTTCATCCAATACTTCAATGGAATGACCTCTCTCAAAGCTAGTTCAGAATCTAAAGGATTTTTTGTTTTTATAATGCCTATTCTGTTACTGATACGATGCACGTGAACATCCACGCACATCGCAGGTTGTTCAAAAGCAAGTATCATCACGAGATTTGCTGTTTTCCTGCCGACACCGGGCAATTGCACCAGTTCTTCGATAGTTTCAGGAATAATACCATTAAATTTATTTTTTAAGACAATAGGCAGCTCTTTTAGATGCTTCGCTTTAGTTCTATAAAATCCGACAGGAAATATTAGTTCTTCTAGCTCCTTTACGCTCATGTCGTTTATATCATCAGCTTTCTCTACATTCATGAAAAAGTTTGCTAAAACTTTTGATGTAGTATTATCATTTGTTCTGGATGACAACAGTGTCCCGACTAGTATTTTAAAAGGATCATTCGTCATGATTTTAACAAACTCCATGACAGGTGCTTTTACATTTTTCGTATACTCTGTAATTTTTGCTATTACAGTATCAATGTTCTCTTTACGAAAACGATTCTTCGCTGGAAATGTGACACTGTCGTCTGTATCTGACTTTAGATTATAAAACTTTTTCTTTTTAGATGCTCCCATTCACTTGATTCCAATATTTTTTCTAATGCTTTGTTTACATGCTTTTTTATTAATGATAACCTGCCAGAGCTGGTACCCGTATCATATCTCGAAAAAGCTGACCCAACTGTATCTGCACTTTTCTTGAAGACAATAGCGTAATGCTCTATTAAATCATGTTTATATAATATTTTATATTTTGTAAGTTTAGCTATTGAATTTTCTAGTAGCATTAATGAGATATCATTATTTTCTAATGCTAGAAACATGTCTTGCAAGCTTTGAAATTTTTTTATATTATCTACGGACATTTTTCTTTCTTGTAAAAAATTATGTTCCAGAAATAGCAATGACGTAGAATTGTTCAAAACCCCAATTCTGTAGTTTGCGATATTATCAAGAGAGTCTATTACAATAGAGCTATCTAGCGTTGCTAAAATTGTCTGTGTTGCATCATAATATGGTTTTGAGAAGTCAAATATCTCACTTCTGTATTCTGTTATCGTCACACCACCCAATGCAATGTCATACTCTTCATTCTGTAGTTTCTCTAACTTTTCACTAAAATTATATTTCGTGATGATGACCGGTATTTTTAAAACTTTTTCTAGATGGTTTAGGAGTTCGATCTCCAAACCATGTAAGACATCTTTTTCTGTATAAATAAATGGAAAAAAATCACCAGAAATAGCTACTTTTATCTCTGTGATATTTGATTTGCTTGAGCAAGCTCCATTCAAATACATAAGCCCAAATAAAGAAAATATGATTATATAATATGAAAATTTCTTTTTTACCATTTTACACTCCATTGTCCTGTTTGCCCTGAAGAGTTCATCACATAAACTCGAATGAACATCTCAAGACATCAACCAATATCTTTTACACGGGAACAAGAATAAAAATTAACACGATAATGTCAACCGATTTTAATTTCAGCTTTAAAAAACTTATATTATAACAAAAATATTTTGACAAAATTAGGTACATAAATTTTATTGTGTCTGGCATAGAGTTTTATCTAACTCGGGATATAAAAATATGGAGTAAACGTGATTTATCTAAAATCTTTAATACTAGGTTTAATACAAGGGCTCACAGAGTTTGTACCAGTGTCATCTTCAGGACACCTAGTATTGTTAAGGCATTTTTTAGGATTCGAAGGAATGGCAGATTTATCTTTTGAAGCATTTGTTCATTTAGGTTCGTTGGTAGCAGTATTTATCCATTTTAGAAAAGAATTGTTTGACCTATTAAAATCTGTCATATATTTTAATAATCCTGATTTTTTATCAGATAGGAAAATTTGTTTTTGGTTGTTCAGCGCTACATTGGTTACTGGCGGTATAGGACTATTGTCAAAAAACATGATAGAATCCTTTTTTACAGAACCCATGTTTGTTGCTTTTATGATAGCCTTGACAGGATTTATTCTGTTTATATCTGATAGGATAAGGTGTGGGAATTTGAAATCTTCGGAATTAAATTTCAAAAAATCGGTATTTATCGGAATAGGGCAGGCTTTAGCTATCACTCCGGGAATATCGCGTTCTGGAACTACTATTACATTTACATTGCTTTGTGGACTGGAAAGAAAATCTGCAACCATGTTTGCATTTTTGTTATCAATACCAGCTATATTAGGATCCAATCTATTAGAGTTTAGAAACCTTGTGAAACTTGAAAATGCGATGTTGCTTAGCTATCTCATAGGTTTTTTAGCTGCCTTTATATCTGGATATGTTGTGATCGGTTGGTTGATAAAGTTGATTGCCACTTCAAAACTATATTATTTCTCATATTACTGCTGGGGTTTAGCTGCATTATGCATTGTATTTTTATTATAAAGACTTTGTTTGACGATGTTTTTATTAATAACTATGTTGTTACCGAGAAAATGACATGGTAAATAAAACTTAAAAGAGTGTGAAGATGAAATCAAAAGCAATAAATACAAAGAGTTATACATGTGATCAAGTGCATGCATACGATGATCTTATTTCCCAGTCTAAATGCATATTTATACACGGTACAGATGCTTTTCAAAAAAATCGATGTTTTAGATATATCATCACACACTTGCTAAAAATTAATTCATCAACACAGGACAATAATTTATCTACGAACAAGAGTAGTTTTGATGGGATAAACACATTTCTGTTTTATGGTGATGATTTTTCGAGTGAGGATAAAATAAACTCGATTATTGATGCTTTAAATATGATGTCCTTTGACATGACTGAAAAAATTATTTCAATCAGAAATTTTGAACAGCTGGGAAAAGAAGCTGCGAACAAGATCGCAAAATATACAGAGGTTCCTAATCCTACTTCAAAATTGATTATGGTTTCAGGTAAAGTGGATGGTAAAATCAGTGCTTACAAAACTATAAAAGAAAATAGTTTACACATAGAAACAGTCGAAATGAAATATCCTAGAGATCTTTCCAACTGGTTGAACAATTACCTTCGAGAAAATCAGCTGAAAATGAACGAACATGCAAAACAATATTTTTCAAGCATTGTTGAATTAGATACATATACAGCCTATAATGAAATAAAAAAATTGGAATTGTATGTCGGAAAAGGAAAAGAAATTACTCTAAATGATGTCAAAGAGTGTACTGTTTCCTCAAAAACAAATTCAGTCTTTGATCTGATAGAAGCTATCGGTCTGAAACAGAAGGAAAAATCTTTAAAAATAGCTGAAAATTTGATTAATAATGAAGAAAGTGTTATCATGATCAATAGCATGTTGACAAATTTTTTCTTTACATTGTTTAGATTGGATGCATTGAGACGAAAAGGAATTCCTAATGGTGATTTGATATCACAACATATGAAAGACATTAATCCCTATTTTAGAGAAAAACACATCACATATTTACAAACTTTCGACCAAAGCAAAATAGTATCGGCATTGAAACATATATACATTTGTGATTGTCGAGCAAAGCTTTCTATGGCTGATGAAAAGGTACTAATAGCAAGCCTTGTGGCAGAATTGTTTAAAACATGAGATCATACTATTTAACATACAAAAATTTGAAATACAAAAATAAAACTTGCCAAAAATTGTGAGTAAATATTTGTTGCTTATTTAACAGTGCATTTTTATTAGGATGATAAGGTGATAGAAAAATCCAGATTAGCTCAAGTGCTTTTATTGAAAAATATTATAACAGAGCAGATTTTAGCAGATGCTACAGATCGGCAGAAACAAGAAGGTACCAGTGGTAGAAAACTTGCGACAATACTATCTGATGATTTTGGAATAGATCATCATGCTGTGTTTAGTAATCTTGCTGAATTATATGCGTTTAGATCTATTTCAATAATCCCTTCAAAACTAGAATCGAGTACGATCAAACTCACTCGAGAAATCCTCAGTAAAATAAACGATAAACTTAAAAGAGAGCTTCTGTTTAATCTAATACTACCTTTTCAAATTCAAGTGGGCGTGACCAACATACTCATAGTCTTGGCTTGTGATGTTACAAATAAAGTTTTAGAAAAAATACCTCAACAAACCGAATTCAAAAAATGCGAAATAGTTTATTGTCAAAAAACTGTATTAGAAGAATTGATACAAATAGTTTCACCTCAAACAAATGAGTTTCTTGATATATTAAACGAGGTAAACAACGTTTTAGTGGATAGTGCAGACTCTTCAGAGGATGAGTTTGATGAAAGAGCAATAGATGAAGAGATTAATAAAAGTTTGCTAGTTAGCTTGTTTGAAGGCTGTCTGATAGAAGCTGTAAAACGCAAAGCTAGTGATATTCATATAATACCAAATAAAAAAAATAATGTTGAGTTTTATTTTCGAATAGACTCAATGCTCATTCTATGGCATCGTCAAGAATATACCTCACCAGAAGCAATGGCAGCAGTGGTAAAAGACAGAACTGTCGGCGTGGATAGGTTTGAGCGTGACACCGCACAGGATGGCTTTGCCCAAAGGCATATAGACGGCCACTTGATCAGATTTAGAGTATCTATTTTGCCCCTAGTATCTTCTGAATATGAAAGAAGGTTTGAGAGCATAGCCATCAGAGTAATCGATGACAGAAATGTCATAGTGGATTTAAAGGCATTGGGTTTTGATACTCGTGCAGAAAAAGATATTTTTAAAGCATTATCTGTCTCCAGAGGAATGGTACTGATAACAGGACCCACAGGTAGCGGTAAAAGTACAACATTGATGGCAGCCTTGCATCATATAGCTGATACGACAAAGAATGTCCTCACATGCGAAGAACCTGTAGAATATGTCATAAAGGGAGCTAGACAAATTAAAATAAGCAACAAGCTCACTTTCGACCTAGCTCTCAGGTCGATCCTTCGCCATGATCCAGACATCGTATTGGTGGGCGAGATTCGAGACAAGCTGACAGCTGACATCGCTGTAAAGTTATCAAATACAGGACACTTAACTCTATCCACTTTACATACAAATGATGCTCCTAGCACTATTTCAAGGTTGTATAAGATGGGAATAGAACCTTTTCTGTTGGCATATGTAATCAACATTATAGTAGCTCAGAGGCTAGTGAGAAAGCTATGCCCTGAATGTAAAAAACCTTTAACCCCAGAAAAATACAGTTTAGCATTGACTTTTGGATTAACCCAAGAAGATTTGAATGGGGGAGTCGTCTTTGAGCCTAGCAAAGGTTGTAAAAAATGTAACAATGGTTTTAAGGGAAGGGTTTCTATATGTGAAGCACTCTATTTTACACCTGAAATCAGAAAAGCGGTATTAGAATCCTCTACAGATATTGATGAAGACAAGATACGTCAAATAGCAAAATCTCAAGGAATGCTGTCACTAAAAGAATCAGGTATTCAAAGGATTAGAGATAGCATCACTTCTATTGAAGAAGTTATTTATAGCACTTCGGAGAATTAAAAATGAATTTAGGTCAGATGTTTTTGGTGATGCTCGCCCTTATTATGCTTTCAACATTTTTGCTGAGTCTTTATACAAACTTAATGGGGCAAATGGACATTTCTGTTAGGAATTTATATTTCTCTCAAGCAGTCAAAATAGCTGAAAATGAGTTTCAAAAGTATGAAGCTTGGATCATAGGTCAGGTGTTGACTTTTTATCAGGTATACGATACGCTCAGATCAGGTATTGACCTAGAACCGGTAAATATTGAAGGTACAGCATACCATGTAAATATTTCAAGCCATCTAACAAATTCGATAGGTATTAATGTATTTACTCCTACATCAGATTATCAAAGAATCGATGTCAGGGTCAGAATAGTATCCGGAAATAGAGAGTTCTATGTCGGAGAAAATCATTCTGCTTTGAGCATGGTGCTGTCTAGATTGGAATTGGAACCTTTATGAGTTTTTTTATTGATATCATTGCTGCAATAATAGCAGGAGGAATAATAATCTTTACCATAATAACTTCGTTATTTAACGTAAGGCAAACGAGCCACAACATAGAAGCTTTTTTAACAGTGAACAACAATGCAAATCACATCACAAAAATAATAGATAATGTTTATTTGGAAAAAGTGGGTTTAAATTTAAATTATGACGAAATCGCTACTTTGACAGCATCCAGAACAGAATTTCAATTTACATATAAAAATTTTCCAAATGATATAAATTTGCAAACTTACCACTTGCAAATGTTAACAGATGAAAATAATAACAACTTTTTAGTAGTGACATTAAATGGTGTAGAAGAATTTAATTCACACCCATTTTTCTTTGAATCGAGAAATATTTTTTCATATTTTGATGAAAATTTTAATACGATAAACTTTGTTGGAAGTACCATACCAAATAATTTACTCGAAAATATCTATGGTACTCAGGTTGAATTGGTTTTTATTTCTGATGCGTGGAGCAATGATGCAAATCAGCAGATCCGTTATCCTCTCACCTTTTGGAGATATTTTAAAAATGTTTACCTCGTAAAAGCAAGGGTTTTATAAACTATAATTATGAGTATTCTTAATAGACTTATTAAAATATGCTTTCTGATCTTTATTTGCTTTTTGCTGACATCGGGAATATATCATCATGAAAAAGGTCTTTTTATGCTTGCGGATAAAATAAAGGAATTACCTCCGACACCAGACATTTTAGCACTTCGAGAAAGAATAGATTTGATTTTAGCAGAATATGAATCTTTTGAATATGATTTTGGTCTAAAAATAACTTCTCTAGAACATCCTCAAACTTTTTATGAATACCAAATTGATAAACCTTTTATCCCTGCTTCAAATTTAAAGATTATCACGACTGGAGCTGCTTTTTCAATACTAGGATCAGATTTTAGATGGACTACTGATTTTTATATAAATGATTTTGGAAATCTTTATATTAGAGCCAGTGGAGATCCTACGTGGAACAATAGTTTTAAAAAAAATATGATAAACAGTGTCACAAAGAGCATCTCTGATTCTTTGAAATTTTATGGCTTTCACCGTATTAACAACATTGCTGTGGACCCTGGCACTTTTCATAATTCACAGATTGGTCTTGGTTGGAAGGATGAAAATAGATTGTTTACTTATAGTGCAAAACCATCTGTTATCGCATTCAATGACAATGCTGTACAAATCATGATAAACCCTGCATCAGTTGGTATGCCTGCAAGAATCAGTCTATATCCTGTAAACTCTGGGTTTAAAATAGTTAATCATGTAACGACTGTTTCCAATAGAAACAGGCAAGGATTTGACTTTGCAACCGATCATGATAATAATACATTGACAATCAGAGGAAATATATGGGTAAATAGTAGAACACAGTATCGGTCAATAGCAATACCTCGACCAGAATTATATGCTCTTAATGTGTTAAAAACAAAGTTAATAGAGTATGGTATTAGAATAGATGGTGACGTTTATTTTGATAGCATTTCAGGGCGAGATATTATTTTAAATTTCTATAAAAACTATTTTTCTATATACTCCCCTCCTCTTTATGAAATTGCAAACGAAATTAATAAACGAAGTAATAATTTTATGGCAAATCAATTATTCTTAACTATAGGTGACGAAAATGGGCATACTCTAGGTGCAGAAAGAATAATAAACCAATGGCTAGCTTCGCACAAAATAGCAACAGATAGCCTCAGTATGTATGATGGTTCTGGTTTATCAATATACAACCAATGCACAGTAGATGTGTTTACGGATGTGTTAAAGACCATGGCAAAATCACAATGGTCAAACGAGTTTAAAAATTCTCTAGCAATCAGTGGAGTAGATGGAACTCTAAAAAATACTTTCAGGGACCCGCTCCTTCACAACAAGGTTTATGCTAAAACAGGTTTTATTCAGGGTGCCAGAGGGCTATCTGGGTACATAAAAACAAATGATGATGAAGAGCTAGCCTTTTCTTTTATGATAAATAAACGAGATTCGAGGATAAACAATTTTAATAGGATTGCTGAAAGAATACTAATAGAGCTAGTATCTTTTTGTCGTGACCAAAACTACGCACCTCTATAATTTGTCATCCTTTTTCATAAATAGTATCAACTCCTTCGATCGCGGCTGTCGCCGCTCTCCAAAAAGTAAAAAGCAAAAATCATAAGAAATGTGTAAAGAATGTCTTTGAACAAAGTGTAAAGGATGTTGGGCTACACACGATCTCCGATCGACGACAACAATCAGTATCCCCTGCCCAAAATCGATAAAAAGCACCCAATTTCCAATCGAGAAACCCGCATCCAATCTAGTTTTCTGATACCTTCCCTGTACGGCTCCTGTACCGATCCCTAAAATAAGCGGGATAGAAGCGGGAAAAGCACAAGGGGGGTACGACATTTGTCGTGGATTGTCAACGGTAGTATAATTTTGATACAAAGTGTCAATTTTACACTGCCGATAGCGTATCATTTCTGACTGCCGGCTACAACAAATCAACACCCCCGCCCCGCACGGTGTCCCCTCCGAAAAGTTGAAAAATAACCAATTTCTGTAGGGAACGCAATTTTTCGTTCCGCTATAGTATTAAAACCCTATATGTTACGGGACATAAAATTGAGTCCCCTGCATCAAATAGGGTTTTCGGAGTGGACACCTACGGGATGGTGTCAGTTTATAGAATATCGATCATTCGTAGGAAAATCACCGCCTTTTCTATAAATATATGTTAGCTAGGTAAAAGCGTTTTTAAATATATAATTTTTTAAAAAAAAATGAAGGTAAACTTGATATTGTTTGTTTTAAAATGTACGAGGGGTTGTTAAACGATAATGATAATAAGTAATTTCATAATTAAAGGAGGAAACATAGTGAAGAGATTGTTTTTGGTTTGGTTGTTGATATTTAAGATAGTTGGATTGATTGCGGAGACTCCCTATTTTGCATACCATGACACTGAGTTGTATGAGCAGAGTATTAGCCTTAGGTTTGCTGTTGAAATGGCAGCAACAAACAATCAGGAGCTTCAGAAAGCAAAAGAAGATGTGCGTATAGCAGAATACAACTACAAAGATATGCGTGGGCAACTGTTTCCACAGCTTAATTTTAATGCTGGCTACAAATTGACAAAAAATCAGCTCCCAAAATCTGTATCCACCACAAACAGAGATAGGGAAGAGGGCTCTATATCAGGGCAATTAGCTCTTTCGCAACCTATTTTTTTAGGAGGAAAGCTAATCAATGGAATCAGAGTTTTGGACAGAGTAAAGAGCATGCAGGAAAAAAGATACGAGCTTGAACTACAAAACATGATAGTCACAGTGATCAATGCATACTATGATCTTTATCTAGCACAAGAGGGCTTATCTATTCAGTTACAAGCACTAGAAAACGCAGAGTTGCATCTCAATAGAGTAGAAACTCTTTTTTCGCAAGGATTAGTATCAGAATATGACAAGCTTAGAGCAGAGCTAGAGGTATCTAGGCTCTATCCGGAAGTGTTAAATTATGAAAACATAAAAAATCTTGCTGTAGAAAATTTTAAGAGGATAACAGGTTTTACAGGCGATATCATATTAAATCCCGTAATTGACGATACGACACTATCTTTTTTAGACTTTGAAATCACTATCGATTCTGCTCTATCAACTGCAAGCAGAAATAGGATAGAATTATACTTGATAAATTTAACGACGGAGATTTACCATGTTCAATATGAAGTAGAAAAAAAGAATTTTTTGCCAAATTTATCATTTCAAGCTGACTTGACGAAATATACTTCTAGCGACTCTTATAGTATTTCTGGAGACGATTTTGGGACAATGGGTTCTGTGGGACTAGTTTTTCGTATGCCTATATTTACTGGGATGAGTAATACATCAAAGACCCTCAAAGCAAAACATGAGCTTCGTAAAGCTGAAAGCGAAGCTATTAATACCTCTGAATTAATAAATTTAGAAATTAGGCAGACTTTGCAGTCTTTTACACAAAGCAAAAAGTATTTAGAAACTCAAGAAATGAATTTAGGTCTTGCAGAGAGAGCTTTAAATATCGCTGTTGTAAGATTTCAAAATCAGTCAGGAATACAGCTAGAAGTGTTTGATGCTCAAATACAGTACAACACTGCTCAAATATCTTTAGTGCAAGCAAAAATTAGAATTATTAAAGACTATTTTGCATTAAATAAAGCATTAGGAAACAATCTTTTTAATATGTTAGGAGAACTATAAAAATGACAAATCAAAAAACACAAAAGACAGAAAAAAATATCGCAAAAGAAAACGCACTATTTGATGGATCGAGTAGAATGTATAGCGACAAAAAATGGATAATAGTTTTAATCTCGATCACGTTATTAAGCCTATCGATAGCATGTTCAAAACCAGAGCAGGAAAGACCTGCTAATATGCGTGAACTATATAGAACTCAGGGTGTTCCTGTCAGAGTAATGGAAGTAGGTTATGGTGATTTTGTGAAAGAGATAGACTACACTGTTACCGTGAACGGTCTAAAAGAGACCAGAGTTTACGCTAGAATTACTGATCAAATACAAAGAATTAATGCTCGTATAGGGCAGGTGGTAGAGCAAGATCAGATAATAATAAATTTCCCAGAAGAAAATGCTCAGGTCAATTTTTTTCAAGTCAAGGCAGCTTTTGAACTAGCAGAACAGACCTTGCACAGAATGCGTGGGCTGTTTATTGCAGGTGGCATTTCACAACAGGAGCTGGACGGAGCAGAAACTCAATTTGTTGTAGCAAAAGCAAATTGGGAGGCTGTACAACAGTCGGTTCACACGAGAGCACCTATTTCTGGAATGATCACAGATATCAATGTCAGAGAAATGCAGAGAGTTTCTAATGGAGATTATCTATTTACAGTATCTCAAATGAATAAGCTACATGGAAGGATTTGGATTTCAGAAGACGATATAAGCTCGATCCCACGTAATGCGAGAGTGATTTTTCGATGGAACGATATTGAAAAGCAAGGTCGTATCACAAGCATAGGATTGTCGTTAAATAGAGACTTCAACGCTTTTGCTGCTGATGTGGAGATAGACAACGATGATTATACAATACCAAGTGGTGTCACAGGCCGAGCAATAGTCATTACATACCACAATCCTGCTGCAATCTCAATTCCGCGAAATATTGTTTTGCGAGATTTGGAAGGTGACAGCTATATTTTTGTAATCAATGGAGACACAGCTGAAAGGAGATATGTTACTATCAGAAATCAATCAGACTTGAGCTTTGAGATTACCTCTGGTTTGTCGGTTGGTGATTTGATTATTGTACAAGGTTATAACATGGTACAGCATGGTTCAAAAGTCAACATGCAAAAATAACGGCTGTTATTTAATATCAAAAAGTGACACATTTAAAATTATTCTTTGTTTTAATTTTCTTTTTCACAAATAAATAAATAGGAGATTTTTTTATGTTTTTAGCAAAGCTATCAGTCAATAGGCCTGTATTAGTTACGATGTTGTTGTTGGTATTTGTAGTATTTGGTGGTTTGGCATATTTTGGTTTACCATTAAATTTGACACCAGATATAGAAATGCCGTTTGTCTCAGTTCGGACGAGCTATGCAGGTGCAGGTCCTCAAGAAATAGAGATGCAAGTAACTAAAAGGATAGAGGATGCCGTATCTACTATCAGTCATATAAATTTTATAGAATCATATTCTATGGACAGTTTTTCCTTTGTCAGTATCAGTTTTGATGGAGGCAAGGATGGTGAAATAGCAAAAAATGAAGTTAAAGATGCCGTAGATAGGATATTAAATGATTTACCGGAAGGAGCAGATAGACCTATTATAGGAAAATTTGATATAAATGCACAACCGGTTATCAGGATGGTTCTCAGTGGTATTCGCAGTCCAATAGAGCTTTATGAATTTGCTGAGAACTATCTCAGTGATAGATTTGCTCAGATTCCTGGTGTCGCACAGGTGGATATCAGTGGTGGACAAAATAGAGAAATTCAGGTCGTCTTAGATGAAAGAACTGTTTTTTCAAATAACATTTCTCTGGCTCAGCTAGGTCAAATAATTGCAGCTCAAAATAGAACTTTACCCGGTGGTTCATTTAGAACCGGCAATCAGGATTTATCAGTTTCTATACAAGGTGAAATACGTGATATCAATACTCTTCGAAATATAGAAATACCCACAGCATTTGGCAACAAAAAGTTGGCACAACTAGCTGATGTACTAGATACGAGCCCCACAGTAAGCCAAAGAACTACGTTTTTTGATCTTAGCCAAAAAGTTCGTCATGAAAATGTCATCAGTATTAGCCTATCGAAAAGCTCAGATGGAAATCCTGTGCAGGTATCTAGAGGGTTGCACAAGCAGCTAGAATCTATACGTGAGATGCTTCCTGAAGGCATGGAACTGACTATCACAAACGATTCTTCTGTTTTTATAGAAGGAGCTGTGAATGATACCATGAGTAATATATATCTAGGAATTTTGTTTACAGGCCTAGTGTTATTAATATTTTTGTATGATTTTAGATCAACTCTAATAGTAGCTTTAGCTATGCCTATTTCTATTATTGCAACCTTTGTTTTGATGCAAATGGCGGGTTTTTCTTTGAACATGATGAGCCTACTAGGGCTTTCTACATCGATAGGTGTTTTAGTCGCAAATTCTATTGTAGTCCTTGAAAACATATTTCGCCACAAAGAAATGGGCAAGTCTCGAAAGGAATCAGCATCTATCGGTACATCAGAAATAGCAGTAGCTGTTTTGGCATCCACCCTTACTAATGTCGTTGTTTTTGTTCCTATCGGAACTATGGGTGGCATGCTCGGGCAAATGCTTTCAGAGTTTGGTTTGACAGTGACATTTGCCACCTTATTTTCTTTATTAATTGCTTTCACATTGACTCCTATGCTGGCATCATTGATTTTACCTGAAAAGCAGACAGACAATAGATTTTCTAGGGCAATAGAAGGGTTTATAGATGTTTTAAAAAATAGTTATTCTAAAATGCTGAGGTTTGTTTTAAAAAAGAAATCAAATAGCAATGTAATGATATGTTTAACAGTACTCTTGTTTTTATTTAGCTTGTTTATTTTTACTAAGATAGGATTTGAATTTCAACCTACAATGGATCAAGGTAGTATCTCCTTGAGTGTAGAATTACCAATAGGCTATAACCTAGAAGAAACAGCTAAAACATTAGATGAAATAGAAAAAATCATCTCAGAATACCCTGAAATAGTGTATATTCAAACAAATTTAGGAAGATCAGGTGGTTGGAGTAGAGGTCAAAACAACTCTTCATCTAGTATAGAGCTCGTAGATTTATCAGAAAGAGAATTTTCCACACAGCAGATTGTAGATAGAATGATTAGAGACTTATCACACATTACAAATGCGAGGATCACTGTCATGGCCCAATCAGGAGGTATGCCTGGTATGGGTGGGAGGGGTGCGCCTATATCTTTTTATGTGACAGGATATGATGAGGAGGTGCTCACTGACCTAGTAAATGATATTGTCAGTGGAATTAGAGACATTCCCGGTCTCGTTAACCTCGACACTAGTATTAGGGTAGGTAGACCAGAGCTTATCATCAATCCAAAAAGAGACCAGCTTGCTATCACAGGAAATACAGTATCAGAAGTCGCAGTAGCTATCAGGGCAGCGATAAACGGTATTGTCGCTACATATTATAGAGATTTGGGAAATGAATACAATATTGTCGTTACTATGGAAGAGGATACGTATGATACTCCTGAAAAACTAAGGAATATGACGATCGTTACTTCTAGAGGAAAATATCAGCTGTCCCAGCTCGCTGATGTAAATTTTGCTGATGGTGTCATCAGAATAATTCGCAGGGATAGAGCAAAAGCTGTCCAAATAACAGGTTCACCCGCTACAGGGATACCGCTCGGAAACGTCAAAGATGAAATTGATAGAAGAATAGCTGGCATTAATATACCAGAAGGGTATGGAGTTCGATGGTCTGGTAGTGCAGAAATGATGCAAGATTCTGTCCGGGAAATGAGTAGAGCAGGAATCCTCGCATTTTTATTGACATTTATGCTACTAGCAGCGATACTAGAAAGCTTTATTCAACCTTTACTTATTATGGCTGCTGTTCCTCTGGCTTTGATTGGGGTTTTCTTTGTTCAATACATGTCCGGTCTGACGATGAACATTATTTCGATGATGGCTATCATCATGCTAGTCGGTATTGTGGTAAACAATGCTATATTAATTTTAGATTATGCGAATCAATTAAGGCGTGAAGAAGGAAAGTCTGTAAAGGAAGCATTACTCATAGCTTGTCCTGTGAAACTAAAGCCTATTCTGATGTCGAATATTGCCATCATTTTAGGCATGCTACCCATGGCCATAGGAATAGGGGACGCAGGTAAAGAGTTTCGCCAATCGATGGGTATCGTCAGTATCGGGGGATTGGTGATGTCTACACTGCTCACGCTATATGTGATACCTGCATTGTATTTTGTGACTTCGAAAACAGCACAAAAGGTGGTCGAGTAACAATTTTTCATTCTAAATTTTGATTGTTTTCTATAATAATCTTGATTAAGGTGCAGAGTATACCATGATGCTCTTTGTCATATGGGTTTTTATCCTCTAATATAGATGGAGTGAAAGACGGTTTTTCTAATTTTTCATTTGTAGTGCAGAGGTGTAGTTTGACATTGCTGTTTTTTACTGCATCGTACAATGTATCTTTTAGTGCGTTTATATAGATATTGTTTTCGAAATAGAGCTTTATTTCTGGAAAATTATTTTTTATATTGTAAACTATAGCTATTTTACCAAAATGCTTTGTTGTAAAAGTCCCCATCATTGTATAAAAGGATGCATCTTGAATAGATTCCATCGGTAAGTAAAAAGACAAAGAGGGCTGGTATTTGATATGCAATAAAGAAATAGATATTTTGCTTGGCTTTAAAGCAGTATTTATCTTCTCCAGCACAACGTTTGGGGGTACTTTATTTTTTTTTTCACCACATCCTATATTAATCGAGTCGCTAAATACAGACAAAATCTCTTTATAAGTTATTCCGTATTCCAGCATCTCCACAAAATGACTCTCGTTTATTATTCCCCAAACTATTTTATCAGAATAGCACTGTAAAAAATTGAATAGATCTTCTACATTCGTTTCATCAGTTGAAAAATTTAAATATTTTTGAAAACTTTCAGGAATATTTGGTAATATTAGTTTATGCTCAATAGCATATTCAAATAATTTTTTAAAGTTACTGTAGTTTTCTTCAATTATGAGCTGCATTTTTGCAAAAGGTACTTTTTGAGTAACCTTTAACCAAACAGATTTTGATCGCAAATCAATCTCTGACACAGCAGTCAATAATATTTTCTGGTACGAGATGAGGTAATTTGTATTACTAGTCTTTTCCAAGACATCGACTTTGATTATTTGTCCTATTTGTAGCTGTGAAATCAATTCATCAGCTTGCTTGTTACTGATAAATGAAAAATTCATTTGAGCATCACTTTATACCTATCCATTTATTTTAAGAATAAAATCAATTTCTCTATGAGATATTTGTAGCTCCTTTGCAATTTCTTCTAGCTTCCACCCATCTTTATATAATTTTAATACTAAATTCTTTCTATATTCATCATCTGAAAAAGACTCATATTCGTCAATATCATCGTCTGGCTCCGAATATTTTGTTTCTTTGTAGGGGTTATTCATTGTTTTTGTAAATGTTTGCATTGGTTTCTTTTCTTCTGATTTGAGTTCATTTTTTTCTTCTGGCGTGAGCTCTTCTGTAACTATAGGAGGGTTTTCATAGTGGCTAGACAATGATCTTGTATTTTCCATTTCATCAAAACTTTTGCTGGGTGTGTTTATTTGTTTATTATCGTATGCCTTTTGGATATTTGTAATATGAGCTGAGTAATCCTCTTCGAATGAGGTATCTCTCTTTTTCTTTTTTGCTTTTAGGAAGACAAAGGCAATAATAAAACCAGCGATTAGAGTCAGTATCCCTAAGACACCAGTGATCCATAAAGCAATAGGAGTATTGATAAAGTTGGTATTTTCACTGCCACTTTCATTGATATTCAATAGAGTTGTATAGAAATCTGCATTTGTTGTGTCACCCATAGCTGCGTAGCTATCATGTAGTAGAGATAAAGCATTTTCATAGTTTACATCAAAAGGTGGTACTTGGCTTAAAAAATGAATAGCATTTTCAAAATCTCCGACAATATTTGCACTAGCCCCGACTAGAAAAGCTACTAAAATAGAATCAACACTGGCAATTCTATAGTATGATAATACCAATTTTTCTGTCTCAGTAAAGCTCGTTGTGTCTGTAATAGATCGATATACTACGAGAGGTTCTGAGACAGATTCTCTGATAATTTCTGGCTCTGCGTGAAGGAGTGGGAGGATTTCTTCTACAGGTTGTTCTATAGCTACTGGGACAGGTTCTGGCTCTGGTAATACTTCGTCTTGAACAGTTGCTTCTATATGGTACGGTTCAATTTCTGGCTCAATTTCTGGCTCATTTGGTAAAAAAATAGGTTTAGTTTGAGGAATTCTAGTTGGGAATCGGTCATTCCTAGTGATGAGAGTAAACGACACGTTATCCGTTCCTATGAGACTATACTCAACTCTTTGCGGTAAAATAGTAGGCGATTGTAGTGGGATGTTTGTCATTTGAGGTGGGGTGTCAGTGATAGTTGTAGGCAGGTCCATTTGTTGCTGAGCTTGTGGACTATCTAGTCTATTTTGAGCAGGTGGAGTGTTTTGGGTAGGTGTGGTATTTGGGCTAGGAGCTATATCTGATTGAACAGGTCTAGCCTGGGGTAAAGTTCTTTGAGCCACCTGCGGCACATTAGTCTGTGGAGCATAAACAACAGGGTTGTTGAATCTGTTCTGCATTCTACTAGCTAGCAGAGGATGATTTGGAAACATTTCATTAGCAGACTGTATCAGTTCGTTTATCGCACTTCTATTTCCGACAAAGTTATAGTAGTCCAACAAGCTAATAATGTCTTCTATACGGTGTGGACTGATGGTCTTTAAAACATCCAAGTGTACAAAATATTGTCTTCCTTGAGTGTCAGTTTGCCTCACATGCTCAAAGGATTGTGTAGTAGTAATTTCAATGGTCAAGTCATTTGAGGGTCTAGATATTATCATTATGTTTGCATACATATCAGGTGTGCTAAAGCGGGTAGGGATATTCCCTAATTCACATTGTGGAATGCTGATAGATAGCTTTAATGAGTTTGCCTCTTTTATGACGTTTGTTATAGGTCTTCTACTAAATGCTAGAGATATCCTAGTGACACCATTAAATGAAGTCACTTCATAGTTTTCCAATTTATTTGTTTGAGCAAAAACAATCGAAACGAATAATGTAAAAGACAATATCAAGACACATATTTTTTTCATTTAGAATTCCTAAAAAATAATTTTATACTAAATTTAATTTGAAAAATCCTATAGCCGCTTTTTATTTAGCATCGTTCTCAGTTTATTTAGAGCAGATGAATGTATTTGAGAAACTCGAGATTCTGTTACTTCTAATACCGCAGCTATTTCTTTTAAGTTTAAGTTTTCATAATAATATAAAGAAATCACATGTCTTTCCCTTTCTGGAAGGTCATGTATACTTTGAAGTAGATTTTCTTTCATGATTTCTTTGTTTCTATTTTCTTCAGCATCGTATTCATCAGATACCATACTCGCATAGTTTTGTTCGCCACGCTCTGAATCCAATGAATTATCAAGTGATGATAAAAAAAGTGGTCCTATGCTGTCTGTCAACTGATAATATTCTGTCAAGGTTAATTCTAATTCTTCTGCTATTTCATGGTCTGTGGGCAATCTGTCAAGCTCTGAAAACAATTTGTGAATTGCAGCATCTAGCATTTTTGATTTTTTCCTGACTGAACGAGGAACCCAATCAAATCTTCTAATTTCATCAATTATCGCACCTTTTACTCTCAATGTAGCAAATGTTTTAAATGATACATTTTTTGTTAAATCAAATCGTTCAATAGCTTCTAATAGACCTATGATACCCGCCGAATACAGGTCATCTCTATCTAATGTAGGTGTAGAAAAAGATACAAGTCTATGTGCCAAATAATGTACCAAACTAAGATACTTCATTACTATTTTTTCTTGTAACTCTGCTCTACCAGTGCTTTTGTACAGCTCCCACAACTTTCTTTCTTCTGCATCCATAGCTCTACCTTACTCCATTTAAGTATATTTTTATTTATAGGGTGATGTTTTTTAAAGGTGTGATTTTGTCAAGCAAAAAAAAATGATTTTTGTATAAATAGCATTGTTTGTTTTTTTTTATAATTTTGAAAATAAAAATAAAATATTCAAAATATATTTCGATATACATATATGAAAATTAAAATATCACTACTTCATTTGTGGTAGGATAAGATTTGAAAGGGATTTTGAGATTATGAAAAGGATTTTGTTCTTCGTATTGTGTATCCTACTAGTGTCTGCTCTATTAGGAAATGAAACTTATATCGTAAAGAAAGGAGATTCATTGATATCCATCGCATCAAAGTTTGGTTCCACTGTCAATGAAATAAAAGAAAACAACAAACTATCTAATAATAATATTTTAGTAGGGCAGAAGTTAATAATAAAAAACAAAGTGGCCCCAAATAGAATATATTATACCATAAAAAATGGTGACAATCTCACATCAATTGCCAAAAGGCATAATGTGACCATTTCAAAGCTAAGAGAGTGGAATAATTTGAAAAGTAGTAGCATTAGAGTAGGGCAGAAATTGATAGTAGGCATTGAATCGAACAATAATACATTATTGCCTAAAAACTCTGTACAAAATATTGAAACAGCTCAGCATATAGTGAAAAAAGGGGAGACGTTGTCTGCCATTTCGAGGAAATATAATATTTCAGTGGAGAACTTGGTGCGATTTAATCAGCTTTTAGATACCTTGATAGTTCCGGGTCAAAGAATATGGCTACAAGATGGGCAAGCGTCAAACAATTCTACTAATAGTAATAAAAGCTCTCAAAGCGAGACGAGGCATGTTGTAAAAAGAGGAGAAAATTTGTTTAGAATAGCACAAGATTACAAAGTTTCTGTCGATGAGATACGCTCGTGGAACCACTTAAGCAACGCAAATATTAGAGTGGGGCAAACATTGATTATCAAAAACAGCCCTTCAATAAAAAATAGCAATCAAAGTTTACGACAATTACCCTTAAACCAGCAGTCCCCAAACCTTTCTGTTCCCGCTATTTTACCTTTGAATGAAGTCAACGTAATATCTGAATTTGGTTTAAGATCAGGTAAAATGCATCAAGGGATTGATTTGTCTGCGAGTCCGGGTACACCAATATATGCGGTGTTGCCGGGTAAAGTAGTTTTTTCCGGAGTTCAAAGAGGCTTTGGAAACGTAATCATACTAGAACATGAAAATCATATAATGACGCTGTATGGGCATAATGAACAAAATCTCGTGTTGGTAGATGATATAGTCACACAAGGGCAAATAATAGCTACCATAGGCAACACTGGAAATACTTCGACAAATCATGTGCATTTTGAGTACAGATTACGAGGGATAGCAAGAAACCCGAGAGAATTATTGAAATTTTGGTAAAAAACAAACACTTGTTTCCTGTACTCCCGCCCCCGATCGATAAAGAGCACCCAATTTCTGTAGGGAACTCATTTATTCATTCCTTATATATTCTTGATACATAATATGTTACGTAGCGGCGATCCAATTCCCCTCCTTCGGAGGGGTGGCTGCGACAAATCAGCATCCTCGTAGCAGCGATTTCCAATCGAAAAACCCGCACCCAATCTAGCTTTCTGATACCTTCCCTGTACGGCTCCTGTACCGATTTCCAAAATAAGCAGGATAGATGCGGGAAAAGCGCAAGGGGGGTACGACACTTTGTCGTTGATGTAGCGTTTCGACTAAACGTCACACGACTTCAGCGTGTGCAAGGTATATTCATTTTCGTGCGGTTATTTTTCATATTTTTTGATAATTTTTCGAGGCGAAAAGATAATGTTTTATATATTGCCCAAAAAAAAAGGATAATGTTCAAA
>Ga0099364_10003518_pt1 | contig 24269 bp, 26 predicted proteins | sample TergutTh196P3_FD_73070 | JGI IMG/M metagenome (GOLD analysis project Ga0099364, IMG submission 73070) | Microcerotermes parvus P3 segment gut microbial communities from Pointe-Noire, Republic of the Congo - Th196 P3 | ecosystem: Host-associated > Arthropoda: Insects > Digestive system > Gut ...
TTACTACCGATTTTGTCGCATACGGAAACGTTAACACTCCTGTCGGCGTTATCACAACCGACCTTGCGTTTCGTCCCGTAGAAAGAGCGAACTATATAATAAGAGGTATATTAGACGGAAGCGATATAGATTTGGGAGCAATAACGGGAAACAGCAAAATCTTTGGAAAAATGAGCGTCATCTCAGATATTGACGGTTGGGTGTCATCAGTAAAAAACTTTTCGGTTAACCTTGCAGGAACGATAGACAGCGTTGATATAGAGAATTATACATATAAAAATATCGCTATTAACGGCTTGTTTACAGATAAAATATGGGACGGCAGTATTAATGTTGATGACGAAAACCTTAAAATGGATATTTCGGGACTTTTTAGTTTTGAACAGGAACTTCCCGAATTTAATCTCACATGGAATTTGGACAAGGTAAACCTTTTCGATATTAATTTTGCCACAGAAGATACCACCGCATCGGCAAACTTTCATATTACATCTAACTTTAAAGGGAATAGCATCGACAATCTTAACGGCGAAATAAGAGCGCTGAATACAAGTTTTGTCAAATACGGAAATTCGCTTGAACTGAACAACCTTGCGCTTAATACGTTTATTGAAGATAATAAACCTGTTCTTAGCCTAAAATCCGATTTTGTTGACGCCGATATAACAGGAATGTACAATCTCGGCGATTTACAAAATCTTTTCAAATATTCTCTCTCAAAGCTTATGCCGCTGAAATATCATTCCAACCTTAGTGCTAAGGACTTAAAACACAATGATTTCCTGTTTAGTGTCAACTTGAAGAATACAGACGAAATAAACTCGTTTTTCCGCACCGGACTTCAACTCTCTGAAAACAGCCGCATTGAAGGCGTTGTTAATTCCGACAGCCTTATCATGTTATCGGGAAAAGTAAAAGAACTTACGTTTTACAACAATCGGTTCAATGATTTTAATCTGAATGCCGTTTTGAAAGACGATAATTTCGCTGTAGACATTACAAATTCATCGTTGGATATTTTACGCCGCTCAACGCTTGACAGTTTTATTATTAAAATAAGCGCGGCACAAGACAGTTTGATTTTTAAAACCGACTGGGGAGAAAAAAGCGAGCAAAATGACAAAGGAACCTTTATTGCAAAAGGAAAATATTTCTTAGAAACGCCCGAAGCAAAAACAGCTCTGTTTAAAATAGATATTGAGCCGACTGAATTATTCGTAAACAGCAATTTATGGAAAATATCCGAATCGAATATTGTTATTGACACAAATGTCATAAAAATCAATGAGTTCCTTGCAGAAAGCAGCGGTTATTTTTATAGCGTTAATGGAACAGTTTCCGAAAATCCCTACGATACATTAAGTCTGGGTTTCAGAGGCGTAAGCCTCGATCCTGTAAATTATATAATTAATCAAAACAAACGAAACCCTGATGGAATCGACCTGAGTATTGAAGGAAGGCTTAACGGAAACATCACTATTACAAATCTTTATAAAGGAGCGCTTATTAATGGCGATCTTATTATTGATGATTTTTCAATACTTGAAACAAATTACGGAGCATTTAATATTGCTTCCAACGTTGACGTTAACCAAAAGATTGTGAATATCAATGCAAATAATAATCTTAACGGCGAAAAAAACATAATCGCTTCGGGATATTTTGATCCGCCGACTAAAAAACTCGACCTTACAATAAATGCCGATGAGCTGTCAGTTAATCCTTTGAATCAACTCCTTAGCGTGTTTGCATCAGATATTTCGGGCAAAGCTTCAGGAAAAGTTAATTTGCTGGTTATCCCCGGCGACATCTCCCTTACCGGATCGCTTATGGCAGAAAACACTTCAATAAAGATTGATTATCTTCAAACTCAATACATAATAAACGACTCTATCCGCTTTGATAAAAGAGGTATAAACTTCAATAATGTTAGAATAGTTGACGAAAGAGGCAATCACGGCTCGCTGAACGGCGTTCTGTCACATGAAAACTTTAAAGATATTACTCCCAACCTTACAATAAACATAGTCGACTGTATGGTGTTGAATACAAGAGCCAGAGATAACGATTATTTTTACGGCGCCGCCTTTGCTTCAGGAATTTCCACTATAAGAAAAGGAGCAGACGATGTAATTGCATTTAACATCTCAGCCTCAACCGAACGAAATACAAGGTTTTATATTCCGTTAAATTCAAGCGTTTCGGTTTCAGACGTATCATTCGTAACATTTGTCGACCATGTTAAACTTGACTCGGAAAACCCGAATAACTCAAGCTACTCATCGCCGCAAAATACGAGTTCGGGAATGGATATAAATATTGACTTGCAGGTTAATCCGTCCGCCGAAGTTCAACTAATTTTTGACCTTGCTGTCGGCGATGTGATGAGAGCCAACGGAAGCGGAAATTTAAATATCAACTATAACAGACGGGGAGAATTGAAAATAGTTGGAGATTACGTTGTTGAGAATGGCGATTACCGTTTTACGCTTGGTGACTTTATTAATAAACAATTTACCGTGCAAGAGGGTGGCAGAATAATTTTCAACGGAGATATAAATGACGCAGAGATTGACCTTAGTGCCATTTACAGAGTAAGAGCCTCGTTAGCCGAAATAATGCCTGCCGAAATAGCGGATAACGAACGCGTACAAGTTGAGTGCCATTTAAATCTAACAGGAAATCTGTTTAATCCTAAAATTGGTTTTGATATATCCCTGCCAACAATTGACGAAAACAGAAGGGCATTTTTTAGAGGCGCCATTGCAACCGAAGAACAAATGAGCCGACAGTTTCTTTACCTGCTTGTAATGAACAGTTTTTATCCCGACCCGAATATTGGATGGGCAAATTCAACAAACATCGGAACATCCAACGCCGCCGCCGTAACCACATCGGAAATGTTATTCAGCCAATTAAACAATATGCTTTCAAAAATAAGTAACGATTTTGATGTTGGATTTGCTTACAGACCGGGAGTAAGCGATATTACCCCCAACCAACTCGAAATTGCACTATCAAAACCGATGCTTAACAACAGAGTAGTTATAAACAGCAACTTAGACGTAAGAGGCACAAATGATCTTAATGCAAACCAAATAACCGGAGATTTTGACGCAGAAGTAAAACTAACCGAAAAAATAAGATTCAAAGTATTTAACAGATATAATAATCCATACACAGGCGGCAGACTCGAACCATACACGCAAGGATTGGGAGTGTTTTTCAGACAAGAATTTGACAGATTTTCCGATTTTTTCAAAAAGCGAGAAAAATCCGACATGAAAGAAGAAGACGATATAACTATTGAAGAAGAAAAAGGTTAGAAAATCTGGAATCAGTAAGTTTGCATGGGAAGCGTTTTTTTGAGGTAGGAAAAACAAATAGAAAGATGGTATGTGATAGTTTGCATTTTGACGAAAAATTTAAATAAATATATATTAAAAAATTTGTATAACATTAAAAAATTAAGCTATTATGAAAATAATTAACGCAATATCATGTTTGGCGTTTTTAATCTGCTTTTCGTGCGCTCCCAATGAAACGCTTACAGGTGAAGATACGGCTTTTGGAACAAGAACAGGAATGACAGCAGGAGAACCGGAGTTTGAAAGTTCGGATACAACAACCGTTATTCCTAATGAACCTCCTATATTTCCTCCTGTGGAACCAGAGTTTGAAAATTCAGATACTACAACAACTGTTTTACCTCCGGAAGTGCCATCTGAGGATAACAATCATACAGGGTTAATAATTGGTTATTCTTTTTTACAAAGACTATCTTGTAGGCGAAGACCCTACAAATGTTGAGAGATGCCTTATGAAGATTCGCCGAATGGGAGGCTTCAAGCCATGGGGCTCAGCCGTTAGCGCCATAGAATTTGCGCTTTGGGACATTGCCGGAAAAGCCGCCGGTTTGCCTGTATATAAACTTATGGGAGGCAAAATACGCGATCAGGTTCGCTGCTATAATGGCGCAATAGAGTTAAGACGAGCCGGCAATACTCCAAAAGATTTTTACGATTGGGCGGTTGAGATAAAAAACCTTGAAGAAGGTTTTACAATTACTAAAACAGGGTGGAAAGCCCCCGGCACTCCGGGATTTTACGGTAATGTAACCCGTTCGCAAAGTCCACAAGATGTTGGTAGACGCGGTCCAATAAGTGAAACAGGACTTAAGTGGACAGTTGAAAGTGTAGCCGCTATAAAGGAGGGATTAGGCGACAGGATTGGTCTTGCGCTTGACATGGGACCCGGATTTTTACTTGGCGATGCCATCAGAGTAGCAAATGCTCTTGAGCCTTTTAATCTGATGTGGATAGAAGACATGTTGACCGGCGACTATACTCCATACGTTATGGCTAACGATTATCTTGAGTTGACCAGAAGCACTACTACGCCAATACACACCGGCGAGCAGATATATCTTCGTCAGCATTTTCGGGAACTAATTGAGAAAAACGCTGTGAGAGTAGTAGGTCCTGATCCTGCGGATGTCGGAGGAATTGCCGAAATGAAATGGATAGCGGAACATGCCGATATGCACAGCATTTTTATGGCTCCTCACGGAAAATATGACGGTCTTATAGGCTTGGCTGCGCATGTAATGCTTGGAGCGGTATCGCCCGAAAATTATATTGCATTTGAATATCCGCGCCCACCCCAAAACTGGTGGTATGATATAATAGAAGGACTTCCTGCCCCGAACCAAATAGTAAAAAACGGTCTTATTGATGTATGGGACAGACCCGGTTTGGGAGTAACATTTAATGTTAACGCCGCTAAACGATACTTGCCTGAAGAAGACAAGGATTTTTTTGATTAACATTAAGTGTTTCGTTAGCTATTAAATGCCGGATATAGTTTGATAGAATTATTGAATAAAATTATTCAATAATTCTATCAACTATAAGTTATTGACTATTAACTGAAAACCACATAAGACCGAAAGGAAAAGGTTGCGATCAGCTGTTATTTTAACACTGATTATCGCATATCTATTATATCAACACCTCGGTATCTTGCTCTATCGAATGCAAAAAAGTTTTGTTCGGGTCTGATATTCAGATTATATTCATTTACTTTAACATAAATGACAATGCCGTCTTTTCGTCTGTATTCAAGCACTTTAAGGTCGTGAAGACTTCTTCCTATGGTCAGCCTTACTCTTATAAGATCGCTCCTAATATCTTCGGGATAAAGGTCTATTATCCAACTATCGCGTAACTCTTCAATCAACCTCGTCTTATAATCGCTTTTATACATGGTAAAAATTCCTGACGGCTTACTCATAAAAGAGTTGTCGTTTTTGTCGGGTTGCGTAATTACAACCTCTTCTTCGGCAATAAGATAACTCCACGAAGTTGTTCCGTCAAACCAGATAATATTGTTAGGTATTTCGAGCTTATAGCTGTCTTTCGAAATAATTACCGACCCCGACAGGGTATCCGACCTTTTTTCAGCCAAATCGTCTGTAATTAAATCGAATTTTAACGATACCGAAGGGGCGTTTGCGGCTCTTGCCGAAAATCTATCGAGAACCGCGTTTGCGCCAGGGTCGGTTTGCGCGTTTGCAAAACACCCCGCAAAAAATAATATGAGTGATAAAAATCTTTTCGCTGTCATGTTTCCTGTTTTATTCCAGATTCTTCAAAATATTTTCCAAAGATATAAAGTCGGAACAAATAACATCGCGCGCTTTGCTTCCTTCAAAAGGACCGACTATTCCGGCGGCTTCAAGCTGGTCAACTATTCTGCCGGCGCGGTTATAACCTATTGATAACTTCCTCTGTATAAGCGATGTGCTTCCCTGTTGATGCTGAACTACAAGCCTTGCGGCATCGTCAAACATCGGGTCGCGTTTCCGTAAGTCCACCTCAACGGCTCCCGACTCGCTGTCGTCAATATACTCGGGAAGGTGCATAGCATCGGGATAGCCTTGCTGAGCGCCAATATATTCCGTAAGTTCCTCTACCTCATCGGTATCTACAAAGGCGCATTGTACCCTCACGGGTTCGTTCCCCGACGAAATAAGCATATCTCCTCGTCCAACAAGCCTTTCGGCTCCGGTGGCATCGAGGATTGTTCGCGAGTCAATTGACGAGACAACCCTGAAGGCAATCCGTGTAGGAAAGTTGGCTTTTATAAGTCCCGTAATAACATTTACCGATGGGCGCTGAGTGGCAATAATGAGATGAATGCCGATTGCTCTGGCAAGTTGCGCGAGCCTTCCTATCGGTCCTTCAATTTCGCGTCCGGAGGTCATGATGAGGTCTGCAAATTCGTCAATAATCAAAACAATGTACGGCAGGTACTTATGACCTTTTTGGGGATTCAGCCTTCTTGATATAAATTTTTCATTATACTCTTTAATATTACGCGACTGGGCTGCTTTCAACAACTCATATCTGTTGCCCATTTCAATAACAAGCGAATTTAACGTATTGATAACTTTTTGAGTATCAGTAATAATAGCGTCTTCTTCGCCGGGCAGTTTTGCCAAAAAGTGCCTTTCAATTTTTGAGTACAACGGCAGTTCTACCATTTTAGGGTCGATAAGCACAAATTTAAGCTCTGACGGATGTTTTTTGAACAGGATAGAGGTTATTATAGCGTTGAGTCCCACCGACTTACCCTGTCCTGTCGAGCCGGCTACAAGGAGGTGCGGCATTTTTGTCAGGTCGACAACAAACGGCTCGTTGGTAATTGTTCGTCCCAACGCTAAGGGAATGTCGAATTTAGTCTCCTGAAAAGCTTTTGAAGTTATCAGCGATTTCATTGTAACCATCTCTGGTTTTTTGTTCGGCACCTCTATTCCAACGGTTCCCCGCCCGGGAATAGGCGCTATAATCCTTATTCCCAACGCCGACAGGTTTTGAGCTATGTCGTCTTCGAGCGATTTGATTCGGGAAATTTTTATGCCTCTTTCCTGAACAATTTCGTACAACGTAACAGTTGGTCCTATTGTTGCCGCTATGCTTTTAATTCCTATTTTATAATCGCCAAGCGTTTTGATTATATTTTCCTTGTTTTCATGCACTTCGCTATCGTCAAATGCCGATTCTGTTTTATAATCCCTTAAAATTGAAACGGGAGGAAATTTGTATCTCGATAAATCAAGTCTCGGGTCGTAATTTTCACGTTTTTCATCAACTTCCTCGTCAGATAAAATATCGTCTCCTTCATATTTCGACACACTCATGGTAATGTTCTCATCAGTAGTTGGTTGCTGAACATCGTTGTCAAGGTCGTGAACTATTGGTCCGCCTTTGACAACAAACTTTTCAGTTTCCTGTTCATCGTCTGCTTCGTCTGTTTCATCGTAATTAGGTTTTCTGACGGTAAAGGTTATGTCGTTTTCATCTTTCTCCGAAATCAAAACGGTATCAGTTTCTTTTTCTAAATTATATACCGTTGCCGGAGTTTTTTTGCGCAACAGCTTAAAAGGAATTAGCAGAACAGCAAATGATTCGGGTTTTACTTTGAGCGCAAAAATAAGATATGTTACCGTTAACAGAATTATAATGCCTCCTGCCCCGGGAGTTCCGGCAAAAGATTTCAGCCATTCTGTAATATAGTAGCCTTGAGCGCCGCCGGGTCCGCTTTTCATGTAGCCGTTTGCTTCGCCCAATATAAAACTGAATATTAATGAGATTAAGATAGCGGCAAATGCAAATTTTGCAATAAGGCTCAGCGGTTTTAGCTTAGGAAATTTCAGGAGCGAAAGCCCTGCAACTCCCAAAATCAGAGGTATGAAAAATGCTCCATAACCGAAACCGAAAGCCATGAGGTATCTTGCAAGAAACAATCCTCCTTTTCCCGACCAGTTTTTTACTTTTATATCGGCGCTCGAAACTATTTCGGAATTAGACAAACTGTCGTCAAATTTCCATGAAAAAAGGTACGAGATGCACGCGATAAAAAGATACAGGGCAAAACAGGTAATGAATATGCCGATAACAAATTTTACCCGCTCATCTGCAAAAAACGATTTGTTGTTTTGCGGTTTTGTTTTCTTTTCTTTCTCTTTTGCCATTTTATAAAATTATTTTGCAAAAATAATACAATAATTTTGATAGCTAAAAATTATTTAACTAAAAGGTTATCATTGTATTAATTAACATGCTTATCTCTTCTTTGCTCACTTTCTTATAATTGCTGCGTCTTGTAAATGTGTTGTCTTTTATTGTTGTGCTGTAAACGTTTTCGGCAACAAAGCGAACTTCGGCTTCGCCAATATAAAGGAAAAAATCCATCATAACGCCTTCAATCTCTTTAAAAGGCGTTCCAATATTTGAATTTTTTATATCAATTTCGTTTGTGTACCAAACACTTATAACGCTATTTCTGTCGAAAGGCAGCGTTATTTCGGCATTTTTGCAGTGGAAACCGCAAATATCCATTGTTTTAGACGTATGGTTTATCTCTATCCCTTCCATAGCTTCAAACCCGGGAAATAGTTCTTCTTCAGCAGATTCGTAATAATATTTTAACGCGAAAAAATTGAAATAGGTATCATAGATTTTATCTTCAGGATTTGAAAGGTTTATAATTCCCGACTTGCCGAAAACCGATAACATTTCAAACAAAACCTTATTTTGTTTAAAGTAAACGACAAGAGTTTTGGGTAATGCCTCTCTCGGAACAGTTCCAAAATTTCCGCCATAATGTATGCTGTAATGAACCTCGCCTTCGCTGATACCCTTGCCTCCGCTGTTTTTACATGAGAAGCCGATAAGCGCAAAAAAAGTAAATACAACTAATATGGTTCCGTATCTCACCTATCTGCCTTTATTAATTTATGTAAAGATAAGAGATTTGTTTTATTAAACATTAACCTGTTAACTTATCTTCTGTTTTTTCGGTTCTATAGCTAATGTAGCCAACTACGGCAACTAAAGCAATACATAAAAATCCCCAAAAAAAACCGTTAGTTAAAATATTTTCCATAGTTATTTTTTATTTGAAAGTATCTCAAAAAATATAGCAACAGTAATAAGTACGCCCACTGTTGTAAAACTCAGTATGTACAGCATGACGGTGTTATCGTGAAAACTGCCTAAAAAAGTAGAAATTATAATGGCGGTTACTACATACTTCGCAATGTCCCAAAACCACCCTGAAAGTTTTTCTAAATTCAGTTTCATAATTTAATCTTTTAATGTCGGTGTAAAATTACTCTATTTTTTAAGACGTTACAAAATCTTCCGAATGAAAATTACTGTAATACCTTCCGGTTTCGGCAGTAAACTTTATGATGATAAAATCTCCGCCGTCAATTCCGCCTTTGTAATACATGGAAAATTCGTCTTTCCAAATTTCTTTTTTTATCTCTTGATTTTCCAATACTTCCATGGTTCCTTTCAACATTACCCCGCGAAAAAACCGTTTGTCGTAAAAATATATACAGGCTTTTGGATTGTTCCTGTATTGTTTGATTCTCATTGACGGGCTGTTCGTATGCCAGTAAAATGTTTTGATGCCTTCGCGTTTAACGGGAGGCAGCATGGCTTTTGTGTTTGGATAGCCATTTTCATCAACAGAACTAATAAAACTAACACTCTGTTTATCAATTAAGTTGCCAATGGCTTCTACAGGATTTCTCATCATAATTCAAGGTTTTTAAAATTGTTTTAAATCTTTTTCAGAAAGGCTTTTGGAATTTTTAGGATTAGGTTTTGATCAAGTTTATCAATCCTTACAATAAACCGACTGTTGGAGCCGATTTTAATCAGTTCGCCGGTAATGCCTGCAAGCGCTCCGCTGACTACTTCAACGCTGTCGCCCTTTGCAAAATTTTCCGATGTAACTTCAATTTCGGTATTGGAGTCGATCAAAAGGCGAAGTATATCTATCTGTCTTTGAGGAATTGCAACGGCTTTTCCTTCAAATGTGATGAATCTGACTACACCGTAGGTATTATAAACCAACGGAAAAAACTTGGGAGCGATTTTTACAAAAATATACGATGGAAGCAGAGGCACCTCTACCACTTTTTTTCGGTCGCTCCATTGGCGTATTGTTTTTCTAAGCGGAAGATAAGCCTCAATCCTGTTTTCCAAAAGCCTTTCATAAGCCTGTTTTTCAGATCTTGGAAGAGTATAAGCAGCATACCACTTACTGTTATTTTCAGAACCATTTATTGCAGCGTTCATTTTTCAGGCTTAGGTAACTTTTTTAATTTCTCATTTCTCCATATCAGATTACAACTCATCCAATATTGCACAAAATTATCATTTTTTGTCGACTTGTCAAAATTTTGAAGTAAAATATCAGGAGGAATGTGTAATTTGAGTGTCTTAATAAAATTTAAACAACTTTCTTGAAAACACAATTTTTTAAATGAATACTCGTATATTCACCTAAAAAGATTATCTTTGGATATTTAAACTAAACAACCTTCGGCTAAAAACCGAAGGGTTTGGGATCGGCTAAAGCCGACTTAAGATTGGTTTCTACTAATATCTGCTTAATGTATAAAATATCCTCTACCCTGCATATGACAACGAAAAAAACTTCGACAATGCTTATATCTTACCAATAAAATACTAAAGTCTTCGCCTAAAGGCGAGGGATTTTCCCACAGATTGATACATTAAAAAAACAGTTCATCTATGACACTGATAGATTTTATAAAAGAATTTCCCGATGAGGAAAGTTGCAAGGTTAAGTTCAAAGAATACCGCGAGCACGTTGGCGTTGTGTGCCCCAAATGCGGCTGTCGTGATCATTACTGGAAACGGGACAAGGAAAGTTATGAATGCAAGGGCTGCAGCTATCGTCAAAGTTTGCGTTCCAACACGGTTATGCACAAGTCGAAATTACCGTATCGTTACCGGTTTATTGCCATGCACTTGCTAACCTGTACAAAGAAAAGTTTTTCATCCAAAGAGTTGCAGCGCCAACTCGGACACAAGCGCTATCATCCGATCCGGCACATGACGCACAAGTTGCGTACTGCAATGGGTAAGCGTGATGGAGAGTATGTACTGGCAGGTCGTATAGAATTGGACGAAGGTTATTTTTCTACTGAAACTCCTGCGTGCGAGAAGGATAACGCATTGAAACGCGGACGCGGCAGTCAAAAGAAATCAAAAGTACTTGTGATGGCAGAGAGTGATTTTGTGGACTCGCCTAAGAAAGGCAGGAAACCCCGCCGTGTTGGTTACTTAAAAATGAAAGTAATAGATGATTTTAAAAAATCAACCATTAACGGGCATGTACAAAAATTTGCTGCAAAGGCTACGGAAATAGACACAGACGATTCAACGTCGTATGTAGATTTGAAAGAATTTGTACCCAGACACAACTCACAGGTGATGTCAAAAGAGAAGGTCGGGGAAATATTGCCATGGGTACACATTGCCATCAGCAATGCCAAAAGACAACTTCGCAACACCTACCATGACATAAAGCCGGAGTTTTTACAGAAATATCTTGATGGATTCTGTTACAAGTTTAATCGGAGATATGCAGGAGAAGCCTTATTTAACAGGCTACTCGTTGCATGTGTAAGTTATAAAAATGATTTTAGGTATAAATACGGATAATCATTATCAAATTAAAATACCCAAATTTCATTAATGTATCTTTGCTTTCCAATTCAAAAAACTCGAAAAAAGGAGTAATCGCAAATGATGAAAAGTCATGAACTGCAAACTTGTTGGACAACCGTACGCTATCTGCTATTTGATCATAAAGTTTATATACCTCTTCTTCGGTGGTAGCAATAAATGTGTGTTGTATGTCAATACGCTGAGCATAAGCCAAGCATGAATAAACTACTAAATATACCGTTAATACAACTTTTTTCGATGCAAGCTCAAGGCATCTTTGCATAAATTTCACATGGTCGTTTTCAATCATTTCGTTAAAAACGTTATGTATTGCCGCTCAAAATCTCGCTCCGAGGGTGAAAGTGAATGAGTTTTTTACAGTCGTAATATACGATTCAACCGCCGGATTGGTAAAATAATCAGGGTCAAGCTGATATAGGATATTGTATTGAGACGACTTATAGTTTACATAAGCAAAATCAAAAAATATGTTTTTCATTCTATATCCAATTCCGCCGGATATGGTTCTGTAATTGAGGTCGGCATTTAATTCGTTTGCTTTAAACGGTTTGCCGTAATATCCATACCCCGACCTGAGATATAAGTTATTATACCTGAACTCGCCGCCTATCCTTAAGTTTCCGGCAGTTTTAAGAGAATTTTTTATATCTCTGTTTTTGTCGCCGTAATCATATCTGTCGCCGGTGTGTGAAAACAGTGCCGAACCGTAATTAAGATGCTCATAATCTACGCTTAAAAGACCAAATTTCTGTATTTGAACAGATGCTCCCATCAAAAGCCTTAAGGGAGTCCGCAACGCATAATTAAAACTCATTGGGTCGTTACTTGCATTTTCTCTTCCATCTGTAAACTCTGCTGAAATGTCTTCGTAAAAATATTCTTCAATTTCATAAAATGTAGGAGTATGAAGCGCTACGCCAATTCTTAAAATCTCTATCGGTCTTGCTGTTACGCCCATTTTAAATGTAAACCCCGAGCCTTTATTTTCGTAATATTCAACATAACTAAGTTTTTTAAAGCCTGAAAGCAATGGGTTAATAGTTTCAATATGTTCGGAATAACTGCTGAAACGCAATGTATTTAGTCCAAATGTAACTCCAAAATAAAGTTTGTCCAAATAATTGCCTCCCAATGAAATTGCATGTTCTGCAAGGTGTCCGCTATAAGCTGCAGAGCGTTTCATCGTTTGTCCATAAACCGAATACGGATAATCTTCATAGTTTGCATAAGTAGTGCCGTAATAATTCCCTCCGCTGCCGGTTAAAGTGTCAATAATCCAAGTATCAAATGCAATGCCCTCAGGACCTTTCAGATCTGTATAATAAGTTCCATCGCTCCACCATGCCCACGAATCGGCAATAGAGCTTGTATTATTTACACCGGAAGCCAATACATATTGTCTGAAATTATTTGTCATATTGTAGGTATAGCCGATATTAAATGAAAAGCCCTCGTTGTTATAAACATTGGCTACATATCCGAGCTGTCCAAGATTAAAATTATAAAGGTAATCTTCGCCGGTGTATCTGTTAAAATTGGTAGTTGATTTAACATAATTTAACCTCGGCGTAATGGTAAACTCTGTTGAGCGGTACATGCCTATTCCGGCAGGGTTTTGGCTCAATGTTGAAGCGTCTGCGCCTAATGCCGTAAAGGCTCCGCCCATCGAATTAAATCTTGCCGTTCCCGATTGGAACATTTGGGAATATCGTAAAGCATCGTCCAAGTTTTGCGATATTGCGGCAGCTGTCGTTAATGCTGCTGAAACTATTGTTAATATTATCTTTTTCATAACTTTTCTTATTAATAAACCCGCATTTCTGTTTAATTAACTCTATCTTCTGCCCGATGACGATGAAGAAGATGATGATGATGACGAACCGGAAGATCTGCCGCCGGAAGAAGATCCGGAAGATGATGATCCTGATGAACTTGACCGAGACGGACTTGAATAACTTGGAGAACTGCTCGGAGCTGCCGACCTTGTGTTAGAGCCGGAAGGCGCTCTGTATGTGCCCGAAGAACTTCCTGCGTCTGAACGTCTTGCCGGAGTTGAAACAGAACCGTTGCCGCCGCTTTGAGGTGTAGTCGGTCTGCTGTTGTTATATGCAGGTCGGGTGTTTGTTCTCGGAGTAGTATATGTTGGCGTATATGTTCTGCCCGAATTGCTGTATTCCGACCTTGTATTCGGACTCTGCTGAGTAGTCGTGTTTCTCGTAGCCGGCGCTTGGCTTCTCTGCGTTTGAGTTTGTGTTTGGCTTCTTGCATTTTGAGTAGAAGTTCTGTTTGCAGGATTCGAACCGGCAGTTCCTGCTGTTGACGGAGTTCCGCGTCTGTCTGTTGCCGTAGCCGGTGCTGTACTTCTGTTATTTGAACCGGCAGCTCCTGCGGTTGACGGAGTTCCACGTCTGTCTGTAGCCGCAGCCGGCGCTGTATTGCTTCTCGCGCCGCTTGCGCTTGTGCCCGAGGCGGAGGTCGGCGTATCTCTTCTGCTGCTTCCGGCACTTCCTCCGCTAACATACGGTGTCGAACTGCTTGTCGATCTTGTCGACATTGAAGAGCTTCGCTCGTTCCTGCCGTAAGTTACGCGAGTATTGCGATATCCGTAGTAATATGAAGGATAATGGTAATGATACGGAGAATAATAAGGAGAATAATAACCGTAATAACCATAGTCGTAGTACCATGGATTATACCTGTAAGAGTATGGAGAATAATAAGGGTAATACGGTCTTCCCCAGCCGTATCTCATGCTAAAGTATGGAGAACCATAGCTGAAGCCGAATGAGTAACGCGGGTATCCGTAGCCGTAATAACCATAGTCATAGTAAAACGGGTCGCGCCAATACGGGTCAAAGTAGTGTCCATGAAACATTTGCAACCGAGAGGAGTAGGAATCATAGCCGCCTCCATAGTTGTAATTGTTGATTACTACTTGACTTGCCTCCTGCGGTTGCGGGTCATAGTAGTAGTAGTCTGCAACAAGAGTATCGTAAGCGTACTGATTATCGTAATAATCGTCAACGTTAAAATTCCTCTCTGTTCGCTGTTCGTACACAGCGGCGGGCGTTCTCACGGCTTGAGCGTCTGACGCCGAATAGTAGAGGTCGTCATACTCTCTTCCGATATATTGCGTTGTAACGCAACTTCCCAAAACTAATGGGATTAAAATTGATATGTAAGCTATTGTTCTCATCTCTGTTGTTTTTATACGTTATAAATATATACACTCAAATATCGTGCCAAAGGGCATCTTTTTTCAAACAATTTTACTAATTTTCTGTTTTTTTTCTCATTTTCATACATTAATTGCCAATTTCAAACCTTTTTCAATTTTCAAATTAATGAAAAATTTACGTTCTTTGCAAACGATTATACTCTTTTTACACAATTAATTAATTATGGCTATACCCAAACAAATATTTCAGACCTTCAAGACAAATAATCTTCCGTGGCTTACTAAATATCATGTAAGGAAAATGCAAAAAATGAATCCTGAGTATTCATATAACTTTTTCGATGATACGCAAATATTGGATTTTTTGGAAAAAGAATATCCTCCCGAATACCTAAACGCTTATAACAGATTGACAATTGGCGCAGCGAAAGCAGATTTTTTTCGTTATGCAATACTATATAAAAGAGGAGGTGTTTATCTTGACATTGATAGCGGAGTGAATAAACCCTTTGATAAATTCGTTTTTGATTCAGACGAAGCTATTATTTCATACGAACTTAATCCCGAATATTATATCCAATGGGCTTTAATTTTCAGCAAAGAACACCCTTTTTTGAAACGCACATTAGAATTAATGTTAGATAATATTGAAACTCATCGTTTTCCACATGATGTTCATTCTACAACCGGACCAACGGTTTATTCAAAAGCAGTTAAACAATGTTTATCTGAAGACCCAAACATTCCACATCGTTTTATTGCCAGAGATTATGATAACAATCTTCTGTTTAAATATAAATTAGCAAAAATTTTACTTTACAGAGATAAATCGGAACATTGGAGAAGAAAACAGAAAAAGCAGCCTATCATCAAAGATATATGATTTTTTTCCAAAAAAAATGTGTTAATTTGCGGAGTAAAAAATCTAAAAGAAAAATAGAAAGCGATGAAAATATTATTAGACGCGCAAAATATTCCTGAATTAAAAGACAAGCGGAATTTCGATATATTATAACATAATGGCAAAATTTTTAACAAACAGGGAAGAAAATTATTCGCAATGGTATAACGATTTGGTGATAAAAGCCGACTTGGCTGAAAATTCGGCAGTAAGAGGGTGTATGGTCATAAAACCTTATGGTTATGCTATATGGGAAAGAATGCAGGCGGAGCTTGACAAGTTATTTAAAGCAACAGGACATGTCAACGCATACTTTCCGCTTTTTATACCTAAATCGTTTTTGAGCCGTGAAGCCGCTCACGTAGAGGGGTTTGCAAAAGAATGTGCCGTTGTTACGCACTACAGGCTTAAAACGGACGAGTCGGGAAAAAGCATTATAGTTGACCCCACGGCAAAACTTGAAGAAGAATTAATAGTAAGACCTACCTCTGAAACAATTATATGGAACTCGTATAAAAACTGGATTCGTTCGTACCGCGATTTACCCATACTCATAAATCAATGGGCAAACGTGGTAAGGTGGGAAATGCGCACCCGGCTGTTTTTGAGAACGACCGAATTTTTGTGGCAGGAAGGACACACCGCCCACGCATCGAGCGAAGAGGCAATTGAAGAAACTGTGAAAATGCTGAACGTTTACGCCCATTTTGCCGAAAACTTTATGGCTCTGCCCGTATCCAAAGGGTGCAAGACTGCCAACGAGCGTTTTGCCGGAGCCATAGACACATACGCTATCGAGGCTCTGATGCAGGACGGAAAAGCATTGCAGGCGGGAACAAGTCATTTTCTCGGACAAAACTTTGCCAAGGCTTTCGATGTTCAGTTTACGGATAAAACCGGCAAACTTGAATATGTATGGGCAACATCGTGGGGCGTTTCAACAAGGTTGATGGGGGCAATAATAATGGGACACGCCGATAACAACGGATTGGTTCTTCCTCCAAAACTTGCTCCTGTTCAAGTGGTTATAATTCCTATTTTCAAAAATTCAGAGCAGTTGGCGCAAATATCCGAAAAGGCGGTAAAAATCAAGGCAGATCTTGAAAAAGCGGGCATTACCGTAAAATATGACGACAGGGATAACAATACTCCGGGCTGGAAATTTTCTGATTATGAACTGAAAGGAGTTCCCGTAAGGCTTGCCATAGGCGCTCGCGACCTGCAAAACAATACGATAGAAGTTGCCCGCAGAGACACGCTTACAAAAGAGACGATTCATCTTGATAAGGTAAATGAATATATACCCGCGCTTCTTGACGAAATACAGGCAAATATTTTCCAAAAAGCTCTGAAGTTCAAACAGGATAATACTTTTTATGTTGACAAGTGGGAAGATTTTGTCTCTACGCTCGATAAGCAAGGCGGCTTTATAATGGCGCACTGGGACGGAACAGCCGAAACAGAGGAAAGGATAAAGGAAGAAACGAAAGCGACAATAAGGTGCATACCATTTGACGCCGTAGAAGAAGAAGGCAGGTGCGTATATTCCGGCAAGCCCTCGAAACAGAGAGTTCTTTTTGCAAGAGCGTATTGATTTTGTGTTTTGGATTTTAAGGAGTGGCTGGCGAAGCTGTGGGATTTGTTTAACTTGACAAAAAACATGTTGGGAAAAAGATATAAAGCAAACTATGATTTCTTCGATATGGTTTACGAGGTAGCCAAATTAATTCCCTATGGAAGAGTAACTTCTTATGGAGCCATAGCCCGTTATCTTGGCACAGGTCGATCGGCACGAGCAGTGGGCTGGGCGCTTAACGGTTGCGGTTCGCAACAGGAGTTTATTCCCGCCCACAGAGTAGTAAACAGAAACGGCTGCCTTACCGGAAAACGTCATTTTGGCGGCTCAACAATGGTTCAACTCTTAACAAGCGAAGGAGCCGTAATAGAAGATGATTGTATCCTAAATTTCAAGGAGCTGTTTTGGGATCCCGCCTGTGAACTTGGGTAGGGGTTATGATTAATCATTCATTTAAATATAAATAGAAGACAAATCTGTTTCTATTTTTCTTGATTTAGCGCCCAAATATCCCCCGTGGTGCCTTTTAGCGTAATCGGCTGTTGTGAATTTTATTTTTTCCATTAACAAAACTACAATAGCATCGCCAATAGCTGTCATTACTGTTGTTGAGGTTGTTGGAGTAAGTCCAAGCGGACAAACCTCTGAGGGATTGCCGGTAAAAATTTGACACGCGGTTTTGTTAGCAATAGGCGATTTTTGATTTCCAGTTATAAGTATTACCGGAATTTTTGGAAACAAAATATTTTTTAAATCAATCAATTCAACTATCTCTCTGGTTTTCCCTGAATTAGAAATAACTATCATTATATCGTTTTCTTGCAGTATCCCCAAATCGCCATGTTGCGCTTCGCTTGGATGAAGATAAGTTGCAGGAGCGCCTGTCGAACTGAAAGTGGTGGCAATATTGTGAGCAATTTGTCCGGCTTTACCCATTCCGCTTGTAACAATTTTACCGTTTTTTTCATGAAGATGCTCATAAATTAAGTCCACTGCTTTTCCATAGGAGTCGGAAACAGGAATGTTTCTTATTGCATCAGCCTCATGATTAAATATTTGACAAACCTTTTCTTTCATAACAATTATTTTTTCAAATGTATCAAAAAAATATCCTGCACAAACAATTTTTATAATTTTCTCTAATCTTCCGCAATGGAAAGGGAAAAAAATCATACGAAATAAAGGGTATAAAGGTTATTCAACTTTTATAAAGGGTTGGAAATTCGTAATTGATTTTGTATTTTTGCGGGGTTGAATAAAAGCATATCTAAATCCGCACAATATGGCAAAATTTATCAGCGATTTTCTTATAGTTGAAAATAAACTGCTTAACTCGGAGTTTTGCGTTATAGAAGTTGAGTCGGCGGTTGATTTACAGGATTTTAAGCCGGGGCAGTTTGTGCAGATAAAGGTAGATAACTCGCCCGAAACATTTTTGCGCCGCCCCATATCCATTCATGATGTAAATGTGGCTGAAAATCGCTTTAAAATGCTTATACAGACGCTTGGAAAGGGTACAGAGACGTTGTACAATCTTAAAGCCGGTAACTACTTGAATATCATAGCCCCTTTGGGAAACGGCTTTTCGCTTCCCGAAAGAGAAGAGAGAATTATTCTTGTGGGCGGAGGAACAGGCATAGCGCCGCTTTTATTTCTTGGAAAGCATTTAAAAAACAATGGTTTAAAACCTGAGTTCTTATTGGGTTTCAGAAATATAGAAAGGGTTATCTTAAGAGATGAATACGGTTCGGTTGGAACTGTGCATATCACAACCGAAGATGGTTCGGTAGGCGAAAAGGGCTTTGTTACAGATCATTCGGTTTTTTCGGATAAAAACATCGACCGGATATATTGCTGCGGTCCCGATGCAATGATGAAAGCCGTTGCAAAGCATTGTATTGATAATGATATTGTTTGCGAGGTCTCTCTCGAAAATCTTATGGCTTGCGGGTTTGGAATTTGTCTGTGTTGTATTGTTGATTCGGTGCGCGGCAATGTATGCGCCTGTACGGAAGGAGCGGTTTTTAATGTCAAAGAGTTAAAATGGTAAATTTAAAAGTTGATATAGGAGGCTTGAGTTTAAAAAATCCTGTTCTTACAGCCTCAGGAACATGCGGTTATGGAATAGATCTAAACGATTTCTTTAACATCTCAAGGCTTGGCGGTATTATCGTAAAGGGAACTACTTTTGAGCCTCGCGAGGGCAATCCCTATCCGCGCATGGCTGAAACCGCCGCGGGAATGCTCAACGCCGTAGGGCTTCAAAATAAGGGCATTGACTATTTTGAAAAAAACATCTATCCCGAAATTTGCAATATTAACTCTAACATCATTGTTAATGTAAACGGCAATACGATAGATGATTATGTGGCTCTTGCCGAGCGAATTAACAGGCTCGATAAAATTCCCGCTATTGAATTGAATATCTCGTGTCCGAATGTTAAGCAAGGCGGTATGCTGTTTGGAACTAATCTCGATTCTGCCCGTCAGGTTACGAGGGCGGTTCGCGCCGCGTATTCTAAAGTGTTGATTGTTAAACTTTCGCCAAATGTAACCAATATAGCCGATTTTGCACGTGCGGTTGTTGAAGAGGGCGCCGATTCGGTATCGCTTATAAATACGCTTCTCGGAATGGCGATTGACGTTAATAAAATGCAGCCTTCATTATCAACTATAACCGGCGGATTGTCGGGTCCGGCAATTAAACCGGTGGCTTTGCGCATGGTGTGGCAGGTTGCAAAAGCCGTCAATGTTCCGGTCATTGGAGTAGGCGGAATCATGAGCGCCTCAGACGCTATTGAGTTTTTGCTGGCAGGAGCAAGCGCGGTACAGGTGGGAACAGGCATCTTTATTGACCCGCTATTGCCGGTCAAAGTAATTGACGGCATTGAAAAGTTTCTCAAATCAAAATGTTTTTCAGATGTCGGCGAAATTATAGGGTTTATCAATAAAAAATAGAGTTATTTGTTCATAAACAAGTGTTTATATGTCAGTTATAATATTTTCGGACTGTAGTTAAAACATGCGTTGTAGATTTAAAAAAAAATGTATTATTGTATGTTAATTTTACCCGAGATGAAAAAATATATCATTCTGCTTGCCATTGTTTTAATGGATTCATGCACCACGGTGCCGCTTACAGGACGCCGACAGTTAAGCCTTATTCCCGAATCGGAAATGATTGCCATGGGGCTTACAAATTATTCCGACTTCATGAAAGAGAATCCTTTATCGACAGACAGGACAAATACCGCTCTTGTGCAGGAAATCGGGAAAAACATATCTGACGCTGTTGTTAAATATTTTTCCGACAACAACATATCGTCAAGCCTCAATGGGTTCAGGTGGGAATTTAATCTTATTGACGACCCCACTCCCAACGCATGGTGTATGCCCGGAGGAAAAGTTGTAGTATATAGCGGTATTTTGCCTTATACCCAAGACAAAGACGGACTTGCAGTTGTTATAAGCCACGAAATTGCCCATGCTGTTGCACGGCACGGAAATGAGAGAATGAGTCAGGCGTTGCTTGCCCAGCTTGGAGGCATTGCTTTAAGCGAAGCTCTTAGAAACAAGCCTGAACAGACTCAAGGCATTTTTTATGCAGCCTACGGACTTGGCGCACAATACGGCGTGATGCTTCCCTATTCGCGCGAGCATGAACTGGAAGCCGACAGGTTGGGATTGATTTTTATGGCAATGGCGGGATACGATCCTCAAGCGGCAGTAGCATTCTGGGAAAGAATGGCGGCGATGGGAGGACAAAGTCCGCCGGAGTTCCTAAGCACACACCCCGCAGACGCCACCAGAATACAAAACATAAAAAATGTATTGCCCGAAGCGATTTCTTATTACAAAAAATAATTTTGAAGTTGATTTTTTGTTAAAAGGTCGTTTTTGACCTGACAGCGTCCGCAGAACCTGTTAGCGTTTGTTTGGGTTTACGTACCTGATATTATGGCAAATTTCAAAGTGTCGTAATTATTTTTTTAAAAGTGTCTATATCAATAACATTTATTTTTGGGAAATCAATGTTTTTCAACACATTGAAGTGTTTGTCGTTGGTAACAATATAATCTGCATTCGTGCTGACAGCACAATCTACCAATTTATTATCGTCAGGGTCGGCAGTTATCAGGAGCCATTTATAATATACTGTTATTGCCTCTGCATGAGATGCATTCAGAATAGCGTCAACCACATATTTTGCCAATGCTCCCGAATAATATTGCGACAAAATTTCCTGATATTCATTCAATATGTCATCGGTGTAACACAAGACAAATTTTTTGTTTTGGAATGCCTGCCACAACCAAAAGTATTCGGAATATTCCTGCACAGAAACAAGCAGGCAATTTGTGTCCAATACTATTCTCATTTGTAAGGAGTTCTTAAATGCGTATTCAACAATTCGTGCATCATTTCGTTACTCATATTTTTTTCCTTCCAAATTCGCTTACCTTCTTCATTCAGTTTCAGACAATAGTGATTAAACAATACCTCTTTTAATTCAACTAAACTTTCCTCGTCTCTATTGTACGAAAACATACGCAACAAGTGCAACTGAACGGGATTTAATAATGTCGCCTCCATATCCAACCATATTTTAATTCAACATCGCAAAGATACAAATCAAAATACATTCGTCAAAATTATTGCGCTTTCTACAAAACTTTCATTCAAAAAGCAAAATTTGAACAATCTCTAATAATATTAAAGAAACAAAAAATATTTTTTTTATAAAGATAAAAAAATACCTTTGCAACCAACATTATTAAACTTAAATGGAATGATGAAAATATTGAATAAACCACTTTTATTTTTTACTGTTGCGGCGGCGGTAATCTATTTTACGGCTTGTGAAAAACATACATACGTGATAGAACCCCCTGAAATAATATCAGGCATCTCTTACAGCCAAGATATTCAACCTATATTTGATTCAAAATGCGTTAGATGCCACGCAGGTTCAACGTCTCCCGATTTGCGTCAGGTAAATTCATATAGCGCTCTTTCTAACGGCGGCTATTTAAGTTTGCCTGCCGAAGAAAGCGGACTTTATAAAGCAATTGTAGATAATATGCATTCGTCATTTACAAATCAGGACGAAAAAAATAAAATATATTCATGGCTTGCCGATGGAGCCAAAGAGGAAATTGAAGAAGAAATAGAAGATAACTAATTAAGTAATAAATTATTAAAAATACCGACTAATATGAAAAAGAAATTAATTACCCTGTCATTATCACTTTTGATGTTTGCTCCGACATTTGCGCAAGCGGAGCCTGAGTTTGACATTTTTACAACATCTACTCTCATTGAAAACCAGACTGTTGCATCGCCCTACAAGGGAATGCTCGAAATGCAAACGCAACACAGGTTTAGTTTGATAAAAGATATTAAAGACCTTTTTGGAATTTACGGCGCGGCTAATTCCAGAATTGCTTTGAGCTACGGAATAACCGACCGTATAATGGCAGGCTTCGGAACATCAAGGTATTATAAACTTCAGGATTTTCATTGGAAGTATGCAATACTCCAGCAGACCACCGATAACAGTATGCCGATATCGCTCTCTTATTTCGGAAATATGGTTATTGACGCAAGATCTGATGACAGTTTTGGTCCGATAGACGACTACAAGTTTATTCACAGGTTTTCATATTTTAATCAATTTATTGTAGCCAGAAAATTCAACGACAAACTGTCGCTTCAGGTTGCTCCGTCAACTATTTATTTTAATACAGTTCCGTATTATCTCATTGATGATGGCGCCAAGGTAGTAGGTTACAATAACTTTAACATTGGATTACATGTAGGAGGTCGTTACAAAACACGTCATAACCATGCTATTATACTTGAATATGATCAACTTCTTACAAAACAGGACGGTTTATCCGATGACATGAAACCAAAACCAAACTTGACATTCGGATACGAAATAGGAACGCCAACTCATGCTTTCCAACTATTTGCAACAAGTTTTTCGAGCATAATTAACCAGTATAATTTTTTGTATAACCAAAACGATTTTACAGACGGCAAATTTTTGTTTGGTTTTAACATTATTGCAAGGTTCTGATTTCTGTTCGGCAAGTTTTTTTTGACCAAATGGATTATGTTTATTTTAACGTGAGTTATTTAAGAGCCTGTTTAAATTTTATTCGCTAATAATTTTATTGCAGCACTTTTATCCATTTCTTCAGCAGAGTAAAACGTCATTTCATAAGTTTCGATATGATCTTCTATTGTTATCAAACCACGAAAAGGTTCTTTCAACAACCCATCGTTTTGGGATTGGCTTAAAAACATGTCCTTATATATACATTTTGTACCGTAATAAATATTGTTTACTGTGTCATTTAATTTGACGTAAGGCATATATTGCATTGTTTTGCTTCATGCACCGGAAGTAAAAATGCATAAATGTATATTGAAGCAATAGTTCCGTTACCAAATCATTGGGAGTGTTTTGTATTATTCAAAAAAAACTTCAAAACGGTTAATGTTTTTTTCTTTAAATTTTGCCAAGCAATGTCTTATTCTACAGTTATATGTTCATAATATATATCGTGAAATCCGGCAACGGTCATTGGATTAGTCCATAAAATATCCATGACGTATAATCTGTTATACGGAAAATTTGGGCTTGAAAACCGAACACGGATTTCGCCGATAGGCGGGTTTGTTTTAATCGCTGAATAGTGTTCAATAGATGCTCGGTTGTTAACGCAAGGCTGCATATTTAACCACTCCACTAACGCTTGCATTTTTTCTTCCCCTGTTAAATCTTCTGACAGTCCGCTTAAAAACTTATTTAAGATAGGTATTCCCTTGTCGGGATCATCTATATTGATGTTAGAGCAAAGGTCGCATTCATAAAAATTTTCGTATTCACGTTCATTTTTGTCAATGTTATTCTCTCCTCTGCTAACTAAATTGTATGTAGACTTATCATATTCTTTTTCCTTTTTAGTTGTTCTTTTACATCCGGCAGCTATTACCGACATAATTAAAAATGTTATTAGTAGGTGTTTT
>Ga0099364_10003519_pt1 | contig 24258 bp, 24 predicted proteins | sample TergutTh196P3_FD_73070 | JGI IMG/M metagenome (GOLD analysis project Ga0099364, IMG submission 73070) | Microcerotermes parvus P3 segment gut microbial communities from Pointe-Noire, Republic of the Congo - Th196 P3 | ecosystem: Host-associated > Arthropoda: Insects > Digestive system > Gut ...
GCGGGAACGGTAACCTGTGAATACCTTGGTTGAGCCGTCATCCATCTTCACGGGGATCGTAACCTAAAGCACCCGCATAGGCCGGCGCAGAAGCTCACGCATACCGCCGTCAAGCCCCAGTATCCCGGCGGCTTTATCAAACTGTATCTGAGCGTTGATGAAAGGGTTGTATTTTTCAGACATCAAAAAATCCTCCTCGATATTTACTGTAAATTTTTAAGTTTTTTATGCTTCCTGCTCGGATAAATATGCGTTTATTTTATCCAGCAGCCCATCGGCGTCCTGCCCGTGGACTTCACAGGCCTGCTCTAAACTTTCGCTTCTCGCCGCCGGGCAGCCGAGACAATGCATACCTGTTTCAAACAGAAACTGTGCTATATCCTGTATATATTTGCCTTCTTCAATTTCAAGAATATCCCCAATCGTCATATCTTTGGTAACTGTTAATGCTGCTGCCATAATAAATCTTCTCCTCAATTTGGTTTTTATTTTTTATAAATTATATCACATAAAAATTAACATTTCAACAAATTTATTTTAAAAATTAAAGTTTTAAAACGGTTTCTTTTATATATCCGCCGAACTGCTCGCAGGTGGCGCCGGTATCGCGCCCTGTCATTTCGAATTTTTTATCTTCAAACATACAAATATCAAGCGCCCTCTCCAGTTTGTCCGCAAGAGCATTATAACCGATATGAGCGAGCAGCATAACCGAAGCGCGCAGCATAGAGCAAGGGTCGGCGTAACGCGCGCGCCCCTCCGTCACCATTCTCGGCGCAGAGCCGTGTATCGCTTCAAACATCGCATAGCGCTTGCCGATATTGGCTGAACCCGCCGTGCCTACCCCGCCCTGGAACTCCGCGGCTTCATCCGTCAGAATATCGCCGTACAGATTGGGCAGTATAAACACTTTAAAATCACGGCGGCGCTTCTCATCGATCAGTTTGGCTGTCATTATGTCTATATACCAGTCGGTGGTTTTGATATCCGGGTATTCTTTGGCAATTTCCTGACATATATTTAAAAACTTGCCGTCGGTGGTTTTGATCACATTGGCCTTTGTCACAACCGCCACATGGTCTTTGTTGTTTTTTTTCGCGAACTCGAAAGCGAGCCGCGCGATCCTGTTTGTGCCTTCGGTTGTTGTAACGGTGAAATCAACGCTTAAATCATCAGTCACATTTATGCCCCGGCTGCCCACCGCATACGCGCCTTCGGTGTTCTCTCTGAAAAACGTCCAGTCGATACCCTGCGCCGGGACTTTTACGGGGCGCACATTGGCGAACAAATCGAGAGCTTTCCGCATAGCCACATTGGCGCTTTCGATATTTGGCATACCGTCGCCCGCCTGCGGCGTGGTTGTGGGGCCTTTTAATATAACATGGCATTTTTTTAATTCTTCAAGCACATCGTCCGGAATAGGCTGATTTTTTTCGATCCGGTTCTCAAGCGTCAGCCCTTCGATTGTTTTGAAGCCGATTCTGCCTTTTTTAATCTCGTCCGCAAGCATAAACTCCAAAATATCTTGGCTGACAGCGCATATCATAGGACCGATCCCGTCGCCGCCGCAGACCCCTATTATTATTTTGTCAAGAGCGGAATAATCAATAACCTCGCCGCCCGCGTTTATTTTTTCCACACGCTCAAGCTGGGATATGAGCAGTTCTTTAAATTTTTCAACCGCCTCGCCGAGTATTTCTTTTCGTTCATTCATAAATTTTTTTTTACCCCTTTTTTATATATATTATATTCATGTAACTACCTCTGAAACCAAAACACCCCCCTCATTCCCACTAAATTCCCCAAATCTTAATCCAAACAATTTTGTTTAGATGATTTAGCTTGTGGTATTTTTATTATTTGTATTATCTATAAATTACCGAATATCTGATTTTTCGTTGCCAAAATGTTGCCATGAAATACACCTTTATGGACGTGGTGCTTTATTCGCAATAGCATTTTCAATCAATTGTTCGATATTATTTTTTATATCATCATAAACATATGTGCTTAACGAATAAGTGGAATCGAAACACGTGACATATTTAGACAACCTTTCATTATCCTTACCTATACAAATATTATAGAATGGATTGCTACCCTTGGATGATTGATTTCCATCAGAATCTTTTAATTTATGCACACATATACCAAGAATGCCTTTGTTTAGCTTATATGCTTTCTCGATTTCATATGTGATCCATTTGCGTCCTGATGTTGTAGCCCCTATTAGAACAATTAAACAAGATCGTTGGGCCATTTGCCCGTCTATCCATTCTTTAATCTTTGCATCGGTTTTTTCGCGAACTTCTTCCCAGTCATTATCTGAAAACGTAGAACTGTTATCCACTTTACCCATATTTCTGACTTCTGAAGCACGCCATGCATCTTTTTTGTACTCAAAGCTAAAAAAAACTTGTCTTTTAGGCATCATACAAGCCCTCCCATTTAAAATATATTTTTATATCCAACTAAAAAATGTATTGAGTAAAACAACCAAAATCGCCATTATTAACAATACATATAGTGGAATTAATGTCTTTGAAAACATTATAGAAACAATAAATGGTTGTTTTTTACATTTTCCTTCTTTATTTGGCAACCACATTTTTTCATTATATGGATTTAAATCGAAATAAAATTCATCATTTGAAGCATTACGATTTTTTATCACCCATTCATATTTCCACCTATACAACCTCTCCATTTTCAAAAAAAATGCATCCAAATACCAAAAACAACTGATTACAACCAGCCCAACGATACAAACTGGTCTAATATCAATAGATTCCGGAATTAAAGCCAAGGCGACCGCAAATAAAGTTATTAGCCACCCTTTAATAAAAAAGGAGTTATTAGCCATTCTTTTTATGCAATCTTGAATCAAGTCTATTTCTTTAAATAATACATCTTTGATATCCATATTTTTCCTCCTATTTATGCTTATTATATGGTTATAATGGCTTTGAACTATTTAGGCGACTTGCTTCTTAAAAACAAATAAATATTCATGAGCTATCAATAAAAAATTATATTTTACACTATTTGTTTTCCAATAACCCGTAGCTTTACAGTTGTGCTGTTTTTTTATGATAATCTCTTTTATGCTAAATCCTGCCGACTCAAAAATCTTCATCACGTCAAAGCTCATAGGTATTATATGTCCTTTTTGCCGTGTATCTCCCATCAAAACGGCGCAGAAACAGTCTTTTTTTAATACTCTGTATGTTTCATTAGCAACCGATTGGATTTCTTTAAGAAAATCTTTGACTTTGAGGTGTGACAAATCATTTTCTATATCCTCGCTGTAACGTATAATATTGGCATACGGCGGATGAGTACAAACAAAATCAATAGTTTCGTCAGGAATAAAATCAAGTTTGCGAGCATCACCTTGTTTTATATAAACTTTTCCCGCATTTAAATATTCAAAAGCAGTTTTTTCACGGCATCGTTCCAATGCGACCGGATTTATATCAACACCTATAATATTGCGGTTTAATAACTTTGCTTCGACAAGAGTGGTTCCACCCCCAGCAAACTGGTCAAGCACCATGTCACCTTCTTTGGAATACCGTAAAAGCAAATTGCGCGGTATGTACGGCGACCAGTTGCCTCTGTATTTAGCATCATGAGTGGCCCAGTTCCCACGCTTGGGGAAACTCCAAACCGTGTTCATTTCAAGTTCAAAATTATCGGGCATCCATTTTTTTATCATGTAAAAATGCGCTCCATCACGTCATTTTCCAAGTCATTGATACTATATAAATGTTCTAACACCATGAATGTTTCTGCAAGATTATTCCGCGCTGAAGTCCACCCTTTGCCATCAGTCACCCAAACAAACGCAAAGCCATTAATCGTTCTTGTTTCAAGCGCAATATTTTTGTAGCTGCGCGCAGTCTCATTTAACTTTGAGCCACCGCTTGTATAAAAATTTGTTTCGATGGCGAAAACTGTATTTGCAACTTTAACAACAAAATCAAATCGTTTAACCGTTTTTCCTTGATTCGAAATGGCAGATAAATTTAATCCCCATCGTGTCTCAATATCGCTGATATCCATTTCATTAAAATAAGTTTGATTTTTAATTAACCCCGCTTTGCGAAGATAGGATTCCACTAAATTTTCCATAAGATGTCCGCCGCGATTTTTACGACCATTACTGTCAAGTCCGGTTTCAACGCCTGTGGCATAATCAACAAGGTTTGATAAAATATGATTCTCCATTAAATTGAAAAGCCCTGTTTTTTTCATGAACGTTTTATATTGCTCAATCTCATAATTAAATTTTTTGAAATTGTAGATAAATTCACCATCGTTGTCGATGGCATAAATTTCTCGCTCGCGGACAGCTAATAAAAGTGGAATACATTTCATAGTTTCGGGATATCGAACAACAAGCTGTTCAAAATCGTTTTCGATATTTTTCGAACCAATTAGTGAGTTAAGAATATTTAACTCAACTTTGATTAAATCGATATTTCTGTAAACTTTATCAAAATCAATATAATAACTATAGTTAGAAATGCTTGCCTTAAATTTTGAAATCCAGTCATTGAAATTCCGCATATTTTCATCCCCTTAATAGCTTGTAATAAGTAATTCGTTTATTTTTCCCCGCCCGCCACCGACTGAATTTATTGCCCTGCTTGCACTGATTCGGAAAATTTTATGCCTATAATAAAGTTCATCGAAAAAATTATCTTTTTCGTCTGTATTCTTAGGGTCGCTATTGCTTGCCACAACATACGCTCCAAGCTCACTGAGACTATCAATAAATTTCGCGAGTTCTATTTGTTCTTTATCTCCAAATCCGTTTTGCGTATAAGCCGTAAAACTTGATGAATCATTAAGAGGACGGTACGGTGGGTCGAAATAGACGAATGTATTTTCATCTATGAAAGTTTTAGATTTTTTATAATCTCCACAAACAATTTCAACGCCTTTTAAACTTTCCGATACATTTTTTAAATTTTTTTCATCGCAAATACAAGGATTTTTATAGCTTCCCTGCGGAACATTAAACTCGCCTTTTGAATTGACTCTATATAAACCATTAAAACAAGTCCTATTCAAAAATATAAATATTGCGGCAAGCTCCGGTGATTCACTATTTGATATTTTTAAAGCATTAAATTTTTTTCGATTGTCATAATAAATTTTTTTGCGCTTATCTTCGTTTGCAAATAAATATGTATCTTCAAATATTTTTAAAAACGAAATAAGCCCATTAATATTATCGCGGATAATTTTATAAGTTAATATTAATTCACGATTTATATCACTGATATATATTTCTTCCAAGTTAAAATTACTTAAAATGTCAAACAACACAGCTCCGCCGCCAACAAAAGGTTCGGCATATTTTTTTACTGTTATACCAAGTCCAACAGGATATTTTATTCGAATATTTTCTAAAATCTGCGTTTTGCCGCCTGCCCATTTCAAAAAAGTTTTGACGGTTGCCGAAGTCTTATTCATGTTTTATTTCCCCTCATTCCCACTCCACTGTTGCCGGAGGCTTGCCTGTCATGTCATACAGCACCAAATCGATCTCGCTGTGTTCCGCCGCGATCCTGTCCGCTATGCCGGACAACACTTCAACCGGTATATCAACCCCCGGCAGAGCCGCGCGCCCCGTCATAAAATCCGTTGTGATCACCGCACGGATAACCGCGGAGTATTTCCCGGCGCCGCCTGAGTTTACCGGCAGCAGCACGCCGAAATACTGCGTTATATTTTTACCGCCCGCTTTTAAATATTTATTTATTTCATCGGTTATTATGTAATCAATGCCGCGGACAAGTTCTGCGGACTGTTCGCTCAGCAGCAATTTACCGCATATCAGTTTATCTATGCTCTTTTTATTCAAAACATATGCGCACCTGTTTATAAAATCAAGTTTATCCGGCATTTCTGCGGTTATCTTTGCGAGTTTATCAAAGTCGGCCTCACCGTAAAGCACCGCCGGGTTTTTATAGCTGCGCGCGCCGCCGCCGACCCCCACGCTTAAAACCGGCGCGATTATTCCCGATATATTTGTTGATTTCAAAAACTCTTTGAATTTATTATTGTTTTCATCGTTTATTTTTATTGTTTCGGCCGCGCAGACTATCCTCACCGCAAGCCCCGGTCCCGGAAACGGCTGCCTCGAAGCGGTGGCTTCGGCTATACCGAGTATGCGCGCAGCCTGCCGCACATCCTCTTTATACCAGTTCCAGTTGGTTTCGATTATCATGCCTTTCTCACGCGCTTTTCTGACAATATCAACATCGTTGTGATGCGTTTTGACAAACCCGCCGGAATCTTTTATAAGCTGCCTGTTGCCGCTCTCGAGCAAATCGGGTTTAAGCGTTCCCTGCGCGATAAAAACCTTATTATAATCAAGCCCGAAGGTATCCGCCGCTTGTTTCACGATTTTAATGAACATATTTCCGATAATTTTGCGCTTTTGCTCCGGGTCCGTCACTTCGCACAGCGGCGGCATAAGTTTGCCGTCTATTTCCGCGCGTTCGTTTAAAAATTCATTCCGCGCATCCACAACCGCCACATTTTTAAATCCGAACCCCTCAAGCATGCCTTTCACTTCGGCGCTCTCATTTTTGCGCATAAAGCCGTGATCCACATGGATCGCATAAATGTTTTCGGCAGGCAGAGCCTTAAGCAGCAGCGCGGCTGTCACCATACCGTCGACCCCGCCGCTCACAAGCGCTATAACTTTACCGGTTTCCCCGGCTTTTTCCCGTATCATTTTTACGGATGCTTCAATTTCGTTTTTTAATTTTTCCATATTTTTATCATAATCTCCTGATATGGAAGCCCCCGTCAGCATTTATAACCTCCCCGGTCGAATACGGCAGCAGCCCGCTCACCAAAGCGAGCACAATTTTCGCTATATCCTCCGGCTCGCCTATTCTGCCGATGGGCAGCAGTCCCCCGTTTATAAGTTTATTATATTTATCAAGCACGCCCGCGGTCATATCTGTTTTTATAATACCCGGGCGAATCTCATATACATTGATGCCGTACTCCGCAAGCCTGTCGGCAAACAGCGCTGTGACCATGCTTATCCCCGCTTTTGATATACAGTATTCCGGCCGGCTGACAGAGGCGGTATATGCGGAAACAGACGATATATTTATAATGCCGCGGACTGTTCCGCCGGTTTTTTTAATCATCAGTTTCGCGATTTTTTGAGTGAGAAAAAATGTGCCTTTAAGGTTGACCTCAAGCACCCTGTCAAAACTCTCCCTTGAGGTTTCAAGTATATCGGAGCGTACAAGCGGAGCAACACCCGCATTGTTGATATGAAAATCCAAATTGCCGAACCGCCGCTCAATTTCGCGCACCAGAGCTCCGCAGTCGGACTCCTTTGAAATATCCGCTTTTACATACACGCTCTCCGGGCTGCGGTCTGTGAGTTCTTTTAAATACTCCGGAGCGCTGTCTTTTGTTCCGATGGCGATGACTGTACAATTGTTTTCGGCGAGCATAAGCGAGATACCCCTTCCGATACCGCGTACTGCTCCCGTAACCGCCGCAATTTTTTTATCCGCAATCATGTTTTACCTGCTTTTATATGCTGTAATCCCGGTAATCCCTGTTGTTCGGGTCGAGCTCTATCGCCATTTTAAAATCCCGGCTCGCATTTTCGCTTTGATCCGTGCGTTTATAGCAGAGTGCGCGGTAGTAATATGCGCGCGGATAATTCGGGTAAATTTCGATAAGTCTTGTATAATCCTGTATCGCCCGCTCATACTGCCCGAGTTCTCTGCAGCAGTATGCGCGGTTATAATATGCGCGCGGGTAATTCGGGTCGAGCTCGATCGCTTTGTCAAAATCAAGTATCGCTTCCTCGTGTCTCTGCATCTCGCTTAAACAGAAGCCGCGGTTGTTATACGCGGAGGCGTTGTTCGGAGCGAGTTTGACCGCATCGGTATAATCGCTTAAAGCGTTGTCATATTGGCGCAGATAGAATCTGTAACAAAGTCCGCGCATAGAATAAGCGCGGCTGGACGGCGCCAAGTTGATCACGTTTGTATAGTCCGAAATAACTTTTTCTATCGCTTTATCGTCAAAAGTGCGCGTGAAGAGATACCGCAGACCGCGCTCCGCGTAAGCCGAGGCATTGTGCGGATCATGCTCGAGTGTTTTGCTGAAATCTTCGATTTCTTTTATTCTGATAAAGCTCTCGCGTGTCTGCTCGTCACCCTGCAGCATCTTATATACGGCTCTGCGGTTCCGGTGAGCAAGCGTATAGTCCGGGTCAAGCTCAAGCGCTTTGTCAAAATCCTCTATCGCGTTGTAATACTGCTGAAGCTCGCTGTAACAAAAACCGCGGTTACAATAAGCGAAAGCGTCGTTCGGCTCAAGCTCGAGCGCTCTGGTGAAACTTTCGATCGCTCTGTCGTATAATTTTTGTTCGCTTAAACAAAATCCGCGGTGATAATGAGCCTGTGCGTGGTCGGGGTTGGATTTTAATACTTTCTCAAAATCCGTAACCGCTTTGGCGAACTGTTTGAGTTCATAATATTTTATGGCGCGGTTATAATAATATTCTGTTTTGTTCGTTGTCTTTTTCATTTTTTTATTCTCATCATTCTTCTGCATATTTCGAGATTTTCCCGATAAATAGGTTCGCTTGGATCAAGCTCAAGCGCTTTTTTTATATCATTTGCGGCTTTTGCGTACCGCTTGAGATTAAAATAACACACGCTGCGGTTATTATACGCTTTGATGTAATCAGGGTCAAGCTCAAGCGCCTTGTCAAAATCTTCTATCGCTTCGGTATATTGTTTAAGCTCGTCGCGGCTGTACCCGCGTCTGTAATATATTTCGGCGCTGTTAAAATCAAGCTCTATTGCCCGCGTAAAATCCTCCACCGCTTCAGCGTGACGGCTGAAATTCTGGCGGGTTGCGCCACGCTCGTAATATATCTGCGCATCGGTTAAACCCAGCTCGACAGCTCTGTCAAAATCCTCGGAGGCTCTGCCGTACTGTTTCAATTTTTCATAACTGATTCCGCGTTTATAATAAAGCTCCGCGCTGTTCGGGCTGCTTAAAATGGCTTTGCTCAGATTTGCCGCCGCTTCGGTGTACTGCTGCAGCTCTATACAGCAGACGCCGAGATAATAATGCGCATTCGCCGTTTCAAAACCGATCGACGCCGCCCTTGTAAAATCTTCTTTTGCCTGCTCGTACCGCTCCAGTTTCAACAGGCTGAACCCCCGGTTGCTGTAAACCGTTCCCCCCACAATACCGAGTTCAATCGCCTGTGTGAAATCTTCTATGGCTGCGCTGTGCTGCTGCAGCTCTTTGTGAGCGACTCCCCGGTCATGATATGCATCGGTATAATCGGGGTCAAGCTCAACCGCTTTACTAAAATCTTTTAAGGCCTGCTTATAATGCTTCAAAGCGCTCAGGCTTAACCCGCGGTTATAATAAGTCTGTGCGACATCCGGGTCGAGTTCTATCGATTGCGTAAAATCTTTTATCGCTTCATCGTAAATTTTCTGATTATAATAATCGACTCCGCGGTTATTGTAATCAAGCGCCGAAATTTTTTCTTTAGCGTCCGACACCATTGCCCTCTCTCCCTCCCATATGCTTCTTATGTTTCATAATATATTTTAACATGAAGATAAAATTTTGTCAAGTGAATAAAATAATTTAATTTAAAATAATCCCGCATCAAGCGAAAGTTTATATTCCACCGAGTCGATCAGCGCTTTCCATGAGGCTTCGATTATATCCGTGCTGACGCCGATTGTCCGCCATATATGCGCATTATCCGAAGATTCTATCACTACGCGCACTTTTGCCGCCGTGCCTTCGTTCGAGTTTAACACGCGAACCTTATAATCTGTCAGTTTCATATTTTTTAAATTTGAATAAAATCTTACCAGAGCGCCCCGCAGGGCTTTATCCAGCGCATTGACGGGCCCGTCGCCTTCCGCCGCCGTGATCTCTTCGCTGTCGCCGACTTTGATTTTTATCATCGCCCCTGTGGTATCGGTTTTAAACGGCTCCGCCGGCACGATTTTAAAACTCTTTACCGTAAAAAAATCACCGCGTTTTTTCAGCGATTCCAAAATTATCAAATCGAGCGAACCTTCCGCATTTTCAAATTGATACCCTTCGTTTTCACGCGATTTAACAAGTTCAAGCACCTGCCCGAGTTCAGCCGAATTTTTATTTATCCTGCCGCCCGCGAACGTCTTCATTCTGCCCAGCAGCGCGGCTCTCCCCGCCATCTCCGAAATCAATGTGCCGCGCGAGTTACCGACTGCCTCCGGATTTATATGCTCGCACGAAGCCGGCAGTTTATTCACCGCATCAATATGCATACCCGCTTTGTGCGTGAATGCGTGACTCCCCACAAACGGCGCGCTTTCATTGAAAGAAATATTGGAGATCTCCGCGGTAAAACGCGCAAGCTCCGTCAGGGTTTTAAGGTTTTCGGCGGGGACACAGTCATAATTCAGCTTGAGCTGTAAGTTCGGGATCAAAACGCACAGATCAGCATTGCCGCACCTCTCACCGATACCGTTCACCGTACCCTGAATATGCGCCGCTCCGCCGCTCACCGCCTCTATGGTTGAAGCGGCGGCGAGTCCCGTGTCGTTATGACAGTGTATACCCAGTTTTACATCCGATTTTTTTTTGACTTCACGGACAATCCCGCCTATCTGAGCCGGCGTCATACCCCCGTTTGTATCGCACAAAACCATAACTTCCGCACCGGCTGAACCGGCGGTTTCAAGCACTTCCAGCGCATAGACTTTATCGCCTGTATAACCGTCGAAAAAATGTTCCGCATCAAAAAACACGCGCCTTCCGTTGTCCCGAAGAAATTTTATTGAGTCAAAAATTATTCTCAGGTTTTCCGCTGCGGTGGTCTTTATAATCCGCTCGACATGGAGCAGCCAGCTTTTCCCGAAAATAACCGCAATATCCGCCCCGGATCTGAGTATTTTACGCAGGTTTTCATCATCTGCCGCCTGCGCGCCCGCTCTGCACGTGGGACCGAACGCCGCGATTTTGGCGTGTTTGAGGCTGAGAGCCGCCGCTTTTTCAAACAATTCAAAGTCTTTGGGGTTAGAGCCGGGATTGCCCCCTTCTATATAGTCCATACCGAATTCGTCCAGCGCTTTGATTATTCTCAGCTTATCCTCCACGCTGAACGAAATGCCGGGATTCTGCGCGCCGTCCCGCAGAGTCGTGTCAAACAAATCAATTTTCACAATTAAACAAAAACCTTTACTCCAAATTTTCGATTCTGTCAACGAGTCTGTCTATAGCCGTCTGCATAGCGGGTCCCCTTCTTTCATAATAAGACGCAACATCCCGGTTTTCCCTGCTGGCTAAATCGGTAAAACCGGAAAAAACATCGCCGAAACTGTATACCCCGCCTATATCATAAATGCGGCTGCCGAAAATAATGTCGAGCATAGCTTCGCTCTCCACATCGCGCGTGAACTGCCTTGTGAGCACAATTTCATAATACGCCGGCTGCAGCGTGTATTTGCTCTCCGCCGATATGGCTTCAAGAATCATGCTTGTTCTGTCCAGTTCTCCGGCGCTTTTGGGCACTCCGAGCATAACCCCGGTATAAGGGTTGACAAGACTGCGGTAGGAGGTTTGGTTCTCGTCGTACTTGGGCATCGGCAGAATACCGAAATTGGCTTCCATACCTCTGAAAACCTCAACAACACGCATCCTGATCCACATAAACAGCGCGCGGTTTTCTTCGAATGTGTTGTAATATGCCGCCATCCAGGTCACATTACCGCTTCCCGCGTCAACAGACTGCACGTTAAAAACGCTGGGGTTGGTGTCTTTATACATAAGGTTCATCGCTTTTTCAAGCACCGCGATATTGCGCTCGCCGGCAAAATCCATAAACGGTATATCCTTTTCGTCTTTGGCCGCGAAAGCGCCTCCTCCCGAAATGAGCAGCGCTTGAAGCGTATCGTTGAAAGTGATAAGCCCGAACCGGTCGTCCATATAACGCATCTCGCCGTCGCCGTTCAGATCCGTTCCCGCGTCTCTTACCATGTCAAAAAGCGCGTCCATTGTCCATTTGCCTTCGGTAACAAGGTTATACGGCACCTCAAGCGCCATATCCGCAATCATATCCTTGTTGAAAATCATAGCGTTCGTCGCCTCATTGTCAAGGATCATCAGGTCCCCGGCGAGCAGAAAGTTCATTCCGGCAATACTCATCTGGTTCGCCGCAGGGTCCCACCAGGGCTTATCCTGGTCGATATAGCTGAGTTTGCTGATTTCTGTCAGCAAATCGTTCTGAACCGCGCCCGGCACGTTGTTATTGTAAATCATCGCCGCATCATAGATGTCATCGCCCGCGTTGACCGCTCTGCGCAGCATAGAAACTTCATCGGCAATTGTGATCATGTCGAGCTCAAAATTATATTTTGCCTGAAGTGTCGCGTTCCTTCTGAAAACCGCGTCGTTGATAGGGTCGCCCGTTTCTTCTTCAGCGGTGATCTCACGCGGGTCGCTGGTTACCCAGTCCCAGCCGGCGGTGTCTTCCCTGTGGGTCAAAAATGTAAACGTATACCCGCCGAAATCCAGATCTTCCGGCAGATCCGGTTCGATTTTCACCGCTTCCGCAGCCGGAGTTTCGGTATCGTCTTCTCCCGGAGAGGCTATGCTGTCCGGGTTTTCCGGTTCCGCGTCTGTGTTTTCCCCGCAGAAAACCAGCACGCCTGCGGCTATCACCGCAATAAGAAGCAGTATTATAAATTTTTTCATAACATTAATAACTCCTCACTTAATTCATATTTGCGTATGGTCGAATATATATTTATAAAGCTCATCGATTTTGACGCGCACCTGCGTCATACTGTCGCGCTCGCGGATTGTTACGCTGTTGTCTTCGAGTGTGTCGAAATCCACCGTGACGCAAAACGGGGTGCCGATCTCGTCCTCTCTGCGGTACCGCTTGCCGATCGAACCGGCATCATCGTAATCCGTCATAAAATGTTTGGATAAATCATCATAAACCTCCAGCGCTTTGTCAGAGAGTTTTTTTGAAAGGGGCAGCACCGCCGCTTTAAACGGAGCAACCGCCGGGTGCAGCCGCAGCACAACACGGGTATCCCCGCCCTCAAGCTCCTCTTCATCATAAGCGTCGCACATAAGAACAAGGCAAAGCCGATTCAGCCCCAGAGAGGGCTCAATTACATAAGGCACAAATTTTTCGCCTTCGTCTGGGTTATGATATTCAAGGTTCTCGCCGGAATGTTCGATATGCTGCGAAAGATCAAAGTCTGTCCTGTCCGCAATCCCCCAAAGCTCGTCCCAGCCGAACGGGAACAGATACTCTATATCCACCGTGGCTTTGGAATAATGCGCGAGCTCTTCTTTTTCATGATCGCGCATTTTAAGGTTTTCTTTTTTTATCCCGAGCTCAAACAAAAAATTCATGCAATAATCTTTCCAGTATTCGTACCATTCGAGGTCAGTGCCGGGTTTGCAGAAAAATTCAAGCTCCAGCTGTTCAAACTCGCGTGTTCTGAAGATGAAATTTCCCGGCGTGACCTCGTTTCTGAACGATTTGCCGGTCTGCGCGACCCCGAACGGGATTTTTTTGCGCATGGCTCTTTGGATATTTTTAAAATTGATAAATATGCCCTGCGCGGTCTCGGGGCGCAGATAAAGCTCCACCTGCGATTCTTCGGTGACGCCCTGATGCGTCTTGAACATCATGTTGAATTTGCGTATATCGGTAAATTCCGTTTTGCCGCAGTGCGTGCAGGAAACTTTGTTTTCGGTTATATATTCCGTCAGGGCTTCATTTGTCATGCTTTCGGTTTGCACAGTTATATTATTGGCCGAAGCCCAGTCTTCGATCAAATGGTCGGCGCGGTGCCGCATTTTACAGCTCTTGCAGTCGATCAGCGGGTCGTTGAAATTTACGACGTGCCCCGACGCCGTCCAGACCTGCGGATTGAGCAGTATGGAGGAATCCAGCCCCACGTTGAGCTTTGATTCCTGCACAAATTTTTTCCACCACGCGCGCCTCACATTTTCCTTGAATTCGATGCCGAGCGGACCGTAATCCCAGGTATTTGCGAGCCCCCCGTAAATTTCCGAACCCGCGAAAACATAACCCCTGTTTTTACACAGCGCGACAAGTTTATCCATGGTTAATTCACCCATTTTTTTTGTATTCTCCTTTTTTTTAATCGTCGATATCGGGTATCAGTTTTTCTCCGTCTTCAAACCCGAGCTCATCATCTTCATCATCATAAGCGAGCTCGTAATCATAGTCGTAGAACGCGTCCATTTCGCGCAGTTTGCGCTGTTTCGTTTCATCGTGCCTGTAACTTATCAAAAGATACGCCGAGGTTAAACTCGTTGCCGCAAGGATCAAAAACACGGCTTTGGGCACACTCTTTTTCTGCACCGACAGGATTATCACCACAGCCACAAGCATAAGCGATTTTGCAAATAATGTTATTCCCGCAAATAATTTGAATCTTTTTAACATTTGATTTTCCCTCCTGAATTTTTTTTTATTTTTTTTATTTATATAATATTATTTCGCGCTTAAATAAGCCTTTATAAACCCGTCCAAATCACCGTCCATAACCGCGTTTACATTGGCGCTTTCATATCCTGTGCGTTTGTCCGAAACCAAAGTGTACGGCATAAAAACATATGAGCGGATCTGCGAACCCCATTCGATACTCGATTTATCTCCCGCTATATCCTCTATTTTTTCCAGATGTTCGCGCTCTTTGATCTCGATGAGCTTGCTTTTCAGCATTTTTAAAGCCGTCTCTTTATTCTGCATCTGGCTGCGCTCGCTCTGGCAGCCCACGGTTATACCGGTCGGCAGATGCACAATGCGTATGGCTGAATCGGTCTTGTTCACATGCTGACCTCCGGCGCCGCTCGCCCTGTGAGCCTCCACTCTCAGATCTTCGGGTTTGATCTCGATTTTTGCGTCGTCTTCGAGTTCCGGTATGACTTCAACCGAAGCGAATGAGGTATGGCGTTTACCCGCCGCGTCAAACGGCGAAATACGCACAAGTCTGTGCACACCGTTCTCACCTTTGAGATACCCGAACGCATTCTCTCCGGAAACGGAAAACGTCACCGATTTTATACCCGCTCCGTCCCCGTCGAGCATATCGAGCACCTTTAGTTTATGGTTATGTTTCTCCGCATAACGCGAATACATCCGGTAAAGCATCTCCGCCCAGTCCTGCGCCTCGGTTCCTCCCGCTCCCGGATGGATTGAAAGTATGGCGTTGTTTTTGTCATATTCGCCGCCAAGCAGTATTTTAAGCTCGAGCGCGGCGAACTCCGCTTTAAGAGCGGCGGTATCGGCTAAAATCTCGCCCGTTAAACTGCCGTCATTTTCGCTTATCGCCAGCTCCGAGAGCTCATATGCCGATTTTACCGACTGTTCAAGCCCGCGGAAATCTTTTATTTTATCGGATAAAACCTTCGAGCGCTTTAAAATTTCCCGGTTGGCGTCCGCGCCGGCTTCCCAGAACCCGTCGGAGTTTATCTCGCCGGATAAGGTTTTATGCTCGCCCTCAAGCTCCTCAATTTTAAAGCTGACGCCGAGTTCAGCGATTTTTTTGATCAAATCCGCGAGTTCTTTTTTCGCCGTTTCAAGTTCAAGTATCACAAATTTTTTCTCCAAACTGTTTTTCTTTAAATCAAATATTATAAATATTCTCTCACATATTCCTCAAGCCTGTGCTGTTCGCCGGGTTTAAAATCAGCATCAGCCGCCGCCGAAAGTTCCCAGGTTTCGGTATGGGATATAACTCCCCCTTTAGAGATTGTCACAAGTTCGCTGAGTGTTTCAGCTTCAATGAAAAGGTTGTTCGTAAAAACTTCGGTGGATACGCCGAAATCGGGATAGCTGCCGGACGGGTGGTTGGGTTCGCAGCTTTTTTTTAACAGCTGCCCGTGGTTTTGGTAAGCGAGCCAGCCTTTTGTGTTATTTATCCCGAATTTGAATTTATCGCTTATATTTCTGTCCTGTTTGACGGTTATATATCTGTCAAACAGATTCCAGCGCGGGTCGCTGAATTTCGTATACGGCCAAAGCGCAAGAATCCTGTTGCCCAGAAGCCCGGTGTCGCAATCGGGCTGCGGGCAGATAACCGTCCCTCCGCCCGCCATAACCGACAACGCCCAAAGCGCGCCGGTGACCGGCGTCTCTCCGAGATTTTCAACCCTGTGAATGATTTGGGCACACGCGGCATTTTCACATATTTTCACTTCAAGGCTGTGCTGCAGATTATTTATTGCCTGAGGCTGCGGCGTGAATGTGATTTTATCAAATTCCCCATTATTCCATACCTCATAAGCGTTTACCGGTTCGTTATCCGGGTAATATGTGCGCGGCATATCCTCGGGGCTCACCCATAATCTGTGACCGCCGTAGATATACCATTGTTTACCCGCGCCGAACACCGCCGAAACATCCTCGCAGACAACGCGTTCGTCATCGTTGAACATCAGATTTTCTTTGCCGGTAAGATTTAATTTTATAACCCTCGGACCGATATCAACCGTTACATAAAGCTCAAATATACCGTTGGATATTACTTTACAGTTTCCGAAATTTTTATAATTCTCGTCGCGCACTTCTATTTTACCCATAAAAACGCCGCCTCTCCTTATTTTTCTGTATACATAATTTATAGTATCAAAAAAGTATCAATAGTGTATAGATTAATTTTTTCTGAAATGTAAATTCTCAAGCCGCAACAATGTTAACAATTTTGTAACATTACGCCTCTTGACAAAACCATAAGTTTCGTGTAAAATGGTTAGGTATAAATTTATTTGCCTCTGTAGCTCAGTCGGTAGAGCAGGGGACTGAAAATCCCCGTGTCGGTGGTTCAATTCCGCTCGGAGGCACCATATAAAGGTCAAAGGACGCGATAACGTAAAAACTTATCACGTCCTGTTTTTCGCTTTTTTACAGCTTATCGCCGTCTTTAAAATTCAAATCTTCATCGTTATCATCTTCGCTTGTGCTGCCTTGATATTGACGCGTACGCACGCGCCTGAGCATTTCTTCCTGTTCTTTTCTGCGCAGCGCCTCGCGTTTTTCAGAATCTTCGCGCGCTCTTTTTTCGGCTTCTTCGCGCATTTTACGGTTTTCGTCTTCGCTTATACGGCGTTTTTCCGCAACCATATCGTTCAGCTCTTCATAACTCGCCGCGGGTTCCGCCATCGCCGCCTCAAACTGTTCACCGTCCATAGTTTCATATTCAAGCAGAAACTTGGCTATATAATGCAGTTTGTCCATGTTGTCTTCAAGTATTTTTATCGCGCCGTTATACGCATTATCCACAATGATCTTAACTTCTTCGTCTATTTCGGAAGCGATTTTTTCGGAATAATTCCTGCTGCTGCTGATCTCGCGCCCCAAAAACACTTCCTCATGCCCTGTGCCGAAAACTATCGGACCGAGCTTTTCGCTCATTCCGTACTGCGTTATCATGCGCCGCGCCATCGTCGACACGCGCTGGATATCGTTTGAGGCTCCCGTTGATATATCCGACATCACGAGTTTTTCCGCCGCCCGTCCTCCGAGCAGACTCACAATTCTGTCCTCTATCTCTTTTTTTGACATCATATTTTTGTCTTCTTTCGGCAGATACATATTATATCCGCCCGATCCGCCGCCTGTGGGAATTATGGATATAAGGTGCACAGGGTCGCAGGTACTCAAAAAACGGTTTACTATCGCGTGTCCGGATTCATGGTAAGCGATGAGTTTTTTCTCGTGGTCGCTTATCACTTTCGTTTTTTTCTGCGGGCCCATCATCACTTTAAGCATCGCTTCTTCTATGTCGTTCATGCCGATAAGCTGTTTCATTTTACGCGCCGCGAGCAGCGCCGCTTCATTGAGCAGATTCTCCAGGTCCGCCCCGGTGAATCCGGGGGTGGATTTGGCGATAACGTCAAATTTTACGGAGACTTCAAAATGTTTTGATTTGGCGTGTACATTCAGGATTTCTTCCCTGCCTTTGATGTCGGGATATCCTACCGTAACCTGGCGGTCAAACCTGCCCGGCCGCAGCAGCGCGGGGTCGAGTATATCCGGGCGGTTTGTCGCCGCTATGATTATTATACCCTCGCTGTTGCCGAAACCGTCCATCTCGACGAGCAGTTGGTTGAGCGTCTGCTCCCTTTCGTCGTGGCCGCCGCCGAGTCCGGCTCCCCTATGTCTTCCCACGGCGTCGATTTCGTCTATGAATATAATACTCGCCGGATTTTTTTTCGCCATCTCAAACAGGCTCCGCACCCTTGAAGCGCCGACTCCCACATACATTTCAACAAACTCCGAACCCGATATGGAATAAAACGGCACATTGGCCTCACCCGCAACCGCTTTGGCGAGCAGGGTCTTGCCCGTTCCCGGAGGACCGACAAGCAGCACCCCATGCGGTATCTTCGCGCCGAGTTCGGCGAATTTCAGCGGATTGCGCAGATAATCCACCACTTCGCGCAGCTCCTCTTTTTCCTCCGCATACCCCGCCACATCCGCGAAATATTTTTTTGTTTTTTCTTCAGCCCCGAGCTTGGCGTTGGCTTTGCCGAACGATGAGATTTTGCCGCCGCGTCCTCCCATCGCCTGATTGGCGAACACCACCCATATAACGATGATGAACACTATTATGACCAAATACGGGATAAAATTAACCCACCAAAGGTCGGGGGACCGCTCCATATCGTACTTTTTTAAACTGCTTGACGAATCCATAACATTCTCCCGCGCAAGCTCCCCCACGTCGGCATGGAATATTGCAAGGCTGCTGAGCCGGTAAGTAACAATGGTTCCATCGGTAAGCGTGAGTTTCATCTCGTTGCCGTCATTTATCACACATTCCAGTACCCGGTCGGTATAAAAATAATTCAATACCTCACCGTAAGTCACTTTCTCAGGTTTAACCTGGTCAAAAAAATAACTTGCTATAACGATTATAACGATTATAAGCAGCAGATAAAATAAAAATATCCGCAAATTACTACTCTTCATCAATGTTTTTTTACTCCTATTTTATTCCCGCCAAAGCGTGATCAATACTGTTTATCCGAGACAGCCGCCACAAACGGTAAATTTCTGTATTTTTCATTGAAATCAAGCCCATAACCCACAACAAACTCATCCTCGATTTGTCTGCCTGTATATTTTGCGGCCGCCGGCGACCTGCGCCGCTCGGGTTTATCCAAAAACGCGCAGAAACTGACGCCGCTGAATCCCCTGTCTTTTAAATATCTTTCAAGATAACAGAATGTGTTCCCCGTATCCAGTATATCGTCGACAACAAGAATATTATAACCTTTATATTTCTCAAGATTATCAAATTCAATAACGTTGATTGTTCCGGGTTCCCTTCCGCTCCCGTAAGACGACGCTTTGATAAAGCTCACTTCAAGCGGCAGCTCAATTTTTCTGATCAAATCCGACATGAAAACAAAGCAACCTTTCAAAATCCCGCAGACCAGCAGTTTCTTTCCCGCGTAGTCCCGCGTTATCTCCTTTGCAAGACGCGATATTATTTCCCCTGTCTCCCGCTCCGTCACAATTATTTTTTTTAAACCGTCCGGCAAATTATAGGTTTCCATACATAATCTCCCACTCCGAAACTTAAAATTGTTTTTTTAGAAAATCCACTATATTTTACCAAAATCAAATATCTCATAATTAAATAAATTGTAAATATTTTCTATATTTCAGCACAGCGCGCATATTGTTTACAATTTCATAACTAAATATTTTTATTTAATTCGTTTTTTTCTTCTTTATTTCTTCCTTTATCCCGTTCTTTCTCTCTTTTCTTAAAATCCTGTAATCTTCTTTTTCTTTGTAAATTTTGAATATACCCCCGCTCACTTCCGCCGCTGTTTTACCCGGCAAATCCTGTCTTACAAGTCCGCCGTTTCTCAGCGCGGCGTCGAGTTCGCTGATAAGTTTAAAATCAAGCCGGCTCCCCGCCTTCTCGCACATTTTTATAATAACCGCCCTGCGCACAGCCGTATGCAGACCGCAGAATAAATTCAATTGAATACCGCCGGGATGTTCATTTAAAATATTTTCAGCCTGCAAATCGATAAAATCGACGGTATCACGCATTATTTCACTCATTTTTAATATGTTTCCGTCTAAATTTTCATATCTTTCCCTGAGTTTTGAGGCGATGCTTAAACGCATAAAGTTTCTTGCGTAACGGGTGTCCCCGTTGCTTTTGTCTTCGGTAAAGTTTATATTATTTTTTTTGCAGTAACTTATAATATCATTTTTTTCACACGACAGAAACGGCCGGATTATACTGCCTCTCACAGGCGCAATCCCGCAGAGACCGGCAGCTCCGGTTCCCCGCGCGAGATTCAGCATAACGCTTTCGGTGTTATCCGGGGCGGTATGCGCGGTCGCTGTTTTTATGCTCCCGCCGAGCTTTGCGCAGATTCTGCCGAAAAACTCATATCTGGCTTCGCGCCCCGCTTCTTCCTCGCTTTTTTTTGTTTTTTTGGCGATATAACGTATATTTTTTTGCTCGGTGAAAATTTTAACGCCGTAAGCGCCGCATATCTCAGATGCAAACTTTTCATCATTGTCAGAATCACTGCCGCGCAGGGAATGATTTAAATGCGCCGCGTAAATGTTTTTTTTACCGAACTTTTCAACCAAAAAATGCAGCAGCGCAGACGAATCGCTTCCGCCTGAAAACCCGACTAAAATTTTATCGCCCGCGCCGAGCATTTTATGCTTATTCATAAAATCTTCGGCTTTTTGTTCCAAATCCATAAAATTATTCCTTATGCACATCGTCGATATCATAAAATCTCGTATATTTTTTTTCAAATCCGACCTCAATTTTGCCGATTGAACCGTGCCTGTTTTTGGCGAATATAATTTCGGCCCTGTTATGCTTATCCACGCTCTCTTTATAATAATCATCCCTGTACAAAAACATAACTATGTCCGCATCCTGCTCAATCGCCCCCGATTCGCGCAGATCCGAGAGCATCGGGCGCTTGTCGTCACGGGATTCAGGCCCGCGGTTGAGCTGAGAACAGATTATAACCGGCACCCCCAGTTCTTTTGCCATTATTTTAAGATTGCGCGATATTTCCGAAATCTCCTGTACTTTGTTTCCGATACCGCGGTCTGCCTGCATCAGCTGCAGATGGTCGATCACCACAAGATCAAGTTTTTTCAGTCTGCGCAGTTTAGCTTTCATTCCCGTAACGGTGATATTAGGCGTGTCGTCCAAATATATATCGCAGTGCGAGACCCTCTCCGCCGCTTCCGCTATTTTCGTCCATTCTTCGTCATTTAAAATACCTGAACGCAGTTTATAATTGTCCACAAACGATTCGCTTGACAGCAGTCTTGAAACCACTTCTTCCCTTGACATTTCAAGCTGAAAAAACGCCACCGCTCTTTTTTTTGCCGCGACGTTCATGGCAATATTCATGGCAAAAGCTGTTTTACCCATACTCGGTCTTGCGCCTATCAGCACCAAATTACCGGGGTTCATGCCTACAAGCACATTGTCAATCCCCGAAAAGCCGGAGGTCAGTCCCCTTGCCGCTTCTTTGTCTGTGGCAACTTTATGGAGCTGATCAAACACGCCGACTATTACATGTTTTATATGAACGAGTTCCTGCGCCACCTGTCCCTGAGCGAGTGCGAATATCAGCTGCTGCGCCCTGTCTATCAAAATATCGCTTGAAGCGGAGCTTTCATGTGCCATACCTATAATATCGTTCGCCGCAGCTATCAGCTTGCGTCTCAATGATTTTTCTTTTACAATCTCCGCATATTCTTTCACATTGTCAATAACCGGAACGCTGTCTGCAAGATGCATCAGCGTTTCTTTTGTAGTATTCCGGACAGACTCGCCGCCGCGCTGACTTTTAGCCACAATATCTTCGAGCAGCGTGACAAGGTCAAGCGACCTGTTTCTTAAATACAAATCCGTAATCGCGTCGTAAATCTGTCTGTGGCTGTCAAGGTAAAAATCCTCAGGCAGAAGAATTTCCGCGATTTCTTCGTATATCTCCGGTTTGATCAAAACAGCTCCGAGAACCGACATTTCGGCTTCAAGAGAATACGGTATCCTGCTCGGTTCAAACGCCGGATTGGTAAAATTAATTTCACTCATATCACTTGCTGTCCGTCACCACAACCATAAGCTGCGCGGTTACTTCCGGATATATTTTAACATCAAGGGTATATGTTCCGAATGTTTTTATGTTTTCTTCCATGATTATTTTGCGTTTATCGATTTCAAGGCTGTTTTTATTCTTTAATTCTTCCGCGATATTCGCCGGTGTTATCGAACCGTATAATTTGCCGTCAGGACCCGCCGTAGCCTCGATTTTAAGCGTGATACCCGCCAATTTTTCACTCAGCTTCGCCGCATTTTCTTTTTCCGCCGCCAGCTTCTGCTTTTCGGATTCTTCCTTATTTTTAATTTCATTTAAGGCTTTGGCGTCCGCTATGACAGCCAATCCTTTGGGCAGCAGAAAATTTCGTGCGTAACCGTCCGAAACTTCTTTTATATCGCCCTTTTTCCCCTGACCTTTTACATCTTCCCGAAATAATACTTTCATGCCATTTCATCCTCTCCAAAAAATTATGCTATATGGTTAATATTTTACATAATTTAAATAAATAAGTCAAGAAAAATAACGCAAAAAAAAAAAATTAACCAAAATTTCACAAAAAGGAGCGCGTTTTACGCGCGCCGGTTATTCTCCGGCCAATATTTTCTCTTGACTATATTTGCCGGATGATGTATAATATAAATGCGGACACGGAGCCGGCTATAATTCACAAAAGCATTGACAAAGGTTTGGTTTTGGTTTATTATGACGATATACTGCGGAAAATTATACATAGTCGCAACGCCTATCGGGAACCTCGGCGACATGACAAGCCGCGCGGTTGAGGTTTTGCGCGGGTGCGATATTATCGCGGCGGAGGATACGAAAAATTCGGTGAATTTACTGAATAAATTCGAAATACGCGCAAAACTCGTATCAAACCATAAATTCAACGAGCAGGCGGTATGCGATTTTTTTTTGCGCGAGCTTTTAAACGGCAAAAACATAGCCCTGATTTCAGACGCGGGGACGCCTTGTATCTCTGATCCGGGCGCGGTTCTTGTCAGGTGCGCGGCCGAAAACAATATCACCGTAGAGGCCGTTCCGGGAGCTTGCGCGGCTGCCGCAGCTGTTTCGATCTCCGGGTTTGAGATGAAAAGTTTTGTTTTCGCGGGTTTTTTCCCGCGCGAAACCGGCGGCGCAAAAAAACTTATGCAGAAATTAAAAAGCAGTCCCGGGATTTATATTTTCTATGAGTCGCCCAAAAGAATCATAAAAACTCTGGGGATATTCGCGGAGAGTTTAGAAACTGCGCAGGTTTGTCTTTGCAACGATTTAACAAAAAAATTCGAGAGGGTTTACCGCGGCGCGCCGGGAAAAGTGTTGGCTGAGCTTAAAGCCAATGAAGCCGCCGGAAAAGGCGAATATACAATTGTATTGAATACTTCCGATCTGCCGCCGCTCGCCGATTCGCCGGGTGTGCTCTCGGCTGAAGCTGTTCTTGCGGATATTATGAAAAAACAAAACTGCGGCTTAGCCGCCGCCGTTAAAATCGCGGCGGCGGAACATGGTTTAAACAAAAACGCGGCATATGCGGCTTCGCTTAATTTAAAAAAAATGTTTTCAAAAGAATTTTAGAACTGCCGGGGTGAATATAATAAAAAGCTCCGCCGTTTTGTTATCGCTGTTTAGAGCCTTTTTTGACATAACTCGTAAGCCAGTCGCTGATTTCATTTCTGTCATCACTAACCGTAAAATTCATTGTATCTCTTTCCCTGTACCCCATAAAAGATATTGTATATGTGATTTCCAAGTCATTTCCATCCAGTATATAAGTCCCTCTTGTAGTACCCATAAGCGGGTCATATATAACCACGCTGCTTTTATCGGTAAATTCCATATAACCGGAATTGTCGAATTGTGAAATATATCGCCCTGATAACCTTGTTTCGCTTGTTTCACCGGAAATAAGCGTCATGGTAATAATTAACGCAGCTATAGCTGTCACCGCACAGCTTGAAGCGGATAATGCGATTGTTTTTATTTTTTTTGCCGCTGAAACTGATTGATTGTTTTTGCATTTATTATAATAATTTACAGTGAATAGAATTATAATTAAAATAATACCCAAGC
>Ga0099364_10003520_pt1 | contig 24258 bp, 24 predicted proteins | sample TergutTh196P3_FD_73070 | JGI IMG/M metagenome (GOLD analysis project Ga0099364, IMG submission 73070) | Microcerotermes parvus P3 segment gut microbial communities from Pointe-Noire, Republic of the Congo - Th196 P3 | ecosystem: Host-associated > Arthropoda: Insects > Digestive system > Gut ...
CTATTATTTTAATAATTTTTTTTATATTATTTTTATAAAATTTCTAAATAATTCTTATAAACTTTATTATAATTTTAATAATTTTTTTTATATTATTTTTATAAAATTTCTAAATAATTCTTATAAACTTCATTATTATTTTAATAATTTTTTTTATATTATTTTATAAAATTTTTATTTATCTCATTTTAAAAAAACATGAAATTATTTTAAATTTCACATGGAGTTTTCAAATTGTCTTTCAAATATGAATGCTTTTGAAGGACAAGTATTTTTGCACGCACCACAATAGGTACATTTATTTTCATCAACAACCATTATTCCAATGTCAGTCCTATCAACAATAGCTTCTTCTGGACAAATGTTATAACATAATTTGCATCTTATACATAGTTTATTATCAATTAAATTGTATCCATCAATTATTGACTTTTTAGCCATGGTTGTTTTTGGAATTGCTTCTGTTGGGCAATGTATTCCACAAGTTTCACAAAGAATACATTTATCAAAATCAACTTCTATAGTTCTTCTTTTCAGTGTAATTGCATCTTTAGGACAGATTTCAGAACATATTCCACAGGAAATACAGTCATCTGAAACTTCACCATTCCATTTAACAGTTTTAAAGCTACGTGCTTCTTGTCTATCACATACTCTAACACACTTGCCACATGAAACACAATATCCTTTCAAGCTTACTCTTGAATCTTTTGTTAAACAAAGTGTTGAAACAGGACAAGTATTAATAGCTACTGAATGATTAATAGCTATTTTTTCTTCATTTTCATCTGAAGATGGATCATATCTCATCTTACCATCAATTTGCTTTAAAGAATCACCAATAGAATTATCTGCACATAAACCACAGTTAAGACAAGAAGTAATAGAACCAGTAATTTCTTGATCAATTTTAATATTTATATTCACTTTAAAATCATCTTCAAAGATTGCATTATTTGGACAGTTTTCAAGACAATTTAAACACAAAACACATTTATCTGGATCAATAACACCTTTATGAATTGCATCAGCTGGGCAAACATCCACACAAACTCTACATTGTGTGCATATTCCTTCTTGATCTGTTTTAATATTTATGGCATTTGTAGGACAATAATATTTGCATCTTCCACATAAAATACAGTTTTCTAAATCGGTATCAACACATTTCCTTTTAACATCATCTTTAGCTAATTTTGTACCTTTAGGTGTGGGAATAGCTAAGTTTAATGATTTTAGAAAGCTAATTTGTTTATCTTCTATCAAATCTAATCCATCTACACGAGAATCAGTTGGACATGCATCTGTACAAATACCACATCTTGCACATATACCTTTCACAATAGCTTTTTCTTTTTTAAACTTATTTTTTTCTGTATTTTCTTTATCAATATCTTTTTTGACCATGCCATTTTCATCAATATCTCTTTTATCAACACTAATTTCAAAATCTACTTTATTATTGCCATTTTCAATATGAATACTGTTTACAGGACAAGTAAATTCACAAACACCACATCCATTACATTTAGCCCTATCTACTACATATCCTCTGTACTTATTTTGGAATATGGCATTGTTAGGACAAGCTTCGAAACATGCCCCACAAGTAATGCAGCTAAAGGCTTTACCATTTATTAGCCTAATAGCTTCGGTCGGGCATATCTTTATACATTCCCCGATTCCTTTACATTGGTTTGTTGATAAAAACATATTTTTACTTCCGATATTGAATAAATTGTGAATTGATAATCTTTCAGGTATTCTTATTTATTTTAAATATAAATTTTAATCTTTTAAATGATTTTAATATACATTATTAAATAATTTTTATTATTAAATTAATATTAAACTCTTCAAGGATTTTAATATATATTATTAAATAATTTTAAATTTTTATTATTAACTTAATTTTAAACAATGTTAAATTTTTAATATAATTATTACTAAATAATTTTAAATCTTTATTATTAAATTAATTTCAAAAAATATTAGATTTTTAATATAATTTTAATTATTAAGATAATTTTAAATTTCCTGCATAAAAAGTTAAATAGCTATTAATTTAATTGGTCTTAGCTAAATTATTTTCAATTAAATATCCTTAAAAAAGTATTTTTTAGCTATTATTATAAAGTTATTTTCCAAAAATAACTTTGCCAATAATTAAACCAATAGCTGATGAAACAAATCCAGTAGCTACAGGTAAATCATAATAATATGGATATGGACCTATTTGCCAAGCCATTATCAAAACAACAATAAATATAGCTATAAATGAAGCTATTGTTAATTTCACGGCGTTTTCAGAGTTAGTATTCAATCTTGTTCCTAATATGAAACCTATTATAAATCCAAATATAATTGGTCCTAAATGCAATACCATTTTAATAATCTCCATTAGCTATTTTTTAAACTCTGAAAATGCAATTACAACTGCACTTAATCCAACAAAAACCTTTAAGCCCACGAATATATTAAGATATGGAATGATTCCTGCATTTGTTGGATCTGAATAGTGAAATATATTTATGATTGTTTGAGGGAGGATATTATAAAAATCTGCTCCAAGATTATAAAGGAAAAATCCTGAAAAGAATAATCCTGCTAATCCTAGTAATACATACCCTAAGGCACCAATACTTTCAATTGCAGATATAAATCCATGTGAAAATTTTATTGGACTATCTTTAACTCCATAAACAACGACACATAATATTACACCTGCTGCAACCATTGCTCCTCCTTGAAATCCTCCTCCAGGAGTTATATGTCCTCCTAAAATAGTCAAAACACCTAAACAAATAATTATTAATGAAACTGGAAGAGCAAATATCTTAAGAATAGGACTCATATATTATCCTCCAAATCATCTTTATCTTCATTTCCAATTTTACCTCTTCCAAAAACTAAAAGAACTACAACAACAGCAGTAACTAATATTAAAGCTTCGCCTAAAGTATCATATCCTCTCCAATCAAATACAACAAGAGTAACCATGTTTGGAGCAATATTTGGACCAAGAGCATTATAAACATGACTAATTCCAGGATTTATGATATTTTTAAATCCAACCATCACGTCAAACAATGTTACAGTAAATAGTAAAGTAGCTATTGTTGTTATTAAATTCCTAATGCCTTTAATCATTAGCTTCCTCCTTGAAGAATTTTTGAAAGTTTTTTAACATCTTCCATTAGTTTATTGTAAAATTGAATAAATATTAATTTGTCTCCCAGTAAATTACAGTAATTAAAGTTAAACATTAGCTTATCCCCAAGTAAACTACAATAATTAAAGTTAAACATTAGCTTATCCCCCAGTAAATTACAGCGATTAGTAAACATTAGTTTAATCCCCAGTAAATTATAGTAATTAAAGTTCCAAGAGTTAAAACTGCATAAAAAACCATTTTTTCTAATGAATCATCTTGTTCTCTTTTGATTTTAGGCATAAGTGGCATGTTAGTAGTAAAAAATAATACTAATCCTAAAATAACTACAATAGCTAAAACTATGTTAAAATGCCTTAACATAATAGCTGCAATTAATAATGTAGATATTAGTGTTAATTCAGCAGCTAAAACTGATGAAACTGATTCATTAGTTGTTGAATCTTTTGCAACCTTCATTTTTACTTCTTTAAATGAGTTTACAACCATATCATATAATCTCATTTATATCAACCCCGCAACAAAAGGAGAAATATTGTCTGTAACTAATTGAGGGAATAAACCTATTATTAAACATATTATTAGCAATACAGCAATAGAAAGTATTGTTGATTTTGGAATATTTTCATTAACAATTGATAAATCCTGAGGTTTTGGTTTTAAATAAACAGAATAGAATGCTTTCATAAAAACCATAAATGTTACAATACTTACTAAAACAGCTATGATGGAAATTTCAGGAAATCCCGCCTTTAATGCTGATTCAATAATCATTAGTTTACTTTGGAATCCATTAAACGGAGGAACTCCTGCCATTGCAAATCCACCAAGTAAAACCATAATAGCTATTTTCGGATTTTGAGTAATTAATCCCCCTAGTTTTTTGGTATCTGAGGAATTTGTTAGGTAAAATACTGTTCCAAATCCAATGAATAGTAATGCAGTGATTAATATCTCATTTACAGCTTGAAAAAGTCCTGCAGTTATGGATAATGTTGTTCCAATACCTAAACCAATTCCAATGTATCCTAACTCACCAACAGCTAAAAAACCAAGGATACGCCTAATATCTGTCTGAATTATAGCCATGGTCACTCCTAAAATCATAGCTATAAGTGAAAAGACTAATATTATCACTTTCAAAAAAGGAAGGTATGAAAATATTCTAAAAATTACAAGTCCCATAGCTATAAATGTGACAACTGTAAAGGATTGAAGTAAAGCTGCAGAATGAGGCAGTGCTTTACTATAAATTGATGATTTTATTGTATGGAAAGGAGGTAATCCTGATGCATATAACCAACCAAATAAGATTAAACCAAATCCTATTAAAAATGTCTGTGAAAATGGATTTACTAGATTTTGGTTAATTGCATAGATAATATCACTTATATTTACACTTCCAACAGCACCAAGTATAAATCCTATTCCAAGTAATAATAGTGGTCCTCCAATAGATCCAAGTATCATGTATTTTAATGCAGTTTCATAGTTTTCTTTAGTACTTGAAACAAGTATGATTCCAACTTGGCATAAGGCAGCTATTTCAAAAAATATGTACATATGGAAAATATCATTTGAAAGTAACAATGCTGTAACAGCTGCTGTTCCCATAAACATTAAAAACATGTAAGGACCAGAAACCTTTTTGGTTTCATTAAGTGATGTGAATATTGCAAAGAAAGCTACAATTCCTAGCACAAATATAAATAACTTTTGTAAACTTTCATAAGAGTATGTAATAGCTGGATGGAAAATAGCTAAAGCCGACTGAGATATTTGGGAAGGTAATGTTTCTAAAAGTATAGGATTTTCGATTAAGGGAGCATGTCCTCCAAAATAGTGTAAACCATAATTTGAAAGTAAGGGAATGATAGGTAAGACTATAGCTACAACAATAGCAAGTATTTTTATTGCTGTATCTTTTTTATGAAGTAGATTTAAAAGTAATCCACAAGCTATTGGAATGATTACCATCAGAGGAATTAGTTCATTCATTATTTATCACCTAAGATTTCTGATGTGCTTAATGTGCCATGTTTTTTGTATAAAACTATTGCTATTGCTAACATAACAGCTAATGTACTTGCTCCTATAACTATACTTGTAAGCACTAGTGCATGAGGCAAAGGATATGCAGAGTTTAGAGCAAACCATTCTGCATCCATTCCAGGTAAGAAAATTGGAACTATTCCTCCAGGTTTATAACCTAAAGTAACTATGAACAAATTAGCTCCTTCTTCAATAAATGCAATTCCAATTATTTTTTTTATTATATTGTCAAGGAATATTGCAGCAAATAATCCGACTATTATAAATGCTGCTGATGTAAATAATGATGCAAGTTGGGTGTCAATTACAATATCAATCATTTATCATCAGTCCTTTGAGTTTTATAAACAGCTAATGCTAAAAAAACAGGCACAATAGCTGCTCCTACAATTGCTTGAGTTAAAGCTACATCTGGAGCTAATAAGAATTGAAAAAGGAAAGCAACACATGCTCCATTGATTCCAGTTAAAATAGCTGCTTTAAGCAAGTCTCTTTGCATTAAAGCTAAGACACAACCTAAAACTGCAATGATCATTAGTACATATTCTATCATGCTTTATCTCCTTCAGTTCTAGCTGTCAAGTTATTATGTTCGGCTATATTTTCATATTTCTTCTCATCTTCCCCATGATAATATGCATTTGCCATTGCATGAGCAAGGAATGGAGCCAATATAAAGTAAATACCTGCAAGTAATGGTTGATTCAGTCCAATTAAAGCTAAAATAGATGCAAGATCCATTACACCTAACAAGTGCAATCTAACATAAATTACTTTATCCATTTCATTATTAAGCCTTAAAATTCCAATAGCAGTAATTACTATTAAAATAGCTGCAATGATTAGGATAATTGATCTAATGATTTCTATTATACCTGTATATTCTAACAAAATCAATCCCTCCTAAGAGCCATTGCAAAAGCTATTGTTCCTACTACTCCAAGTATCAGCAAAGCAAGAGCTATATCTTTATAAAAATCTAAATTGTGGATTTCTCCAACTATTACAAGGAGAACAGATACACTTAATGAAAATGTAGCGATTCCAATAAGCCCCATAGCTATTGTCTTATGAGTAGTTATTCTAATAGCTGCAAACATGAATATTACAAGGGAAGCTATTAAAATATATTCTGAAATTACTAGTATGTCCATAATTATCACATTTTATGGTTTAAATTCAAACTATAATATGATTCCATTTTTACTTAAAATTATAATGAATTTATGAAAAATTGAAAGTATCTCAAATTTTTTAATATAAATTTTAAATCAAAATTATCTTGCATTTTTTTCAATGTGTGGTTAAATCATAAATTATTCTAACATTTTTTTTATATAAGGTTCAAAAGGAATTACATCTTTTTTTTCTCTTGGAGCTATAATAGCTACTTTAATTATTTTGTTTTTCGAATCTAAATCAACAGAAAGTGTTCCAGGAGTTAAAGTAATACTGTTAGCTAATATAGTTTGAGAAATAGGTCTTTCTAATATTGTATCAATATCAACAACAACAGGATCAATTTTTCCTCCTTTAATTATTCTCATAGTCACATCTATGGTAGATTTTATTATTTCGTAAATTAAAACTATGAAATAAGCTATTGCATAAAAAATTCTTGTTAAAAACATAAAAATAAGCTCCGTAGTCAAATCAGCCAGTTTTATAAATAGGGTTTAACATGTTTAATCATGATTATTAATTAATAATTATCATGATTATTTATTATAAATCTTTCTATAATACTTTTAAATTTTAATTTCAACATTTATTATTAATATTATATTAGTGAAAATCTCATATTAATAAATTTAATATCATTATATACTTAAAAATAAAAAATAACTAAATTTAAAAAGTATAATCTAAAAAAAAAGTTTAATATCCATATGAAATAGCTAAATCAAAAAATTATAATCAAAAAAAAAGTTTTATATCTTAATAAATAACCTTAATGAATTATAACTTTATTTTTATAAAAATTTAAATTTTTAATAAAATTTTTAGAAAATATAATATCTCTTAAAAACTATTTAAACATGGAAATAAATAATAATTTTTCTTAAATTTAGATATAAAAAATTTTAATAATATTTTTAATAAAAATGAATTAAATATAATTTTTATTAAATAAAATAATTAATTTATAATATAAAAAATTCAATAGTTATCCCTATTAAAAAAATTAACTTTGAAAAACACTAAATTTAATAAATATGAACTAAAAAAGAGTTTAATCCCTCAATAAATAACTAAATTTAAAAATTATAATGGAAAACAAAATTAAATATCCAAATAAGTTGGGGAATAGCTAATAATCCTAATAATATAATCATAGCTACTCCAAAATTCTTATGAACTTTTTTTGAAGAAAATGGTTCAAATATTTTTAGTCCAGCAGGTGTAAAGGAATCCAAAATTAAATGACTTAAAAAACCCAAAAATAAAGAAAAAATTATCATAATGTAATCAAAGTCATATATTTGAAAAAATACCAAACCAATGAAGAATAAAAATATAAAAAGTGGTATAAATCTCTTATGCAATGATAAAATACCTAAAAAAAGAACAATAATCCAAATAGCTATTTTCTCAGAAATAGCTACAGGACCTATAGCTAATGAAAGAATAATTAAATGCCCCATGAAAATTATTAAAAAAATTAAAACTGTTAAAATAGCTATTCCAAAAATAGAATGGGTAAAACCTCTATGACTAGAAAAATAAAAAATTATAGCTAATAAACAAATCATTATTCCAATGAAATATGGTAGTTTAAAAAAATAAAGAATTCCAAAAATTACAAGTCCAACAATTATTAACTTGTAAACCTTGTTTTCTTTAACATCATGATCAAAATCAGGTAAACTAGCTCCAATTAAAGTTAAAGCTAAATAAATAGGGTTTTGAAAAAATAATAATCCTAAAACTATTCCAAAAACTGCATGTTCTTTATAAGAGGGTATAAAATCACCAAATCAAAGTCAATATACGATATGGTAATAATATTAATAAATTTAATAATTATTGTTTTTCATAGCTTATGAAAAGTAATAGCTATGTAGGGATAATTAATTTTTGTGATAAATTTCATTTTTTGAGTGTGGAAACTTAGCTAATTAAAAAATAGAAATGAAAAAGAATGTTAAATAAGCTTGAATTCTACTAAAACAAAGGTTAGGATGAATTATCAAAATTTCATATTGATACACAAATATCACAATAATCAATTTTTCATGCACATTATTAAGAAAATTCTAGAATGCTGTGCAAAAGCTTAAATAACAATAGCTTTATTATAAATCCTTCACTATTTTTTCTCCTTTTTAACTATTTTAAATTGAATTTTGTCTAAAAGTTCAGGAAGTTTTCTTTGAGTATGTAAAAGAGCATCTTTAGCTTCTTTTTCTAAACCAATCATAATTTTTTTACCATCATATTCAATTTCAATGGGATCCCATGGGACTACATACGGATTTTCCTTTTTATCAAAATCTTTTATAGGTCCGTAATTCCAACCTTCTGTTTTTTTGTTTTTATACCAATTACAATGTTTTTTTCTAGCTATTTGTTCTACATTTTCTTCTGTTAGTTCTACTGCTTCTTTCGAATCACTTTTATCAACAATTTCAAAGCCAAGTGAACTTAAAATTGAAGGTAGTGTGAAAGCTTCCTCATAATTAGCTAATTGAATATACTCTGGTAAATCTTCAAAATTTTCATTACCAATTGGGATTTTATTTTTTTTACAATAGTAAACATATTCATTGTGGATTAATATTGCAAGGTCTTTTAAATCCTTCCTAACAATTTTCATACCAACTTTTTCAAGGTTTTTTGGAATGTTTTCAATAGGTTTTCTATCATATTCTTTTATTTTTTTCTCTCCTAATTCAGCCCAAGGAACTAACCAAGGACTTATTTTTTTATCCTCATCTTTTTCTTCTCCATAAGTCCATCCTAAATTTTCTCTTTCATTTTTCCAATTTTCGTGTTCAATTTCAGCTAAAAGTTCGATTTCTTCAGGAGAAAAACTAGTAATTGGTTTACGTTCATCTGATTCTTTTTCAACCATTTCATAGCCAAGAACATTTAAATTTTCAGGAATTGCTTTGGCAGCTCTATAGTTAGAATATTTAAAGTCATCAGACAATTTATTAAAATCTTCTTCTAAATTATCTATTTCATCTTTAATTTCCTTAATTTCTTTATCAATTATTTTTATTTTTTTGATTTCTTCTTCTGATGCTCTAGATTCATTTAATATTTTAATTTTTTTATTTAAATCTTCTTTTTTTTGTTTTACATAATTTTCATGAATAATTATTGCTAAACTCTCAGTAATTGAAATTAACTGTCTTTCAGGTTTAGAATAGTCCTTTCTTTTTTGATGGTTCTTTAAGATATTTTCATCAGCAGTATTTGTTACAATATCAAAATTTTTAGAAAACAATGAATCAATATTTAAAAGTCCTTTACTTTTTTTATCATCTTTTTTAGGCATATCTCCAATTATTTTATTTGTTTTATCAGAACCTACAATCTCTTCTAACAAATCTGATCTGAATTCAGAGTTTACAATGCCCACATCTGTTAAGTACTTAACATAAAATTCATCATCTGTGATTTTAAGGTCTATATACTTTGGATGAGTTTTTTCTATGTCTTTTTTACCATAAGCTTCTCTATTCCACTCTTGAAGGTGATCACAAAGAATAAGTAAAAATCCTAATGGATGAGTTTCTGGTTTTAAAGGTTCAAAATCAAAAGGTTTCCTTTGAAGAGTTCCACCATAGAAATTATGAAGCAAAATAGCACAAGAGCTATCTACAATTGGATAAAAGAAAAAATTATAATCTTTTGAAAATTCCTGAATTAAAAAACCATACCATGAAAGTAGCATTAAAGAACTATAGAAACCATGATCAATAAAATCCCCTTCTTCCATTGTTTTAAGATAGTTACTTAAAACAGATTTTATCTTAAAAATGTCGAAGTTTTTCATTTTAAGTTCATCTTTAAAAGAATCAAACAATTCATGAGCCAAAATGTTTGTAGGTCTAAACATGTTAAAATCTAAGGTTTCTGGATGCTTGTCTTTAAATTTTTTTGTAAAATCTTTATGAATTCTTTTGATACTGTTAATTTTAGAAAAATCATTGTAATTAGCAGTAGCTTTTATCTTTTCATCATCTTTATAACTATTTAATTTATTTACAGTATCATCTAAAAATTTGTTTAATTGTTTTACAATGATTTCTACTGGATAACCTAAATCATGAAACAATGAAGCTATTCCCCAGCGATATAAAAACTCCTCATCAGTCATTTCATTATCTCCTGTTCTGTAAGGTTTTTCATATTTGCTCTTAGATACATAGTCTTTAAAAATTTTTTGAAACTTTTTACTTCGAATATATATAGCAATACCTAAAATAAAAACATTAACTGAATGAATATAATGGTCTCTTTGTTTTTCAACTAAATGACCCGTTCTTAATTCATAATGTTTTAAAGTATCTATTAACTCTAAAGTGAGATTAGATTCAGGAGTTATTTTTTCAAACTCATCTTCAGACTTATTTTTATCAGTTATTCTGTAAATGTCAAAAAATATAGTATAAACATCAAAGGCAGTTTCTCTATTTTCAGCAATTAAGAAACTTCTTATAGCTGCATGGAGAAAAGATTTGTAAGAATGATAGTGGTATTTTACTGCGACTTTCAACTTCTTTTTATCATCATACAATGTTAAATCCCTAAAAAATTCATCTACAAACCCAATCAAAACATTTTCTGATTTTCTAGCTAAAATAGCTGTTTTTATAAATGAATTATATTTTTCGTTGCATTTTTCTTTAGAAAGATGAAGTTTGGAGTTATTTATATTTTTTAAAGTTTTTTTAACTATTTCATCATCAAAGCTATCATCAAGTTTTTTAAAATGTAAAAAAATAGCTAATATTTCAAATATAGTTTCAGCTATGCTTACTTTTGTTGATTTATTATGGATACCATCATAGTCTATTTTATTATCATTTGATTCTAATGTTATTTCTTCTAATTTTTTGATTACTTGAGGATAATTTGAATTATATGTGAATAGTTCTTTTTCTAGTTTTAAAATTTTTTTTATCAGGTTTTTATCTTTGTTTGTCATTATATTCACCAGTAGTGACCTTAATTTCAATTAAAAAAATTATTGGCTAACACATATTAGTAATAGTTTAACTCCTTAGGAAATACTTGCAATGTCATTATCTATAGTAAATTTTAAGTTATATTATCAAAAATCAATTAAATACAATTTAATTATCATTCAAAATACTGAAATATCATAATTGCACATTAAACCTAAATTCTATCACAGTATCAAAGACCAGATAGATGAGGCAATTTGATCACAAACATATGACAAGTATATGTATAACATAAATAGTACAAACAATGTATACATTCTTAATGTATTTAATAAACTTTTTATTTCCTTTGTATCCGAATATTTATTTCCCATCTGTTCATCGAGCTGTTCGAAAAATCCATCATATTTCATATTTACACCTGTTTAACATGTTATACCTATTGTATCAATTCTGGTTATAGAGTCAACATTAACTTAAGAAAATTGTTTCGAAATTTTCTCAAAAAACCAACTTAAAACATTTGAAAACCCAATAATATCCAAACATTTCCATTAAATTAATATTCAGGAATAAAACTGTTTAAATTGGATTAGTTAATGATATTGGACAATTAATTGATTTAACCTTTCGTTAACTTACCAATCCATCATTTTTTTATATTTATTTATATTATACATGCCATTTATACCAAGATATACTAAAAGTATGCTAAAAAATAATAAAATTATGCTACTAAAATTAATCATATTACTATTAATAAAAACCAATTGAATTTCTTTCAATTTTGTCAATATTGTTCTGTTTTAATGCCAGCATATGTGTCACTCCATCCAAAAGCATTTTTTGGATAATAAATTGTTGCATTTCTAGCATTTACTCCATGAAAAATATTTCCAAACGTTAAAGGAGCAACATCACCTTCAAATATTATTTTTTCTAGATTTTTACATCCTCCAAAAGCATACTGTCCTATACTTTCCAAATTCTTAGGGAATGTTATCGATTTCAGGTTTTCACAATTTGCAAAAGCATACGGCCCTATACTTTGCAAATTCTTAGGGAATGTTATTGAATTTAAATTATAACAATGCATAAAAAGTCCTTTATTTATTTCTATAATATTATCTGGTAGTATTATATTAGTTAAAGATTTACAGCTTTGAAAAACATTTTCCCCAATATATTTAATAGAATTGGGCAGATAAATATCTTTTAATGAAGTATTTCCATGAAAAACACCATGATCTATCTTTTCAATATTATCGTGTAATTCAACATTATCTAAAGATTTACATTTAGAAAAGATACCTTCATCAAGTACCTTAACTGATTCTGGTATATTGATAGTTTTCAGGTTAATACATTCTTCAAATGCAAAATTTTCAATTATTTCAATCGAATCAGGTAATTCAATATATTCTAATGAACTACACCCCAAAAAAGCACCAGTACCTATTTTTTTCAAATTATTGGGTAATTTAATAGATTTTAAAGAATTACAGTCATAAAAAGTGTTTTTTTCTATAAAATTTAAATTTGATGGTAAATTGATACTGTTTAAGTTTATACATAGGCTAAAAGCGGATTCCCCTATATTATTTATACACTCTGGAAGTGAAATACTATTTAATTGAGTGCATGCTGCGAAAGCATTTTTCCCTATTTTTTCAACCGAATTTGGGAAAGTAATAGTTTTTAAACTATCACAACCCCTAAAAACTCCGTTTTCTATTATTTTGATGGAAATAGGTAATATTATATTCGATAATTTTTTACAGTCTCTGAATAAGTTTTCATCCAATTTGTTAATAGAAGCAGGTAAAACAACATTTACTAAATTAATACAACTTTGAAAAGCTCCTTCTCCAATGTCTGTAATTGAAGCAGGTAAAATAATACTTTTTAAAGGATCACAGGCGAAAAACGATTTTTTGTCAATTGAGGTAATAATTACTTCTTTATTTTTTTTAGAAAATATGCCACTCTTAATATTCATTTTTTCAGGTACCTCAATTTCCTCATCAGATCCTAGATAGTTAACTATTCTATATTCATTGTTATTTAGCTTATTTAGCTTAAAATTTTTCATATACCTCTCTTCAAACACTCTAAAATTAAAAACATTAATTAAAATTAAGTTTTGACCGATTGTGTCAAAAATTGACCTATTAAAAAAATATTTTATGTAATATATATTTCTTATTTATAATATATATTTCGTGATTAAGATACATATTTCTCATTAGAATATGTTTTTTTGTTGAAAAAATTTGATGAGAGACGAATTTTTGACACCCCCTTAGAATCTTCATTCAAATTGATTTTACTATTTGTATTTTTATAAGACATATGTGCAATGAACTCCGAAACATAGTAATAATATATCAAATCCTTCAATTTTCCTAAAAGTCAGACATTTTTATTATTTATCCTTATTTGCAAAATCAAATAATATTTGGGAGTATCATTTTAATTACTATTTCCAATAAAGTTAATACTCCTTTCTAAAAATTCAATATCTTTACTATCACCATGAATTTTTGCTAGTTCTAAAGCTTTTTTGAACCATTTCAAACTTTCATTTGGGTTTTGTCGAAGGGATAATATAGTAGCTTTGTCCCTATAACAAGCAAATAACAGTTTATTTAATGATAATCTTTCACAAATTCTTGTAGCATCTGAATTAAGTTTATCAGCTTTCTCCAAATTATATAAATCAATTTTATGCATTGTTATTCCATGAATTAGTGTAAAAACTCGTTGACATAAGAACTTAGCTAAATTAATATCATCATTTGATTTTCTACACAAATTTTCACCTTTTTCGAACATTTCAAGAGCTTTTTTAACATTTCCCTTTTGAGAGTATGTCATGCCTTTATTAAAAAATTCATCTAGTGAATTTATCCCGTTATTTGAATTGAACGCCTTTTTTATTTTATCAAACATTTTATCACATAAATTAGTTTATTATTCATTCTTTTATTTGACTTCAGTAAGAAGGATAGAAAAACATTTTAAATCTTTAATCCCTAATATAACTCGATAGTTAATTTTTTTCAATAATCATATATTAAAAATAATTGAAATTTTGTGTATCTTTTCTATGTTTAAAGTTCATGTGTGATATCCCTATAATAATAAAAAAAAAGTGAATACGACATTTGAAATGAAATAAATTCCTTATTCAATGATTTTGCAAAACACCAAAATCATTTTATGTTTCATATCTCTAATTTATCTCAAGATATGTTTATCACATTATGTCCAGATTAATAAATTGAATATCGATAAATTACATTTTCATTAGAAATAGGCATTGCATTATCATTTAATATCCTTTAAAATATTATTTATTAAATCAGAAGATATAGGATCTAATACTTGATTAATCCAAATACTAAACCATTTTCCATTGACTTTGAACATATAATTTATGCCATCGTCATCAGAAAGTCCACCATGTGCTTTAGCAGCTTTTAATCCCATTCCATTAACTTTTTTAACTGTATCAAATTTATCAATATTGGGAAACTGACTTGTAACCTGTGCTCCCGCCTGAAATATCAAAACAACTTTCCCCTCAGAATCCTCAATTATTTCAAGATTGGGCATTACGGCAACTATTCGTTTTTGACTTGCTTCATAGTCTTTTGGTATTTTAAAAGTCAACCCATTAAATTTAAAATCCTTAAAATCACTTTTTTTAAACATATTGAAACTCCCTTTATCATTACATTTCTAAATTTCTTTTTTAATAACTCTTTAACAAGTAACATCCTCATTTTTTGAAACTGAGTATGATTATTCTTGTTCATTGTAATATAAACTATAATAAAAAATTTTTCAAAAAAATGAATATATCAGATCTTGTTAAATTATAAATTAAACTATTTTCATTTTGTACATCGAAATGGATGTGAATATAGTGCAAATTAACAGTCCAACAATTTTTTTAGAGTTTTTTTGGAAAGATTCTATCTTTAAATTTTTTCTAAAATCTTCTCAATTGTTACATCATCCTTACAGTCATCATTGATAAAAATACTGAAATACTGTCCATCAACTTTAAAACTATATCCAGAACCTGCAAAGGAAGTATCAGAAAATTGAGGAAAATCTCTAGTTTTTATTACTTCAATTCCGTTGATTAAACCAGATGGAGAAATTATATAGTTAGCTGTTTGTTCACAGTATAACTGTCCAAAAAAGATTAAAGCATAAATTTTTCTTTCGGGATCACCAATGAATACATCATCTGTTGTTTTACTGGGGATTATGTCATATTTTTTTGGGATTTGGAAAGTCAATCCTCTAAATTTAAAATCCATAAAATCATGATTTTTTTTAGGTAAATTAGGTAACCTCATTTTATCCTCTCATTAATCTATTAATATAAATTATTTCTAACAATTATCAAATTTCATATCCTGTTTTTAAATTTTATATGCCAAGTTTATTTTTAGCAAACCCCCACATATCTACAGTTTGCCAATGTTTTATTACACCTCCAAAAAAATACTAAAAAAATCTAATTGATTTGATTGTATCTTCAATTTCTTGAGAAAATAAAAGTTCTTTATTATCTGGATGAATAACATCCTCAAGATTTCCAAATTCAAAATAATAACCAACATTATTCATGGTAATTTCTATGCAACGTGAATAACTACCAGATGGGTTTCTTTGAGTAATGTCTGTAGCTTCGTGACCATCGATAAATGTTTTTTGGGAAGATATTATTGTGGCACCAGTACTTCTAGCTGAATCTTTGTAAGCTTGAACAATAACTTCATATAATCCAGGGTCAGGGTTATATCCTTTATTTTGATAAGCAAAGAAATGAGCAATTTCTCCTGAAACATGCAAAAAATAATTTGTATAAGGATTATTTCTTGTACTTTGTTCAATCCAATTTTTAGGACATTTAATTTTAAACACATTATCTTCTGTTATAACTTCTTGTATTTTACCTTCATCTTTATCTTCTGAAAAAACCATGCTTTTAATTATGTCTTCAATATCCTCTGTAAATAAATCTTGGAGTTTGTTATCTCTATCAGTAATGTGATGAAAGACAAAAAGATATAAATTGGAATTATGAAGAATATAAAAAGCTCTTGCACAAAGTCCATCTTGGTTCTCCTGCACAAGTTCAATCGCATCATTTCCATCTATTTTTGTTTTTTTAATTTCGACAATAGTAGAACCTTCTACATTTGCATTTTTTATAAAAACATCCTCTGAAGGCAAAGTAAATGTTCTTCCTCTATTGGCATAAGCTATACTATAGTTGGCTTCATGATCACCATTTAGCCAATAATCATCAAAATGATCTATTAATTGGTTCAATTGAGAATATATCTCAGAATCTGATAATTTATATTGTTTTATCCAACTATTAGGCATGAAAAATTGAATTTTGCGATCATTTGTAAAAAAACTAATTTTTTTATTTTTTTTAAATGTTTTATCTATAGACATTGAATTTCACCTCATTATAATTAAATAGATTTAGTTAAAAATAATCTAAATCTATTTTTTTTTATTAATTGTAAAAGAATTTAATTTAAGGGATTTTTGACAATTAGGACATTTAATTTCTGAATCTAAGTCTTTTGAAGAAATATTGAAAACATTATTACAAAAAACACACCTGATTGAAATTTTTTCATCATTTTTAATAGCTGTTAATATAGGAATAGATGGGGAGATATTTTCAATAGAAAATAAATAAACATGCCCTCCTTTATCACCAGCAAAAATGTTCAAACCATCATATGAAATAGTTATAGACTTAATTTCACTATTAGCTACAAATTGAGCGATTAAAGTATTTTTATCTAAATCCCATAGTTTGACAATATTGTCAGTTGCATAAACTATTTTTTTTCCATCGGCAAAAATATGCAAATTATTAATCCAGTTTTCACTAACTAATGTTGAAGGGTTCTGGGATAAATTATGTGAAATAGCTAATTTTTCTCCTAATGGTCCATTTGAATATAAAAATAGAATTTTGTTATTGTCTGGAGTAAAAAAAGCATTATATACAGGATACATGAAGATTTTAACTTTTTCTTCTGTACCATTATGTAAATTCCATACCCTGAGTGTTCCATCAGTAGAGGTGGAAATAAGATTTTTATTATCTGGAGAAATATTAATTGTGTTAATTTTGTTTACATGTTTATCTAAACTTTTTAATTCTTTTCCTCTAACTATGTCCCATATTTTAATTGTTTTATCCCAAGAAATTGAAACTATTTTCAAATCATCTAAAGATAGAATTATATTTTTCACAGGTTTTTTATGCTTTTTTAAAATTTTAACTTTTCCCTCCTTATCCCATATTCCAATTGTTTTATCGTATGATGCCGAAACTATTTTATTATCTTGTGTTACATCAAGATCCATTACCCAATCATCATGCCCCGATAATATTTTATGATTTTCAATCCCGTCAATATCCCAAACAATTATGTTATTATCTTCTGATGCAGAAATTATTTTTTCACCATCAGCTGAAATAATTATTTTTCTTATTTTGTCTGAATGACCATGGAAAACTTTGAGTTCTTTACCAGAAATAGTATCCCATAGTTTAATAGAGTTATCTTCAGATGCTGAAGCAATGATACTTTTTTTATAAGATGTAGCTATACTGGTTACTGTTTTGTCATGTTTTATTAACTCATTAGTATCATTTTCATGGCTGTCCCAAATTTTGATTCTATTATCCGTAGATCCAGAAATAATTTTATCTCCATCGTTTGAAAAAGATACTGAAAGGACTGAGCCTGAATGCCCTTTTAATTTTTTTATCATGTGCATCTGGTTTAAATCCCATAAAATCAATTGATTATCATTGGATCCAGAAACAAGTTTTTTATTTTTAATATCAATATCATTTACTATATCATGATGATCAGACAATTTAGAAAAAATATTCTCATCTGAGTTAATATTTCCTACAAAAATTTCATTACTATTAAACAATGTAAATATAATCTGCTCATTATCATCAGAAATTAGTATTTTATTGACATGCCCTTCTAACCCAGTCCATTTTTTCAGTTCTGTTTTATTGTTTAAATCCCAAACAATGAGAGTATTATCATTTGAAACTGAAACAATTTTTTTACTATCCTTAGAAATAGTCAATGAATAAATTTTTCCCAAATGCCCTATCAATTTTCCCATCTCAATAGACTTGGAAATATCAAAAATTTTAATACTATTATCGAATGATGGTGCAATTATTTTTCCATCTCCTGAAATTTTTATAATGTCTGGATTTATTAATGTTCCTTCATTTTTTATTTTAATCTCTGAATTGTTTCTAAAATCATACACATTGAAATAAGTGAGTAATCCAACTGGTTCATACTCAATTTTCTTTTCTAAATCATGTGTAAAAACAATGTCTGAAAGAGCGGTTTGAAGTGGTTGTCCTAAATTTTCAATTTGATTATTGGATAAATCTAAAATAGAAGTATTTCCTCTTTCTGATCGAATAATAACTTTATTTACTTTTGGATAAGGATAGAGAAAAGCAATATCGCTACCAAATAAATTCATATTATTCAACAAATTTCCTGTTTCTAAATCCCATATTTTAATTGTATTATCTCGTGATGAAGAAACAATTTTAGAAGAATCTGAAGAAACTATTATGTCAATGATAGAATCATTATGTCCCTGGATTGTTCCCAATAAATTTTCAAAAGGAGAATTAAAACATTGGTTTATAGGTTTAAACCATTGGGTATCTGTAAAACTTCTACTTTCAAGCAATAAATTTTCAATAATCTTATCATTTTTTAAAGAATTCAATCTTCCATAAAGTTGTGAGGGTAGTTGATCTTTATGTTCTCTTAAGATATATGCAGAAATTGTTAAAAATTTTTTTATTATTTTAAAATGATTTTTTTCATTAATATCTACATAATCATAATCTTTAATTAAATCATATACAGTACAAACATTTATTTTATTATTTATCCATTGATATTTTTTTAAAATTAATTCAAGCTCTTCATTTTCTTCAGCTTTGCACATATGAAAGGGTAACTCAACAAAAGCTCTTTTATTTTTTCCAGTGAATAGAAAATCATTGTTAGGGTCAATTTTTTCTCTAAAATATTTTGATAATTCCTTATGTGTTTTTTCTTCATTTTCACTTTTTAAGTACACTTCTTTTACAGCGTCTTTAAATTGATTATGATAAAAACTGGTTAATAAATTACCATCCACATCCATCGTAGTTAAATATGGTTTTAAATCAAAATAAAGTCTTGAATAGAGAATAAAAGGAAGTTCTTCATTTTTATCAATCTCCCAGTGTTCAGTAGAGTTATTAAATTCCTCTCTAACTTCTTTATTATCTGATAACAAAGTCAGCATTTCCTTTTCCGAAAGACCAAATCTGGAACATGCTAAAAAACTAAGGCTTTTTTCTACTAGCTCTTCTTCGTGATGTTGATTATATTTTAAATTTTTGAACATTTTTTTGATAATGGTTGAAACTGATTCTTCAATTTCAAAGTCTACAGTATAGGATTTCCATTTTTTAGCTTCTTCAAAAGCTAATCTTAAAAATAATGGAGAACCTTTATCTGAATTATTATCACTTGTAAATCTATTTAAAATTTCTTTTTCTTGAGAATTTCGAAGTGTTCTACCAATAGCACCTAACCACTTTCTTAAAATAATTTTAGCATCATCTTTGTTTAATTTGGGTAAATTAATAAAATTTTCTCCAATTACTTTATCTTTCAAATTTTCATGAAGCTTTTTAAGGTATTTATTTTCCTTATCAGTAATTTTATCTTCATTATCAGTAATTGTTGATAAAATTAAATAAACATTTTCTGATAAATTAGAAGGTAACCATGTTAATTGCTCTGGATTGTTAAAAGAAGACAGTTGATTTATAGCATCTAAAAAAATAACTAAAGGTTCTTTAAAATCACGCAATTGATTATGAAAATAGCTTAATAGTTCGTTGTAATCATGTGGGACCTCATTAATATCTTTTTTATTGAGTTCAGCTATTTGTTGAGAAAGATAGTATATCAATGATTTTATTTCAGAAGATTGGGGTGTAGCACCAATAAAGCGAGAAATAACATGGTTTTCATTGAAAACCCATGATTTTTTAGTTTTTATGGTTTCATACGCCATCAATGCAGTTTTACCATATCCTGACTCTCCTTGAATTACTAACGGACTATTTTTATTATTTTTCAAATACTTTGAAATTCTTTTATCTTGATCCTTTCTTCCCTTAAAATTTAATTTATTCAGATCAAATGTTTTATAGTCAAATTTATCATCATCTGGTTTTTCAAAGTTTAACCTTTGAAAAGCAAATGAGTCATGTTCTCTAATTTCTCTGTTTAATATGAAATCAGGTTTAAACTTATCCATTTGCTTTTGCATGACTCCTTTCAAACATTTTTTAATATCCTCACAAAGCTTATTAATATCATCAATTTCAATTTGACCCTCATTATTAAAATGTGCATCATACTCCATATACTGACATTTTCCCTTTAATTTTTCTTTCAAATCTTTTAATGATTTTTGAGCTTCTTCATTTAATTTTTTATTTTTATTAAAATCAAAAAATGATTTATTCTCATCCGAGTATTGAATTGTTTCGTTATTAATTTCGTGTTTGATATTTCTCACAAAACAGAAGACATGTTCTTCAGCATCTTCTCCTTTTAGTCCTTCTTCTACCTCTTGTTCTACAGCTGAAGTAAAATATAAACGTTTTCTGTCTTCTGGTATTTTTCCTTCTTTTTCTAATCCAACTACTGCATCTTGTAAGATACTTCTTAATTTATCTTCAACATACCTCCAAATATAAAAGTCTTTTTTTTCGCCATTAATATCATTAAAAAAGTTTTTAAGTTTATTCGATGCTTCATCACGATTTAATTTAACTATTTTTTCATTTTTCACAAAATTAATCAATGATTGGAGATTTTGAGTTAGTTCTAAATAGTATTTTCTGATTTCATTATCAGATTCCTTATTATAATCTTTTTCAATTAAAGCAATGATTTCATATATTTGACTAAAATCTTTGTAAAATTTCGGTATCTCCCTATCAATATCAGAATATAATCCTCTTCGTGTGTGTAAATCATAAACTGGAGGAACAGCATTTTCATCTTTTATGAACCATTTATCTAAAAAATCTCTATCTTCTCGACTAACTTCTTCTTTAATATTTTCAAACTCTTCAGAAGGAATTTCAGAAGGTATGGGAATCCAACCATAACGATTACCTAACATAACAATAAAATTAGGTTTAGGACTAACATCCTGACAACGTTTAACTTCATCCAGGCAGATCTTCATAGTAAGTTGATCTAAACCTGCTTCAGTATTAACACCCCATCTTAAATCAACTTCCCGAAAACTAAAACCATCTTTACAAAATTCATCTAATTCTGGAAACCCTTCTTCTCCCCTAAGTATATCCCTCTCATTTTCAAAGTCATCAAAAGTACTACTTACAAAAACTCTGAAAGTTTTGCTTATTTCAGGCATATTAATTACCCCTAATTGTGAAAAATAGATTTCGAAAAAATCAAATTCATAATTTGAATTTAATATTGAAACCGCATTAACTTAAAAAATGACTTATAACCCAATCACAGGTTTATAATCTCTTTATAATAGTTAAAGATAATAGATTCCAAAGAGAATAGTTTAAAAAAAAATAGTGTGAGCGATCAGGTGTTTCTATGTCCATGATAAAACTAATCATATAAATAATTTCCATGTCTCATATATATATATATATATTAAGTATTTATATATCTAAAAACTATTCATTACTATATCTATACTATAATGAACAATCATTTAAACCTTTCTATTTGAAAATTCAAAAGAAAGGAATTCAATGACTATACTTAAAAAATAATAAAAAATATTAATATATAACTAAAATAAGAAAAAAATAAATAATGAATAGAGAAAATATTGAAAAATATAATTTTAAAAAAGAAGGTTTGTAATAATGCATATTAAAAATAAGAATACTACTATTTAACAAAATAATGATAAAATAGGGTGCTAGCAAATTTCACTAATTCCACATATTATATTTTTGCGAAAAAATAGCTAATTTAATTCTCATTAAGATTCAATGAATTTTAAATGGTTTCAACCGTTGATCTTGACTTTACCTTTTTATTTATATACCCACCGAACAAAAATAAATGTGCAAAGCTTTTGTTTATGAATAATAAATTTTAAAAAAAAAGGAAAATTCTTAGCTATGGATTAAAAGAAATAATGTCAAAATAAGATAAAAAGTATTTCATTTGTTTTAAGGATTTTTTATAAGCTTCTGTAGTTATTGTTCCATTTGGACAAAGTACTTCACATGTAACTGCTGGAATATTCAAAATATTACATTCATCTTCAATTGCTCCTTGATAAGCACTTCCTGCATAATCATAAGATAAAGTTTCACAGTTAGTATTTTCTGAAATATATTGCCCAATGTTGAAGCTTTCAGGAGAAGGGTTCATAGTGCAAAAAATTCCTTCTTTCCCTGGATTGCTGTTTGGTGCTGTAGAATGGAAATCACCAACAGATACTATGTTTAATTCCTTTATTTTCTTCATTATTGAATTACTTAAAGATCCATCAATATTAGCTACTCTATTAAGATCTTCGGAATCAAACCATCTGGAATTGATCATTGTGGATTTAGGAGCTGAAAAAGGAACCATATAAACAGTTCCATTTAATTGCATATTCTTAAGTTCATTTATCAAGATTAATGAAGCTATTTGAGGAGGTAATTCATTTCCATGAACACCTGAAACTATCATTACACATGTTCCACCATTGCCAAATTTTATTAAAGGTGTTCCTTTAATAGCTTCTCTTAAAACTTTTTTTGAACTTATAGTATTAGGAATATTATCAAAAACAGCAGGATTAGCAGATATATACCCACCAGAACCTTTAACAATATGACTTATAGTAAAATCAAGCTTCTCTTCACCATTGTTTAAATTTTTATCTGAAGCTTTTCTGTCTGTTTTGGTGTTAAAGTATGATATTGGCATTTAAACCCCTAAAAATTCTAGTTAATATGATTATTTATTCATAAAACCAAAAAATAGCTTATTCTTTTCAAGTTTACTATACAAGTAATTTACTACTTTCCTCATATAGATAACTATTTTTATTAATATTCAGTGAATAATAAATAATTACCTGACTTTTTTTTAGATTTAATGGATAATAATGAAACTTTTTCATTGAAAATATCAAATAATAATAATAATAATAATAATAATAATAATAGGAATAATAATAGGAATAATAGATTTAATTTATATGGATATGCTTATAAAGAATATTTGAATATATGCAATCATGTGAATAAATTAAATCAATTGTTATGATAAATATTAATTTAGATTTTATAATATTTATTATTATACATATCAATTTTAGGGTGCTAGATTTTCACGGGAAAATGAAGAATGGACAGTGCTTATTTGGTATGTTTCAATGTAGGAATGTGCTAAGTTTCTAAAAGTACATCTGGGTTTCATTTAAAAATTTGCAAATATTTTGTAAAATCAGTGTTCTTTAATTTAAAACATTTAACATCGAGTAAATTTTTTCACAATTTTATAGTAGTTAATAGTTTTTTTTATTATTTTTTTTTAAAAGATGATTGAGCTTATATTTCAGTATTTGTAATGTTGTTATCTTATTGTTTGTAAAAAAAGAAATTATTTATTTATTAAAAAAGTAGTGAAGTGATACTTCGATTGAAAAGTTAATATAGGGGGAAGGATAAACCTTCCATTGTGAAAATATGAAGCCTTCCCTATATTATGA
>Ga0099364_10003521_pt1 | contig 24258 bp, 23 predicted proteins | sample TergutTh196P3_FD_73070 | JGI IMG/M metagenome (GOLD analysis project Ga0099364, IMG submission 73070) | Microcerotermes parvus P3 segment gut microbial communities from Pointe-Noire, Republic of the Congo - Th196 P3 | ecosystem: Host-associated > Arthropoda: Insects > Digestive system > Gut ...
CCGCCAAACTGCGTTGAATTTCCTTGTAATGAACAAATCATTACTGCGAAAATTCGCCTTGTTTGACGAAAAATTCGCTCGAAAATCTGTTCGCTCAGGGGTTCACGAACAGGTCTATTATTACGTCTGTCAACCGAAAATTGTTGACACCTTAGAATTATAACATAAACTTATTGACTTGTCAACACTTTTGTGATATAATATATTTCAAGTCACTAAAATTTCTAAATAAATGCGAAAGGAATTGCAACTTTATGAAGACCTACAAATGCGCGAACATCAAAAACATCGCCCTCGCCGGACACGGCGGCAGCGGCAAAACCACCCTCGCCGAAGCCTTGATATTCAAGAGCGGCGGGAGCGACCGATTCGGCAAGGTCGCAGACGGGAACAGCATCTGCGACTACGACCCGGAGGAAATCAAGCGGAAAATCTCACTCAACGCCTCCCTTGCATACGCCGAGTGGAAAGACAAGAAAATCAACATCGTGGATACCCCCGGCCAGTTCGACTTTATCGGTGGTATGTATGAGGGCGTTCGCGCCGCCGAGACTGTGATTATCGCAGTCCCCGCTAAAGACGGCTTGCAAGTCGGCGCAATCAAGGCCTTCAAAGAAGCCCGCAAGCAAGGCAAGGCAGTCGTTTTCTGTGTGACAAAAAATGACGAGGAAAACGCCGACTACGACAAGGCTTTTGCGAGCCTTAAAGACAAATTCGGCGGCTCGGTCTGTGAGCTTTCGGATAAGGACACCGTGGCAGAGCTAATCGCCGAGACCGACGAGGATTTGATGAACAAATTCCTTGAAGAAGGCGAATTGTCCGAGGCGGAAATCTCCAAGGGGCTTTGCGGGGCTTTGATTCAAGGCTCGATTACGCCTGTTGTAAAAGTTTCTGCAATGAGCCAAGACGGCGTTGAGGCCCTGCTCGATTTGATTGTAACCGCGTTCCCGTCCGCCTGTGATACAGACGGCGAGAAAAGCGACGATGGTACAACTAAAGTCAAGTATGACGACACCGCGCCATTGGCGGCGTATGTCTTCAAGACCCTTGCAGACCCATTCGTGGGCAAGTTAAGCTTTGTTAAAATTATAACAGGCTCACTCGGCGCGAAAACCGAACCTACTAATTCCAGAACAGGCGAAATCGAGCGTTTCGGGAAAATCTTAGCCCTTAAAGGCAAAAAGCAGGACGAGCTGACCGAGGCATTCGCAGGGGACATTATCGCGATTACAAAGCTTGACGCCACGACCGGCGATACCTTGTGTGAAGCGGGCAAAATCAAGGGCTTCGCCGCTACCGAGTTCCCTGTGCCGTGCTTCTTCCAAGCGGTGTCGGCAAAGGGCAAGGGCGACGAGGGCAAAATCAGTAACGCACTTGCGCGTATAATTGAGGAAGATAAGACTTTGTCTTACGTCAACAATACCGAGACCCGCCAGCGTGTACTCGGCGGCCTCGGCGACCAGCATCTTAATGTGGCTGTGTTGAAGATGAAAAGCAAGTTCGGGGTTGACGTTGAGTTGTCCGACCCGATAATCGCTTATCGCGAGACAATCCGCAAAAAGGTCACGGGCATTGAGGGCAAACATAAGAAACAGTCGGGCGGCGCGGGGCAATTCGGCGTGGTTATAATGGAGTTTGAACCCCATACCGAGGACGAATTAATCTTTGAGGAAAGAGTTTTCGGCGGCAGTGTGCCTAAGCAGTTCTTCCCGGCGGTTGAAAAGGGCTTGAAGGAGAGCGTAGAACACGGCGTTCTGGCGGGGTATCCTGTAGTACGGTTGAAAGCTACTCTTGTGGACGGCAAGTATCACCCTGTTGACAGTAAGGAAGTCGCGTTTGTTATGGCGGGACGATTGGCGTTCAAAGAGGGGGTCAAGCAGGCGTCACCTTGCCTGTTAGAGCCGATTCTGACACTGAAAATCTTTGTCGGCGACGAGAACACCGGCGACGTCATGGGGATTGTCAACAAGCGGCGCGGTTCGGTTCTCGGCACAACACCCGTGGGCGACGGCATGACCTGCATTGACGCGGAAATGCCGCAGTCGGAGACCACCGACCTCGCGCTTGTGATTTTGCAGATGACGAAGGGCCTCGGAAGTTTTACGCAGGAGTTTGCAAGGTATCAGAATTTGCCGACGGAGCTTGAGGCGAATGTTATTGCTAATGCGCCGAAGGTTGACCGGAGTGAGTGAGTATGAAGATAAAATATGAGAAGAAGGCTCTTAAATATCTCGCAAAAACAGAAAAGTCTATTGTTGAAAATATAAAGAACGCCATAAATGGATTGACCGAAACGCCGCCCAAGGGTGATGTAAAACTTTTGAGCGGGTACAAAGACGGACGTAAAAGGCTTAGATTCGGCAAATACAGAATAATATTTAAGTTCGACCAAAAAGAAATCACCGTTTTGCTGATATTAAATATAGGTACTCGCGGTGGTATTTATAAGGAGGATTGATTATGTCCGTAAAAACACAGCAAATAGCATGTATGGTTGAGATGCTCCCCGAAAATGAGCAAGAATTTGCCTTTGAGTTTGTCAAGCGGCTAATTCTCGCATGGGACCCCGATTACACCAAGCTGACCCCTTATGAGCGGACAATGCTTGAACAAGCCGAAGACGGCGAGTTTATCGACAACGATGATATTGACTGGGATAATCTTGGGCAATATGCAGACTAAACACAGAAAACGACCGCAAAAGCGGTCGTTTTCCTTTGGAGAATTCAAATGATTATTATATTGACAAGCATTACACCGCAGTAGACGGCGCAGACTTAATTTGTAGTCGCAGACACTTAACACTAAAAGGACAGTATCGCGAAGCCCTTGCAGGAAAAGCGTCCGCTTTAGTTCATGACTTTATTATATATGCCGAATATGAATATTGTATGAAAAGTATATGTTTTTTTGGAAGAATTTCCATGAAAAATTAAGAACCCGTACGAACAAGCAAAGCACCGTATGAGCGGCTGATTTTCCGCCAGACTGCGTTAAAATTTTTCGCAATGCACAAAGCATTACGAAAAATAGCGCACTGCGCCGGCCTTCAGTCTGACGAAAAATCCGCTCGCTCATACGGCACTTCGCTTGTTCGTACGGGTTCTACGTATCAAAACAAGACTGACAAGCAAGTAATCAAGAGATAATCGGTTATATTGCTCGAATATAAGAGATAATCGGCTATATATTAAAATTTATTTCAAAAAAGGGTTGACAAATGGGAAAGTTTTGTGTATAATAGGGTTTGCATTAAAAATTATGGAGGAAACTAAAAAATGTCAACCACTATGCCAAAAGTCGAGAAAATCGAGCGCAAATGGTATATTATCGACGCTAAGGGCGAGTCGCTCGGGCGGACCGCCGTTAAGGCGGCGACGTTGCTCCGCGGTAAGCATAAGCCGATTTTCGCACCGCATTGCGATTGCGGCGACCATGTAATCATTATCAACTGTGCCGATGCGGTTCTCACCGGTAACAAACTCAAAAACAAATTCTACAGATGGCACACCGGCTGGATTGGCCACTTGAAAGAAATCAGTTATGAGAAATTGATGAAAGAAAAGCCCGAAAAGGCGATGATGCTTGCGGTGAACGGCATGCTGCCCGATACCACCATTGGCAGAAAAGCACTTACAAGGCTGCGCGTTTATCGCGGTGCCGAGCATAAAAATCAGGCGCAGAAGCCGATTGCATTTGAAGGAGGTACTAAATAATGTATGAATCCAAACCCTACTATTATGGTACAGGCAGGAGAAAGCACTCGGTTGCGCGGGTTCGGGTATACCTCGGGAGCGGCTCGGTGAAAATTAACGACCGCGACATGGACGATTATTTCGGTCTGGACACCTTGAAACTGATTGCGCGCCAACCCTTGGCGTTGACCGGTACCACCGATAAATTTGATATTGTCTGCACCGTTCGCGGCGGCGGCGTGACAGGGCAAGCGGGTGCAATTCGGCACGGCTTGTCGCGTGCGTTGCTCCAGTACAGCGAGGAATTGCGCCCGGTACTTAAAAAGGCGGGCTTCCTCACTCGCGACCCCAGAATGAAAGAACGCAAAAAGTACGGCCTCAAGGCCGCTCGGCGCGCTCCGCAGTTCAGCAAGCGTTAATGTTGTTTTTAGGGACACCATTTATGGTGTCCCTTTGGTTTGGGGTTTTAGGGGTGGTTGCGTGAATTTTGCGGGCGAACGCAGTTCGCCCCTACGTTGAAAAAAATTTCCGCTCGTTAATAATTATCAATGTGGTAGGGGCGAACTGCGTTCGCCCGCAAATTCCACGGGGACACGGAAAATTTACGGAAACGCCGCAATCCCACCGAAACACCAACCGTAGGGACGACCGCCCCCGGTCGTCCGCAAAATACCCGAAACACGGCGCGGTGTTTTGTAGGGAACGGTGTCGAACAATTGACAATGTATAAAATTTTTCAGTTGTGAAAAAGTTTTATTGTAGGGAACGGTTCTTAACCGTTCCGCATGTTTCTGCGACCCAACAATTTCCGCACAGGTTTGCGGGGGATTAATAATTTGCACAAAATTACAAGGTCTCATCAACGGAACGGTTACGAACCGTTCCCTACATAACACCGCGCAATGTTTCGGCGGGGTTACGGCGTTTCCGTAGGTTTTTGGCGGTTGCGTGAATTTTGCGGGCGAACGCAGTTCGCCCCTACGTTGAAAAAAACTACAGGCGATTGTAAAATTCATGGGCGCAATCCCCCCGCCCATGGTAAATGCGATGTTGGCGGGGTTTGACGGACGCGCAATGCGCGCCCCTACGTTGAAATCCCCCCAAAACGTGGCGGGATTTGACGGGCGGGCAATGCCCGCCCCTACAGTAGCGTTAAAATTAACAAATACAGAAAGGCATGGTGGAAACTATGAAAAAATTTACAGCAATTATTCTCGCGGCGGCAATGGCGGTGAGCCTTGTTGCGATGCCCGCGTTCGCGGCGACTACTGCGGACGCGCTTGCGATTTTGCGGCATGTTGCAGGGGGTGAACAGCTTTCTGTTGCCCAAAAAGAAGCGTTGGGGCTTGGCGCGGACGAGGCTGTGACGACTGCTCATGCGCTTGCAATCCTTAAAAATGTGGCGTCCGCCGATTCGCAGACGGCGCAGTTTCCGGCGTTAGAGCCGTTGTCGGCGGCGGACGATTTGTTACTGCGAACCCTTTTTGTGGTACACAAAAAGGCGCACTGGGAGTACACTATGCCTACCTTGGACGAGGAGAATTTGTCGGAGGCTTTGCTTAAAATTGCACAAGAACAGTATGCCTTTTGGACGACGGCAACGGCTGATGATGTGGAAATTTTGAAGTACCTCGGGACTTATGACGGGAGCGACGTTTTGATTATTCAGGAGAAGGGCAAGGAGTACGCCGAGGCCTATACGCAGATTGGCGAGCATGTCTTCCCGCAAGCCGCTTGGGTGCATAAGGACGGGCGTTTTTACGAGATAGGCGTGGCGTATAAGGCGGGGTATTTGACCGATGATGATATTGGGCATATTGCGTTTTATGCTGCATAAATTTCCCAAAATATGCAACCTTTTGCGTGTTATAATAGTGTTATAGTAAATACGGAAAGGCATGGTAAAATTCATGAAAAGATTTACGGCAATTATTCTTACAACGGCTTTGGTTGCAACGCTTGCAGTGCCTGTGTTCGCGGCGACTACTGCGGACGCGCTTGCGATTTTGCGGCACGTTGCAGGGGGCGACCCGCTTTCGGCCGAGCAGAGGTCGGCGTTGAACATCGGCGCGGACGAGGAAATCACGACCAATCACGCACTGGCGATTCTGAAAAGTATAGCGGGCGGCGGGGATATTGGCGAACCGGAACCGCCGATGGTGACTGCGCCCGCGCCGTTAGAGCCGCTGACTGACGAGGTCGATTTGGCGATTCGTGAGAGCTACGTGGAATTTCTTGGCGGCGAGTTGCACGGGCGGGAAATCACCGCTGAGGACTTGGAAATTCTGCACTATTTCGGGACTTACAACGACTATCAAATCGTGGTGGTTTACCCGAAAGGCGGCATTGCGACTGCCGATATGCAGTTTATTCACTTGGGCGGGCACGAAATCGCCCTCGGGAGCGGCAGTTTCAGACTCATGGCGCATAAGGACGGCGAGTTTACGCCCATTCAGGACGCCTATGAGGCGGGGTATATTACCGATGAAAATGTGAGGTTTATTGCTTTTTATAACCTTAATCCTTGATTTTGGTTGGGTATACTTGGTTAAACCCCGATGTTCGGTTGAATGTCGGGGTTTGGTGTTATCGGGGCGGGGGTAGGGGTAAGGGGGCGTTCCCAAAAGCCGAGCAAGATTTCGCACCCGAACGCAGGAAAAGTCGGCGGGAATTAACTCCCACGAGAGCGGCTTAACGCCGCTTTTGAGACTTACGAACTTCGGGAAATGCAGTGCGAGTTTCTCAGTAGGCGCGTGCGCGGGTGACGAAACTTGCTCGGCTTTTGGGAACGCCCCCTTACCCCTACCCCCGCCGCTTAGACTTTGGAAACTTTGCTAAAATCAGCGAAAATTAGTTGCAAAATCGAAAATGCAACCGAAAATTGACAAAACGCAATCGAAAATTGGTGGAAATTGGGGCTGAAAGGTGGTATGATTTCTGTAGGGCGGGAGCTCCTGCTCCCGCCGCAAACCACCTATAAAAATTAAAGGAGAAACAACATGAACAACACAAAATTCCACGAAAAACTACAGAAATTACGCAAAGAAAAAGGTATGTCGCAGGAAGAATTGGCGGGGCTGTTGGAGGTCTCGCGGCAGGCGGTGTCGAAGTGGGAGTCGGGGCAGAGCTACCCCGAGACCGAAAAACTGATTGCGTTGTCGGAGATGTTCGGGGTGACGTTGGAGAGCTTGATTAAGGATGCGCCGCTTGAAAAAGATGAGGCAAACGTAGTCAGCGAGCCGTTTTGGTTGCATAAGGGCAACTATTTTGAGTACAAGAGCGAGCGGAAATTCAAGGGGCTGCCGTTAGTGCACGTCAACATAGGATTAGGACGGACGGCGAAAGGTGTATTTGCGTTGGGGCTTATTGCAAAAGGGTATATTTCAATTGGTTTGCTTGCAATGGGTTTGGTTTCTTTCGGGCTTGGGAGCGTGGGATTACTCAGCTTTGGGGTTTTCGCGCTCGGTTTACTGCTTGCGGTCGGCGCGATGGCCGCGGGGATTGTGGCTATCGGCGCGATTGCAATCGGTGTTTTCACAATCGGCGCGGTGTCAATCGGCATGTTCTCGCTTGGTGCGGCGGCGGTTGCAAGCCATGTCGCAATCGGGGATTACGCACGGAGCGGCAACATCGCAATCGGGGTCAACGCGAGTGGCAAAAATGTAATCGAAGTCGCCGATACGAGCAGGATTTTCATCGACGTGACGCGGGCGCAGGTGGGGGAGCTGCTCGATGCGGAGTTTCCGGGGTTGTGGGGGTGGGTTAGGGAGGTTGTTTTGATGGGGTTTGGGGGATGAGAAAACCTCACACCATCTCCGAATAACTCCCCAAGTAATAAAACTCATCGCACAAATCCTGCAACTCGCGCAGGGCCTGCATTAGCGACTGCGAGTAGACGGGCGTTTCGATGTCGAAGTAGAACATGAACTCGAAGTCGCGGTCGGGAATGGGGCGGCTTTCGAGTTTGATGAGGTTAATTCCGTGGATATAAAAGCGGGAAAGTATGTGATAGAGCGAGCCGGGCTTGTGCGGAATTGTCATCATCAGGCTGGTTTTATCCGCGCCCGGGTAAATCGCGAGTGACTTTGAAACGCAGATGAAACGTGTGTAATTATTGCCGCGGTCTTGCACCTGCTCGGCGAGTCTGCGGAGGCCGTAAAGGGCGGAGCAATTGCGGGAAGACAAGGCGGCTATATCGCTGCGAGGTGACTCTGCGACTAACTTTGCGGCGATTGCTGTATTCTCGCAAACGGTAACTTTGCAGCCCAAATTTTTCAAGTAACCGGCGCACTGTGCAACCGCTTGCTCGTGCGAAAAAATTTCCTTGACCGCCGAAATATCCACATCATCTTTGGCAAGCAGGCAGTGGTCGATTTTCAGCCGCGTGCTTTTGATAATGCTGAACGGATAGCGAATCATCAGGTCGTAGACTTGATTTATCGAGCCCGCCGTGCTGTTTTCGAGCGGCAAAATTCCGTAGTCGCACAGGCCGCTGTCCACCGCGCTGAAAACGCTCTCGAAATTGTTGAAGTACAAGATATTCGGCAGGGAAAATAACCGCTCGGCGGCAAGCTGTGAATAGGCTCCCTCAGTGCCTTGACACGCGACCGAAGTGCGTTCGGGAAAGAGCGGCGCGGTGTCGCGAATCGCGCCTTGGATTCGGTTCACCAACTCGGATTCGGGCCGCAGAATCTGCTCCTGATTCGAGCGGCTGACCTCGAACAACAGCGAGTACAACGCGGAAATGTAGGCGACACGCTCATTTGCGGTCTTCTCCGACACGTCGTAAAGCTTTTGCCGCTCGCGTGCGGGGTCATAAACAGGGATTTTATTTTCCTGCTTATGCTTCGCAATATCGACGGAAATGTCCATTCGCTCGTTGAATAAGCGGATTAGGTCGTCGTCGATTTTGTCGATTTTTTGGCGTAGGTCTTGAAGGTTCATTTTTGTTTTCTCCTTTTTTTATTTTTCACTTGTGGGGGTATTTGATGTTGTTAAAAATTTTATGTAGGGGCGCGCATTGCGCGTCCGCATGTTTCCTGCGACTGCATTAATTTTGCTGTTGTTTGTATTGTTTTTCAATGTAGGGGCGAACTCCGTTCGCCCGCATGTTCGCACAACTGCGGGGTTTTTCCTGCCGTTTGAAAATTTTAATGGCATTTTAATGGCATTTTAATGGCATTTTAATGGCATTTTAATGCAGGGAACGGTTCGTAACCGTTCCGCCAAGTCTGTGCGGCTTTATAAACGGAACGGTTAAGAACCGTTCCCTACAAAACACCGCGCCGTGTTTCGGGGGATTTTGCGGGTCTGCGTGGGGTTTGCGGGCGAACAGAGTTCGCCCCTACGTTCAATGATATTTTTATGTGGTGGAAAATTTTTGCTGTAGGGGCGCGCATTGCGCGTCCGTGATTTCACGCAGGCGCGGGGTCTTTAATTGTCCATTGTCCATTGTCCATTGTCCATTGTCAATTGTCAATTGTCAATTGTAAATTGCCAACGCCGCCGCGGCCTCCACGCACGGCACGGCCCGCGGCACAATGCACGGGTCGTGGCGGCCTTTTATGGACAGCGGCACTTCCTGCATCCTCGACAGGCTCACGCTCGTTTGCGGCTTCGCAATCGACGGCGTGGGCTTGAACGCCGTGCGGAAAATTAGCGGCATGCCTGTGCTGATTCCGCCGAGAATACCGCCGTGGTTGTTGGTTTTTGTTACTATTTTACCATTCGTAATGCAAAACTCGTCGTTGTTTTGTGAGCCGAGTAATTCAGCGGCGGCAAAACCGTTGCCGAACTCGATGCCTTTTACGGCGGGTATACCGAAAACCACAGCCGCAATGCGGTTTTCCAAGCCCCCGAAAATCGGTTCGCCGACACCGGCGGGTAGCCCCTCCACGCGACATTCGATAATCCCGCCGAGCGAGTCGCCGTCCTGCCGTGCCGCTTCAATCGCGGTGAGCATGGCATCGCTCGGTGTCGGAATAGGAGCGGCTTCTTTTGATTTCACAAGCCCGATTTGGGTTATACCCGCAGAAATACTCACGCCTTTTTCCCGCAGCAACTGCAAGCAAATCCCGCCCGCAATGCAAAGCGGCGCGGTGAGCCTGCCCGAAAAAGCCCCGCCACCCCTGATGTCATGGGCCGTGCCGTACTTCGCAAACGCCGGGTAATCGGCGTGCGACGGGCGCGGAATGTCCCGCAATTGCTCGTAATCGCTCGAACGAGTGTCGGTGTTGCGTATAATCGCGGTCAGCGGCGCGCCGCATGTGACGCCGTTTTCGGACAGGCCCGAGAGAAATTCGGGCGTGTCGGCCTCCTTGCGGCTCGTAGTATGGCTGCCTTGGCCGGGGGCGCGGCGTTGCAAAAAGCGATTTAACTCGTCAAAGTCGATTCTGAACCCTGCGGGTATGCCGCTGAGGGTCACGCCGATTGCGGGGGAGTGGCTTTGGCCGAAGATTGATATCTGTAGGTTGGTGTTGTGGAACATGGGGTTTTGTTTCCTTTCGGAAATGATTTTGGTGTTGTTTGTGGGTTTTTGCACGGTTGTGCGGGTATGCACGGTTGTGCGTGAACATGCACGGTTGTGCGTGAATATGCACGGTTGTGCGGACTTTGCGGCGCGGCTACGCCGCGCTTAACGGGGGACGTTCATTTCTTTGCACGGGCAAAGAAACGAACCAAAGAAAACCGGTCCGTGCGGACGGCACGATACTCGCAGGGTGTCTTAACACGAAAATCCGCCGACTAAGTCGTGCTTTGCCGAGGAAGACTGGCGTATTTTCGTATTGCGTACATCTTGGGGAGAGGTTTGTGGGGTTTTGGGTTGTTTGGAATTTTTCAATGTTTCCGAATTTTCCTGTTGCCTGTAGATTTTTTCAGTGTACGGGTGAACTCCGTTCGCCCGTGTGGGTTTACGGTGGTTGCAAAATATTATTGTAGGGAACGGTTCGTAACCGTTCCGTTTTGTAGGTTGCGGAAACTTCTAACGAAGGCGAAAACCTTTCTCGTTGTACCAATTGTCAACTGTCAACTGTCAATTGTCAACTGTTCAACCCCTCAAGCACCCCAAAAAACCCCTCAAAAGTCTTCCCGACACAGGCGGGGTTTGCGATTTTTATGCCCTCGGTCCGCAGTCCGATTAGTGAAAACGCCATCGCCATTCGGTGGTCGTCGTAAGTCTCAATTGTGGTCGGTTTTGGCGGGGCGGGGTGGATTTTTATGCCGTCAATCGCGCCACCATTGGGAACTCGGATTTCTTCGCAGGGGACGCCGAGCCTTGTCAGCTCTGTTAGTATTGCTTGGATTCTATCGGATTCTTGATGTTTTATGTGGGCAATGTTCCTTATTGTTGTCGGCGAATTGGCGAAAGGTGCCAGTGCGGCAAGGGTCATGGTTTGGTCGGAGAAGTCGTTCATATCTACGTCCACGCCCGCCAAATTCCCGGTGCCGCGGAGCATTATCCCCTCGGCAGTCTCGCTCGTGACACAGCCCATTCGCTCCAAAACCGACAGGAATTTTATGTCGCCCTGCATTGACGAAAAATGCACATCCTTGACTAAAACCGCGCCTTGGGTCAACGCGGCGGCGGCGTAAAAATAGCAGGCGGTTGAAAGGTCGGGCTCGATTTTGTAAGCTTGCGGAGTGTACTTCCCGCCTGCCTTTACAACGTACGCGCCGTCAACTCTGCCGACTTTTGCCCCCCCGAATTGCTCCATCATTGTTAAAGTTATGTCAATGTACGACTTCGCGATTTCCTTTGATTTCGGGCGGATTATCAAGTCGTTTTGGTGGAGACACCCGGTCATCAGCAACCCGCTTGTGAACTGGCTGCTCGCCGCCGAATCCACGCTCACCTCGCCGCCTTTGAGCCTTGCGCCGTGAATCTTGTACGGCAAAAATCCCTCCCGCTCGAGGTACTCGATTTTGCACCCTAAAGACACCAGCGCACTGAGCAATGACTGCATCGGGCGGTTTTTCATCTGCAGTGACGCATCGACCGTGAAACTGCCTTCGTGTGCGGCCAACAGCGCGGTTATGAACCGCGCCGACGTTCCCGCGCTCCGCACGTTTATGCGACTGCCGCTCTGCGGAATCCCGCCGTTAACCTCCACGGTTTTCGCCGATTCATCGACTTTTAGGGCGTACCCGAGGCTTTGCAGGCAGTCGATGAAACTCCGCGAATCGTCGCTGAACAGGACGTTTTCGAGGGTTGTCCGCCCGTCCGCCATGCTCGCCAAAAGCAATGCGCGGTTGGTGATGCTCTTTGAGCCGGGGACTTCAACCGTGCAATTCGGCGGGTGGTTCAGCGGCGTAACTTCGTAATAATTACTCATCACAGAACCCCCTCCAAGCCCGCTCTAATCAGCGTTTCAAGGTCGTTCACGGGGATTTTTTTCATAACGCACTCGCCGATTTTCACGGGCAGAATTACCGTCAACTCGCCGCCGTCCCGCTTTTTGTCGGAGAGGCAAGCGCGGGCCAAGTCGGCGGCTTTGAAGTCAGTGGTCGTGGGGAGTTCGTAGAGTTTCAGCAATTGCAAAAGTTCATCGGCAGTGCCTTCACTGCATAGCCTCAAGTGCCTTGCCATGCGGGTTTCGACCGCCATACCCGCCGCGACTGCAAGGCCGTGCGAGATTGTGTAATTGCTCAAAAGCTCAATTGCGTGGCCGACAGTATGGCCGAAGTTGAGCAGTTTGCGGACGCCGGTCTCAAACTCGTCCTCAACTACAACGTCACGCTTCAATTCGACACATCGGGCGATGATTTTCTGTAGGCGATTGTCGGTTATCGTCAGTGGCGGGTTCAGGGCATCGAACAAGGCGCGGTCGGCGATTACGCCGTACTTCAGCACTTCTCCGCAACCGTCTTTGAAGACGGCGGCGGGCAGTGTCGCGAGTGTCGAAATGTCGCAAATTACGGCGTGGGGTTGATAGAACGACCCTGCTAAGTTTTTGCCAACTGCGAGATTAATCGCGGTCTTGCCGCCGACCGACGAATCCACGGCGGAGAGCAGGGTTGTAGGGATTTGCACAAGTTTCACCCCGCGCATGTAACACGCCGCCGCAAACCCCGCCAAGTCCCCGACAACCCCGCCGCCGAGCGCGATTACGACATCAGTCCGACTTAATTTTTCGGTGGCTAAGAAATTCAGAATCGCCGTGAAATTATCGGCGTTTTTAGACGTCTCGCCGTTTGGGAAGACGAATTTTGCGACCTTGTAACCGGCTTCTTTAAGAGAATCCGCGAGAGTGTCGGCGTAGAGCGAGTTTACGATGTCGTCGGTAATAATCGCCGCAATTTCGCCGTTCACGGTTTTGCGTATTGTCTCCCCAACAGTTCCGAGCAGCCCTGCGCCTATTATAATATCGTAGGTTTTTGATGTATTTACTGTGATTGTATTGGTATTTATCATGCTTGTGTTACCACCTCGCGGATTTTTTGCACTTTTTCGGCGACCTTCGCGAATTGCTCGGGCGTAAGGCTTTGCGCCCCGTCACAGAGCGCGTTCACGGGGTCATTATGCACTTCTATTATCAGCCCGTGTGCGCCCGCCGCCGCCGCCGCCATTGCCATGGGTTGCACCAACCGCGCAACTCCGCAAGCGTGGCTGGGGTCGATTACGACCGGTAGGTGAGTCAGTTCGCGCAACATCGGGATTGCCGAGAGGTCGAGGGTGTTGCGGGTGTAGGTCTCGAAGGTGCGGATTCCGCGCTCACACAGGATTATATTGTGGTTGCCGCCTGCCATAATATATTCCGCACTCATCAGCAGTTCTTGCAGAGTGTTCGCCAAGCCGCGTTTCAGCAGTATCGGCTTCTGTCTCTTGCCGAGTTCCTTCAGCAGTTCAAAGTTCTGCATATTCCGCGCACCTACTTGAATTATATCCACTTCGTCGAATAAGTCTAAGTGATTAGCGTTCATGATTTCGGTTACAATCGGCATGCCTGTGCGCTTTTTTGCCTCCAAAAGCAGTTCGATGCCGTCGGCGCGGAGCCCCTGAAAGTCGTAGGGGGACGTCCGCGGCTTGAACGCGCCGCCCCGCAGGATTGTCGCCCCCGACGCCGAAACGCTCTCTGCGATTGACAAAATTTGCTCAGGTGATTCCACTGAACAAGGCCCTGCAATCATCTGAAAATTCTCGTCACCGCCGATTTTGAGTACGCCCTTTGAATCAGGTAGTGGAATCTCGATGACGCTGTCGGCGGGGTGGAATTTGCGGTTCGCGCTCTTGAACGGCTCGCTCACTCGCTTGACTGAATCGACCATTTCGAGGCCTTCCAAAAGTTCGGTGTCGATTTGGCTGGTGTCGCCGATTAGGCCCAGAATCGTGTAGAGGTCGCCGCGTGAGATGTGGACTTTCAAGCCGCGCCCCTCTAACCACGCCGTGAGGTTCTCGATTTGCTCGTTTGTTGCGTTATGTTTTAGTACTGCTATCATGGTAAATCCTCCTGTAAAATAAAATTAGACGATTGCGAAAACAACGGACGCGCAATGCGCGCCCCTACATGCGCGATTTATTTTTATGTTTTATCTACTTATCGCAGGGGGCGGGGGGTGGTAGGGGTACAGCGGCGTCCCCCTACGCCTTACAAGATTCCGCTCCCACCCAAACGCAGGAAAAGTCGGTGGGGATTAACTCCCACGAGAGCGGCTTAACGCCGCTTTCGAGACTTACAAACTCGGGGGAAATGTAGTGCGGATTTTTCAGTGGGTGCGTGCGCGGGTGACAAAACTTGTGCTGCGTAGGGGGACGCCGCTGTACCCCTACCACCCCCCGCCCCCCTTTTTCAGTGAGATATAAATAAAACACCCCGACAAGTCGGGTGAATTGTCCGGGTTTTAAGCAACTTCTGTGTTCGCCGATTATGGCGGCAATGGCGGAAATACTGCCCTTTCAAGTATTATACACGATAAATTCGGGTTTGTCAAGAATTATTTTCAATTTTTATTGACAAATATGCTCAAAACATGGTATCATTAAGCTAATTGTATTACGGAGGTTCAAAAATGATTACAGTCAACCCGACCTTGGAACAGGCGCGAGACATTATCGCGGGCGGTTCGGACTACAGTCTGCTGCCTATTTGTGCGGAGATGCACTCTGATATGTATACCCCGATGGAAGTTATGCGGACGTTGAAAGGTATGAGTAAACATTGTTTTATATTGGAAAGTGCCGAAGATACTAAGACTTGGGGGCGGTATACTTTCTTGGGATTCGACCCTAAGATGAAGCTTACTTGCCAAGACGGTATGGTGGTGATTACCGACAATGCCGAGCAGAAGACCTGCGAGATTGCAAGCCCTGTTGAGAAAATACAGCAGGTGTTGGACGGCAACAAAGCCCCGAAAATCGACGGGCATCCGCCGTTTTGCGGCGGGCTTGTGGGGTACTTTTCGTACGATTATGCGAAATATCTTGAGCCTACTCTGAAACTCAACGCCGAGGACAAGTGCTTTTTCCGCGATGTTGACCTTATGCTGTTCGATAAAATTATCGCCTTTGACCATTATCGGCAGAGGATAATTTTGGTTACAAATATATCCGCGAAAAATCCTGACGCGCTTGAGGCCGAGTATGAGCGGGGGAGAACTGAGCTTGATTATTTGAAGAAGTTGATTGTGAACGGCACCCGCAAAGAGCCGCCGACTGCCTTGTTGAAATCCGACTTTACCGAACTTTTTTCAAAAGAAAAATACTGCAAAATGGTGCAAAAGGCGAAGGATTATATCAGGGAGGGCGATATTTTTCAGGTCGTGTTGTCTAATCGGTTTGAGGCGGAATTTGAGGGCAGTCTTTTTGATACCTACAGGATTTTGCGCGGGATTAATCCGTCGCCTTATATGTTTTATTTCAGCGGAACCGACTTTGAAATTGCGGGGGCATCCCCCGAAACACTTGTCAAGCTCAAGGACGGCAAGCTGTACACTTTTCCGCTTGCAGGGACGCGTCCGCGGGGCAAGACCGACGCGGAAGATGAGGTGCTTGAAAGGGAATTGCTCGCCGACCAAAAGGAGTTGTCGGAGCATAATATGTTAGTTGATTTGGGGCGTAACGACTTGGGGAAAATCTCTAAATTCGGCAGTGTCAAGGTGGACAAGTATCTGAATATTTTGCGCTTTTCGCACGTTATGCACATCGGGAGCGTGGTGTCGGGCGATATACTTGAGGGTAAAACGGGGCTTGATGCAATCGGGGCGGTACTGCCGGCGGGGACTTTGTCGGGTGCGCCGAAGATTCGCGCCATGGAAATTATCGACGAGTTGGAGCAGAACAAGCGCGGAATTTACGGCGGCGCGGTGGGGTATTTGGACTTTACCGGTAACATGGATACCTGCATTGCGATACGCCTTGTTTACAAGAAGAATAATAAGGTCTATATCCGCTCGGGCGCGGGGATTGTCGCCGATAGTGTCCCCGAAAATGAATACGCCGAGTGTGTGAATAAGTCTATGGCGGTGAAAGTTGCGTTGGAGCAATCGCAGGAGGGAATAGACAGTTGACAGTGGATAGTGGACAGTTGATAGTGGAAGGAGAAAAGATGGTTCTTTTAATTGATAATTACGATAGTTTTTCTTATAATCTTTATCAGGCGATTGGGGTTATTACCGGCGATATTAAGGTTATACGCAATGACGAATTAAGTCCTGTTGAGATTGAGGGGTTGTCGCCGAAATGTATTGTGATTTCGCCGGGGCCGGGTAAGCCGGGCAATGCGGGGATTTGCATTGAGGTGATAAAACTTCTGCATAAGAAGTTTCCGATACTGGGGGTTTGTTTGGGGCATCAGGCGATTTTTGAGGCTTTTGGCGGTACGGTGGATTATACGGCTCGGCTTATGCACGGTAAGCAGTCGAGAGTTACTGTGGATTCGGAGAACCCGCTGTTTAGGGGGTTGCCTGCTGAGTTGAATGTGGCGCGGTATCACTCGTTGGCGGGTGTGAAATCGACTTTGCCCGATGAGCTGAAAGTGATTGCGGAAGTTTCAAGTAATGGCGAATTTGACAGCGGGGAAATTATGGGGGTGTGTCACCGGGAATATCCTGTGTACGGCTTGCAATTCCACCCGGAGTCGATACTTACGCCGATGGGGCAGAGGATTATTGAGAATTTTATTGGGTTGTCGTAACCTGTGATTTGCGGCGAATAATTTGCAATTTGCGGGCGAACGCAGTTCGCCCCTACACTGAAAAAATTTTTTCTGTGGTTAATAATTTTCAATGCAGTACGTGGTTCAGCAAGCGGCTGAGTAGTGGAAAAATTATAGAGAAGGTGCAAAAATATGATACGTGAAGCCATTTTAGAATTATCAAAAAAGCAGGATTTATCCTACGCCACCGCCGAGGCGGCTATGCACGAGATTATGACGGGCGGCGCGACCCCTGTGCAGATGAGTGCGTATCTTACCGCGCTTAGTTTGAAGGGCGAGACGACCGACGAAATCACCGCCTCTGCGGCGGCCATGCGCTCGCACTGCATACGGCTTTTGCACGAAATTGATGCCATTGAAATAGTCGGCACGGGCGGCGACCATGCAAATACTTTTAACATCTCAACGGCGGCGGCAATTATAACGGCGGCGGCGGGTATACCGGTGGCAAAACACGGCAATCGGAGCGCGTCAAGCAAGTGCGGTTCTGCCGACGTTTTGGAGGCTTTGGGGGTGAATATTAATATATCGCCCGAGAAAAGCGCGGAGTTGCTCAAAAACATCGGAATTTGTTTCCTGTTCGCCCAGAATTATCACATCGCAATGAAATATGTCGCGCCGATTCGCCGCGAACTCGCGATTAGAACGGTTTTCAACATACTCGGGCCACTCACTAATCCGGCGGGTGCGAAAATGGAACTCATGGGGGTCTACGACCGCGAGTTGGTTGAGCCGCTTGCACATGTGCTGAGTAATTTGGGAGTGAAAAATGCAATGGTGGTGCATGGCGAGGACGGTTTGGACGAGATTTCGCTGTGCGCCCCGACTTTCATCTGCGAGGTCAAGGACGGCTGGGTGCGGTCTTATACGATTACGCCGGAGCAATTCGGCTTTGAACGGTGCGGCAAAGAGGATTTGCAGGGCGGCACGGCCGAGGAAAATGCGGCGATTCTGCGGAATGTAATTTCGCCTAATACTGACAATTCTGCGAATTTTTCAACCGTCCACAAACGCAACGCCGCTGTGCTGAATGCCGCCGCCGCGATGTTTATTACGGGGAAGTATGAGTCGATTGAGGCGGCGGTGGGGGTCGCGCAGGGGATTATTGATGGTGGTGGGGCAAGGGAAAAATTAGATGAATTTGTAAAATTTAGTAAGTGAGAAAAATATCATCGAATGTAGGGGCGCGCATTGCGCGTCCGTAAAATCCACGGGAACGCGGCGCGGTGTCGTGTAGGGGCGCGCATTGCGCGTCCGTAAAATCCACGGAAACACAGCGCGGTGTCGTGTAGGGGCGCGCAGTGCGCGTCCGCAAAATCCGCACAAATGCGGCGCGGTGTTATGTAGGGAACGGTTCGTAACCGTTCCGCAAAGTTTCAGCCGACCTAAAAACGGAACGGTTAAGAACCGTTCCCTACAATAAAATTTTCAAACAACAGATAAACGGAGAACATGTGCAAAACCCAACCCATTTCTGCATTCTGCATTCTTATTTCTGCATTATTTCAAAGGAGCACCCCATGAACATCTTACAAGAAATCGCCACCCGCACAAAACAACGAATTGAACAAAAAAAGCAAGCCTTACCACTTGCCGAAATTAAAACCCAAGCCGAAAAATTACCCAAACCGGAAATTTTCCCATTTGAAAAAGCCTTAAAATCAAGCGACATCGCCTTCATTTGCGAGGTCAAAAAGGCGTCGCCGTCTAAGGGAATTATCGCCGAAAATTTCCCGTACTTGGAGATTGCGCGGAACTATGAAGCGGCGGGGGCGGCGGCGATTTCGGTGCTTACAGAGCCGTTTTACTTCAAGGGCAGTGACGATTATTTGCGAGAAATTGCGGACGTTGTGTCGGTTCCGTTGCTCCGAAAAGACTTCACGATTGACGGCTACATGATTTACGAGGCGAAGTTGCTGGGGGCATCTGCGGTGTTGCTGATTTGCGCGATTTTGGATAAATCGGAACTTGTCGAATACATGAAAATCGCCGAGAGTTTGGGGCTGTCTGCGCTTGTGGAAGTGCATGACGAGCGGGAAGTTGAGATGGCGGTGTCGGCGGGGGCGCGGATTATCGGGGTCAATAACAGGAATTTGAAAACTTTTGAGGTTGATATAAATTTGAGCGAAAAATTAAAGCGGCTTGTGCCGCCTGACATACTTTTTGTGTCCGAGAGCGGCATTAAAACCCGTGACGACGTTGCAAGTCTACGCAAAATCGGCGCGGATGCAGTGCTAATCGGCGAAACTTTGATGAGGGGAGCGGATTTAACATCACTGAAATAAAAATTTGCGGGCTGACCCGTGAGGAAGATATTGCAATTGTGAACCTTGAAATGCCCGATTATATCGGCTTTGTGTTCGCGCCGAGCAAGCGGCAAATTTCTTTTGAGACTGCGCTGAATTTGAAGGGGCTTTTGAAGCCGCAAATTAAATCGGTCGGGGTCTTTGTCAATGCCGATGTTGCCGAAATTCAGCGGGCTTTCGACCGCGGGATAATCGACATGGCGCAGTTGCATGGCGCGGAAACTTCCGAGTATATTTCGCGGTTGAAAATGCCTGTTATAAAAGCCGTCAATGTCGGCGATAAAACCCCCGAAAATGCCGATTATCTGCTGTTTGACAACGGCGCGGGGGGTACTGGTGAAGCCTTTGATTGGGCGTTGCTCCCTAAGACTACCAAGCAGTTTTTTTTGGCGGGCGGACTGCGCCCCGATAATGTCGCACAGGCGATTAGGGTTACGCGGCCTTTCGCGGTGGACGTGAGCAGTGGGGTTGAGACTGAGGGCGTTAAGGACGCTGTTAAAATTAGAGAATTTATGAGGAGAGCAAGAGAATGTTAAACACTGATGATTACAGACCGGGCAGGTTCGGCGAATATGGCGGCAGGTATATCCCGGAGACCTTGATGAACGCGGTCGCCGAGCTTGAAAAGGCCTATTTGCACTACAAAGACGACCCGGATTTTGTGCAGGAATACACCGAAATTTTGCAAAATTATGCGGGGCGGCCGTCCTTGCTGTACTATGCAAAAAAGATGACTGCCGACCTTGGCGGCGCGAAAATTTACCTCAAACGCGAGGACTTGAATCACACAGGCTCGCACAAAATTAATAATGTTTTGGGGCAAGTTTTACTTGCAAAAAAGATGGGTAAAACCCGCGTGATTGCCGAGACGGGCGCGGGTCAACACGGCGTTGCGACTGCTACGGCGGCGGCTCTTATGAACCTCGAATGTGAGATATTTATGGGCAAGGAAGACACCGAGCGGCAGGCCCTGAACGTCTTCAGAATGGAGTTGCTCGGTGCGCGGGTTCACCCCGTGACGAGCGGCACGATGACCTTGAAAGATGCCGTGAATGAGACCATGCGCGAGTGGACGAAACGCATACATGATACTCATTATGTAATCGGCTCGGTCATGGGGCCGCACCCGTTTCCTGTTATGGTTCGGGACTTTCAGAAAGTTGTCGGCGCGGAAATAAAGGCGCAGATTTTGCAAGCCGAAAATAAGCTTCCCAGTGCGATAATTGCCTGTGTCGGCGGCGGCAGTAACGCTATGGGGGCGTTTTATGAGTTTATTGGTGACACGGAAGTACGGCTAATCGGCTGTGAGGCCGCGGGTTTGGGTGTGGATAATCCCAAAAATGCCGCGACGATTGCGAACGGCTCGGTCGGGATTTTCCACGGCATGAAGTCTTATTTTTGCCAAGACGAATACGGGCAGATTGCGCCTGTATACTCGATTTCGGCAGGGCTTGACTACCCCGGCATAGGCCCCGAACACGCGCATTTGTCGGACATCGGCAGGGCTGAGTATGTGCCTGTGACTGATGCGGAAGCGGTTGAAGCCTTCGAGTATTTGTCACGCACCGAGGGCATAATTCCCGCAATCGAGAGCGCGCACGCCGTTGCACATGCGCGGAAAATTGCACCCTCGATGAACAGCGAGCAGATAATTGTGATAAATTTATCGGGCAGGGGCGACAAAGATGTCGCGGCGATTGCGAAGTATAAGGGGGTTGAAATTGATGAATAATTCGGATAAAATTGCGGCGGCGTTCGACGGCAAAAAAGCCTTCATAGCCTTCATTACAGGCGGCGACCCCGACATTGAAACGACCGAAAAACTTATTATCGAGATGGCCGATTGCGGCGTTGATATTATCGAAATCGGCATACCTTTTTCCGACCCTGTTGCCGAGGGGATTGTAATTCAGCAGGCGGACGAAAGGGCGTTGGCGGGCGGTTGTACCCTTGATAAATTGTTTGAAATGGTGGGGCGGGTGCGGTTGAAAATCTCGATACCGCTGTTGTTCATGACCTACATAAATCCTATTTTCGTGTATGGCAAGGAGAAGTTCCTGCAAAACTGTGCTGCGTGCGGGATTGACGGCGTGATTGTCCCCGATTTGCCCTTTGAGGAACGCGGCGAATTGGCCGACGACTGCATAAAATACAACGTCGCGCAAATATCTATGGTAGCGCCGACTTCTTTAGAAATTCCGCGCGCCATTGAAATGAATTCAATGGCGGCGGTCGCCGCCGATGGCGGCGGACATCGGCTTTGCCGCTGTCATAGCAATCCCGAAAGCATAAATGCTTTGCGGGATTGCTATAGCGAAAGGTTCACGAAAATTGCCGAGGGTGCGAAAGGCTTTATCTACTGTGTTTCGTCGCTGGGCGTGACCGGTGTGCGGAGTGAGATTAGCACTGATATTGCGGGGATAATTCGGCAGATTAAGCAAGTCACTGATACGCCGTGTGCGATTGGTTTTGGAATTTCCACGCCGGAGCAGGCGCGGGATATGGCGCGGATTTCGGACGGCGTGATAATTGGGAGCGCGATTGTGCGGATTGTCGCGGAGCATGGCAGGGAGTGCGTTTCGGCGGTTGGGGAGTATGTGCGGGCGGTTAAGGAATCGGTGCTTGACATTTGATGTGATTTTTGGTAGAATAGTTTTGAGAGGTGAGAAAAGTGGTTGAAAATATTCAGACTATTACAGAAAAATTGACGCCTGTGTTTAAGACTTATGGGGTTAGGAAGGCGATACTTTTCGGCTCGTATGCTAAGGGGTGTGCGGTTGAGGAGAGCGATGTGGATTTGATGGTGGATAGCGGGCTTAGGGGGTTGGATTTTGTGGGTCTGCTGGGTGAGGTGTGCGATAATATGGATAAACAAGTAGATTTAATTGACACCGCGCAAATAATCAAGGGTTCAAAAATAGAAAACGAAATAAATGATACGGGAGTTGTGATTTATGAGCGATAAAAATTTAATCGTAATTGGGAAAATAATGGGGTACTGCGAAAAAATCACAAGGTATTGCCAAGATTATGACTTGAAAAAATTCACAGAAGATACAATAACCTTCGAGGCTTGTGCGTTAAATTTAATTCAAATCGGCGAATTGACAGGGAGATTAACTGCGGAGTTTAAAGACCAAAATAATCATGTTCCTTGGAAAAAAATCAGAGGTTTTAGAAACAAAATATCGCACGAATATGAAGGCATTGACATGAGTTTTTTCTGGGAGATAGTAAGTGAAGATATTCCCAAACTAATAACACAACTAAAAGAAATTAAAGACACGGAGCAGAAAATTATGAACCCCGAAAATAAAACCGTACCCAACGAAAATTTCATTCACGACGTAATCGACGCCGACCTTGCGGCGGGGCGTTGCGCCTCGGTGCATACCCGCTTTCCGCCTGAGCCGAACGGGTGTATACACATCGGCAGTGCGAAAGCGATTTATATTAATTTCACTGCCGCGAAAAAATATGGCGGCTTGTTCAATCTGCGCTTTGATGATACTAACCCTGTGAAGGAGGACGACAGCTATGTTCGCTCGATTATTGAGGACGTCAAGTGGCTGATTGGCGAGGAGCCGTCGGGCGGGATTTTCTACGGCTCTGATTACTTTGACAAGACTTACGAATACGCTGTGAAACTTATTAAAGACGGCAAGGCTTACGTCTGCGAGTTGAGTAATGAGCAGATGCGCGAGTACCGCGGTACGCTGACTTTGCCGGGGCAGAAAAGCCCTTATCGCGACCGGACACCCGACGAAAACCTCGCGCTTTTTGAACGTATGAAACTTGGCGAATTTGATGAGGGCAGTTGTACTTTGCGGGCGAAAATTGATATGGCGTCTTCAAACATGAACCTGCGTGACCCCGTGCTGTACAGGATTTTGAAAGTGCCGCACCATAGGCAGGGCGATAAGTGGTGCGTTTATCCGATGTATGATTTTGCACACACGATTCAGGATGCAATCGAGGGGATAACTCACTCGTGTTGTTCGTTGGAGTTTGAGAACCACAGACCGCTCTACGACTGGGTTGCGGACAATATCGGCTTGGAAGATTCGCAAAAGCCGCACCAGTACGAATTTGCGCGGCTCAACATGACCTACACCACCATGAGCAAGCGGTACTTGCGGATTTTGGTGGAGCGGGGCTTGGTGGACGGCTGGGACGACCCGCGTATGCCGACTTTGGCGGGGCTGCGGCGGCGGGGGTACACCCCGACTGCTATCCTCGAATTTGTCAAGCGGGCGGGCGTGGCGAAGGCGTACAGCGTGGTCGATTCGGCGATGTTGGAGTTTTGTCTGCGTGAGGAATTGGACAAGACGGCACATCGGAGAGTTGCGGTTGTGAACCCGCTTTTAGTTACTATTACTAATTATCCTGAAGACAAGACCGAGACTTTCAACTTCTCGAATCTGCCCGGTAATGAGGACGCGGGCAAGCGGGAATTGCCTTTTACAAAGCAGATTTACGTCGAGCGGGACGATTTTGCGGAAGTACCGCCGCCTAAGTTTCATCGGCTGAAAATCGGCGGCGAAGTGCGGCTTATGAACGCTTATATTATCAAGTGCAACGAGATTATTAAGGACGCGGATGGCAATGTGACCGAGTTGCTTTGCACTGCCGACCTCGAAACTCGCGACAGTATGCCTGCGGACGGGCGCAAAATTAAGGGGACGATTCACTGGTTGTCGGCCGATTCCGGGACTGCCACACTCGCGCTCTACGACAGGCTTTTTGCGGCTGAGAATGTTTTTGATATACCCGAGGATGCCGATATTGGCGGCTTGCTGAATCCGCAGTCGCTTGTGGTTGCGGCGAATTCGCGGGTGGAGGCGGCTTTGAAGGGTGCTGAGGCGGGTGAGAGGTTTCAGTTCGTGCGGACGGGGTTTTTTACGGCGGATAGCAGGGAGGCGGGGGTTTTTAATAAGACGGCGGCGTTGCGGAGTAGTTATAGGCCGAGTTAAAATGTACGGGCGGGCAGTGCGCGCCCGTAAATTCCGCGCAACTGACGAAAAACCCACGGGCGCACCCACTCCTCCCCCACCCCCCTCATAAATATTTACCCCCCAAAAAATTTTTCTCATAAGAGGGCACACA
>Ga0099364_10003522_pt1 | contig 24257 bp, 16 predicted proteins | sample TergutTh196P3_FD_73070 | JGI IMG/M metagenome (GOLD analysis project Ga0099364, IMG submission 73070) | Microcerotermes parvus P3 segment gut microbial communities from Pointe-Noire, Republic of the Congo - Th196 P3 | ecosystem: Host-associated > Arthropoda: Insects > Digestive system > Gut ...
TCAAGCCCATTCTCGCACACGAAATCAGCAAGAACTGTTCTTGATACGCCTACTGATACAGCATCTGATGTTTTCAAGTATCCTCTATTTTCTTGTAGCAGGAAGTTTAGCTTTTCCTTACTGTTCATGCCATCACCTTACTTTCACGCTCATATTGTAACCGATATGAGCGTGAAAGTAAATAGATTTTCAGTTTTTTGACGAGTGCTAAAAAAAGAGTAAAGTACAGTTAAAGACGGTGCTATTTTCTTTGTTCCGGTTGCTGTGTATCCTAAAAGCTATGCTAAGGCACTTGAAGCTGCTGCCGCTGAAACGGCTGAGGCTTACAAACGCGGAAATATTCCTGCGTTCGACAAAGCGGAAGACCTGCTCGCCTCCCTCCATGCGGAGGTTGACGGATAATGTTTAAGCTGATTCCCGAAAAACACTTCTCTAAGAGTTATAACTCGGCTAAGGTGTCCCCCGTTTCTAAACGTAGTGAAAGCGGCGGGTTTCTTTTTTACAACAAGCATTTCTCATCTCACTCGATTATAAAAAACTGTCATCACCTCTGCAAAAACAGATTGATAACAAGCTACTTCTACTTGCCGAAAACCCCCGTCATCTTTCTTTACGGACAAAAAGAATTCAAGGAACACAACTACTTTTTGCCTAATATGATTTTCTTATACGCGCTTGTCATCTTTCTTTTTACATAAAAAATACCTGTGTATTTACCTATATATTTTTTAATTAAGACCAAAAAAACCCAACGTGTTCGGTGTCGAAGTATCGAATAAACACGACGGGACAAATCCTCATTTGGTATCATGGGAAGTTGATGCCCTGTATATCTGAATATTGCCATTATATTCTTTCCGCTTCTACCGTCTATCTTGACTAACTCAAAGCCCATGCTGCTCATTACGCTTGTCAATGTCTCTTTAGTGAAATAATATGTATGTGCTAATTGCAGCTCACGTAAAGTGTCTTTTCCTGCGAGTATATCGGGTACCTCGATAAAAACTAAAGCATCCTTTTTTAACAGCAGTTTGATTATATCAAACTCTTTCTTTATGTCTAAAAAATGTTCCATTACATGAGCTACTATGACCAAGTCAAACTCATTTTTATATTTACTGACTAATTGTGAAGAGTGTCCGTGAATTACATTCAATCCTATTTTTCTCGCAAATTCAAGAGCTTGATTATTTAAGTCAACACCGACCGTTCTACATACCATGTTTTTTTCGAAAACATATAAAAGTGCCCCGGTAGCACAACCAACTTCAAGAATTTTACTGTTAGCAGACAAAAATTCTTTCACATAATTGTAATAAGCGTAGCCTCTTTCTTGACGTTTCTTAAAAAGGTCTTCCGAAGTTGTTCGTTGAGGCTCCCAGTAATAATCTGTGTCATAATAGTTATCATATGCTTGCTGTGTCATTCTTGGGTTGATGCGTATTAAAGAGCAGTTTTTACACATGACTGTTGTCACCGGTATTCCCTGACGGTCTTTTTCAGCAAGGATGAGCCCCCCCCCCCTGTCCACATAAACAATCAGAGTATTCCGGTTGATACGTTCCGTCTGAGAATTTTTGAGATATGCTGTCTCGCACCTCGTTAGGTAGCTGATATATACCTTTTCCGTCGTTTTTGTATCTTTTGCTAAGCATACTATAGTCTCCTCCTCAACTTTTCTATTCTCTTGCTTCTCCATTTGGTTCATGTACTCGGCAGTTCCAAGATTCAAGACTTCCGAAAGCCGCGTGTCACTTTGCGCATTACTGCGTATAATTTGCTCTTAATCGCACCAAGTACACTCAGTGTATTTATCAAAGGACCTCTCCGAGTCACTTTTTGGAACAGCTTGAGTTCTTGCTCGGACAGGCTTTCTCTCGCTCTCCGTTTCGTGTTGTTTATTTGGCTTCCGAGATGGAACATAAATGCAAGTTTTGTTCTGAATGGAACGTCGGACAACGAGGCAGTATATTCTATCCAATCCACCCACATATTAAGACGGTTAATTGAGCTTTGAAGTGACAAACTTGTCGCAACTGAACCAGACCTGCTACTTCTGTGTACAAATGAGATTCTATCTAAAACAGATACCCGTTTGGCGTTGAAATATGCCCGCATGGTGAAATCAAAATCCTGAAAGGAATCGTAACGGCTGTTGAAGAATATCTGATTTTCCAGTAGCATTTGTCTGCGGATGAATTTGCCGGCACAGGCAGTAGGGAGTTTAGAACTCATTCGCCACCCAAGAACGGCTGTTAACCAATGGCTCGGCTCATCAACCGCGTATTTGTCCGATAGTTTATATTTGCGCGGCTTAACTGTGCCATTTAACAACAGGTTGTACTTACATTGAACTATATCCGGCTTTTCGTCCCTGTCCGCTGACTCAATATGGTCATGCGCAACTTGCAGAATATCGGGCTCAAGATAATCATCGTTATCAAGAAAGAGAATATATTCACCCTCAGCCGCGAGCAGTCCGACATTTTGTGTTGCTGAGATATTTAAGTTTTCACTATTATGAATCACTTTGACACGCACATCTTTTTGTGCCAGTTCATCACACATAGTCGGTATATTTCCGGGGCTTTTGTCATCGACCAGAATTAACTCAAGGTCGCAAAAGCTCTGTTTCAACACACTACTCGTAGCCTCATCAAAATACTCCTCCGCACCCCAACACGGAATAACTATACTGAAGTATGGGGAAATATGGTTCAATTGCATCATATCCGTGATTAGGTTGGATTTGAGCGCGTTTGAAATAGCGTAGCAAACCATAGGTTTTCCGTTGAGGATGCGTATATTCTTATTTGGGATTCCTCGAGAACCCTTTCTCGCAGGTATGACTGCCAATATTTTCAAACTCATTATCACCTTTTTTCGGGGTTTCCGCTTAGAGCGTGGCTCTCAACACGTCTTGCAGACGTTCTTTAGCGGAAGCTACACCGATTCTGCTTCTTAAAAAGGCCATAATTAAAAGGCGCGCAGGAGGGCAATATTGCCCGCGTCACCTTACAGGCGACGTTGCCGCCGTCAGGCGACACTGCCTACGCACCGATGTTAAAATCAGCGTTTATTACGAAATGGTCTGCCGTGAAAGACATAAAATCAGGTTGAAAATACACAGTTAAAAATGTATACTGATAATGTCGTAGCGGCGGATTTTCCGTGTCTGTAGGCTTGGACGTTTAGAGTATCCCTACATTCGCCGTGTCGTGGTTGCAACACTTCACGGTCGCTGCGGCCCTTTGTTATGGCCTCATGTTTGTTAAATTAACATAAATATTGACAAAATGCAAGGAAATATTGCAGAATTACTCGGAATTTTTACACATTTTCAGACATTTTTCATATAGCTTGAAATTACAGCCCCGTCGTGCTATTCTTATGGGGTAAACAATGTGCGACTTTCCGTGTAAGTGTATCGCATGAAAGTGTATCGCGTGTAAGTGTATCGCATGAAATTGTATCAGCAGAAAACTTGAAGCACAGCCGCAAGCCGCAAGCCGCACTCACAACCGACAGGAGAATAAACCTTTGAAAGAAAAGCTCATAGCAACAACAAAAGGCGCAATGGTTTCAGTGTTGCCCATTGCCGCCGTTATTTGTGTACTCAGCGTGACGGTTGCGCCAATCCCTGTCGGGACTTTGGCGATATTTTTATTTGGCACGCTTTTGTTAATTCTCGGCATGGGGCTTTTCATTTTGGGTGTTGATATGTTTCTCGTTCGGTTGGGGGAGGATATCGGAGCAACGATGCTTTCTTCGCGCAAGACAGTGCTGATTGCAATCAGCAGCTTTGTTATGGGGCTTGTCATAACCGTCGCGGAGCCTGCGCTTCAGGTGCAGGCAAGGCTCGTTCCGGGAATACCCGATGCTGTTTTGATATTCACGGTGTCCGCAGGGGTCGGGTTGTTTCTGTTGGTAGGCGTATTCCGTACCTTGTTGCGTGTCCCGCTTTCAACCCTTCTGATTATATCGTACACGATAATTATGATAGTTTCATTTTTTGTGCCCGAAAATTTTGTTGCAATAGCTTTTGACTCAGGCGGAGTGACGACGGGTCCTGTCACAGTGCCGTTTATAATGGCAATGGGGTTAGGCTTGACCTCTGTACGCAGTGATAAGGATGCAAAGCAAGACAGCTTCGGGCTTGTGGCTCTCGGCAGTATCGGCCCGATTATGGCGGTAATGATACTGGGGCTTTTGTATAAACCGGACAGCGTTATCCCCGAAATGGAAATCATTCCCGAAATAATTATGTCAAGGGATGTCTTGCTTGAATTTTACAAGGAAATCCCGACAAGTATCTATGATGTTGTTATGGCTATGTGGCCTATTCTGGCGGCACTGTTGATTTTTCAGCTGATAACGCGCCGTTACCAAAAGGGCCAGATGCTTCGAATACTCATAGGATTTGTATATACCTTTATCGGGCTGTCGCTGTTTTTTGAGGGTGTTAACGTCGGTTACATTCCTGTCGGTCAGTACATAGGAAATTACATCACAACATCAAGCTACAGGTGGCTTCTCATACCGCTCGGAGCAATAATCGGCTATTTTATCGTAGCCTCCGAGCCTGCCATTCATGTGCTGAAAAAGCAAATCGAGGAAATCTCAGACGGCGGTGTTCCCGCAAATGTAGTCATGCGGTATCTTTCCATAGGTACAGCGATTGCGCTGGCAATTTCCATGCTTCGCGCCCTGACGGGCATTTCGCTGTACTGGTTCTTGATTCCGGGGTATATTGCCGCGATTCTTCTTTCGCTCCGCGCGCCGAAAATTTTTACGGGTATAGCGTTTGACTCCGGCGGGGTTATCACGGGCCCGATGATTTCCACGTTTTTACTGCCGTTTTCTATGGGTGTTTGCCTTGACCCCGCAAAAATCGCAACAGATGCGTTCGGAATGGTGGCAATGATAGCGATGACACCGCTTATTACGCTTCAAATCATGGGCTTGGTTTACAAGAAGCGTTTGAGCGAGGCAAAACACATAGATTTCACTAAGGATGAATTTGTTGAGTACGATTGAGAGTAGGAAAGGATGTGACTTAAAGTGCCTGATATGACAAAGCTCCCGCCTGCGCTGAAAGCTCTGATGATTGTCACAGCTCGCAGTAATACGGGCAAATTAGAGGACTTTCTGCGTGATAAGCAAATAGCCTTCCATTACATGATTAACGCAATGGGTACGGCAAAAAGCGATATGCTCAGGTCTTTTGGTTTAAGCGAAAGCGAAAAAACCATCTGCGTGTGCCTTATTCGCTCGGAAGAAGCGGAGCGTCTTGTAACATCCGTTACCGATTACTTTTCCATGACAAAGCCGGGCAATGGAATTGTTTATACCTTGCCTATTTCAGGAATTAGCGCAGTTATATCAAAGCTGCTCAGGAGTGATAAAGATGAAAGGAATGAAGATTTTATGAAGGATACTGCGAAAAAAACGGAAACAGATTATGCTCTGGTGGTTTCCGTGATAAATCAGGGGTACAGCGAAACCTTGATGGAGGCCGCTCATACGGTGGGTGTACCCGGGGGGACAGTTATCAGTGCAAGACATTCCGCAATCGAGGACACCGTTAAGTTTTTCGGGGTTTCGCTTCAAGCGGAAAAAGAAATCGTGGCAATTGTTGTGCCAAGCGAAAATAAAGCGGAGTTAATGCGCGTTATTGCTCAGAAGTGCGGAATCAGCAGTGAGGCTCACGGGATAATCATTTCAATTCCCGTTGATAATTGTGCGGGGCTCTCGTAGGGGGCTGTGCTGTACTTTCGCAGGGCAGGAGCTGTGCGTTGGGTTTCGCTTTTGCAGGGGCGTGCCGTACTCTCGCAGGGCGGGGGAGCGGTTATCTGTTCGCCTTAGCGTAAATGTTGTACAAGTCCGTTTTGCCGAGCTTCTTAAATTGACCGACAAATCGTTTCTCGTAAAAAGAACAGCGCAGAGCAAGCTCTTGTACAACCTCGTCTTTTTGCACGCCTATTTCACTTTCGGAGAAACAGGTGGGCATTTGCAGTTCCTTGAAGTAAGCAACTGTTTTTGAGATACCTTCGAGAGCGTGTTTTTCGATGTCCGAGCCGTTGTTTGCGCCGCTGTTTGTGTTTGCGCCGCTGTCAGCAAGACCGCTTGCGCCGCTTGTGTTTGCGCCGCCGCCGTTTGTGTCTGCGCCGCCGCAACCCCAAACCTCTTTTGCGTAGCGGGCAAAACGGGCGGGATTTTCCTTATAAACATAAAGCGCCCAAGAACCCCACACCGTTGAAAGTGTTTCGCCGTGAGCGATATTAAACATACCGCCAAGCTCGTGACCAAGCTGATGAATCGAAAACTCCGTCGGGCGGCCAAGTCCGGTCAACCCGTTGTGTGAAACGCTGCCGCACCACATCAGCTCGCTCATTGCATCATAATCGCTCGGATTAGACATCGCCTTGCGCCCGTTTCTTATCACAACACGCATAAGTGCTTCGGAAAGCTCGTCAGTCAGCTCGTTTCCGTCCAAAGGCGTGAAATAACGGTCTAAGGTGTGCATATAAATATCCACTATGCCGCAGGCGATTTGCTTTTTCGGCAGAGAAAAAGTCAGCTCAGGATTCATCAAAGCAAAACGAGGTCTGTTAAAATCGTTGGTGAATCCGCGTTTTTCACCGATTTCCTTATTGGTGATGACCGCAGAAGGGCTTGTTTCGCTACCTGCGGCGGAGATAGTTAAAATAACGCCGATAGGCAGGCTCTTTGTCAGAGTTTTTTCTGCTTTCCAGAACTCCCAAATATCATCACCCGGGTTAGCCGCGCTGTGTGCAATTGCTTTTGCCGTGTCAATTGCAGAGCCGCCGCCCACGGCGACAATCATATCCGCACCGAAATCCAACGCTTGGCGCACACCCTCTCTTGCGAGCGAAAGCAGGGGATTTGGTGCGACCCCGCCAAACAAGGTGTAGACAATGCCCGCATTTTTCAGCAGAGCTTCCATACTGCCGAGCAGTCCTGATTTTACCACGCTACCCTCGCCGTAAACGAGCATAACCTTACTGCCGCCGTGCTTTTTCACCATCGCCGCCAGTTGATTTTCGGCATCCTTACCGAACGTGATTTCCGTAGGTGTGTAGTAAGTAAAAGAATTCATTATTGCAACCCCGCCTTTTTGTTTTTTTGCTTTTCTGCGAAAGACATCTTGCGTCGAGTTGTGGAACTTGGCGGTTTTCAGTCTTAGTCTTAGTCTTAGTCTTAGTCTTAGTCTTAGTCTTAGTCTTAGTCGCCGAAGCAAATGCCGAGCATTTTTGCTTCTTTCACGATGCTGGATTCGGGGTCAACCATCTTTAATTTTCCTGCGACATCCTCCAAAGGTACTCTGACAATTTCGCGGTTGATTGACCCGACCATGAAGCCGTATTCGCCGTCAAGTATTAAACGCCCTGCTTCCGAACCCAAACGGCTGGCAAAAACGCGGTCATAGGGACTGGGACTGCCGCCGCGTTGGGTGTGACCGGGTACTGTGACCCTGACATCTTGTCCTGTCTTTTCTTCAATTTTTGCGGCTACCTCGTAGGCAACCGAAGGGTGCGGGCGGTTTTTCAGTTTTTCGCGATATTCTTTTTTTGATAATGCGGCATCTTCTTTCGAGATTGCGCCCTCAGCTACCGCCAAGATTGTAAAAGCAGAGCCGCTTTCGTGACGTTTTTTAATTGCGGCGACAACTTTTTTTATGTCATATGGAATCTCAGGAATCAGTATGATGTCGGCACCGCTCGCCATTCCCGCGTTTAAGGTGAGAAATCCGACACGATGTCCCATGACCTCTACGATAAAGACACGTCCGTGAGATGCGGCTGTGGTGTGGATGCAGTCGATAGCATGGGTGGCGATGTTGACGGCACTTTGGAAGCCAAAGGTCATGTCCGTTCCCCACAAATCGTTGTCAATCGTTTTCGGCAGACTGATGACATTGAGCCCTTCTTCGCTCAAAAGGTGAGCGGTTTTGTGCGTTCCGTTGCCGCCCAAGACGACAAGACAATCAAGGCGGAGCTTATAGTAGTTCTGCTTCATTGCCTCAACCTTGTTAAGACCGTTCTCGTCGGGTTCGCGAATAGTCTTGAACGGGGTGCGGGACGTGCCGAGAATCGTTCCTCCCCGTGTAAGGATTCCGGAAAAATCACTGCCTGTCAGCATACGGAAATTGCCGTAAATCAGCCCCTTATAGCCATCGACAAATCCATATATTTCTACGCTTTCGCCGCTGTTAAACAAGCATTTTACGACACCGCGCATAGCGGCGTTCAGAGCTTGGCAGTCGCCGCCGCTGGTGAGCATACCGATTCTTTTCATAATAATATGTCCTTTCTGCCCGCACTAAGGGGACATTTTCCTCATTTATGATACATTGAAAGCAACGCTATTGCAACTGTTTTTTGTCGCGTGTGGGGGGGTGCACCCCGCACTGCGTACCGCCCCCGTACTGTGGGAGCGGAGCAACCCTACAAAAACTCACAAAATAAATTTCTCAATGACGTCGGCGACACCGTCATCATTATTCGAGAGGGTGACATAGTCGCAGATTGCCTTGATGTCGTCGGGCGCGTTTTCCATTGCTACGGAAAAACCCGCGTATTCGAGCATGGATACGTCGTTGTACGCATCGCCGACGGCTATCATCTCACTTTTGTCGATACCGAAAAGCCTGCCGATTTCCGCAAGCGCCGAGCCTTTGCTTGCATCGCGGCTGACAAACTCCATAAATTGAGGTAAGGACGAGTAGCAATTAAGTCTTTCACCGAAGTGCCGCGTCATTTCGCGTTGCTTTTCGGCAATAACGGCGGGGTCGGCAATCCACAAAACCTTAGAAATACCGGGCACTTTGTCGATTATTGATTCCAAATTCTCTGCGACACCCATCTCAGAGATTGTGGAGAAATCCCTGTAGTGTGCGGTTTCATCGCAAATACGATTCGCCCAAAGTGTCGCTCCCGCCCACACGATTTGCGCCAAGCCAAAATCTTGTCCGAGCTTGAACGCTTCCACGGCAAGCTCAAAATCCAAAAATTTCTCAAAGAGGAGCTTCTCGGATTTTCCCATATATGCCGCGCTTCCGTTAAAGACGATAAACGGCATATCCTTGTCTAAGAGATTGTTCACATTCCATATGTTACAAAACGGTCTGCCCGTAGCCGTAACAAATAAAACGCCTGCGTTAACTGTGTTGATGATAGCTTCGCGTGTACGCTGTGTAAGCTCCGACTTGGAGTTTACAAGCGTGCCATCCATATCCGTTGCAATAAGTTTGTACTTCATTTTATAAAACCCCTCTTTCCTATTGTTCCTATTGTTCCGCTTGTTCCTACTGTTCCTATTGTTCCGCTCTGCCGTGACAGCCTGAACAGCTGTCACAGCCGCAGTTTTTTCCGTTTTTGTAATCTTTGTATACCTTGCGGGCGGCAATTCCGACGATTATCAAAATGACCGTAGCGGTAATCCATGTTCCCATTATAAAGACAATTCCTTTCCGACACAAGTAAGTGGTGAATAAGCATTTTTACTCAAACTGCTACTCAAACTGCGCGTTTCTCTTTTCTTTTTCTCGAATCTGCGGGAGCACCCGTTTTTTGCTTTCTCATAAGCATGAATACGAACCCTGCCGCGAGTATGAGTGCCGCAACGGTTTCGACACCGAAAGAACCCGCCGAAAAAAGCATACCGAATTGATAAACACATAGAGAAATGATGTAAGCAAATCCGCACTGGTAGCCTATGGCGAACCAAAACCATTTGGCATTATTCATTTCACGGCGAATCGCACCCATAGCGGCGAAGCATGGGGCGCAAAGCAGATTGAACAGCAGGAAAGAAAAAGCGGACAGCATAGTAAAGCTCGCCGCCAACGCGCTCCATATCTCGGCACCATCCTCCGCGACTTCGGCAAAGCCATACAGTATGCCTAATGTTCCCACGACATTTTCTTTTGCGATAAGACCCGTAATGGTAGCGACGGCGGCTTGCCAGTTCCCCCAACCGAGCGGCGCGAACAGCAGGGCAATCAGTCCGCCGATTTTCGCCAAAATGCTGTCTTTCATCTCCACCATGCCAAAACCGCTCTCATTCCAACCGAAGCAGGAGGCTAACCATACAACTATTGTTGCAAGCAGAACGATTGTTCCTGCTTTTTTGATAAACGACCATCCGCGCTCCCACATGCTCCGCAGTACATTACCCGCAGTCGGCAGGTGGTAGGCGGGAAGCTCCATTAAAAAGGGCGAGGTATCTCCCGTAAACAGCTTAGTCTTTTTGAGAATGATACCGGAGCAGATGATTGCCGCTATGCCGATAAAATACGCAACGGCGGCGACCCACCCCGCCCCGCCGAAAACAGCACCCGTGATTAACGCAATAATCGGCAGCTTGGCGGCGCAGGGTATGAAAGTTGTCGTTATTATGGTCATTTTACGGTCACGGTCGCTTTCGATTGTCCTCGATGCCATAATGCCCGGAACTCCGCACCCTGTTCCGATAAGTATTGGGATAAAGGATTTACCCGACAGCCCGAAGCGGCGAAAAATCCTGTCCATGATAAAAGCGATTCGCGCCATATATCCGCAGGCTTCTAAGAAAGCGAGAAAGATAAACAGAATCAGCATTTGCGGCACAAATCCGAGTACCGCGCCCACGCCCGCGACGATGCCGTCAATAATCAACCCTTGCAACCATGCGGCGGTGTTTATAGATTCAAGAAAATTTTTCAAAAGAACGGGTACACCCGATACCCATATGCCGAAGTCCGCAGGATTGGGTTTTTCTGCGATTAAACCCGCCTCGAAATTTTCAAGGGCATATTCATAGTCGGAAGTCCCGATTCCCGCAAAATGCCAACCGTCGCCAAATAAACCCTCGTTCGTCCAATCCGTCACAAGCGTGCCTACCGTTGTTACGGAAACGAAATATACGATGAACATGACCGCAACGAAAATGGGAAACGCCAGCCAACGGTTCGTCAGCACCATGTCGATTTTATCCGACGTGGTCAGCTTCCCTTTATTCTTGACATTCACACAATGCTCTATGATTGAATCAATGTAATTGTAGCGTTCTGCGGTGATTATGCTTTCGCTGTCGTCGTCAAGCTGTTTTTCGCGGTGCTTGATGTCCTCGTCGATATGCGCGATTTGTTCGGGGGTCAGCTTTAATCTTTCGATAATTTTTTCGTCACGTTCAAACAGCTTGACAGCAAAAAATCTCTGCTGTTCCTGCGGAAGGTCGTGTAGAACGGCTTCCTCGATATGCGCTAACGTGTGCTCAACCCCGCCCGAAAAGCTGTGCTGCGGCACGGTTTTCTCGCCGCCCGCCGCTTCTACGGCAACACGCGAAACCTCCGACACGCCCGGTCCTTTCAGGGCGGAAATTTCCACCACCTGACAGCCAAGCTCCTTAGAGAGCCGCGAGGTGTCGATTTTGTTACCGCTCTTGTTGACTACGTCCATCATATTGATTGCCGCAACGACGGGGATTCCAAGCTCGGTGAGCTGGGTGGTGAGGAATAAATTGCGCTCTAAATTCGTTCCGTCGATAATGTTCAGTATGACATCGGGACGCTCGTCGATAAGATAGTTACGGGCAACCACTTCCTCCGGTGTATACGGGGAAAGGGAATAGATGCCGGGCAGGTCCGTGACGGTGACTTCCTTGTGTTCCCTCAGCTTGCCCTCTTTTTTTTCCACAGTAACGCCGGGCCAGTTTCCCACGAACTGATTTGACCCTGTAAGGGCGTTAAACAGAGTGGTCTTGCCGCTGTTGGGGTTTCCTGCAAGCGCAATGGTGATTGGCATGAGATTACCTCTTAATAATCGAACGAGTGAGTGTCGTGTCCGAACGAACCGAAATTTTTGCAAAAATTTCGGCGAAGATTTCAACGAGGATTTCGGCGAAAATTTCGACTAAGCTACTCTACTTCAATGAGCTTTGCATCCGCTTTCCGCAGGGAAAGCTCATAACCGCGAACTGTGACCTCCACAGGGTCGCCGAGGGGGGCGGCCTTGCGGACGTGTATCTCTACGCCGCGTGTGATGCCCATCTCCATGATACGGCGTTTGATTGGGCCGCTTCCTCCGACTTTTGTTACCCGCACGGTCACGCCGGGCTTCGTTTCTTTTAGTGTCTGCACTATTGTTTCTCCTAAAAAGGTAGTTTTGGCAGGCATAAATCGACAGTTAATCAGAACATATCAGTTAGACAACACTAACCGATATGTATATTAGTCTATACTAACCGCAATGTCAAGTATTTTTTATTGCGAAAAATCTTCAAGGCGCATACTCCAAAAGCGTATTACCGAAAACAATTCAAACATACCCCTTTTACTCCGAAAGTGCGGCTTTGAGCCCGTCAAAGTCGAGATAATCCTCGATAAACTGCTTTCGCAAAAGCTCAAGCGGTATAAACTCATTGTATTTCCCGTCGATTTGCACCTTATCGGGTAGCGGCAGGTCATAAAGGTCAAGCTCACCGCGAAGAATGTCACGGATGATTTCTTCGAGTTCCTCTGCTGTCCCGTCAAAAAGCACTTCAAGATAAACGCAGGTAATCCATGGGAGCTTACTTTTGATATTTCTTTGCCTGAGCGCGTAATTCAGTGTCATAATCTGTCTTGTCCCGACCCAAGGAAAAATGACGTATTTCCTGTCGGACAGCGAGGTGACAAGGTTATCCAATATCCCGCTGTTTATTGCGATGTAGCGTATTTCAGCCAAACGCTCCTGACAGCGTATGCTTAGATAGGGATATGCGTCATCTCCTTTTAATATAGCGCGTACCTTGCGAACAAGGACAGTGTGAAGCTCGGCGCTAAAATCCACGTACCAATCCACAACGGATATACCCGGAACGCGCTTAACAAAAATTACTTTGGATTTCTCATTTACGTCCACCGTTTCCCATGTGAGCCCTGCCAAAGCGAACCGAACTCCGACAGGATAAACCTTGTCAACCGTGCCGATTGTGCGGTTTTCGTCTTTTACTAACAGATATTCAGGCGTGATAAATACCGTGAGAAACTTGTGGCTGTTTACAATCTTTTCACCCTCTCGTCCGATGATAAGCCCGCCGTGCTCCGTGCGCTGGAGCTGGTGGGTGTCTATCATGTGTGAAAGCAAGCGTTTGTAATCCTCCTGTGGTATGCTCTTAAAGCAACCCAAAGAAAGCACGGCGGAGGCTAATCCTGCGGGGGACATTTCGCCGTTGCTTTTCAGTATGCTCATTGTCTGGTGATAGAGCAGATTGTAGGCGTGATTCAGCGGGGGAATCGGCTCAATCCAACGGTCTTTCAGATACAGCTCGATAATTCCGATTGTTCTGATAAATTCCCAGTTGATAGGGCCAATCACATCATCGGAGTTAATTCTGATGCTCTCCACAAAGGTAAACAACAATTGAGGGATTTGCCCCCGCCGTCCGCAACGGCCTAATCGCTGTGCGAAGGAGGACACATTGAGCGGTGCTCCGACCTGCACGGCTTGGTCAAGAGAGCCGATGTCGATACCCAGCTCCAATGTGACGGTAGCTCCCGTTACGATTTTTTCGTCAGCGGATTTCATTTCATCCTCTGTGTTTTCCCTAAGCAACGCCGACACGTTTCCGTGATGTACCCGATAGACATCGGGAGCTTTGCTTTTAATGGCAATATCACGCAAATGCGCCATTACAAGCTCCGTTTCTTCACGGCTGTTGGTGAAGATGATTGTCTTTTTATCAAGTGTTTGCTTAAAAAGATACTCGTAATGCTCACGGTCGCCTATGTCGCCTGAGCTGACGTTGATAACATTCCCGCTTACGTCCCTTTCTGTAAAATCGCGTTTATCGGAGTAGTTTACGAAACGCTCAATATGCAGTCGAACCTTTTTCTTGCCCTCCTCGACAATGGGCGCGGCACATTCCCGCCCTGTTCCCGTGTTCAGCCAGTTCTGCGCCAACGTGACATCGCCAAGCGTTGCGGACAGACCGATTCGGCGCGGGTTCACGCCTGTCAGTTGCTTCAATCGTTCCAAAACGCATAAAAGCTGTAGTCCCCGAACGTCCCGCATGAAATAATGCACCTCGTCGATAATTACAAAGCGCAGGTCGGAAAACATCGAAAGACAGGCGCTGCGCTTGTTGGTAATCAGGCTTTCCAATGATTCAGGTGTGATTTGCAGCAGTCCCTCCGGGTTTTTGATGAGCTTGTTTTTCTGCGTTTGCGAAGCATCGCCGTGCCATTTGGTGACGGGGATATTGGAATCCAAAAGCATTTGCTCCAACCGTTTGAACTGGTCGTTTATCAGAGCCTTTAGAGGTGATATATATACGACCCCGACAGAAACAGACGGTTTGTTATACAGCTCCGTCAGAACGGGCAAAAACGCCGCTTCTGTTTTGCCTGAAGCCGTTCCTGATGACAGCAGCAAATTGTCGTCGCTGTCCAAGATTACTTCACAGGCGGCGACTTGATTTCCGTGCAGCTCCTCCCATTTATTTTGATAGATAAAATCCTGAATAAAAGGCGCAAGCCTACTCCATACGTCCATATTTTAGACAATCCTTTCCGATGCGTTTCAAACTTGCCGTTGCTTTGAAGAAGCTGTTTCAAAAATTTTAGACCTCAAATTCTTTGAACTCAACGTGTATTTCTTCGTCTGAAATGCCGCCCTTTGTCATCTCAAAGCTGTTGTCGCCTAAGGTTTCGGAGATGCTTTTATGCGGGTTTTGATGCAGGATATTTAACAGCTCAATGAAGTCACGGATAATTTCTCTTGGGGTAATGTGCGTTTCAGCCCCCACGCGGTTATATTCCACCGTCAGAAAATAAACCAGCTCGTCATGGGATAGATTCGGTGTGTAATCATTAAGCTGTGCGTGAATGTTTAACAGTTTTTCGACGAGAATGTACATTTCTTCCTGCGAAAGCATTTGAAGTCTTATAATCGGAGCGGAAAGGTCTTTGACATCAGCGGCGGCGAAGTGCCCCTCCGCCAATCGGGAGCGCAGGGCTTCGTAGCTGAACACGCCTTTATACTTGTCCTCTATGCTTTGCGGCGTTCCGCCCATAAGAAATCCGATGTGGCTTGCTTTGCCTTGCAGTACGTCGTTGTACATGGTGAGGATTTTTTCGTAGTTGTTCGCTCGTGTAATCGAGTTGGGGATTTTGAAAATGTTTACAAGCTCGTCGATAACGACAAGCATCCCTTTATATCCCACTCCGACAAGAAACGCGGCAAATACCTTGAGAAAATCATACCATGTTTCATCGGTGACAATGAAGTTAATCCCAAGCTCGTCCTTTGATTCTTTCCTTGACGGATACTCCCCGCGAAGCCAGCGAAGCACATTGCTTTTCAGCGAGAGGTCGTCCTCGCGGCAGGCTTTCCAATAGGTTAAAACCGCTTTGGAAAACTCAAACCCGTTTACCATGCTTTCAAGTGAGCTTGCTACCGCATATACCTTCTGTCCGACAAGACGATAAAGCTCGTCGCCGCTTGCGCCCGATTCCGCCTGAGCGGTCGATTGGAGGGTGGAAATCCATTGCTCAAGAATCAAAGGCAGTGCGCCCCCGTCTGTTTTTGTGTTGGTTGAGAGGTTTCTTATAAGCTCTTTATATGTGGCAAGCCCCTGTCCCTTTGTCCCCGCGAAACGGCGTTCAGGTGAAAGGTCTGCATCTACGACCGCAAAGCCTTTTGCTGTGGCATAGTTGCGGATGGTTTGCAGTAAAAAACTCTTTCCGCTTCCGTATTTTCCGACGATAAAACGAAAGGACGCACTGCCTTCCTGTATCATTTCAATATCACGCAAAATCGCGGCAATTTCGTGGGTTCTGCCAACCGTGATGTATTCGAGCCCTACTCGCGGGACAACGCCGCCTTTTAGCGCGTTGATGAGAATGTTCGCTATGCGTGTCGGTACTTGCTCACTCATTTATTTCGGCTCCTTTTTTGTTCGGGGATATGGGGCGTTGCGGCGGGCGTTGTGGGTGTTTCGGGCGGGGCGGCCGTTGCAGGGGCGGGGGCGAACCTCCGTTGCAGGGGCGGGTCGCCCGTTGTTATTGCGGATTATTGCGGGTCTGCAAACGGCATATATGCTGACCCTACAATCAAAGATTCCTGTGTGCGTTGCGCCTCGTGTCTGATTCGCGCAAGAGAAGCATGGTCTACCGTTACAACGGTTTTTGTCGCTTCTCTGTGATATTCAAGGACTGCGGTTGTGACGATTTGCTCAATAAACAGCCCCGCTTTTTCCAATATACGAATGGTGTCGGCGTTAATCATGCTTGTGTTGGCGGTGAGCTTGAATTTATACTTTGTGATTTCCCTTAAAACCGACTCCATTTTTTTCATAACATAACCGATAAACAGCCTGCCTTTTTCGGTGGTCAGTACGGAGCTTGTCGTCCAATTATTATCCTTGCACAGGTATATTTCATTCTCGCTCAATACGACTTGCCTGTCCGTCTGCTTAACCCAAGGGTGGAACAACGCGCCCCGAAAGGGAGTCCACCCGACGATTTTTCTTGTGGGGCAAAACAGCGCGCCGCTGAAATTCATTCCCGCTACCTCAAAGTCCTGCTTGATTTTCTCTAAAACAGCCGAAAAACAGTCGCTTATCATTGGTGCGGTTTCGTTGGTGCAGAAGTTTGACTTCCGAATGTCATACTTGGAAATGGAGCAGAACAACTCAAAACTGCCGTCTGTCTGTGTCAGGCTCGGATAAAACTCGGTAAGGTCATTTTGCTCAACAAACTCACTAAACTGCTTCGGCAGCTCGTAGTAGATATGATAGTCCTTCAACCACTTAATCACATATGTGTCAATGGAGCTGTTGTACGCTTTGAACTGCTTCCAAAAAAACATCAGCTTATCCAACCCGTCCTGCGGGTCACTCGCTCCGATATTACTGAGCAGCTCATAAATATAGAGAAAGGCATAGGATAACGAGGTGTCGGCTACATTTTTTTTTCTGACCTCTGTGCGCCATGTGAAATATGTTCTGAGCTGTTCATAGCCCATCATCTGATAATAGGGGAAGTATTGCGAAAACGGAGTGTTACCCGCGAAATCATCGGTGAAATCCTCCATAAACCGCCCCTGCTCATAAAAAACTACGGCGTTACCCAACCGAACGCGGTTGTCGAAGAACCTTGTGTAATCATATGTGCGGCGGTGTGTTCTCGCAATGTCCCGCATACGCCCGAACAATTCTCGTATTTCATTTGTTTCGGGTTCTTCGATTTTCTGAGGCTTTAATACAAACTTACCGACACCCGGAACGGGGCCGGAGTCATATTCTATTTCGTAGAACACTATACAGCCCCCTTAAAAATTCATGCTCACACATTATATCACAATATACGATTTTTCAAATACGCTTTTTTCGACTTTTTTCTGATTTTCTCTGACATATATTTTTCAACTTTTTTCTGACAGCATTTACTGAAAAAGCATAAAAAACCCGAAAAAACTTTGGCAATTAAACCAACAATTAAACCAATGTAAAATTAATTAAACTTGCAATTTACGAAAAAAGCATAAAAAACCGATTTAGCTTGACTTTTCTATACAGCATCAATATAATAGGTATAGGTATAGGTATAGGTATAGGTATAGGTATAGGTATAGGTATAGGTATAGGTATAGGTTATTTTATCGCATAAAAAATACGCAAAAAAACTGATTTTGCTCAAAGCGTTTTCGTTCTAAAAGACTACACAGGAAGGGAGAGGTTCTATGCTTTCTAACAGGATAATAAACGGAATCTTTCTCGCGCTTTGCGTAGCTTTTATTTTGGTTCTCGGAGCTGTGATTTTCGTTGCCCGCGAAAGAACGGACCAGATTATCGACAGGCTCTCGGTTGAGCGCATAGTGGCATCCAAGGAAGGCTTTACGAGCTATATTGACGACCTTGCAAACAGAGCAATGCTTCGCGGAGGCGTTTTTGCAAATCAGCAAAGACTGATTGAAGCTATAACTGAGTATAATGATAATGACTTCGTATTAACCGATGAAAACTACAATACCATGCTGGAGCTCTCGAATGAGTTTTTGCATGGTGTCGATTTTATAAGCATAACGGACATGAACGGCATAGCACTTGCCAGAACAGATAACGGCGAGCGCGAATATCCTCTGCCGAAAAACGGATACAGCCTGATGACAAATCCCGATGTACAGCAGGTGTTTGAAACAGGTGAGCCTGTATCGGCGTTCACTTTTATGATAGATAATACTACCTTAGTTGTCGCAAGCCTTTATCCGATATACGACGAGGATATGCTGATAGGACTTGTAACCTGTTTATTTGATATGACAAACCCCAAGCACATAAACGCGTATAAAGAGCAATCAGGCGTTGAAGCCGCGATTTTTCTCGGACAGGAGGAGTTTGTATCAACATTTAGCAGTGCGGAGCAGCCTGTGAGCTTGGTAGCAGGCACTCAGGTGATTGAAGCCATATTCACAAATGGAGAAGACTCATATATAAACTACAAAAAAATAAACGACACAACCCATGGGGTTTGCTTTACCCCGCTCGTGTACCGCGGCGAGGTCATAGGCATGGTGTTTATCGGTATTGATATAGAGGCGGCTGTTTCCATTCAAACAGAAATGAATGCGTACTTCTTCTACATTGCGGCGATGGCGGTTGTAGTTGTGTTTGTTTTCGTTTTGATATTACGGCGGTACAATAACATGATAAACAAGCAAATTGCACTGAAAAACCAAATGTCGGACATTTTACAGAGCTTTTTGTCGGGTGAAGATATAGACACGCTTATACCAAAGGCTCTGCGTGAGCTTGGTGTCTTAGTCGATATTCCGTCAATCCTGCTGTTTCGGAAAAAAGCAAGCGAGAACGGCTCACAGCAAAGCGGGGAAGATTTTGTCTGTACGAATGAGTGGATTGATTCGTCGCTTAATATGCCGTCCCGTATCGGAGAGGGGCTTTCCGTAAGTCCCGGAATGTTAAAAATCTATAAAGCGCAGAAGAACAACAAGGAGTTTTGTATAACCTCAGACAATCCCAGAGTTAAAGAAGCTCTGTCGCAATATAGGGTTCATTTTCAAAACTACCTTGTTACCTGCATTTATCTTGACGATGAGGTTTACGCGCTTTTGGACTTTTCGCGGGCAAGCAAGCGCAAAAAATGGAAAAAAGATGATATAAACGCCGCAACATTTTTAACGATTACCTTAACGTCCGCCCTGCGAAAGAATATGATAGAGGAAGAATTGGTGGAAGCCAAAAACATTGCCGAGCGCAACAGTCAGTACAAGAGCTCGTTCTTGGCAAATGTGAGCCATGAGATACGCACTCCGATGAACGCCATTTTGGGTATTGCGAAAATTCATCTGCAAGAAAAGAGTTCCCGAACGGAGATAGAAGAAGGTCTTGCGATGATATACGATTCGGGCAACCTGCTTTTGGGTATAATAAACGACATACTTGATTTGTCAAAGATAGAATCGGGCATGATGGATATACACCCGACAAAGTATGACATACCGAGCCTTATAAATGATATGGTACAGATTTGCCGATTGAGGTACGGAAGTAAACCTATTGACTTCTCTTTGGACATAGATAAAAACACGCCGCTCAACTTGTACGGCGACGATTTGCGCATAAGGCAGGTTCTCGGCAATATTTTATCCAATGCGTTCAAGTATACCGACAGCGGAACGATAGTTTTGTCGGTGTCCTCCGACAGAGCGGACATATCAGACCAAGATTCAGACACAAGCGAAAGCAGTGCGGATAACGTGATGCTCATTTTCCGCGTAAAGGACACAGGGCAGGGTATGTCGCAGGAACAGGTAGAGGTGCTTTTCGACGAGTTTACGCGATTTAACGTGGAAATCAACCGCACTACTGTCGGAACAGGTCTTGGTATGAGCATTACAAAGCAATTGCTCGATTTGATGAACGGTGATGTAACTGTTGAAAGCAAGCCTAACGAGGGCACGACAATTACCGTTTACATACCGCAGGAACGCTGTGACACGTATGTTTGCGGGCCTGAAATGTCGGAACGCTTAAATTCCTTTAAGTTCCACAGCGTATCGCTGACGAAGCGTTCGCAGACAACATATGAGTATATGCCGTACGGAACAGTTCTGATTGTAGATGATGTGGAATCCAACCTATATGTCGCAAAGGGAATGTTGGTTCCTTACGGGCTTCAAATCGAAACAGCATCAAGCGGTTTTGAAGCAATCGACCACATAGTAAACGGAAAGACATACGATGTCATTCTCATGGACCACATGATGCCGAGAATGGACGGGGTTGAAACGGTTAAGAATATACGCCAAATGGGTTACAAGGGCTACATTATCGCGCTGACGGCAAACGCGCTGACAGGTCAGAAGGAAATGTTTTTGGATAACGATTTTGACGGATATTTGCCGAAGCCCGTTGACACTCGTGAGCTGAACTCCATGCTCATGGAATTTATTCGCAACAAAAAACCTGTGGACGTAGTAAACGCGGCGCGTGAGGAAGCGCGTGAAGCGGAGCTTCTCAGAACGCTTGACTCTGCGGACAGCAAAAAAGAAGCCGCCGAGAAAATTAAGGCTGATATGCGTGAAATACATGAGGCGTTTATCTCGGATGCGGAGAGTGCCGTGAATTTGATGGAGGAATGTCACGAGGACTTGTGCGCAGGTAACGAGATGGATTGTAATATGTACAGGATTACTGTACATGGAATGAAAACCGTGCTTCGATACCTCGACGAGAAAGACCTTTCTGATTTCGCGCTTGAGCTTGAAAAGGCGGCGACAGATAAAAATATGGGCGTGATTCTGGCGAAAACTCCCATATTTGTGGATTTGCTGAAAGCTGTGGTCGAAAAGGTTAAGGATAAGGATTAGTGAGCTGATAACTGACATGGCAAATGCTTCATCTCCGTTTTTTGCGGGAGTGCAAAAATTGACATTGCTTGATTATCCCGATAAAACAGCCTGCACGTTATTTACTGTCGGCTGTAATTTTGCGTGTCCGTTTTGCCAAAACCCTTCGCTTATCGCGTTTGCGGGGGGGGCGGATTCCATTTTACCTCATGAGTACATTTTTGACTTTTTGGAAAGCAGAAAAGGATTACTTGACGGGGTGTGCCTGAGCGGGGGAGAACCGCTCGCAAACGAGGGTCTTTTTGAGTTCACCCGCAAAGTCAAGGAAATGGGCTTCTTGGTGAAGCTGGACACCAACGGCAGTTATCCCGACAGGCTCAAAGCACTCGCGGAATCAGGCAATATTGATTATGTGGCAATGGACATAAAGAATACGCCTGAGAAGTATCCCGAAACTATCGGTGTATCGGGATATAATGCGGCGGTGATTTTGAAAAGCATAGAGTATCTGCTTTCGGGTAAAGTACCGTATGAGTTTCGCACGACTGTTGTTCGTGACTTTCACACGGCGGACGACCTTTTATCTATCGCTCGACTTATCTTAGGTACAGAAAAGTATTATCTTCAAAATTTTGAAAACCCAGAACGGGCATTAAGAGCGGGACTTTGCGCATATAGTGACAAGGAAATCCGTGAAATCTGCGAGTTAGTACGAGAGGTACTGCCCTGCACAAGGCTACGCAGCGTGTAGCGCCGTGTTACACGCTACGCAACGTGTAGCTTCGCGCTACCCGCTACGCAACGTGTAGCTTCGCGTTACACGCTACGCTACCCGCAACGTGTAGGCCGTGTTACACGCTACGTGTAACGTGGGGGAAGACACTTCTGAAATCTGTGATAACCATTGCGCTTTTGAAGCTCTGCGTTCTTCGGAGTTTTCGATAGTATGTTTACGTATAAGGTATCATCTAATGCTCGTGTAGTGTCCCGGATGTTGGTCATTTAAGATGTGTTCCATTTCCGTCAGCCCGCTTATCTATGTTGTTGGTTGAAGCTCCTTGCGCCGCGCATATCTTCTTCTGCTCTGCGGTTTGCAAGAGCGACGATTTGCTCTGCATCCCGTTTAAGTACGGTAGAATAATTTGCACAAAGAGAGTTGGAGTTTACTGCCGCTTTTTGTGCCGACGTAGGGGCATGGGGAAGGTTGTTGTGAACAATACCACACGAAATGGTTGTTCCGCCAATCGCTATCGCCTTTGACTCTAATTGTGTTTTATGCTTCTCCGCTATAGTGTTGTTCGATCTAATCTCAACCATAAAATCACCTCCTATCACCAAGTTAAATGATTGCCTCTCCTGTGCGCTTCACATTATATTCAACACTTGATTTATGATACTTCTTTTTCAGCCATTCGGTGGGTTCATCCGCCTTTTCGGAATTGTTTGATATTTACTCGGATAAAAACTATTTCTTCAATCGAACCGTCGAGAAATCCCGGTCTATGCTTATCTATGTCATATACAGTAAGACTATCCGGACTGAAACGACACAGTCCTCTGAAAAGCAGAACTTCACAAAACCCATTGTTGTCAAACCTCATCCCCGTTTGAACATCATAAGACATATCGGTCACCTGAATAAAACCTCCCGGACCAAAACTGACTTGCATCTCAATTACTTCCCCGTCAATGATGATTTGAGCATATGTTATATCCGCAGTAGAGTATTGTTCAAAAAGAGTGCGATCTCTCCCAACCTCAAAATACATATCAGGGTTCTCTGAAACCCATCTTGTGTTTGGATAGTTATCAGGAGTTGCTCCGGCAAATGGATCACAGCCTGTAAAGAACACTAATAATACCAAGATATTAAGAACACATACTATTAACTTTTTCATAAGCCCTCCTGTTAATCAAAGACCTGAGTGATAGAAATTAGAGAATCTGAGTGTTCATTTAGAAATTCATCAATGGTAGATCGTTGCTTGATGCCATCGATATTATAAAAAATGAACTCACCATTATTCTCATCCCATACTACGGTGACATTATGGGCTCCGTTGGCAATCCCTCCGCTGTTTACATAGCTAAGTATCGCCGAACTCGAATCCATCACCATTAAATCCATGCTCCCGCTTATCAGAGACGCGCTTGTTGTCGTTGCGTTTACACCGAACTCAGCGAATATCCCGTCATACGCTAACGGGTTAGTGCCAAACCAGCCGCCAAGAATTAAGGCATCGTTGTTCTCTATAGTGTATATTATTTCAGAGGGTTTGGGGACATTTTCACCCCCTCTCAGCACGACAAGAGAATTGTATGCCGCAACCCACCCGCAAGCGTTGCTTGAAGGCTTCGAGTTCGCTCTGAGTTCCGGAGGTATATGGGAGCCCATTCTCAGGCTGCCCCCAAAAACAGTCTTCTGGTTAATAATGAACCCGTCTTGAGTGAACCCTGCCCGTAGCGTGTTTTCTTCATTCAAATGCTTTGCAGAATCAATCTTTTCATTATATACCCTGTTAGCCTCCGAGTTGAAAACAAAGTAAGGGAAGCTCTCGTATACTGCTATGAACGGACTAAAACGGTGAAACGCAAGCGAAGACAAGAACGGATGATTGTTGACGAAAGTTTCAATCCGCGCAGGACTCTCCAACCATGATGCCTTATACTGCTGAGAGTTAAAGTCACAGCGGCGGATTATATCGAGTTCTTTCGCACCCGGTATTATACTAACCTCTGTCCTGCCGGTTTCTACCACTTTTGCCGTGTACGGCGAGTCGTCAAAAGTATGACGCACCATGTTAATCCGCATTCTGTCCGCACTCATTACGTACCCGCGAGCTTCGCTGTATGAAATGTTAAGAAATCTGCCATCCTTGTTTGCGGTCAAAGCCTCTGCCTGCGTTTTGTAAAATGGTGAGTTTTGGGATATTCTCTCAGTTATAACTTCGCCGGTGAAGTCTTTTAACTCTAACAGCATAGCAAGCCGCGCTATATCAGGCGAATACCCGCGTAGCACGAGAGCTTCCAACCCTGACAAAAGACCGTCTAATTTTTCTTCACTAAACATCATTATCCTGCCGTTGATTCCCTCACCAACTAAGCTGAACGATTCTTTCAAGCTCAACTCTTTCAAAAACAGCTCCATAAAACGCGCTATCTCATTTATACTCAAATCATCGCTTTGTCTGTCTATCCGTAATCCTGCATAGAGCGTTGCTAACACCATTTTGTGAGTGTCGCTCATCTCGTCCTTAGCAATGAGCTTATCAATCTCTTCCCAATTATAACCACCGTTTTGTGAAATAAGTCCGACAAGTACCTTGCTCGCTTCCGGGCATGTTTTGTAAACCCACATAAAGAGCTCTGCAGCATCAGCGTCAAACTTTCGCATTGCAACTATGA
>Ga0099364_10003523_pt1 | contig 24256 bp, 16 predicted proteins | sample TergutTh196P3_FD_73070 | JGI IMG/M metagenome (GOLD analysis project Ga0099364, IMG submission 73070) | Microcerotermes parvus P3 segment gut microbial communities from Pointe-Noire, Republic of the Congo - Th196 P3 | ecosystem: Host-associated > Arthropoda: Insects > Digestive system > Gut ...
TTAGGTTTCCTTTCTCGGTTTCGCTTAGTTTTACTGCGTACTTTTTCTTTGGCATTTCTGACACCCCTTTATTAGGTGTCGTTCCTCTGGCTTTTTTATGCGTTGTTTTGTTTTAACGCGGTACTAGATTGCCCGCTCGAAATCTTTGATTTCACAAGCGGGTGAAGTTATTATAACAGTTTGTTTTGCAAATTTCCAGCCCCAAATCAAAAAACGCGCGCCGGGATTTTTACCCCGGCGCGCGTTTTTGCTTAACAGTCAAGGGTTAATAGCCGCGCGCCTCTTTCACAATCTTAACGGCTTCGGCGCAGGTTGCTGTAATCGTCTCGAAGTCGCCGTTGTTAACGGCTTTCCGGTCGCAAAGGAACCCGCCGCCGATGGCAAAGACTTCCTTTGTCACATGCTCGGCGAGATTCTTGAGGCTCACGCCGCCGGTCGGTACAAATTTCACATCGGGGAACGGCCCCGCAAGCGCCTTGATTGCGGAAAGCCCGCCATAGACATTCGCGGGGAAAAACTTGAGAACGGAAAGCCCCGCCTTTATCGCGGCGGTTATCTCGGTTGGAGTAACACAGCCCGGCAGTATGTCCACACCGTTTTTCAGGCAATACTCCACAATCTCGGAATCATAGCCGGGGGCCACGATGAATTTTGCACCGCACGCGACGGCTTCCCTGCATTTTTCAAGCGACAGCACGGTACCGGCGCCGACAAGGACGTCGGGGCAGTTTTTTGCCACATTCCCGATAGAGTCAAGGCCTGCTTCGGTGCGCATGGTAATCTCCATGACATCGACTCCGCCTTTCAGCATGGCCTTGGCGGCGTCCACGGCCCTGGCGGCGTCATCCATAACCACGACGGGGACAAGGTACGTGGCCGCGATTCTTTCCATAACAGTCATAATCAATTCCTACTTTCACTTAGGGCCTGTTGACATAAAGCTAACGGCCCGTATTTTTTGCGATTTTGGTGCCTTTCAGCGTTGTCGTCGGTCGGTATAAAGCCAACAGGCCCTTAGAATCTGTATTCAATACTCGAAGCAATGCGGAAAAATCGCTTCGCTGCTCCGGCGCTTTTCGCTTATGAATACAGGTTCTTATATTTTTCAGCAGCGCCTAAAGAATCTGGTTGAACTCAACGCGCTCCTTGTTGGGCCCTTCGATGATGAAATAGCTGCATCCCTTGTCGAAAAAGTCAAGGGTGATGATTTCATTGTCTATCATTTTATAGCCGTTTTCTTTTATAAACTTAAAAACCGCGTCTATATCCGTAACGCCGATGGTGATGTGGTCGATGGCGCCTGCTTTCTCCGCCGTTTCGCCCTTGTATGTCTCGATGATAAAAGAACCGAGCCGCATAAAGGCTACGTCAAACCGGTCGTCCTTCTTGCGGTAGTATGTCTCAAGCCCGAGCGATTCATAGAACCTTACGGTTTCCTCAACGTCTTTTGTCGGGATGCCGATGTGCTGTAAGCCTTTTAGGTATTCCTTCATCAAAACCACTCCTCACATAGTATTTATCTATTATAGTGTACCATCCTTTTCAATTTGTCAATGCTTTTATAAAACTATTTTAAAACTATTTTTAGTTTAAACGCTTGCATTTTATATTGTGAAGTGATATACTATCGTCTAACAATTCGCGGAAAGGGGAGGAGACGCTATGCTCAATACAAGCTACAAGGAAAAATTTTTATCGGAGGGACTTACGTTTGACGACGTGCTGCTAATTCCTGCAAAATCGCGCGTCCTGCCAAAAGAGATAGACTTAAGGACACGCCTTGCAAAAGACATCATGTTAAACACCCCGCTGATGACGGCGGCAATGGATACCGTCACGGAATCGCGCATGGCAATCGCGATTGCAAGGGAAGGCGGTATCGGCGTCATACATAAAAACATGAGCATAGAGCGTCAGGTTGATGAGGTTGACAAGGTAAAGCGCAGCGAGCACGGCGTAATCGTAAATCCGTTTTTCCTTTCGGCGGAGCACACGGCTCAGGACGCCGACAAGCTGATGGCGAAATATAAGATTTCCGGCGTTCCCATTTGCGAAAACGGCAAACTGGTGGGAATTATTACAAACCGCGATATGCGGTTTATCACCGATTTAAGCGTTAAAATAAAAACGGTCATGACAAACAAAAACCTTGTTACGGCGCCGGTCGGCACAACGATGGACGAAGCGCAGGAAATCCTGCGTAAATATAAAATCGAAAAGCTCCCAATCGTAGACGGGAAATTTATGCTCAAGGGCTTAATCACGATAAAGGATATTGAAAAAGCGGTGCAGTACCCGAATTCCGCGCGCGACAAGGGCGGCCGCCTTCTGTGCGCGGCCGCTGTGGGCGCCACCGGCGATGTACTTGACAGGGTAGCGGCGGTTGCGGAAGCGCAGGCCGACGTGATTGCGCTTGATTCGGCCCACGGGCATAATGTGGAGATTTTACATGCCGTCGAAAAAATCAAAAAAGCATACCCGAATCTTCCGGTTGTTGCCGGGAACATCGCCACCGCGGACGGCGCGAAGGATTTAATCGAAGCCGGTGCGGACTGTGTAAAGGTCGGAATTGGACCGGGCTCCATCTGCACCACGCGCGTGGTTGCCGGTATCGGCGTGCCGCAGATCACCGCGGTTTACGACGCGGCGTGCGTTGCCGCGAAGCATAATGTCCCAATCATTGCCGACGGCGGCGTAAAATATTCGGGCGACATCGTGAAAGCGCTCGCGGCGGGGGCAAATGTAGTCATGCTCGGCTCACTGTTAGCGGGCTGCGAAGAATCCCCGGGCGACACCGAGATTTATCAGGGGCGGCGTTTTAAGGTTTACCGCGGCATGGGAAGCTTAGCGGCGATGGCAGAGGCCGACGGCAGCCGCGACAGGTATTTTCAGGAAGACAGCAAAAAGCTTGTTCCCGAGGGTGTTGAAGGGCGTGTTCCGTACAAGGGCAGCGTAAACGAAAGCGTTTACCAGCTTGTCGGCGGCGTGCGTTCCGGCATGGGGTACTGCGGCTGCGCCAATATAGAGGAGCTGCAAAAGAACGCGAAGTTCATGCGCATAACCGGCGCGGGCTTAAAGGAAAGCCACCCGCATGACATTTATATCACAAAAGAAGCCCCGAACTACTCCACAAACATGTAAAGCAATATTCATGCAAAACTATATTGACAAGCATATAGGAATACGATATAATGTAACTCGCTGATTAAAATCGGCGTTCGGCGGTATAGCTCAGTTGGCTAGAGCATTCGGTTCATACCCGAAGTGTCGTTGGTTCAAATCCGACTACCGCTACCATCTTTCGGCCCGTTGGTCAAGCGGTTAAGACACCGCCCTTTCACGGCGGTAACACGGGTTCGAGTCCCGTACGGGTCACCAGAACAATCTAAAGGCGAACTCCGGTAATCTGTATGATTATCGGAGTTTTCCTTTTTGTCCAGCCTCTCCTTTATCCCGCCAAAGGTCGAACACTTTACCAAGCTGCATAACTATTCGAGATTATTTTGGTTATAACAGCAGATACTGCAAACTTCAACAAAAATTATTGACATTTTGGTGAAAATCGTATCAAACTTTTCCCGGGTTGCAGGATGTCAAAGGACAGGCCATTTGATATATACAATTGCATGCCAACAGGAAAATATTAGGTTTCAGGAGGTATATAATAAAAAACATGAAATTATCAACAAAGCTGACATTAGCGAGAGCAGCCAAGCCGTGAATAAAATCGCACAATCCTCCCGCGTCAATGCCATCGGCTCCGGACGCAACAGCTTATATCGTTTATCATGAGAAGGGTTGGCTGCTCTTGTTATGGAGCAGCCGTTGCTTTTGCCGCAAAATCGAAACTCCTGAAGCGGTGCTTGCGGTATTCATAGACGCATATAACAAATATGAGAAATTTGGTGAATTTATTAAAAATATCTTGATTAATGTTATATTATTTGGTATTATATAGTTACTTTTCCAATTATATGCATAATTTTGCACATTCTAAGCACCGGACATATACGTAATTGCCTAATTTCATCGTATATGTCGCACAAGGTACGAAAATCGTGATTAAGAGACAGCATTAAGAAGGAGGACGTAATTATGTCATTGCGTGTTAAAAATCATCTGGCGAAGACACTCGCAATACTTCTGGGATTAGCGATACTGCTCAGCACCGGCATTATACCCGAAGAAACGGCGTATGCCGCTTCGCCGCCACATGGCCAGTTGAAGATTGTAGGGAATCAGTTGACCAACTCGTCGGGACAACCTGTCCAGTTAAAGGGCATGAGCTCGCATGGTCTGCAATGGTATGGACATTTTATGAACAGCAGCTCCATCAATTTCATGAAAAACAACTGGGGGGCAAATGTAGTCCGCGCCGCTATGTATACCTCGTCGGACGGATATATTTCAAACCCCGCCGCGATGAAAGCTAAGGTGGAGGAGATTGTCGAAGCCGCGATAGCCGCCGGCATATATGTAATTATAGACTGGCATATTTTAAGCGACAACAACCCGAACACCTATCGAACCCAAGCAAAGGCTTTCTTTGAAGAAATGGCTACAAAGTACGGGCATTACCCAAATGTAATTTATGAAATCTGCAACGAGCCTAACGGCAATGTCACGTGGGCCGGAGATATCAAGCCCTACGCGGAGTACATTATCCCCGCGATTAGGGCAATCGATCCGGATAACATCATTATCGTTGGCACGTCTACCTGGAGCCAGGATGTCGATATCGCCTCGCTCAACCCGCTGAACTACTCAAATATCGCTTATGCGTTCCACTTCTATGCCGGGACGCATGGCCAATCCTACAGGAACAAAGTGACAACCGCTTTGAATAACGGGATAGCGGTATTTGTATCTGAATGGGGTACGTCCGACGCGTCAGGCAACGGGGGGCCATATCTTGCCGAGTCCCAGGTATGGATTGACTTCATGAATGCCAACAATCTAAGCTGGTGCAACTGGTCATTATGCGACAAGGCCGAGGCATCAGCGGCGTTGATGCCCGGCGCAAGCACTACCGGCGGCTGGACAGACGCCAACTTAACGGCGTCCGGCAGATTTGTAAGGAACAATATGAATACTTCTACCAACCCCCCTAACCCCCCTAACCCTCCTAACCCTCCTTCCCAACAAGGGATAGACGTTAAATATAATATAGACAACAGTTGGGGCAACGGGGCAACAGTTACCGTTACAATAACCAACAATTCATCAACAGCCATTAACGGGTGGACATTGGCTTGGGCATTCCCCGGGAACCAAACGATCAGCAATCTGTGGAATGGCAATTATACGCAAAGCGGGGCCGATGTAACTGTAACCAATTTAAGCCATAACCAAATCATAGCAGCTAACGGGGGGACCGCGTCCATAGGGTTCAATATAGATTTCAGCGGCTCCAACAATAAACCTGCCAGTTGTACATTGAACGGCACTACTTACCAGCTTAATTAGCACCTGTATTCAATAACGAGAGGTACCGGCACGGCGAAGACGATTGCTGCGCAAACGTGTTGAACTGCATATAAACTGCCGTTCATGTTTGTTTACATTACGCAGTGCGAGACAAATTTTTAAAGTAATGCTTTGTGCACTGCAAAAAAAATTAACGAAGCAATGCAGGAAAATCGCCGCCGGGGCGGTGCTTTGGGTATTGAATATACATTCTTAATAAACAATGCGGCACAAAGCTTTAGAATGCGCATATGCAATATAATATGGAATAAGTGCACAAAATAACAGGACAGCCGGTAAAATGTCAGGCAACGGCAGACATTTTACCGGCTGTTATTATTGCCAAAAACGCCGGATGCGCAAGTAGAATCCGGCGGCGATAACCCGGTTACCGACCTAACTGACGAGAAAGCGGCCGCGCTGGCCGGGGAGATGTGAACAAATGTGAACGCCAGTTCATATGCGGTTCACGCCATCGCAGAGCGACGAGGATGACGACGCCAAACGGAAAATAAACCGTAAGTTATCGACGTTTTGGCGGGAGATTGGCATTAGGGCTTATTCAATCTGTTGGCATTCCTCCAACTCAAAGCTTAATATACCCCCACAAAACGGATTGTAGGATACTGGCGGCTTTTCGTCATGACAATTTTTATGCGGCTTGTCTCAACCGGTTCAAGTCTGCAAATTTTTTGAAAGCCTACCGTTGTGCCCCTGAAAACGACATGCTCTTCATGCCCGGTAACCGCAATCACATCAAACGCTTCAACCCGCTGGCTTTCACGGATTTGTTCGCACAGCACGATGCGCCGCACAATCCGGGCGGAGGGGAAAGCCACCGTAATTTCCGCCGTTTCTTCACTGCCGCGCCAGAACGAGTCGTCGTCCGCTAAAATATATGAGACATCCCCGCCGATGCCGTCATGCGCGGCGGCATCGGCGCATTGATTTTTGCCGTAGGCCGCGTCAAGCGCATCGCCAAGCTCTTTCAGCCGTTGTACGTCAACATCGTGAATCAGCCCGTTCGTATCCGGGGGGATATTCAAAAGAAGCACGGCATTGCCGCCCACGCTTGATTCGTATATATGCAGCAAATCATCCGCCGTGCGAAGCTTGTCGTTTTCTTCCGGATGGTAAAACCAGCCCGGGCGGATGGATACGTCCACCTCGGCGGGATACCAGCACAGCTCCGGCTCGTTTTTAAGCGCGGCTGCGCTGCCGAGATCGCCGTCTTCCGGTGTAAACGGCGGCAATCCGTCGGCTTGCTGCGAGCGTGCGGCGATTTTCGTGCGGTCCTTCAAACGCGCGGAGACAACGCTCCACTCGCTTTCCCGCGTGATACCCGCCTCGTTGCCGATCCAGCGCACGTCCGGCCCCATTATGGATATTACCGCATCGGGCTGGTTTTTTCGTATCACCGCGAAGTATCGCTCCCAATCATACTCCTGCGCTTTGCCATTAGGCCCTTCGCCGCACGCGCCGTCGAACCATATGGTATACAGCCCGCCGTAGCGCGTGGTTAATTCCTCCAGCTGACCGCAAAAAAAATCGTCGTAGGGCTTGCCTGTGCCATAAGTTTGCTCATGGCGGTCCCACGGCGAAAGATACAGCCCCAGCTTCAAGCCGGAGCGGCGGCAGGAATCCGCCAATGATGCGACGATATCCACCGGTTTGGGCGACGATATAACGCTGTGGCGCGTGTATGCCGTGTCCCAAAGGCAGAAGCCGTCATGATGCTTGGCTGTCAGGATACACGCCTTTATCCCCGCGGCTTGCAGCGCGGCGCACCACTGCTCGGTAGCGAGTGCCGCGGGCGCGAAAACGGCGGGATCTTCCCTGCCTGTACCCCATTCCCTGTTCGTAAAGGTATTTACGCCGAAGTGAAGAAATGCCGTAAATCCCAGAGACTGCCACATGATTTGCCGCTCTCCGGGCCTTATGGCAACAAGTCTTTTTACATCCATTATGCATTTCTCCTTGATTTTCCGTATTCGCTCGGCGGGACTTTATGGTATTTTTTGAACACCCTTGCAAAATAGAACTGGTCGTCTATCCCCACAGCGGAGGCCACCCCGCGCACATAAGTGTCGCCCGCCTCAATCAGCGCGGCGGCTTTCTTCATCCGGAGGTCGTTGATGTAACCGAACATATGCCCGCCTGTTTCCTGCTTGAACAGGCGGCACAGATAGTTCCGGTTTAAGTTTACCGCCTTTGCCACATCATCGAGGGTTATCTTCTCGGCAAAGTGGAAGTGGATGAACAAAAGTGCGTCGCGCACCTCTTTTTTGTATCGCCCGTACTGCTCGAACTGCGGCAGGCGGGCGTTCTCCAAAAGCGCCGAAAGCCACGCGCACAGCTCCGAAATGAAGCAATCCGCGTCAGGCGCATCGGAAAATTTATCGTCCATGCCTGTTTGAACGGCAAAGGCGATTTTCCGCGCGACCGCTATAAAGAACGACTTTGCTTCGTGTGGATGTACAGACGCCGCCGCACAACGCGACATCAGACCCGACAGGTACTCCCCGGCGGCGCCAGGGCTTTGCCCGTAATAAAGCGGGATGTACCTGTCCGCGGCGGCGGAGGGCGAAAACGATTCCGGCAGGCGTTCAAACGCCACGTCTTCCAGATTCCGGACATGCGGCTGTGACGGATAGAAAAACACGGCCGAAGCCCGCACGCATTCGGCGTAGTACTGCCGGGACTGCTTGAGTGAGGTTGCGGGCGGAGCAAGCAGCGCATTTGCTTCAAGACCTAAGCGCATGCGTATTTCACGAACCGCCAGAAGCAGCTTATCCTCCACGCGCCGCCCCTGCGAGACAAGCAGCAGGACATCGGTTTTGCTCATGGCTGCGGCGTTTGCGTCAGTTTCGGCAAACACCTGCCTCAGCACGTCAAGCGCCCGCTCCACGGGGGAGCCGCCGGTTTTTACCGAGATAAGGCATGTATGGAACGCACTGCCCCTCTCATACAGCTCCGACAGCTCTTCCGGCGGCGTATTCGCGCTGGTTGCGGCAAAATATTCACGCAGGGCGGCAAAGGCGGCAGGCGCGTCGCTTTCCAAAATTTCAGCGGCTGCGTTTAGCTGCTTCAGCAGCGCTTCGCCGTCAATATTCAGCTTCAGCATGTAGTCGGCGGCGCCTCTTGTCAACGCCTTTCTGACCAGCTCGAAGTCCGTGTAGTTGCTCAGGACGAGGATAACCCCGCGAAACCCCTTTTCCTTCAACGCTTCGATAAGCTCCAAGCCGTCCATTACAGGCATTTTCAGGTCTGTAACGAGAATATCAACGTCGTTTTCTTCGATATAGGCAAGCGCCTCCGCGCCGTTTGCCACAGCGGCGGCAAGCTGGAACCCGGTGTCGTCCCAGTCCATCATTTTGCTGAACGCCATACGCATAACGGCTTCGTCCTCCGCAAACAATACCTTATACATGCCCGGCCTTCCTTTCCATCTTTTGCGTTTCGGGGATGACAACGCGGCAAACCGTACCCTTGCCTTGATTGCTGCGGATTTCAAGCCCGCCGCCGTCGCCGAAGCAGAGCTTCAGCCTGTCATCGACGTTTGAAAGCCCGATTCCCGAAAAACGCCCGTCCGTGCCGTTTTTGACGCGCTCCAGGTCAAACCCGCCGCCGTCGTCCTCGATTTCAAGCAGCACGCCGTCCGGCACGCGTTTGCAGCGGACGGTGACGATAATCTGCCGCTCGCCGCCCCCGGAGCCATGTAGCACGGCGTTTTCCACAAGCGGCTGAAGGATGAACCGCGGTATCAGGCTGTCCATAACCGTATCGTCAATTTCGTTTACCACCCCAAAGCAGTCGGCGTAACGGATTTTTTGTATTGTAAAATAGTGCGCCAGGTTTTCAAGCTCCTCGCGCAGCGGTATCATCTCGTCGTTGTGAAGCAGCACGCTCCTTAAAAGCTGCGAAAGCGAGTTGATGCCCTCGCTGACGGCCGGCGGCGCATCGTTTATGACGGCGACCCATTTTAACGTGCCAAGCGTGTTAAACAAAAAATGCGGGTTGATTTGGTATTGCAGCGCAGCGAGCTCAAGCTCGCGCTTGCGCCGCTGGTCGGCGATGCGGATTTGCGTCATGGCGTCCAAATCCGCGGTGTATTGATCGATGGTACGCGCAAGAAAACCAATTTCATCGGGATTTTCGTCGTTTATGTTCCCGCCGCCGGTGCGGCATTTCGCAACAATTTTGTTGATAGGCGCCGCAACGCTGCGGTAAATCAGCATGGAAAGCGCGGCGCTCAATACCGCCGCCACCGCGACAAGCAGCACAATACGCCGCCCGGTCGGCACGGCCTCGTCATTGATATAAGAAAGCGGGATTGCCGCAACCAGATACGCGTCGTACTGCGCATTTCTGCTGAACACGACAAGCGAGGGCACGCCGTCCACATCGGCGGTGAAGGAATTGCGGCCCGCGCCCGACGCCTCGATAAGCCCCCCGTAAAATCCGGTGCCGGAAAGCCGGGTGCCGGGGCTTGTCATGTTGCCGGCAAGCGCCGTGCCGTCCGCCGAAAGCAGCGTCACGCCGCCGCCGCCGAACGAGACGTCGTGCAGGATGTTGCGGTTTAGAAGGGAGTCGCTGATAAACACGAATATGTAGCCGATATGCTCCTGCCCCAGCGGGAATAGGTGGATTTTCCGCCCGATTGTGAGGCTCCCGGCGGGGGAGCCGCTGATGTGGTACAGGCTGTCCTTTGACGAGGAATCCTCCGCGAAACGCAAAAGCTGGCCGAACTCGCCTTCGGATATCCGCGCAAAGCCCGTGTCATACAGCGTATTGCCGTCCTTGTCCACCACGCGCAGCGCCCGGAAATAGCCGCTCTTGTCGGTGACGATGCTGTCAACCGCCCGGCGGAGTATATAGCCGCCGCTTCGCGTGGTAATCATCTCCTGAACCTCCGGCGAAACGGAAACGTCGTCGATAAAGCTCTTGAAGCTCTCAAGCTCCAGGGTAAGCGCGATGTCAAGCTGCCGGATTGCCTGAACTGCGGAATCCGTAAGCTTTTCCGTAATGGAGCGCGTATAGGCGTTATACGCGTAGACGCCGATGAATACGGCGGGGACGATTGACACAATCAAAAGCGCCGCCAAAAGGCGCGTCCGCACGCTGACGCTGCGAATCAGCCGTTCCGTCCACATCGCAATTCCCCCTTTTCAATCAGTATACACGCTGATGTCAATAAAGTCCATGTTTAAATCAATCATGTCTATTTCATTATTGCAATGAAAAATGTATACTATGTATAATCAGTTCACATGTTATAAAAAAATTAGGAGGAACATCCATGAAAAAACTGCTTTGTATTCTGGTGGCTTTCGTGTTGGCTGCGGCTGTATTCACCGGCTGCGGCGGTTCCGCGCCCGCGCCTGCCGCTCCCCCGGAACCGGCCCCGGCGGCGCCTGCCGAGCCTGCCGTCCCTGAGGCTGAAGCTGAAGCCCAGGAGCTGAACCTCGCAATTTTTGAAGGCGGCTTCGGCCCGGATTTCTGGAACGAAATCACAAGCACTTTCGGAGCCGACCACCCGGAAATCACAATCAACCTGCAAATCAGCCCGAATATCGGCGACATTATTCGCCCGCAGATTGTTGCAGGCAACCCGCCGGATTTCTGGAACGGGACCGACAACGACCAGACAGGCATCCTTGCGGCGCTTATCAAGGACAGAGGGCTTCTCGACCTCACGGATGTATTTGACGGGCCGCAGTATGACAGCGACACCCCGCTCAGGGACAAGATTATCGACGGCGCCTTAGATAGCTTGAAATGCTCCCCTTACGGCGACGGCAGAATCTATATCGCGCCCGGCGGCGTCTACCCGATGGGCCCCGTCTATAACCCGACGCTTTTTGCGGAGCAGGGATGGTCCGTACCCATAACATGGGACGACTTTTTCGCGCTCGGCGACAAGGCGAAAGAAATTGACAGCTCGCTGTTCACCTATCAGGGCATTTACCCCGGATATCTGGAAAGCGTCGTTCTTCCGGCGCTTGCTTCGGCGCTCGGCCCGGACTTTGCAAAGATTGAAAATCTGGAGCCCGGCATATGGTCTGACCCGCGCACCATCGCCGTGCTTGAGCAGTTTGAAAAAATTTACACGGGCGGCTATTTGATGCCCGGTACGGTAGGGCTTAACCACACGGATTCACAGGCTGCGCAAATGATGAACAGGGCGCTGTTTATCCCGAACGGCCCGTGGATGGAAGACGAAATGGCGGATGCCGCGCGCGCGCCCGGTTACCGCTTCGGCCTTACCCCCGCACCTGTAATGCAATCCGGCGATACCCGCTACGTTGCCACCGGCATCGGGCAGTTCTCTATTCCCGCGGCAGCCAAGAACCCCGAAGCCGCAAAGCTGTTCCTGCGCTACCTTTACACCGACAAGATGGTTGCAGAGTATGCGAGGCTCAGCAGCGAGGTCGCGGCGACAAAAAACGCGCTTGACATTGTCAAGCCTTATCTCACCGAAGACAATGCCGGCTTCTTCGCCGTATTTAACGAGCCGGGCGCGGCAGTCCTCAATATCGGCTTCGCGTCTCCCCCCGAAGGCTCCAAGATTATTGTAAGCGATGAAATCTGGAACCCCTTCATCGACTTGTTTGCCGGCAGGTTAACCGCCGCGCAGTATGCCGCACAGCTTGATCAGGTGTATCAGGATATTGCCGACGGCCTGTAAGCGAAAATTTCCTGCGAATAAAAAAACGCCCGGCGGTACGCTGCCGGGCGTTTGCTCAAGGAAGGGCGGCTAACTGTGGAAAATAATATCAAAAAGAAAAGCAAGGCCCCTTGGCTGTTTATTGCGGTATGTATGCTTCCGGCCCTTGCGCTTTCGGCTTATTTCATTTTATGGCCGGCAATCCAGGTACTGTGGCTTTCGTTTACAAACGCAAGAACACTGAGTTATTTCAGCGCAAGCTTTATCGGGCTGGACAACTATACTTACATGTTCAATGACAGGCGTTTTATCCAAGCGCTGCAAAACACATTGAAGCTGCTCGCGGCCGCTCCGGTCATCACGATCATAAATGCGCTGCTTCTGGCATTTATGGTGACGCAGTCAAAGCTCGGGGAACGCGGGTTTTACCGTACCGTATTCTTCTTCCCGAGCATTCTTTCCATGGTGTTTATCGGTGTTACATGGTCGTTTGTGTTCCACCCTACAATGGGCTTGTTAAACGGGTTTCTTGAGCTTACCGGGCTCGGTGCGCTCGCGCGCCCGTGGCTTGCCGATTCCACAACGGCGCTTTGGGCAATCGCGGTTGCTTTTATCTGGCAGTCCGCCGGTTATTTCATGGTCATGCACGTCGCCGCGATTGACGGCATTTCAAACGAGGTTTACGAGGCCGCCACCATTGACGGCGCGGGGCCTGTGCGCAAGCTTATCAATATCACGCTGCCGCTTATAAAGGATATCGTGGGGATTACGTTTATCTTCGCCGTCTCCGGCATTTTAGACGGCAGCTTCACATTTGCGTCCGTTATGACGCAGGGCGGCCCGAACGGCGCTTCAACCGTGCTGCTCATGTATATTTACAATCAGGGCGTACGAAACGGCGAGTTCGGGTACGCAATGGCAATCACGGCGTTTACTCTCGCTTTGGCCGTATGTCTGGCGCTGCTCTCGCGCCTTATCACGAGCAGGCAGCAGCAGGAAGGGTAGGTGAACGCAATGGAGCATGCACACGCACGCGAAATAGAACGCGCAAAGACAAAAGAGATCGCCCTGCGGTTTTTGCTGCGGTTATTCCTGATGCTTGTCACCGTGATTACGCTTTACCCCGTTGTATGGAACGTCTACTCTTCCTTTAAGACGAACCCGGAATTTATGCAAAACCCGTATTCATTGCCCTCGCATATTGCGGTGGAAAACTACGGACGCGCTTTTGCGGCCGCCGACATCGGTCTTAATTTATTCAATTCTGCGATTGCCGTTATAATCCTGCTGGTTGTCGTGATTATCTGCGTCATACCGTGCTCGTATGTTTTGGCGCGGTACAGGTTCTTTGGCTCAAGGCTTATCCTTGGCTTTTTCATGGCGGCGATTTTCATTAAGGCCACATACATTATGACGCCGCTATTTTTACAAATGAACAGCCTGGGGCTTACAAACAAGGTGATACCTTACGCGGCGCTTTTCGCGGTCACGCAGTTCCCGTTTTCCATCTTTTTGATGGTGGGCTTCATGCGCACAATCTCCCGCGCGTTTGAAGAAGCCGCGATGATCGACGGGTGCGGCAATTTCCGTATCCTCACGCAAATCATAGCGCCGATGGCAAGGCCGGGCATCATGACGGTGTGTATGCTTTCCGCCATGGCGGTGTGGAACGATTTTCCAATCGCCCTCGTCATGCTGACGGACGCAAAAAAAATGACGCTGCCGATTGGGATATCCTCCCTTTATATACAGCAGGGCTACTACGCTGACTGGGTCGCGCTGTTTGCGGCGCTTGTCATCGTGCTTATCCCGACAATCGCCGCGTTTGCCGTCGGACAGCGCTACCTGATTCAAGGCATCAGCGCGGGCGGCGTAAAAGGTTAAAGGAGAAATAACATGGATAAAACCAAAGGACGGGTCACGATCCCGACAGATGTGGACATCATCCCCGAGACGCTTAAGATTCTCGAAAAATGGGGCGGCGACGCGCTCCGGGACTGCGACGGCACGGAGTTCCCCGTGGAATTGAAGGAAAGCGGCGCGAAGATTTACGCCACATACTACACCACGCGTAAGGACAACGCGTGGGCGAAAGCAAATCCCGATGAAATACAGCAGTGCTATCTGATGACCGGGTTTCACACGGCGAAGGGCGAAACTCTTACAATCCGCCTGCTTGACGGCATAAGCGACAGGCTCATGCAGGTGAACAGCCGTGACGACATTACACGCTGGTGGGAGGTCATCGACCGTACAACAGGCGAAATCGTGCCGGTGTCCCGGTGGGGCTACGACGAAGCCTCCGGCTGCGTTACCATATGCGGCGTGGCGCCGTATCATGAATACACGGTGAGCTTCCTCGCGTATTTGATTTGGGACCCTGTGCATATGTACAACGCCACGGTCAACAACTGGAAGGATTTTGAACCGCAGATGACCTTCGACGTGCGCCAGCCGAAAACAAAGGAGTTCTCCATGAAGCGGCTGCGCCGGTTCCTGGAGGAAAACCCGCATGTGGACGTTGTGCGGTTCACCACGTTCTTCCACCAGTTTACGCTGGTATTCGACGAGCTCAGCCGCGGGAGATATGTGGAGTGGTACGGCTATTCCGCGTCGGTCAGCCCGTATATACTGGAGCAGTTTGAAAAAGAGGCCGGCTACCCATTCCGCGCGGAATATATCATAGACGAAGGCTACTACAACTGCCAGTACCGCGTGCCGAGCAAGGAATATAGGGACTTTATGGCGTTCCAGCGGCGCGAGGTCGCAAAGCTCGCGAAGGAAATGGTGGACATCTGCCACGAATACGGCAGGGAAGCCATGATGTTCTTAGGCGACCACTTCATCGGCACCGAGCCGTTTATGGAGGAGTTCGCCACAATCGGAATCGACGCCGTTGTCGGCAGCGTCGGCAACGGCAGCACCTTGCGGCTTATCAGCGACATCAAGGGTGTAAAATACACCGAGGGGCGGTTTTTGCCGTACTTTTTCCCCGATACCTTCCATGAGGGCGGCGACCCTGCGCGTGAGGCGAAAGAAAACTGGCTCTGCGCCCGCCGGGCAATTATGCGCAGCCCGATTGACCGCATCGGTTACGGCGGTTATTTAAAGCTGGCGCTTTCGTTCCCCGATTTTGTGGAATATATCTCGGACGTATGCAACGAATTCCGCACATTTTACGACAACGTGAAAGGCACGACGCCCTTCTGCTTCGCAAAGGTTGCCGTGTTAAACGCGTGGGGAAAGGCGCGGGCGTGGGGCTGCCATATGGTGCATCACGCGCTGTACCATAAGCAGAACTACAGCTATGCCGGCGTAATCGAAATCCTTTCCGGCGCGCCGTATGAAGTCTGCTTCATCAGCTTTGACGATATTCTGGAAAACCCCGCGATACTCGACGACATCGACGTACTGTTCAATATCGGCGGCGCTGACACCGCACACACCGGCGGCGAATACTGGGCGGACGAGCGGATTATTACCGCCATCCGCAGGTTTATCGCAAACGGCGGCGGGCTTATCGGCGTCGGCGAGCCGTCGGGGCATCAGCGGCAGGGCCGCATGCTGCAGCTTGCGTCGGCGCTTGGTGTGGAAAAGGAGACAGGCTTCACCCTGGCGTATGAAAAGTATAACTGGGACGAAAAGCCGCATTTCATCACGGAAGAAATCACGGATGCCTCCGCAGTTGATTTCGGCGAGGGTACTAAGGGCATTTACGCGCTTGACGGCACGGATGTCCTGATTCAGCGCGACAAGGAAGTCCAGCTTGCGGCAAACGAATATTTCAGCGGCAGGGCCGTTTATATCGGGGGGATGCCGTACAGCCCCGAAAATGCACGGCTGCTGCACCGCGCCGTACTTTGGAGCGCGGGGAAGGAAGATATGCTCAACGTCTGGTCCTCCGATAACCCGGATGTTGACGTGCACGCTTACCCTGAAAACCGGCGGTATGTTGTCTGCAATAACTCCTATGAGCCGCAGAGCGCCACGGTTTGCGACGGTAACGGCGGGAGCTTTACGCTTACGTTAAACGGCGGGGAAGTGCGCTGGTTTGCGTGTTAGCATTGTATAAAGGATGATTGCTGCGCCAAAAACGCGCCGGGCGGCCGCCCGGCGCGTTTTTGGCGCCATGAACATGACGCATGTGAACGTACACCCCCTCACCGAGAAAGCCGCAACAAAAGCCGTATCATAAACCCGTTCGCATGGTTATGCGCCTCAAGCCCCCCGCCCATTTTTTCCATCAGCAGCTTGGCGATATAGAGCCCCAGGCCCTCCCCTTCCTTTTGCAGGGCCTTTGCGTTTTCGCCGCGGTAAAACTTTGTCGTGACAAGCTCCAGCGCTTCCGGCTCCACGCCGCTGCCATAATCGCTGACGTCTGCTTGCAGAAGCCCGCCGTCTATCATAAAAGAGATAGTGATATCCGTCCCCGCGTATTTATAGGAATTTGTGACGATGTTGCCGATGACCTGCTCCATCCGCGCGGCGTCAAGCTCAATCAGGCAGTCCGGTATATCGCCGGCGCGGATTTTTTCGAGATGGTCGGCGGCGGAAAACAAGCCGCGCAAAACGCCGCTTTCCACTGAAACGGGGTTCACGTTCAGCTCGCCCAGCTCTTCGAGTGCGCTGTGCAGCATGTTGTTCATCAGGCGGTTGATCTGGTCGGCTTTCATTTCGATTGTCCCGAGCTTTTCCAGCATGGACGCGTTGGCCGTCCCGGCCTGCAAAAGCTCCGAAATCAGCCGGATGGAAGTAACGGGCGTTTTAATGTCGTGGCTGAGGGATGCAATCAATTCTTTTTTCGCCCGCTCCGCTTTCAGGCGGTTCTGCCGTTCCTCAAGCAGGGAAGCGCGCATCACGTCAAAGCTCTGTGTAAAAAGGCCGAATATATTGTTTTTGTCCATCGGCAGCGGTTCGTCCAGCCTGCCGGTGGTTATTTTATGCGCAAATACTTCTAATTGCTTAAACGGCTTGACCAAAGCTGTATGGAGAACCAGCAAAAAAACAAAATTCAAGGCGCACAGCAGGATGAAGGCGTTCAACGCAGCGTTTGCAAGCTTTTCCCGCGCCTGCTCCGCCGCCCCTGCGGGGGAAGCTTCAATCAACGCTTTACCCATAGCAGCGCCATCCACCGTTACATCCATCGGCAAAAAACCGCGCCGGACCGCCGCCGGCAAGCTTTCGGGCATATCCTCACCCGATTTGTAGCGCACGTTCCCCTCGTTGTCAATGACGGCGAAGCGGTACGCGAAGTCCGCTCCGCTTAGCAAATCGGGGGTTTCCCAGTACAGCGCGGCCTGCCGTGTAATTTCATTGACTGATACGACATCAATCCCGCGCTCCGGAACCGCGTTCAAAACGCACGCATACAGCAGAAACCCCGCCAAAAGCAGAGTCGCCAGAATCATATAGACCGCAAAATATTTTTTCATTCCTAGTCCTCGAACATGTATCCGCTGCCCCACACGGTTTTGATATAGCGCGGGTGATTAGGGTCGTCCTCAAGCTTTTCGCGCAGATGGCGGACATGTACGCTCAACGTGCCCTCGCCGACAAACGTGTCCTGCCAGACCTTTTCCAGCAGCTCGTCCTTCGTGATGCGCCGGTTCTGATTATCCAGAAAATAGAGCAGCAGCTTTAGCTCCAGCGGCTTAAGCTTCACCGGAACCCCGCCGCGCAGGACGCGCCCGCTCTCCCGCTCGACCTCCACGCCGCCAAAGCGCAGCGTCTCCTGCGGCGAGGGTTTCCCCGCGGCTGCGCTACGCTTTAGCATGGCCTTTACCTTGGCAAGGAGCACCTGCATGGAAAAGGGCTTCGTGATATAGTCGTCGCCGCCGATGCCAAGCGCCGCTAAAATGTCGTCGTCGGTGTTACGGGCGCTGATAAAGATAACGGGCACGTCGGAGGTCTCGCGCAGCTTTTTGCACAGCGCAAAGCCCGATTGCCCGCCCAGGTTGATATCCAGCAGAATCAGCGACGGCCGCAATTCGGCGATGGCCTTCAGCCCTGTTTCATAATCGGTGGCGTATTCGCAGCTTATGTTAAACAAATTGAAATATTCGCATATTGTCGCGGCAATGCTCGCCTCGTCGTCAATAATCAGGCAGTCGGGCATATCATCATCTCCGGTTGATAAGAATTTGATAAGGATTTCATAAGCCGTTGTTAAAGCATGACTGGCAACACTTACAGTATAATATAATCATATGCATGAATCAATAGACTGTGGGGGGATATACGCGATGGGAGCGATTATTCAAACAAACAAGCTATGCAAATCCTTTTCCGCCGGCGGAAAGCAGATACACATCATCAAAAACCTCGACCTTGAAATTGAAGAGGGCGCGTTCACGGTGGTTATGGGAAGCTCGGGCAGCGGCAAGAGCACGCTGCTGTACGCCATTTCCGGAATGGATAAACCAACGCTGGGCGGGGTGCGGTTTGGCGGTGAAAACATCGCCGGATACACGAACGACGAGCTGGCTGTTTTCAGGCGCAAAAACTGCGGTTTTGTATTCCAGCAAATTCACCTGATGGATAACATGAGCGTCATGGATAACGTGCTTGCGGCAGGACTCTTGCTGTCAAACGACAAAAAAGCGGTCGCCGGCCGCGCGGCGGAGCTTTTTGACCGGGTGAGGCTTGACAGGGGGCTTTGGGGTAAATTTCCAAGCCAGCTTTCGGGCGGAGAGGCCCAGCGCGTGGGTATTGTACGCGCGCTGATTAACAACCCCGCCCTGCTTTTCGCGGACGAGCCGACAGGCTCCTTAAATTCGGTATCCGGCACGGCGGTGCTGGACGTCATCAGCGAGCTGCACGCGGGCGGGCAGAGCGTCGTTTTGGTAACGCACGACCTGAAAACGGCGGCGCGCGGAAGCCGGATACTTTATCTGCGGGACGGCGCGGTGTCCGGCGAGCTTGCGCTTCCGCCATACGCGCAGGACGACAAGGCGCGGCGCATCGAGACCTTGCAGAAGTTCCTCGATAAGATGGGGTGGTGACGGCGTGAAAAAAATCATCCACATGGCGAAAGCCAATATCTTAAAGCACAAAAGCGCCGTGGCCTCGCTGTTTGTCATCATCATGGCAATGTCGGCGATTACAACTGTGGGGCTCAGCGTCCTGCTCGGAGTAATCCCCGACCATATGGCGGGGCTTGACCGCTTAAACAGCCTGCACAGCTCGATGATTATGACAAAGGATATGTACCTGCCCTCTTTTGAGGATATCATCCGGAGCGACCCCCGCGTTTCGCAATATGAAATCTGCGAGCTTCTGTACCCCGACAGGCCCACGGTGAACTACGGCGGGGAGATAGACTTCAACGCGATGATATTCAACCTTGACAAACCGTGGCAAATATCCCCGCCTTTCATTGTGGAAGAGGACCCGGGCCTGCCGCGCGAGCAGGCGATTTACCTTCCTGTTTATGCAAAAGGGCTTGGATACATGACAGGCGACGCATTCACAATGGTTTATAAGAACAGGCCTTATCATTTCATTGTCGCCGGTTTTTTTGAAGCCAGCGATTCGGCGACCTCAAACGGTTACGGCATAAGATATTATGTCCCCGCCGAATGCTATGAAATCTTAAGGGAGCAGTTCGGAAGCCATGTCTGGATTGCCGTGCGGTTTTTTGACCCGCATGATTCCACGGCGTTTAACCGTGATTTTGTCTCGCAAATCGACACGGAGTTCTCCGTCATGGGCGGGGGCAGCCTTATCATGAGCTTTGACATGATGTTCACCCTCGCCGCCGTGCCGATTATGAGCATGTCAGCGCTGATACTGACGTTTGCGCTGATTATTGCCGCCATCTCGCTGATGGTGGTGCGCTTTCGCGTTTCGACAGGCATTGAGGGCGCAATGCACGAAATCGGGGTGCTCAAAGCCTCGGGCTATACAAGCGGACAAATCATCGCCTGCTACCTTGCGGAGTATGCCGCCGTGGCGCTTCCGGCCGCGCTGTTGGGCACGGTGGCTGTCATACCTCTGTTTGCGCCCATAAGGCAGGTTTTGTTCACGGTATCGGGCACAACGTGGACGCTCGGCGCGAATATCCCCGCGGGGCTTATGGCGGCGCTGTGCATCACCGCAATCCTGCTTGTCATGGTGCTGCTTTCCTGCCGCAGGATCAAGAACCTGCCGCCGGTGGACGCGCTCCGGGGCGGGACAGCATCAAACAGCTTCAGACGCAACCGTTTCCCCCTTGACAGGGGCGCGTGGAGCGTACAGGCGCGGCTGGGGCTGAAAAACATGTTTGCGTACGGTAAGCTTTACGTCATGATTGGCGTGATCGTCACGGGTATCTCCCTTTCCATCACATTTATCGTGGTAATGTACCAAAACTTTTCAGGCGACATGTCCGCGTTTGTGAAGATGAGCGGCGTGGAGTTTTCGGACGTCCTGCTTACCGTCACACAGCAGGCGGATGCGGACAGCATGGCGGAGGAGCTTGAAAAAATGCCGGAAGTCCGCAAAACCTCCATGTACGACTGGGTATCAATCCGGGTCGGGGGAACAGACGTTGCCGGCTTTGCCTCAAACGATTTCGATGCGATGGAAAGCACCCGCGCCCACGACGGCAGATTCCCGAAATACGACAACGAAATCGCCATGCCAAAGCTGCTTGCCGCACAGCTTGGCAAGGAAATCGGCGACGGCGTCGCGGTCAGGGCAAACGGCATGACGCAGGAATTTATCATTACCGGTTTCTTTTCTACGACAAACAACGGCGGTCGCGTCGCGGCGATTACGGGCGCGGGTTACCGGCGCTTTGACCCGGGCTATACGCGCAAAAGTATAAATGTTTATTTCAACGAGGGCGTTTCATACGACGCGTTTTCCGAAAAGCTTACGCAAAGCTTCGGCGTATTAAACGTTTACAGGCAGGATGAAAGTGGCAGATTCGCAGAAGCGAAAGCGCGGGCGGAGGAAAAAATCTCGGCTTACATGGAGCAATACGGCATAAACAGCATAGAGTACGCGGTCATTTATAACGGTGAAATCATTTTGAGCGGCTCCTCCGGCGCGTATCAGGTTGAAAAAATTGAAAACTTTCAGGAGCTTATAAAGACCCAGATTGGAATCTACGCGCAGACAATGGCGCTGATTGCCGGGGTTATCGCGATTGTTTCGCTGGTTATCATATCGCTGATTCTTTCCATGACGATACGCAGCATTGTCGTCAGGCGCCGCCGCGAGCTCGGAACGCTGAAAGCCTGCGGTTTTACCACGAAGCAGCTTGCGCGGCAGCTCGCCATAAGCTTTATCCCGGCGGCATTGGTTGGCGTCATAACCGGGTGCGTGACAGGGGCATATGCGGTAAGTCCCGCAATGACGGTAATCATGTCCTTTCAGGGCGTCCACAACGCGGAGCTCGAGGTCCACGCGCCGACGGTTATTCTTTTGGGCGCTGCAATCGGCCTTGCCGTCTTCGTCATCGCCAATGCCTCAGCCATGAGAATCAAAAACATATCAGTCTACGAGCTGCTTTCGGAATAGGGGGGATTCACTATGAAAAAAATTACGGCAATCATCATGATACTCTGCCTGCTGGCGGCAGCTCCGGTATTGGTACGGGGCAGCGCGCCCGAAGCCTCCACCGCCGGCGCGGGGAACAGCGGCGGGCTGTACGGCATAGGCTCCGTCAGCAAGGTGTTTACCGCCGCCGCAGTCATGAAGCTGGCGGACGACGGCAAGCTCGACATTGACGAGCCGCTGGTTACCTACATCCCCGAATTTGTCATGGCGGACGAACGGTATACGCAAATCACGCCGAGAATGCTGCTTGACCATTCCTCGGGATTGATGGGCGGGACCGGCATCAATATATTCCTGCTGGACGACAACGACACATACGGCAACGACCATTTCCTTGCAAATTTAAGCAGGGAGACGCTCAAGCACGACCCGGGCGAGCGCTCCATCTACTGCAACGACGGCTTTACCTTAGCCGAAATACTGGTCGAACGCGTAAGCGGTATGAGCTTTACCGGTTTCCTTGAAATCAATTTTTTCTCCCCCTTGGAAATCCAAGATATTAAAACCCCGCAAGGCGATTTTGACCGGGAACGGCTTGCTGCTATCTACATGGGCGAAAGCGAGTTAAAGCCGCAGACCCTGAACGCAATCGGCAGCGGCGGCATCTACGCCACGATGGAGGACTTGTGCCGCTACGCAACGATTTTCATGGACAGCGCCGACGGCTCGGTATTGTCCAAGGAATCTGCCGGTGAAATGGCAAAAAACCAGCACAGAAAGGACATGATGCCGGACGCGCAGACGACATTTCGATACGGCCTCGGCTGGGACGGGGTGGACACCTTCCCGTTTGCGGATTACGGAATCAAGGCTCTGAATAAGGGCGGCGGCACCCTTGGTTACTTCACAAATCTGACCGTTTTGCCGGAGTACAACTTAGCGGCGGCGGTCTCCTCCTCGGCGGCGGACGGCGGCCCTGAAAGCGTTATCGCGCAGGAAATCCTTCTGGCGGTGCTTGAGGAGGAGGGCCTGTTGCCGCAGGGTACACGGCCCGAAATGCCGGAACTAAATCTGGAGCGCGCCAATATCCCGGAAAGCATAAAGACATACGCCGGGCTTTACGATGCGGGCGCGATGGGCGGCCTGCTGAACGTGGAATTTACGGACGACGCGCTCATCCTGACCCCCGTCGCGGTTCGCAACGAACGCCCGCAGGAGTATCTCTATAATACCGATGGCGAATTTATCTCGACAAACGGCGACTATATCTTTATGGGAATGAGATCCGCCGGGGACGGCGAGCGCGGCATGACCAGGCTTCATTTCGCGGAAGGGAAATACATCGTGTCGGAAACGCGCGTGGAGCTGTCAAGCTTAGGCCAGACGGCAACGGCGACGCCGCTCGCGGAAAGGCTTGAGCAGGGCGCGGTCTCGGACGCCGACTGGAACGCGTGGAAGACGAGAAACAGTAAGGAATATCTGCCGGTAAATGAAAAATATTCCTCTTTCCATTACACACGCGCGCCTTTGGCGAAAACGCTTGCCGACGACAGGGCGCGCGGTTATGTGACCGGGGGGATATACAAAGCCGAAGGCATCCAGGTTAAGACGGCAAGGATTGTTGGCGCCGTTAACGCAAGGGGTTTTCAAGCTATCCCGACCATGCCGGGGCGCGACACGAACAATCTTTATATCACGGAGCGCGGCGGCGTGGAATACCTTACCATAAACAATTCAAGGTTTATTGACGCCGCCGCCGCTGAAAAATTCTCGGAGCTTGGCAAAACGGTGGTAATCGGGAACAGCGGCGATACCGTCTGGGTTGATATCGACGATGCCGCAAGCGGGCGGAGCGTATCCGTCAAGGCCCCGCGAAACGGCTCGTGGTTTGCCTACGACGACAAGATGAACTGCATCGCCACGTCATTGGAAATGAATCCCCGCGAGGCCGTCATACTGCCTGAAAACGGCAGGCTCGCATTCGCGGGTGAAGCGGGCGCGGAGTTTACGCTATCATAGCCCAGGCAGGCTGAGCCTGCACCCGTGACGCGCACGCTTGCATTGTGCTGCGGTTAGCTTGTCGCTCATGCCGCAGGGCTTGCCGCAACGGTTAGCTTATCACTCGTGCCGCAGTATTTGTACTGCCGCAAGCTTGTCGCTACCGCGACGGGCGTTACTTTGCTGCGCGGCAAAGTAACCAAAACGCGCCGGGAGGGATACCCTCCCGGACCCGCCCATGTACGGCAAGCCTGCATGGTCTTAGTGCCCGAAATCGCGCGCGTGTAAGCTCGGTGCTACCGTCCACTGTCGCTCTGCGGAGCTCTAAGATTGGTCGCGGATTTAAAGAATAAGGTTGTGGGATTAGAATTTAAATCCGCTCTCTGACGCGCGCGTTGCGGCTTAACCGGCACGAGGAAACGGTTGCTGCGATTTGATTAGCACAAACAGGCGCGCCGGTCTGATGACCGGCGCGCTCCCTTTTCCCGCAAAACTAAATAAAACCTCAAAAAACACAAATTCCCCTTGCAAGTTGTCTAATTATGGTATATAATGTATCCAAACAAACAAATAAGGCAGGCAGGCCACAGTGCTAGTAACACCGTGACCCTGACAGGGAAGAAAGCGTCTTCCATGCCAATC
>Ga0099364_10003524_pt1 | contig 24251 bp, 16 predicted proteins | sample TergutTh196P3_FD_73070 | JGI IMG/M metagenome (GOLD analysis project Ga0099364, IMG submission 73070) | Microcerotermes parvus P3 segment gut microbial communities from Pointe-Noire, Republic of the Congo - Th196 P3 | ecosystem: Host-associated > Arthropoda: Insects > Digestive system > Gut ...
AGGTTTGGAGAGTTTTGCGACAATCTCGTCTCTGGGTAATGTGGATTTTGGTAATGTCGCCGCGAACGGAGTTACAGCGGATGACGATGAAAATATATACTTCCTAAAAAAATCTGCGGGCGATATAAATCATACGCTTACAAGTCTGCTTGACCCCGTAATTCAAGATAAAACAATATTTGACCATGCCATTTTGATTGAGTTCAACATCAAGACCGGTGCGGTCTTGTCTGTCTTTTACGGGGACCTTATAGCGGACGACTTTACTTATGAAGAGGGAAATAACGGGCGCAGTATAGACGGCGAACGCGGAATGGGAGATTCAGGTTACGAACCAACAGCTAGAACCCGCAGACAGGGTTATTACGGCGTTACGGACACGGGCAGTTATGTCGAGTACGACCAACTGCTTATCAACATATGGGACAGTTATCAAAAAGCGCTGCCGGACGACACCGCACATGCTTATAAAAATGTGCTGTATGCGGAGATATTTGTTCCGGTGGAGCAATTCAAAAACAACAATGGATTCTCTTTGCTTATTAATAATAATGTAGTTATAAATGCCGATGAAATAGATGTTGAATGGTCGGGGCTTAAAGGCGGAATAGATGAAACCATAAGTGACGGTGAGCGGTTTTACAAATACGGCATTGGTGACGACTATACCCGTATTATTTGGATTCTCGACTATGTAGGCAGGAATATGACCGACGGCAGTATGGACTTTTGCTCAATAGAAAGATATGGCAATTTTGACCCAACAGAAAATATAACAGTCGGTATAACTAACGGTGTAATGACAACTTCGGTAACATCCGCGCACCCGTATTTCTTCACCGAACACTCATACGGAACCGATTATCAAGTGAAATCCGCAAGGCATTTACACAATATCCGCTACGCGACAGCTAGCAGCTTAAAGTTCAAGCAGACGGATGATATTGACCTGAACGACGGTTCCGCCGCGGCTGTCACAAACTTCCAGCCAATCCCTGACTTTAATGGGCGTTATGACGGCGTGGGACACGCGATAAGCAACTTGCAGATTAATTTGTCCGCAACTGACAACAATGTAGGCCTGTTCGGAACGGTTACGGGAGAGGTCATAGGCGTTACGCTGGAGAACCCGAGCGTTGAGGGCGGGGAAAACGTCGGCGCGGTGGCGGGGACGCTTAACAGCGGCGGGCGCGTGGGCGGCATATATGTGCGGTATGCCAGCGGGACCAGTCTGAAAATAGAGGGCACGAACAATGTCGGCGGCATTGTGGGGCACAATAACGGCGGCATGGTTCTCGACTGTGTGTTTGTGTCGCCGAATGATGTGCGGCATGTGGAGAGCGCCGGTGTAGTCGGCGGTATTGTGGGGGCGCAAACCGGCGACGGGCTTATGCGCGCGCTGTTTTTGGCGCTTGCGCCTGAAAATGGCGGTGTGATTTGTCCCATAGTGGGGAGCGGTACATCCAGCGATCCTGATCTTTATTATCTCAGCGGGACTGACAGAATACGCCCGATGCCTGCTTCCGATGCCAGCGTGGACAAACTCTATAACTATGGCATCGACGACAACGGCGTGGGCGAACGGAAAAATACGCTGGGAATGTATGCTGTTGGGAATGCATTTGACATTTTAATCGGCACATGGGAGAAAAATATTGAACTTGAATTAGATCCCGAGCAAATTACGGATCCCGATAATCCATATTACCCGTATCCTTATCCCATATTGTCCGCGGGCCAATTGGCGAAAAATCCCGACTGGCCGATTGTTATGGGCGGTAGCAACCTTGACATACAGCTGACGGATATTGTTTATTTCGAGAAGTACAAAAACGTGGACGGTGATGAAGAGTACAAATTTTGGGATTCAAACGGAAGAGATGAACTTAAAGATGTTAGTCCCGCTGAACAGATTTTAGAAGCGGGGTATGCCATTATTATCAATAAAACCGGAGCTATAGAAGAAGGAATAGAAATAAATTCTGACGGCACAACGGAGCATGAACTTTATGCGTGGACAAGTAGTGATACCGAATACTGGGAGATTAAAATAGGCGACTTGAATTTTAATGGCAGTGATGATCTTGCGCCCGACAACTGGGTATATCGCATACCGCTGGATGAATTTGAGGGATTTACATTCACGGACACGCCGATCCGGTTAGGAAATTGTGAAGCCGATTTCGGTATTGACGGGCCGTCGAACCAGAATATTATTGTTGGCGGTTTCCAACCCTTATTCGCCAAGGGGCTATATAACACGTCTGCCGCCCCTCCCGACACATTCCACATCCGCACACAATGGCAGCTGGCGAACATCGGCAGACTGACGGCTCTGACACCAGACGAAACAACTCTGACACCAAACGCAACCACAGACAAGACGTTTGTTCAGGAGATGAACATTGACTTCGGCCATGAGGGTGTCGGCGTAAACCGCAGCGGCGGAACAGGCACGGTTATCGCTACAAACACATCAATCATCGGCGGTACGTTCGATGGCGTGTACGACGGCGGCGGCAAGGTTATCAGCAATTTGAGTATTGACGCTTCTGGTGGCGACGGCATCGGGCTGTTTGCCGCGAACAACGGGACAATTGAAAAAGTAACATTGCAAGACGCGAACGTCAAGGGCGGAGATAACGTCGGCGTGGTCGCGGGTGTTAACAGCGGCAGCATTTCAGAGGTAGCGTTGGAGGGTATAGACGTCAAGGGTGTGGCTAACGTCGGTGGTATTACGGGTACTAACACCGCCACATTGACGGGGATAAAGCTGAACACCGCGACAGTGACAGGAACGGGAAATAATGTCGGCGGCGTGGCTGGTGACAACAGCGGCAGCATTTCAGAGGTGACATTAGAGGGTACAAATGTTGTTGAGGGCGTGGTTAATGTCGGCGGCATTGCGGGTATTAACACCGCCACATTGACGGGTATAAAGCTGAACACCGCGACAGTGACAGGAACGGGAAATAATGTCGGCGGCGTGGCTGGTGACAACAAAGCGGCGATAACTAAAGTGGATTTGACAGATATAAAAGTTAGTGGCGATGAAAATACCGGCGGCATCGCGGGCGCGAATACCGCGGTGATTACCGACGCGCGAGTAGAGAACGCGACGGTAACAGGAGCGGGCGATTATGCCGGAGGAATCGCGGGCGCGAGCAAGGGCCCGATTGAGGATATAGAACTGCAAAAAGCGACGGTGACGGGTTACAGCCATGTCGGCGGCGTTGTGGGCAGCAATAGCAGCCTTATTAAAAACGCGACCGTGACAAGCATATCCGCCGCAACCAGTGTCAGCGGCGGATATATCGGCGGCATCGCGGGCGCGAGCGAGGGTCCAATTGAGGATATAGTGCTGCAGACCGCGAAGGTAACGGGCAGTACTCATATCGGCGGTGTGGCGGGCGACAGTACCGAGGGGATTACTAACGTGCAGGTGAAGGATGCGGAAATTGAGGGCACAGATAGCGTCGGCGGCATCGCGGGTGACAGCACGGCGGAGATTACTAACGCGCTTGCGCACAAAACAGACGTAAGCGGCAGCTCAAACGTCGGCGGTATCGCGGGCCAAAGCGCCGCGGCGATTACCTCGTCGGGCGCGGCCTATTCGACCGTGACGAGTATAGGCTCGAATGTCGGCGGCATTGTAGGTCAGAGCGGCGCAGAGGTAACAGATGTATTCTTCCTGTCGGTGGCGGCGCCCGACAGCGCGCCGGTAACGGGGAGCGCGAATACGGGCGGCATTGTCGGGCTGAACAGCGGCACGGTCACAAACGCGTTTTATCTCGCGCCGGCGCCGAAGACAGTGACAGAGGATATTGAAACAATTTATCCCATAGTCGGCGGCGGCGATTCCGCTAATGGAACGGGCTCAACTCCGACCAGCTATTATCTCAACGGGCACAGATATTCGCTGGATAAGCGCGTGACATGGACAAACGAGTATTACAATCTCGGCTCCATGTCCAGCTTTGCGGTTTCCGGCGGCGGCAGGGGACTGGTGACAAACTTTATTGAGCTGGAATGGCTGAGGTATATTTATGGCAATGAGTTAGAAAATTGGGAGCAGCCGATTGTCGGATACCCATACCCGATTCTTAAAGACGTGAGCAGATATGAAGACTGGCCTGAAGCCGACAGTCCGGCGCGGCCTGATCAGGTGGATACCGATGTTTGGGCGGTGGCGCTTCCCACCGCAAACAGAGCGGGTAACGTCAGTTTTATCAACGGCGACTTTGAATTGCCGCTGATGAATCCGAGCGATTCGAGCGTAACTTATCCCTTGAGAGACTCGTCAGGCAACTGGAATATAATTCCATATCCTAGCGGCCCCTACGCGCAGGCAGGGTCTGACTTGAATCGCGGTGGCAATGCAACGAGCTGGTGGTGGTACAGTCATTATAGCTGGGTACAGGGCTGGAATACACGTCCGGTAGATGAAGGTAACTGCTTTGATCCGAATAGGCCGAATTGCGAAGCGGGTCCTAGTGCAAGTGAATATTTGCATACCGGCTATTGTAATCCAATGTGGAACGCTATAGAATTTGCCACTCCTGTATCTGATGGAGGGCGTGGGCGCACTAGAACAGACTATAATGGAGGAACAGACGGAGCTTTTGTTGAATTAAATGCCGACGTGCCGGGGACATTGTATCAGATCGCGCCCACGGTCGGAGGCACGGAACTGTATTATTCTTTTTACCATGCGAGAAGGAATCTTCCCCAAGGTAGTCCGGTTTCAGGATGGCAGCGTATGGATTTCTACCTCTCGGACATGGTGAATAACAACGGAACATGGGAATATTCAAATGGAACGGGGCCAACTATTATACGTCCGTGTATTACACCGCGGTCGAATGCAGCTTTATCCTCTACTAACAGCATGACAAGAAATTCTGTCGTCTATGGCACCACTGGCACCACTGGTGCAGAAACTGTAAATGTAGGTAGAGTCGATTTTTACGATCCAAAAATGAATGACGGCAATGGAGGGTTTAGGAACACTTATCTTTATGACGTGTGGGTAGGTGAATATGGCATAACGTTTTGGTCAGATCAGTTGTTTACTATCGGAACTGCTGGTAATACTGTAATTCCCCTTGCCGGTATAAGTCAAGCGCAATATAACGATAACAATTGGACTTGGCTGACGGCCGCGCGTAATAACATCATTGGATATTGGGATGTCCGGCGGTTCTCCAACAATAATTACAGCGAGTGGAAGCAATACTATGGAACGTATACCATACCCGAGGGGCAAGTTTCAACCGAGTTCGCCTTTGAATCCCGTTCAAATGCCACCTCGGATGGAGGTCAGTACAGAGGCAACTATCTCGACGGCATAACCTTTAAGTCCCCGGGATTTTTGTCCATTGACAAATATATCAGGATAGTAAGCGAAGGAGCAGCAGGAGCCGACGTCACTTTTGTAAAGCCGGGGGATGAGCTTGAGGTGCAGCTGGCGATAAAAAACCACGGCGAGGTTTCGGTAAACAATATAGTTATAGAGGACAGATTGGCTCCGTTTACCGAGTATATTGACTTTGTGCCAGATTCGGTAAGAGTAGGCGGGGTTGCCGCGACAGGTACATTTGATGGCGGTAAAGGTATTCTTACTGTAGAGCTTCCCGGCACTACGCTGGGGACGAACGAGGATCTGCTGGTCACTTTCAGAATAAAAGTAAGGGACCTTGTGTTGTCAGGCACGCTTGAAACTACTCCAAAGGAGGTTGAAACTCTGCTTTATTACCTTAGAAATCAAGCCAGAGTGTCTTATTACGACGTCGATTACTACGGTTACTCCTACGCGAACGAGCGGGAAAGGGGGATTGATGAGTATTATAATGATAAAGCTAATATAAAACGAAACGCGTCCGGCCCCGAGCCCTTGCAGGTATATATCGACCCCGTCAAGCTGACGACGACGGTCGAGCCCACCCTGAACGGCCCGTTTAATGTTAAGCTGGAGGTCGAGAATACGCTGGTTGTAGGGAGCTCCTTTACGACGACCGGTATGATAGTTGTAAGGATTCCACAGGGGTTCGAGATTGTTGGTTCATTCCCTGGCGAGCGGCTTGTAGAAGATATTGACGGATATAGAAGTTTTGCTATAAGTGATGTTAATCTCGTCGGTGACAAAACAAAGCTGGAATATAACTATACGCTGACGTATACAGGCGCGGGGTACGGGGTGTCTTACGCAAATATATCCGCGGAGTACAGGTATGAATACAGAGTTTACGTACCTAAACCGTTAGACCCGTTAAGCGTAATGCTTAGATTTCCGCAGCGCGTTGTGGGTATAAGCGTTAAAACGGTGAACGACGAATTTAGTCATGTCGGCAGCGGAACTATGACATATAATATCCTGCAAAACGATGATTTTAGAGAAAGACTAACCGATGATAACTATGACGTAAGGCCGGAAGTAGTATTGATAGACCCGTCAACAGGAGCTCCGACGTCGTTAAATGGTGACAACAACTATCAAATAAGTCATAGCGATTATACTGCCATATTTGAAAGAAGAAGCGGAGATGGAGTATTGCAATTTACGCCCAAAAAGAACGGGAGGCATGAGTTCAAATACCAAATACTTCTTATCGCAACTAAGTCGAACGCCGAAAGTTTTGTGTTGGATTCCGGCATAACTAGAGTCATAATCAATGTTACAGGGATAGACGACGAACTTGTGTACTATGAAGAATATGAGGACGGCTACGGCTTTGCGTATTCAACAGGACACAGCGATAACCTTGTTGACGACAAGCCGATTAAGGAAAGCGGCTACGGCGTTTGGAGCAGGGATGTCGGTCTGAATATTTCTACTGAGATAATAGATTTGGGAGCGTCAGGCCCGTATCTGTATAAACTCACCACCGCTACAACGAGCAGCCTCGAGTTGGTTCCCGTTACTCTGCCGGGGCAGAGTACGCCAATCGGCTACTACCACCCGAACTTCGCCAAGACGGTATCCGCGACGGCGGGCGACCTCACCGGCCCCATCGCCATCCGCACGCCGGAGCAAATGCAAAATATAGGGTGGCTTGACGACACCGCAGGCCTGACCTTCACGCTGGAACGCGACCTTGACTTTACGGGCGTTAAATTGGAGCGGTCGGTCGTTGACGGCGAGTTCTTGGGGACTTTTAACGGCAACAATAAGATTATATCAAATGTGACGATTGAGTATAATGCCGAGGACGATGATGACCCCGTACCGATCGGCCTGTTCAGCGTAAACTTCGGCACAATTACAAGCATTACGCTGAAAGGCGACGGTGAGAATCCGACAAGTATAAAAGGCGTCAACAATGTCGGCGGTATCGCGGGGTATAACTATGGCTTGATTAAGGATTGTATCGTCACGGGCGACGACGAAGGCGAAGGAATGCACATCGAGGGCGATGCTGGTCTGGCGAAGGATGATGTGGGTGAAGCAGGGCACTATGTCGGCGGCATTACCGGACGGAACGATGGTGATATTGTTAATTGTACCGTTGAAAACACGACGAAAACCATAAAGGGCGAGGATTTTGTCGGCGGTATCGCGGGCTGGAATGACGGTTCTATAACAGAAAGCAAAGTGGAAAATATAAAAATTGAGAGCGAAGGCGATTTTGTAGGGCCGATTGTCGGCGGCGGTGACGGCGAAGTAGATGAAACAACGACTTTCGTTAATGTACTTGTGAACGATGCGCTTTATGTAGAACCCGACAACATTGAACCCGAATTGCTGGAAGAACTGAAGAGCCTCATTGACGAGGCGAATGAGCTGCTTGTAGACAATGACGAGAACGACTACGATGAAACAGAATACGCTGATTTACGGGCTGAACTCACAACGGCAAAAGCTGAAGCGGAGGACTTGCTGCCACCTGATGAAATTTCGCCGTCAGTGTTCGGCATTGCCTCATTCAGCCAGCCCGAGCCGCTCACCAATGAAAGACTGCAAACAGCGATCGGCAATCTGCGCGGCGCGATAGAAACGCTGAAAGAGTGGCTGGAGACATATGAGCCGGAGTCGACGGCGCCTGATGAATCGGAAGAACCTGAACCTGAACCATACAATATCGAGCTTCATCAGCCTGAGATTGTCGGCGTTTATGTTAATGTAGAGCCGTTTGCGTTCGAGGGCGACACAGTCACAGTGACCGTCAATTTCGATCCCGATTCGGTGGAAAGCGTCACGGTCACGGTCAATGATATTTTTGGTAATCCTGTAGAAACGCATGAATCGGGCGGCGTTTGGTGGTTCACCATGCCCGACGCGGATGTCATAATTTCGATCGAAGTTGAACACAAAACAGACGTTGAAACCTCTGGCGGGGGCGGAGAAGAAGGACAAACGGAACAGCCGCCGCCTGAAGAGGATTGGTGGGACAAAACCGAGGAACCCCCCAATCCCGAAGAAGGAGAAACGACGGGCGGCGACGAAACCGGCGGCGAAGGGACAGACGACGGAACCGGCGAAGAAGGGATAACAGACGGCGGAACCGACGAAGGAGCAGAGGATGAATCCGACCTGTGACCGTTGCCCGGCACAAGGGAAATAGCGGCACTTTTAGAAAGGCGGCGGACGTGGGAAAACGAATAAAACGGATACTGAAGAGCAATTCCGGCGAATCTATAATATTCGTACTCGGCGTTATGCTTATCCTCCTGTTTATAGGCGGATCGGTGCTGGTCGCGGCGAGCGCCGCGGCCGGCTCCGGCGCCAGCCGGCAGGTACGGGCGCAGCTTGAGCTATATGCCGACAGTATACAGAGAGTTATAAAGCACAGTTTAGTGAATGACAGTGCGGGCGATGTAGGTGAAGATATTTACGATCCATCTTTTAATATTCATACATCATTAAGCGGACAATTGATGAGGTATGTGTATGAGCAGGCGTCAAATACGTCGTTGTCGGCGACGGAAACGTCAATTCAGTTCGTAAACTTCGGCGAAGATGAACTTTCAGAAGGATATACCGCCACTATAACAGGTATTATTATCAACCCCAGTGTTGTAATCACAGAGGGGAAATATGAGGGCGAGCCGATTTATTATTACGATGGAAATGTGCTAAAGGCGTCGGATACATCATTGTACGTCCCGCGCAGCGCCACAATCAGCACACAGATTAAATTTGTGGTAGAAGTCACGCGAGGCAACAGTACAGTTACTTCCGTTGCAACATACAATTACTCCGGCGGATTTCTTAAAAACCCAGAAGATACAACAAATCTAGGACAATATGATGCAAACATATTAAAAATAGAAACTGCGGGAGAATGGACATTAATATCATATGAAAAATCTTAGCCAAAAACTTAAAACAACCCTCCGCAGCCGCAGGGGCGAAATACTGGTCGAGAGTATTGTCAGTTTTATGATTCTTGTGATAATCTTTACCGGTATTACCGCCTTGACGGCGGCATCGCTGCGCATGATTGCAAATGCAAACAGCCAGGAGAGAGAACGGCAGGAGGAGATAAACGATGCAATTATTGGGTCGGGGTCCTCGATTTCGTCAGTGTTGACAATTAAGTCAAACGCCGCTGATATTGAGGTGCCGATAAATATACAAAAAGCGACAGGTAGCAGTCTTGATGTGTTTTTTCCGCTGTCACCAACTCCAACACCGCCATGAGAAAACTGCTGCAAAAACTGAAAAGCAACCGCGGGGCGACGCTTATTGAGCTGATAGTCGGCATGATTATATCGGTTATCGTTCTCGCGGCGGCGTCGGCGGTGATGGCGCCGATGATGAGGGTGTTCATGAAGTCAAACGAGCTGGCGGAGATGAACCTTTTGCTGGAAACCTTGTCGGGGTATATTATAGCTGACATGAACCGCGCGACGGATGATATAGTCGAAAATAGCGGTGTAATCGAAATAACGACGGGCGTTGAGGTAATTGAGTATGCCATCAATGTCGACGGGGTGCTTGAGCGGAATGGTGCGGCGGTGCTGGACGCGGGGTTCTATAAGGGAAAAAAATTAGATGAAAATATGGCTTTTACGCCGGGATACACATTCACACTGACTGTCTTAGACAGAAACGGCGATGAAATGGCTTCAAGAGAATTTGCCGTGAATCCGTTGGGGATTCCATAATAAAGTTTGACTTTTTCTTGACATTAGTTTACAATTGGTATCAACACAAACGGTCATCAAACAAAGGGGTACGGCCAAATGGCAAGATTGCGCTTGGGCGACGTGCTGGTAGAAAACGGCTACATCACGCAGCAGCAGCTGGATACCGCGCTGGCGCTCCAAAAGACAGACCCGCAGAAAAGGCGGCTGGGCGAAATCCTTATCGTTAACGAAATGATAACGGAAGACGCCATGCTTACCGCGCTCTCAAAAAGCCTGAATCAGCGCTATGTCGCCATATCCGACGTGCAGGTGACCTCGGAAGCCGTGAGCAGGATACCGAAGGCCGTTGCCGAGAGGTACTGCCTTATCGCCGCCTGCGAGACGCACGGCATGATGACCGTTCTGGTAAACGACCCGCTGGACTTTTACGCGCTGGAGGACATTAAGCTGATCCTCGGTATGCCGGTAGAGGTTGCGATCTGCAAAAAAGAGGACATCCAAAAGGCGATATATTACTGGTACGCCGAAATCGACACTAGAGCGGCGGCAAAGACCGCCAACAAGAGCGCGTCACATTCGGGCGCTTTGCAATACACCGATCTGACCGAAACGGCCGACGATACGCCCGTGGTCACGCTGGTCAGCTCGACGCTGTTCAAGGGGCATAACTCCGGCGCGAGCGATATTCACATAGAGCCGTTTGAGCAGCATACGATGATCCGTATGCGCATCGACGGGCAGATCGTGGAATATTTGCAGCTGGAGCAGTCGCTGCACAACTCCATCGTGGCGAGGATAAAGATACTGGCAAACCTTGACATCGCGGAGAAGCGCGCGCCGCAGGACGGGCATTTCCGCTCGAAGCTCAGGGAGGTTGACCTTAACGTCCGCGTTTCGACGATACCGACGATATACGGCGAAAAGGTGGTCATGCGTTTTCTCAGCCAGTCCGCGAACATGGACAACGCCTCGACGTTCGGCATGGAGCGGGACGACTATGATAAGATGCTCAATATCCTGAAGGTGCCGCACGGGCTTGTCTATGTCACCGGGCCGACCGGCAGCGGCAAGACCACCACGTTATATATGATACTCGATATGCTGTCGAAACGGCTGGTCAATATAGCCACTATCGAGGACCCTGTCGAAAAAAACCTCGCGCGCGTGAACCAGACTCAGATAAACCCGCTGGCGGGCGTCACCTTTGAGAGCGGGCTGCGCTCGATCCTGCGTCAGGACCCCGACATTATAATGATAGGGGAGACGCGCGACAGCGAAACGGCGTCCATCTCCGTGCGTTCGGCGCTGACGGGGCATCTTGTGCTTTCAACGCTGCACACAAACGACGCCATATCCGCCGTCGTCAGGCTGTCCGACATGGGCGTGGAGAGCTATCTGCTGGCAAACTCGCTGGTCGGCGTCGTGGCGCAGCGGCTTGTCAAGAAGATATGCCCGTTCTGCAAGGAGAGCTATAAAGCCACGGACAGCGAGCTGTTCGTGCTGCCGGAGCAGATACGCGCGGCGCCGCTGTATAAGGGGCGCGGCTGCCATAACTGCAACAACACCGGCTATAAGGGCAGGACAGCGGTGCATGAGATACTGGCCGTAGATAACGATATACGAGAGATGATTTCCAAGCGTGTTGCCACGGAGAATATCTATGCGCACTGCGCGCGGGACGGCAGGATGAAGACACTGCGCGCAAGCCTTGTAAGGCTGGTGGCGCAAGGTGTAACGTCGCTGGAGGAGCTGTTCAGGCTGACATTCTTTGTGGAGTGACGCAGCCGCCCCGCGTGTAGGGTCGGGGTTCCATCCCCGACCGCGCGTTTAACAAACATCATGAAAGGAGCGGCACAATGACCATACAGGAACTAATTGTCACGGCGCGGCAGGAGAGAGCCAGCGACATCCACATCACGGCGGACCGCAACCCCGTGTTCAGGATCGACGGGACGCTACGTGAAACGGATTTTTCCTTGACAACAGACGATAAGACAAATATAATATTCTCTATGCTGGACGGCGTGCAGCTTGACAAATTCAAGAGCGGCGACGACGTGGATATGGCCTATACGCTCCCTAACGGGCAGCGTCAGCGCGTCAACGTTTTCCGGCAGCAGAAGAAGCTCGCGTGCGTTATCCGCCTGATCAACGACACCACGCCGACGTTCGAGGAGCTAAATCTGCCGGAGGTGCTGAGGCAGCTCTCCGACGAGCCGAGAGGGCTGATTCTCGTCACCGGGCCGACGGGCTCGGGCAAATCCACAACGCTGGCCGCCATGGTCGATTACATAAACTCGACGCGCGCGTGCCATATTTTGACCGTCGAGGACCCTGTCGAGTACGTCTACAGGCAGAAGAAGGCCGTAATCCACCAGCGCGATGTGGGGTTCGACGTGGCCAGCTTCGCGGCGGCGCTCCGCTCGGCGATGCGCGAGGACCCCGACGTCATACTCGTCGGCGAGATGCGCGACTACGAAACTATTTCAGCGGCGATCACGGCGGCGGAAACGGGACACCTCGTACTCTCCACACTGCACACAACAAGCGCCGCGAGTACCGTGGACAGGATAATCGATGTGTTCCCGCCGCATAACCAGCAGCAGATACGCACACAGCTGGCCAGCGTACTCAAGGGCGTTATCACGCAGACGCTGCTGCCGAAGGCCGCGGGCAAAGGGCGCGTCGCGGCGTTCGAGATAATGCTCGGCACCGACGCGATTCTGAACCTTATCCGCGAGAACAAGGGGCATCAGCTCAATTCCACCATACAGACAAGCGGGCGGCAGGGGATGCAGCTGCTCGACGCGTCGCTGGCAAGCCTTGTCACGCGCGGCGTGATAACCAAAGATGCCGCGCTGGAGCGGGCGAATAACAGAGTGGAATTTCAGAATAATATAGGTAGATACTAAATCCCCCGCAGACGGCGGGTGTTTTGACCACCGTAGTAAAGACCAGTATCCATATTGGTTTTTATATAATTTTTTAATAAGGGAGAGATTGTCATGCTGCAAAGACTGACACAGCTTAAAAATAGGAAAGGGTTTACGCTTATTGAGATGATTGTGGTGCTGATCATCATAGCGATCCTCATTGTTGCGACTGTTCCGGCTATGATGGGATTTATTAGAGATGCGAGAGAGAGAGCTAATTACAGCGAAGCACGTGTTGTATATGTCGCGGCGCAAGCTGTAGTGACCGAGTATTGGGGGAAGGGTCAAATAGTCAACGGAGATGTCAATGCAGCTTTCCTTAAAACTGGAACAGGTTCTTCTATGTTTAATAGATTGATCGGCACTGATGTTACGAATGGAACGTTGACAAGTGCATCAGCAAGTGGTGACGGCAATGTTCAAATTGAATATGACATCACTGATAATGCAGGTGCTACTATAGCTAGTATAAAAATTCCTGAGTAGTTTCCATTTTATCATTTCAGGTTCGGGACGGACAAAGGCCGTTCCCTGAGCGAAAACACCCGTCTGCCTAACGGCAGCCACCCTCTTTAAGAAAGAGGGCAAAGAGAGGGCGCGTCCAAACCCCTGCCCTCTTTAGTAAAGAGGGTGGCCCCTCAGGGCCGGGTGTTTTGACCCACGCACATTGCCGTCCGCAGACGGCGGGTGTTTTGGAGGACGACATTTTGAACATTACGCCCGATTTGGTATGGGCTGCCGCGGTGTGCGGTCTGCTGCTTGCCGTTACGGTCGCCGACTTCCGCACGATGGAGATTCCGAATTGGCTGATAATCGCGCTCATACCCTGCGCCGCCTATGCCGCCTTTGACGGGCGCCCGATTTGGCACAGGATACTCGGGCTTTTTATCGTCAGCGTCCCGATGCTGATACTCACGCTTATTATCGACAGCGCCTTTGGCGGCGGCGACATCAAGCTGATTGCCGTGTGCGGTTTTATGCTGGGGTACAGCCGCACACTGCTTGCTATGTTTATAGCGCTGCTGCTGGGCGGGCTTGTGGCGATAGTGCTGCTGCTGGGTGGCAGGCGCGGGCATATCCCGTTCGGGCCGTATATCTGCGCGGGCGTGATAGCCGCGATGTTCGCCGGGGATATTATTATCGCGTGGTATTTCAGGGCTTTCGGGCTGACGTAGGAAAGAAGGTGGACACGGCTTGCCTAAGTACAGGGTCACCGCGAAGAATCTGGACAACAGGGTAATCAGAAGCGTCGTTGACGGCAGGGACGCGCAGGACCTGAACAAGCGTCTGCGCGACGCGGGCCTTACGCTGCTGCGGTTCACCGAGATCGAGGAGAAGACCGCCGGCTATAAGCTGAAGGCGGGCGAGGTCGCCGAGTTTTCGCGCCAGCTTGCCAGTATGCTGAGTTCAGGCATAACCGTGGCGCGCGCCATGGATATAGTCAGGGACAGGGATTTCAAGCCCAAGATAAAAGAGGTGTATTCGCGGCTGTACCGCGACGTGCAGAGCGGCCTTACGCTGTCCGAGGCGATGCGGCGGCAAAACGCGTTCCCCGAGCTGTTTATCAACATGATGGCGTCGGGCGAGGCGAGCGGCCAGCTGGAGCACGCGGCGGAGAAGATGGCGGTGCAGTATGACAAAGAGGATCGCCTGAGCAAGAAGATCAAGTCCGCGACGATGTACCCTAAGATACTGATAGTGGTGCTGGTGGGCGCGGTGCTGCTGCTGTTCACGCTGATACTGCCGATGCTTTTTCAGCTGTTCGAGGATATTGACGATATACCGGCGATCACGCGCGCGGTCATGGGGCTGAGCAACTGGCTGGTTAACGACTGGAACTGGCTCTATCTGATAATCGGCACGCTGGCCTTTGTCGTGATTTTCAGGTATCTGCTGACCGTCCCCGGGCTGAGGCACGGCTTCGACAGGCTGAAGCTGAATTTTCCGGTCATAGGGAAGCTCTTGAAGATAATCTACACCGCGCGTTTTTCCAGAACGCTCAGCTCGCTGTATTCGAGCGGGCTGTCGATGACGGGCGCTTTGGACATAGCCGCGACCATTGTGGGCAACAAATATATACAGGGACAGTTTGACGAGGTGATCAGGGACGTCCGCAACGGCGAGCCCCTGAGCGACTCTATATCTAAGGTAAACGGCTTTGACAAAAAGCTGGCGACGTCAATACTCATCGGCGAGGAGGCCGGACGGCTGGATACCATGCTGAACTCCGTCGCCGAGAGCTTCGACTATGAGGCGGAGATGGCCTCGGAGCGGCTGGTGCAGCTGATACAGCCGGTGCTGCTTGTGGTTATGGCGGTCGTTATCGGCGGCGTTATGCTGTCGGTCATGCTGCCTATCATGTCGATGTACCAGAACATAGCGTAGAAAGGGGGAGTGGGAGCGTTGAAGTCCTCGGTTTATATAGGACAGGAACACATAGAGGCCATAGGCTATATCAAAAGGCCGAAATCTCTGAAAATTTTGGACTATGTCTATGCGCCGCTGCCGGAGCGCACGATGATCAACGGTAACATCGCCGAAGCGCCGGCGCTGACCGAACTGCTTACCAGACTGAAGCTGGAAAAGCCGGCGCTTTTCAAGCGCCCCTCGCTGGTGATAGATTCCACCTCGCTTTCGGTCAAGGAGATCCCGGTGCCTAAGCTGGGCAAAAAGCAGTATTTGAAAATCGTGAGGGATGAGCTGGCGGTCGGAGCGCAGGAGGAAACGGTCATCGACTACAGGCTGGCGTCCGCCGGCAAAAAGCGTATCCTTGTTGCGGTCAGCACGGGCAAGGCGTTTTTAAGAAGCTATCTGGATGTTTTCGGCGAGGCGGGCATACGGCTCGAGTCCGTGCGCGTGGGGCTGGAAACCGTCGTTTCCTATGTCAAGACAAGGCCGGAGCTTAAAAATAAAACGTTCGCGCTGAATATAATCGACGGCATCTCGATGCTGTCGGTGGTTTTCAGCAACGGGCGCAGCGTGTTCTCGACAAGGTCGAGGCTGACCTATGATAACGAGCTGGGGCTGATACAGAGCGTCGCCGACAATGTGCCGTCGCTTACGCGGTTCATGAAATCCGAAAAGCTGCCGGACATTGAGAAAAACTACTATCTCGGGCTGGAGGAGAGACAGCTGGAAATGCTCGGCCTCCACGGCGAAAATCTGGCGGGATTTGATCTAATGGACGGCTCGGGAAGCACCGATATGGTGACGGACGTATGCCATATGTCGTTTATGTGTCCGTTTAACGAGGGCGGTATAAACCTTATAGAGAGCTATAAAAACAGCAGAAAGTATATGCGCGAGTATAAACAGGCAAGCCGCCTGTGGGTTCTGCCTGTCGCCGGCGCGCTGATAATCGCCGCCTTATACGCGGTTCCCACAATGCTGACAAGGCCGATAGCCGAGGAAGTGAGCGCGCTGGAGAGTTATCTCAACGATCCGCGGACGGTGAGCGAGTCGGAGGAGATCGACGGGATTTCCGCCGAAACGGCCAGAATGGGCGGCGTTATAGCGGATATGGAGGCCGCGCTGGAGGAGAGCGCGGCGTACGGGCGCCTGACGGAAGAGCTGATAAATCTGATAATGCGGACGGATGAGAGCGTTATAATCGAGAGCTTCAGGGTTTCGGGCGGAGCGTTTGTCAGCATCTCCGGCAGCAGCGACACCGAAACGGACAGCGCGCGGTATGTGGAAAAGCTGAATTCAAGCGCGCTTATCGGCAGCGTGGGATATACCGGCTATAGATATGACAACTCCGGCAGATACAGGTTCACTTTGCAGGCGGAGCTGCCGGCGCTGGAAGAGGGGGAGTGAGCGGAATGAGAAGCGGCTTGACGAAACGCGAAAAGGTATTGCTTATCATCGGGGGAAGCGTGCTTGTACTGTTTGTCGCGTTTAACTATCTGATTATCCCCGCGTATAACGCGTATGTCGAGGCGGGTATCCGCCTGTCGGATCTGGAGTTTGAGAGGCTGGAAACCGAAACGAAGATAGCCGGCCGGTCGGGAGTAGAGGCTGTAAACGAAAGGGTGCTGGCGCGGTATAATGAGCTGAATGCCGTTTTCCCCGAAAATATGACGAGCTATGAGGCCGACAGGCTGATAACGGGTATCTGCAACGCGCATGATCTAAGGCCGCTGTATTTGGACATCGGCGTAAAAGCCGCCGAGCCCGGCGCCGCGGTGACGTGGATGGTGATGAGGGTTTCGGTGACCGCCGGACACGCGGAGATACAGGAGCTTATCAATACGGTAAACAACACGGCATATATGTATATATCGGCTTTCAATTATACGGTAAGGGACGGCATTGTCGCCGCAGATATAGATTTCAACGTGCAGATGCTGAGTTAGATTTGAAAGGAGCGCGTTTATGAGTTTTCCAAAGGATTTTTACTGGGGCGCTGCAAGCGCCGCGCATCAGGTCGAGGGCGCGTATAACGAGGACGGCAAGGGCCTCGGTATTTGGGACGCGCTGCACAGGGGACATGTAAAGCACGGCGAGAACGGCAACGTCGCCTGCGACCACTATCACAGGTATAAAGAGGACATAGCGCTGATGAAGCAGATCGGGCTGAAGGCGTACCGCTTTTCCGTAAGCTGGCCGCGCGTCATGCCCGAGGAGGGCAGGATAAACGAAAAGGGCCTTGAGTTCTACAAAAGCCTTGTAACGGAGCTGAAGGACGCGGGCATAGAGCCGATGTGTACACTGTATCACTGGAATCTGCCCATGTGGCTGTATGACAAGGGCGGCTGGAAGAGCGATATTTCTGATTATTTCGCGGAGTATACCGGAATTGTTGTTGACGCGCTCTCCGACAAGGTTAAATACTGGATGACCTTAAACGAGCCGCAGATATTTATCGGGCTGGGCCATGTGACGGGCGTCCACGCCCCGTTTGCGCGGGAACCCGAAAGCCTTGGCGTACTGACAAGAAACGTCTGTCTGGCCCACGGCAAATCGGTGCTGAAGATAAGGGAGAAAGCCAAACAGCCGCCGCTTATCGGCTTCGCCCCCGCGGGCGGAGTATTCACGCCGCTGAACGCGGACGCGACGGGCATTGAGGAGGCGCGGGAGAGAACCTATCCCGATATGGACGGGTTCGCGGGTGTTATGAGCATAAACTGGTGGTGTGACCCGATGATTCTCGGCGTTGTGCCGCATGCGCTGAAGGGCGCGCTTTCGGCGAAGGATATGAAGATTATTTGCCAGCCGCTGGATTTCTTCGGCTTTAACGTATACTGCTCGTCCAACTATAACGATTACGGCGGGGAAAAGAACCCGAACCTGTACCCCGGGATCCCGCGCACAAGCACGGACTGGGCCATTACCCCGGAGGTGCTGTATTGGGCGGCTAAGTTCAATTACGAGAGGTATAACCTGCCCGTTATAATCACGGAAAACGGTATGGCGAACAACGACTTTGTCATGCGCGGCGGCAGGGTGAGCGACCCGCAGAGGATAGATTACCTGCACTCATATCTGGAATACCTGAAAATAGCGGCGGAAGACGGCGTTAAAATACTCGGGTATCTGTACTGGTCGATCATGGATAATTTCGAGTGGTCGCAGGGGTACGACAAGCGCTTCGGGCTTATTCACGTGGACTACCGCACTCAGAAGCGCACGCTGAAGGATTCGGCGCTCTTTTATTCCGATGTTATAAAAACAAACGGTAACATACTGTGACGGCTATGAATTCGCTGTCCGACGTAAAAACCGCGGCCGATAAGCTGAGCGCCGCGCTGGAGACTGTCATAATAGGCAAGCCGGACGAGATACGCCTGATACTGGCGGCGATGCTGGCGGGCGGGCATGTGCTGCTCAACGACGTCCCGGGCACGGGGAAAACCACGCTGGCAAAGGCGCTGGCGCGCTGCTTCGACTGCGGCTTCGGCCGCGTGCAGTTCACGCCGGATCTGCTGCCCTCCGAGCTGACCGGAATATATTTTTACAGCCCGAAAACCGGCGAGTTTTCGTTTCGCAAGGGCGCGCTGTTTACAAACATACTGCTGGCGGACGAGATAAACCGCGCGACGCCGCGCACGCAGTCGGGACTGCTGGAGAGCATGGAGGAGGCGCAAATCACCGTGGACGGCAGCCGTTTCGAGCTGCCGGACCCGTACTTTGTGATCGCCACGCAGAACCCTGTCGAAACTCAGGGGACCTTTCCGCTGCCGGAGGCGCAGCTGGACAGGTTCCTTATCTGTGTCGGGCTGGGGTACCCGAGCGGCGCTGAAACTTCGGCGCTGATTCGCGGCGGCGGCTCGCCGGATGCGCTGGCCGCTTTGAGTCCGGTCTGTACCGGAAGCGAGCTTAACGCCATGAAAGCCCTGACCGAAAAGGTTTTTATTCATCCGCTCGTCGCGGATTATATTGTGCGGCTTGCCGAGCATACGCGCTCAAACGCGGAGGTCGCGCTCGGTATAAGCACGCGCGGATGTCTGGCGCTCGCGCGTATGGCGCGCGCTCTGGCGGCGTGCGGGGGGCGCGGATTTGTCACGCCTGACGACGTAAGGCTGGCCGTGCATCCCGTATTTGACCACCGCATTATTCTCAGGGCCGGACGGCGCGACGCGCGGGGCGCGGTCGGGAGCGCGGTAGCCGCGGCGGAGGTGCCCGTCGAGGACTGGAAATGCCCGAGCTGATCATTATCGCCGCGGTATTCGCGCTTGTATGGCTGCAAGCGTGGCTGTACGGGCGGTTTTGTTTTAAGAATCTGGATATGAAGCTCAGCCTGTCGGCTCAGGTCGCCACCGAGGGCGACCGTATCACTATCGCAGAGGCGCTAGAGAACGCCAAAATGCTGCCGCTGCCGTGGATAGACGTTAAGTTCCAAATCTCGGGCAACCTTGTTTTCGAGGGCGAACACCATACCGGCGCGGACAGCTCGCGCTCGGAGCTGTTCAGCATAGGGCCGTATAAACGGATAACCCGCACGCACCGGATACTCTGCGCGCGCCGGGGCTATTACAATATCAAGAGCATGAGCGTGACTGGGCAGGACCTGCTCATGAGCCGGAAGTATATCAAACAGTACTCATGCGGAGAGAGCCTTATAGTCTATCCCGCCGCGGCGCACTGCGATCCGTTCACGCCCGCGTACAGGAGGATAACGGGCGCCGTGAGGGCGCGGCGCTTTATAAACCCCGACCCGTTTGAGTTCAGGGGGATTCGGGAGTACCGGCCGGAGGACCCGCTGAAAAATATAAACCACAGAGCCACGGCCAAGACCGGCGGACTGATGGTCAACGTGTTCGAGCCTACGACGGCGCAGCATGTGACGCTATGGCTGAACACGGAGCAGTACGGCGCGTACTCAATACCGATGGTATACGAGAGGTCGATAAGCCTTGCCGCGGCGCTTGCCGAACAGCTGACGGGCGAAGGGCTGACCGTGGAGCTGAGAACCGGCGCCAAAAATATTCTTGCGCCGGGGCGGCTGATCAGTGTGCCGGGCGGCGCGGGCAGGGAACATCTGCTGAGGATTCTCGAGGCGCTGGCGCTGGTTGATTTAACGCAGCCGCCGGAGCCGATAGCGGAGCTTATGAGGCCTGAGCGCGTTGCGGACAGCGTGCATATACTGATAAGCGCCTGTGACGACGAGGACGTCGAGAACGCGGCGGCGGAGCTGATAAGTTCGGGGCAGGATGTCGTCTGGATACTGCCGAGGTACGGGGAGACGCGGATGAGGGTTGAGGAGAACGAGTCAAGATTCTATTGGGCGGTGGTATGACGGTGGCGCGGCGCGGTGTATTCGGGGATATTGTCTGCAACGTCATGGTGTTCGCCGTGCTGGTATGTCCCGTCGCGTTTTTCGCGTATCTGAGGACGGGCGGCGTGAGCGCGGCATGGCTGTGCCTGTTGCTGCTGCCCGTCTTTATGCTGTTTTATACAGTCAGGCTAAAGATAAAATCATTCTGGATATTTCTGGCGCTTCACGCCGTCATGCCGATGCTGCCGTTTGTTATTTTCCGTGGCGATATACTCCTCGCCGCGCTGTTTTCCGCCTTTATGCTGGCCGGAGCGATTTACTCCTTCAACGTGAAGTACAAGGGCGAGCCGCAGTACGTCGGGCATTTTTTCTTTTTAGGCACGGCGCTGTGCGTATTAAAAACCTTCGCCGCGCCGCGTCTGGGTATGGACGGACTCACGGGCTTGTCAGCCGTGCTGATACTGGTGCTGGCTTCGGGGTATCTGATAATCCGCAACATGAAGCAGCTCGACGCCTCGCTCGCCGTTTTCTCAACCCGCGCCAACACAAACGACGGTCATATCCTGCGGTTCAATAACTTTCTGCTGGCGGGCTTCGTTATCTTCACGGCGGGGATCGCGGGCGCTTCGCTCGCCGTTTTCAGCGAAAACGGCCGCCGCGCGTTAAACTCGGCGCTGGCCGCGGTTCAGCGCGCTTTCGAGTGGCTTTTAAGGGTTATATTTGCGCTTCTTATCAGGCTTTTCCCGCCAGAGGACAGCGTTGGTTCTGTAACACCGCCGCCGCCCGCCGCCCAGCCCGACAATCCGTTATTGCCGGGGCTTGAGTTGCCCGCGCCGCCGCCCGAACCGTCTTATATAGCGGACGCGGTGCTGAGGGCGGCGGCGGCGCTGATTATCGGCGGCGGGGCGATATATCTTGTGTATGCCGTCCTGAAGCGGCTTTACGGGAATTTCAGGCCCGCCGAAACCGGCGACGTCGAGGAAAAACTTGACCGCGAGGGCCGCGTCGGGCGCGCTTTGCGCAGACTGTCCGCCCGTGACTTCGGCAGGGGAGAGGAGCGGAGAATCCGCAAGCGCTACTATAAAGCTGTCGTCCGCCAGAAGGAGCTAAAGCCCCAAAGCACGGACACCACCGGCGACATTCTGCGGCGGTCAAAAGCCGATATGGCGGAGCTGACGCAGGAGTACGAGCGTGTGAGGTATCACAGCGCGGCCCATGTCTTGGGTCCGACTATGCCGTCAACGACCAGCCCTTTGGAACGCTGAAACGCCCTGACAGCCGCGTCGGTTTTCGGGCCGAAGTCGCCGTCAAGCACCAGCCCCGCTTTTTGCAGGGCGTTCAGGCGCGCCTGTAAATGCTTAACATGCTCGCCCTTGGCGCCCTGACGCAGCGTGGGCAGGACGGCCGGCGCGGTTTGCGCCGTCCACGACGCCTTGAAGCGCTCCGGCGAGCCCCATTTGCTTCTGAGGGTCGCCGTGCTGTTGTTGGGCAGATAGCCGGGATGCTCGAAATGCGGTCTGTCCGTGAAACTTTTGAAGTCGCCGCCCCAGAACAGCCCGATGGATTTCCCGAGAGCCCCGACGGTGTTGAAAAACGCCGTGTCGGAATACTCCTGACCCCTGATATTCTTGCAGAAGTCGAACGCCACGCCCCACTGATGGGGGCTTTGATACTCCGAACCCCTGCAATTGGTCACTATGTTGCCGGGTCGTGTGCGGCCCTGCGCGTAAAGCGCGTCCTGCTCTTCCGTTGTGCGCCATGTCTCCGTGATCAGCAGCTTTAGGCCCCGCGCGTCGCAAAGGGCTTGGAGCTGCCGCGCTTTTTCCTGCGCTTCGGGATGTAAAAGCTCGATGCCTCTCATAATTCATCATCCTTTCATTAATATTAGCTATTCGCCGCTGCTGTCTTTTTTTGCCTTGCACAGCAGCCTTGTCATCCACGGCGGGATCTCGACGCCCAGCCGCTGTATGTTCTCGCATATGCTGATGGCCTCTGTCACGACAATCCACACCGACACTATCAGACCTATCGGCATGTTAAACGGCATTTCATATTGAAACCCCAGCGCGATGAACTCGTCGAACGCCACGTCCAGAAAAAACGCCAGCGTCATCAGCGACAGGAACCCGATTTTTTTATAAACACCCTGCTTGGCGCGTTTGCTGCTAAGCCCCTCGGTCGCGCGGCCCGCGAGCAGGCCCGTTATATAGTCGAGCATGACCGCGGCAAGCACCAGCGCCACCAGCACCCAGACGCGCCCGAGCCACGCGGCGACCAGACCGCCTATGGCGGCAAGCGGGATTGTTAGTTTTAGTGAGTACATTTTTATCACCGTCCTTTCGGTTATACCTTATCATATTAAAATGCGACACAACGCGACACAAAAAAATTATTTATAAAACACACCCCCCATGGGGGCTTTCTTTTTTGACAGCGGGTATGCTATGCTTTATCCTGAAGTTTTGTATTATTGGGAGGCTTTTTATAATGAATATCAAAAGATTATTTTCAAGGCTCACGGCGCTCCTGCTGGCGCTTGTCATGCTGATGGGAATAGGAGTGGTGGCGGTTGCTTCTGAAACGACCGTGACCGACCTAATCGAAGCCTTGGACGATCCAGGTGCCGATTGGGACGAGTTGATGACAAATTTGCCTGAGGAGCTTGAAGATTTAGTTGAACTTATTGGTGATTTTTTAACTGGACTTGATTATGACGGCGTCGATATTCTTGAAGATGAAATTTTGGAGCGACTCGGGCAACTTGAAAATATATATGCGGTTAAATTAGAAACAGATCTCCAGATAAATATGGACGAACAAGAGGCTGAGGACATTTTTGATATGCCAGCTATATCGGAACTTGCACAAGTAGTTGGCATGGCGTTTAACAAAGCGGAGATTTCAGTCGATGAATTAATACTTGAGTTAGAGGTTACAGATAAAATTGATATATCAGGTTATGATGTAGTCAATGCCGTATGGCTTGATATTACATTTCAAGTCGATGGTACAGCTTATACAGAAGAACTAGGTTTTCCCATAACTATGACTCTGCCAATACCCCAAAATCTGATTGGCAAGGAGTTCGTTGTCCTGCATTTCAGTGAGTCCTATCAAGGCGGGTATGCCGAAATTGAATATAGAGTTGTCGAAAACAAATTCACTTTTGTTGTAACACATTTCAGCACATTCGCATTTGCGGAAGCGCTTATAAAACAAGCCGAAACAAAACAGAGCGAAACAAGCACCGTGCAGGATAACTACTACCACTTCCCCTTCATGCTGGTCCCCGTGGAGGAGCCGACCAGCCCCGCCGACACCCCGTCCTCATGGGCAAAGGACGCGATTGACGAGGCGCGGAAGCTGGGGCTTATCCCGAGCGAGCTTGACGGGAGCTGGCGCCGCTGGCTGAGCCGCGCGGAGTTCTGCGCGCTGGCGGTGCGGCTTTACGAGTACCTCGACGGCAAAGAGATCACCGAGCGCGGCTACTTCACCGACACCACGGACCTAAA
>Ga0099364_10003525_pt1 | contig 24249 bp, 20 predicted proteins | sample TergutTh196P3_FD_73070 | JGI IMG/M metagenome (GOLD analysis project Ga0099364, IMG submission 73070) | Microcerotermes parvus P3 segment gut microbial communities from Pointe-Noire, Republic of the Congo - Th196 P3 | ecosystem: Host-associated > Arthropoda: Insects > Digestive system > Gut ...
CCGATGGGTCAGCGATGCTTTAGCATCGTTCCATCATCTTTTCATCAGCATGAGAGAGATTGTTAATGTCTCACTCTTCGTAGCACACCCAAACCGCCAGTTGTATGCCGTTTTTCTTTGTTTTCACGCATATTCCAGTTCAAGTTTCAATTGCTTTACTTTTGGCTCTCTCTTGGTTTCGTGATTATGCTGTGCAAAACCATTCAAATCAAAATTACAAACAAGCGCTTCAACTACTTCTCTGCGATTTTCAACATTTCCGCCATTGTGATAAAAATGGTCTTTGGTCAGAATGTTAAACTTATTCCAATACTTTTTTATCATTTCATTTTCGCGCCAATCGTTGTGGTGCCAAGTGGAAAGAATAAATTTTGCTTTGGTTTCACTCAATAAACGGAATAAATTTTCTTCATCTTTTTCTGTCCAACCGTTGTAATAGTCAACATGGCGACCGTAATATGGCGGGTCGCAGTAAATAATATCATTTTCGGTTGCCAAAGGTATGATTTCCGAAAATGTTTTATTATAAAACTGCCATTCGGGTTCGGGTTGAACAATTTGAGAAATTGCAATTAATTGATTGATTATCTTTGTAATATAAGCCTGTGCAAAACGGTCGGGTTTTTTGCAAAACGGAATATTCCAATTTCCTTTACTGCCAAACCGCATCATTCCGTTGAAACCTGATCGAGAAAGAAAAATAAAATCATAGGGGGAATATTCTCCACTATTGAAACGAGAACGAACTTGTAAATAATGCTCGTATCCGTTGTTTTCTGCCGTTCTCAATTTTTCGCCTTCTTCTTGAAGATACCGCTTCATTGAAATAGGCGTAATTTCTTTATTTTGAACAGATTTATAAAAATTTATAATGTGTGGATTTGTGTCATTCAATATTGCTTTTTTGTACCCTGAATTAAAAGCCACAACACCTGTTCCCAAAAAAGGCTCAACCCACCGTCCGCTAACTTTTGGGGCTATTTCTTTAATCCAAGGGACGAGTTTGGTCTTTATTCCCTGACTTTTGATTGGTGGAACTTTTACTTTCATTTCTCAATATTTGTCAATAAGTCAGTTCTACCTTTAAATTCTAAAAAATCACGGATATTCGTAATTTTCTGCGTTTTTCCATTTTTCAGCATTGTTGCCGAGCCATAATTTATCCAATATTCATCAAACCATTCTTCGCCAAGTTTGCTAAAAATGCCGTTTTCATTTTTCAAATCCTCTAAATTCAGGGTACAACCTATATTTGCAGTATTTCCTGAACCTTGTTTGTCGCTTGCAATTTTCCATTTTTCGGCGACAAAAAAATCAAAATCTTGAATTACAGAAACGATTGATTTCAAATTGCTCACATTGAAAATTTCTTTTTCGCAAGTTTCGTTTCGTGTGTAAATTATTCCTAAACAGTAATGCCCTAAATACTGATTGTAAGAAAATTGAATATTTTTCTGTTTATCTCGTTCTCTGAAATACGACCCGTGACTGCCTAACGTAAAACTTGCAATTCCGCTTTTCTTGCGATAAGTAGTTTTTAAATCTACTGCAAATTTTATGTTTTCGTCTTGCTTTTTTACAAAAGTCAAATCGGGATAATAATTTTGGTGTTCAGCCAAAATTATGTTGTAGCCAATTTGTTCTGCGAACTGAATAATTTGTGGAAAAATGTGAATTTCAAGTATCTTTGAAACGATTTTAGTGTCAAATGAAATTGTATAAATATTTTTGTACACATCAATAAAACCTTTTACCGACCACTCGCCATTTTCGGCAGAAACGTGCTGCTGCAACTTATCGGCAAAAGCGGTCAGGGCTTCTTTGAAATTTGATTTATGTCGCTCTTTTGTCATTTATTACGCTTTTTTGATATACATTTTTCAAAACGCAAAATTACAATTTTTCTCGACATTACAAGTTCAAAACATTTTTTATTTTTCGCACTGCTCTGTCCCCCAAAATTGCCTACAACGTCCGAGCGGCTTGGCGCAGTAGCGGCTTACACTACCGTTTATGCGGGCTACAAACGTTCAATTTCGACGCGGGCTTACTGCCGCCGTTGCGTCACCACGAAGTAGCGCCGAAGGTAAACCGCCAGTTAGCAGCAGTGCATTGTGTCCTCGAAAAAGTCAGAACAAGCCTCATTTTCTGTGAAATATTGTTTGGGCGTTAAACCGCTCATTGATTTAAAGTCGTTAATGAAATGCGATTGGTCGTAATACCCGCTCATGTATGATAAATCCAACATATTCATAGCAACATTTTGTTGTTTCTGAAACAGCACGAATTGAAAACGAATGATTTTAAGGTATTTTTTCGGGCTAATTCCTATATGTTCGGCAAAAATCCGCTCGAATTGTTTCCGACACAGACACGCTTCCGAAGCAAGTTGACCGATATTGATATTTCCGCAAGTTTTCTTTATCAATTCGACGATATGGTTTATTCTTCGGAACTCAAAGTCGGCGTAACTTGTTTTCAACAAATTTAAAAGATAACTTTCTGCGATATTTACCCTTTGATGAAATTCAGACGCTTCGCCCATTTTTTCTTCCAATTCGCACCCTGCTTGTCCGATTAAATGTCGTAACGGAACATTTTGATTGCAAATTTCATGCAGCGGAAATTTGAAAAACGGCATTAGTCCCTGTGGCTGAAAAACAATGGAAAAAACGGATAATTTTCCTGTCAGTTCCATATCGTAAAAATCATTTTGATGTCCGTACAATGCTGCATTGTCCGATAAATATTTATTGACGGTCAATACTTTTGGACGCGGAGTGAAATAGAGCATCAGTTCTGTCAGACCTGTCGGAATAATCCGCTGAACACAGATTTCGCCTTTATCCAGAACGTTTTCAATAGCCCAATAACGTTTGATGTATGGGGTTAAAATTTTTGATGGCGGCGCAAAATGTACAGACATGGCAATACTGAAAAAAAGGGCTGCGGAGTTACCCGCAGTCCCATACGTAAACTACTCATACAGTCCGATTTTGTTATTCTCGGAGTCTGTACACACGGCAAAATATCTGCTTCCTTCCTCTTCAATTTTTTGTTTCGGAAGAATGACTTTGCCCTTCATTTGTTCTATCCGCGAAATGGCGGCTTCAATGCTGTCGGGGACAGCAAAACTGACCACCGCTCCATTTTCGGACGGCTTGGCATGAGGCGAATGAACTATGGCGCCTTCGCCCGTAGGGAAGCAAGCCATTTTTTCGCCGTTACCACAATCTATCGGCGTTAACTCCAATTTGAACACCGAACTGTAAAACTTTACCGCACGCTCAAAATCGGCGGAAGGTATTTCTACCCATGCAATTAATTTATCCATTTTTTACTTATATTAAGGATGAAACATGGTGCAAAAGTACTGCTTGTGGTCTGGCAAATATTGTAAAAATGCGACATTCTTATTTCGTACCTTGTCGTTTCTACTAAATTGTCGGGTTACGCTTTTTGGTCGGGACAGTCTACCTTATTGCACTACGCTATTGGGCTGTACTTTTTTATATTTCATATAAACCCAAAGGTCGCCGCTGCTCTTATCAACTATTGCTAACCAATGAGTTCGTTTTCCTTTCCCTGGATTATAACCTGAATTATAATAATATCTCTCAATATTTTCAGGCGTTATTTCAGGGATTTTTGGAAGTTTTCCAAAAACAGATAAATCCAAATCATTCTCGTGAACGGGTATGAATTTATTGCGATGCACATATCTATCCATATCAATTACATCGGTGAGAATTTTGAAATAGTTTGTTTTCGAATTACCATCTTCCTCATCTTTTATACAAATACAACTTCCCTGCACTGTTGCCGGCACATCAAAATGGGCGCGAAGTTCAATATTATCAATATTAAACCAATGACAACTATTACTATTCCCGATAGATCTAACGCAACCTACACATCCTCCAAAAGTACAGATTACTCCAACCGTAATCCAAATGACTGCTTTAACCCATTCTTTCATCTTAATATCCCTTATTCGTGTCGGGCGCAACTTTTAAGTTAAACTTATTTTACTAACTGATTTTAAAATATTTACTCTACATTGTCGGCTTTCGTAACGACTTCTCTTTCCACTGCATTTTCGGACTGTACTTCATTCTCGATACGGTTACTTTCTCGACCGCGCTCTCGCCGCTTGCCGCTAAATCATAAATACACGCAACTGTTCTCAAAGGAATGATTAACTGAACCCGAAACTTCAAAAGTTTGCGGGCTATTTGCCTAAATTATACGTAAGATTTTATAAAAAGTTTCAAAAGTCTCATGATATAATACCCTGAAAGGGTAAATACAAACAGGATAGGGCAACGCCTTATCAAACAGAACAAGTCGGGTGGGGGTTCTCACTTAGTGCGGCGTACTCCAGACAGATTTCTCCCTTCGGTCGAAATGACGTCGCTCACCTAATAAAAAGGGGGGAAAGTTGCGGCGGCTTTGCCGTCGCAACTTTTCCCCCTCCCCTTACCATAATGACGCTGTCATTCCGAACGCAGTGAGGAATCTGTTTGGGGTACGTTATTGTAACCGTAAGTCGCTCTGAAAGAGCAAAATCATCAAGATAGGGCAACGCCCTATTGGAGCACAAACACTCGCTCAACCCTAAGCCCTGAAAGGGCGTAATCAAGGATACCGCCCTTTCAGGGCTGAAGATTTGTAACTTTCGATTGTCGTAGGGCGTTGCCCTACGTTTTTGATAATTAAGGCTTTCAGCCTTATAATGATGGCTATGAGGTCAAGCCCGCAATGACGTAGAGTGTAGAACGTGGAATGCAGGAAAAAGAATTTTTGAAGGATTTATTTCCCGACAACTCCTAAATATATTTTGGATACGAAAAAATTTGAACTACGCAGCCCTCGACGCAGCCAAATGCACCCAAAAGTAAAAAAAAAATTGTGGATTTCTTTTTTTGTTATACATTTGTCAGAATTTTGCACAAATGAAAACAAATCCATACATATTGATTTTGTCCCTTCTGGTGATATTTGCCTGCACCCAATCGCCTGATGAAAAAGGAACGGGCTACCTTACGCTGCATATCAGCCGGAGCGCCATTAAGGCAGATATGGATATTACAGATTTTTTCTTGCGCATCAGCGACGGCGATTTAGAAATGCTTCACGAGCGTATCAGTGATTTGCCCGAGCAGATAGCCTTACCGGTGGGGACGTACACTGTGGAAGCATATTCGTCCGAATTTTCCGAACCAAAATTTGACATGCCATTCTATGCCGGCAAAACAACAGTAGATATTGAGGCTGACGAAATTACGGATGCCGATCTGATTTGTTCTCAAGCCAATGCAGGGATCAAAGTCGTATGGACGAGCGCTTTTCCCATACTGTTCAGTACTTATCAGGCGCAAATACAAAACAACGAAGGGTATTTGAATTATTCGGCTTCTGAAACGCGCACAGGATATTTCCTGCCCGGAACAGTTTCAGTGACCATACTTGCCGACGGACAATCCATCAACGGCGGCTCAATAACGCTGTACGCCAGAGATATGGTAACAGCCGTCATGCAACCTGTGGCAGCCGGAACGGGAGCGTTTGCCATCAACATATCTATAGACGAAACGCTCAACCACCGCAACGTGAATGTACTCGTCGATCCGGATGATACCGGTGCAAACAGCGAAACAAATCCGTATACCATCGCCCAGTCCATTGTCCGGCAAGGCGAAAACGACGTGTGGATTACAGGGTACATCGTAGGTTCTAAACCATCGTCGGGCTATGATTATGTAAAGGGCGCATGGCAGGCAACCAACATCGTTCTTGCCGATGATATTGCCGAAACAAGCGATACAAACTGTATTTTTGTCGAACTGGGGACTGGAAGTTATCGGACGAACCTCAACTTGTTGGATAATGCCGGTCATTTGCACCGGAAGATCGTAATTAAAGGAAATCTGACAGCATACCAATCCCGTTTCGGTTTGAGAAATCTTACAGGTTTTTTTTTCTTATAAATTTAATATAATGAAAGTATTAGGAATGGGCAACGCTCTGGTCGACATCATGACCGAAATGCCCGATGACGATTTGCTGAAAGAATTTGACCTTCAAAAAGGCAGCATGCAATTGGTGGACAAGGAATTTTCCAGCCTTGTACTGCAAAAAATTCAGCAATATAAAAAGAGCGAAATATCAGGCGGTTCAGCGGCAAACACTATTTGCGGGCTGGCTGCCATGGGCGTCGAAACAGCATTTATCGGAAAGGTGGGTAGAGACCGACTGGGTGAACTGTTTGAAAAAGACTTGGCGTACAACGGCATCCGCCCGCTGTTACAATACAGCGACAACGAGACCGGTCATGCGCTGGCTTTGGTTAGCCCGGACGGCGAACGCACCTTTGCCACCTTTTTAGGCGCCGCTATTGAATTAGAACCCGGCGACCTCAGTTCCGAAATGTTCAAAGGCTATACGCATTTTTATATCGAAGGATATTTAGTGCAACACCACGAGTTGATCAGACGCGCTGTGGAATTGGCTAAAGAGAATGATTTGGACGTCATCCTTGATCTGGCGAGTTTTAACGTGGTAGAGGACAACCTCGATTTTCTGCGCTTTCTGGTAAAGGAATACGCCGACGTCGTATTTGCCAACGCCGAAGAGGCGCGCGTTTTCTCCAACGGCAAAAAGCCGGAAGAAGCGCTTGCAGATATTGCCGGAAATTGCTGGATTGCCGTTGTCAAAACAGGCAAGGAGGGTTCATTGGTGCAGAATGTAGATCAAGTATTCAAAATTCCTGCCAATGAAGTGAACTGCATAGATACCACCGGCGCCGGCGATCTCTACGCTTCAGGATTCCTTTACGGGATGCACAGCAAATTGGGCTTAGCCCTCTGCGGCGAACTCGGTTCCATCTTTGCAGGGAAGGTCATCGAAATCATCGGCGCAAGAATACCCGATGCAACATGGATCGAAATAAAAAATCTTGCGAAAAACGTCACTTATAAACAATTAGGATAAACTTTCGGTTGAACGCTCCATCCACAAAGAACTCCGTTGAGGGCTGCGATATATTCAATGCGCAATTTGTGAAAAGCAGCCCCTCGCTGAAAGATTGTCCCCAACCGGATATGCCCGAGTACGCCTTCATCGGGCGCTCGAATGTTGGGAAATCGTCGCTGATTAATATGTTGTGCAAAAACAATAGTTTGGCAAAAACGTCGGCAACACCGGGCAAAACGAGGCTCATCAATCATTTCCGCATCAATGACGGGTGGTATTTGGTTGATTTACCCGGCTACGGTTATGCCAAAGTTTCGAAAAACATGCGCAGGGATTTTGAAAAAAAATTGTTCAACTACCTGAGCAAACGCGAAAACCTGCATTGTGTCTTTGTACTCGTCGATTCGCGTATACCGCCGCAAACCAAAGATATAGCGTTTATCAGTCGCCTGGGCGAATTGCAAATTCCTTTTGCCATAGTCTTCACCAAGATTGATAAGTTGACGCAAAAGCAATTTAGCGACAATACCAAAGCATTTAAAAACGAGATGTTAAAAACATGGGAGGAAATGCCCCCATGTTTTTACACCTCGTCTTTATCCAAGCAGGGACGGGAAGAGATTCTTGAATTTATCTCGCGGGTGAACGCGCCCGTCAATCCAGAAGCTTGATTTTAATGTTGCGGAACCAGACGTCATCGCCGTGGTCTTGCAGACCAATGTAACCTTCGCGATTCGGTCCGCCGCAGTTGTTCAGCAATTCGAACGCTAAGGGCCATGCTTCCTGACTGAATTTACTGGCTTGCAGCATTGCAGTCCATTGCGGAGTCCACAAATGATATTCCAATACATTTTCACCATTTTGCTGATGAAGTATTGTACCTCTGTAAACAATGATAGTGGTGTTGTTCCATTCACCAAAAGGATTGGCATTTTGAGGTTTGGCAGGAATCATATCATACAGGGATGTTGATTGCCTGTTTCCATCTTTTCCCATTTTTGCATCGGGATGATTTTCATTGTCCAATACCTGGCTTTCGGGTGATGAAATATAAATCGGTTCCAACACTAGTTCACCCTTATCATTTTTTGTTTGAATTTCCTGAGCTAAATAAAAAATACCCGAATTAGCGCCTCTGGAGCATTTCCAGTCAATGGATAATTCAAAATTTTTGAATTTGTAAGCAAAGATCAGGTCGCCGCCATCAGCTTCCTGGGCTTCTCCACCGCCGCTTCCGTTAAATTTAATTGCGCCGTCATCAATGATCCATCTACCAGGTATATCGTCGCGTCCATAACCTCTCCAGCCGTCCATTGATTCGCCATCGAATAGAAGAATAAATCCTTCATCATCTTTCTTGAATTTTGACAAATCGATTTGAGGATTGTCGAGAACGACATATTCAGGAACAGCTGATTCTTCACCTGATTTTTTTGAGGAGGCGCCGCCGCAGGATGCAAGTACAAATATGAAACACAATGCACTTATTCCAATGATTAATCTTTTAATTTTCATACGATTAATTATTAATGGTTTATTAAGGCATAGCCGGTAATTTCCAACCATCGCGATAAGTGTGGTTGATCAGTTCGGCAGCATATTCTTGAGCGTTTACACGTTCTGTCCATGTCTTATCAAATTGTGGATCTCCGTCTATAATAGTAAATCCGTCTTTAATAACGGTTCTAATTGTGTCGTCGGAGCCAATATTCGTGAACTTCATATTCTGACCATCCCAATCCAATACTTTGTGCAAGTCTTTCAGGCGAACCGCTAAGACTCCCATCACCACCATTTCGTTGAAAGGACCTGCCGAGCTAAAGTCTGCCTTTGGTTTTACACGGTTTGCCGGACTTTCTTTACAAGCGCGCACCCAATCCATTTCGTGAGATATGGTACGTGGTCCGCGGGCTGCGGCATTTGCGGCAGTTCCCATTCCACCTCCTGTGGCTGGTCTGGCTGTATCAGATACCGGCGCCGGCGGTAAACGACGGAGCGTTTGCGGCACGTTAGGTACGCGCCCGGATAATAGCCAAGGACCATTGGAGTAACATCCACAGAGCAATGTGTCTTTTGTGCCATGGAAAATAGTCAAGCCGCCGCCTGAACCCATCAATTCTCTTCCTTGCGGGAATCCGGCAGGACGTTCCGGCATCATGCCGCCATCATACCAGTGGATTTCAACTTCGGGCATCGCTACTTTAGGCAAATTCTCACGAGCCGGATATATCAGTTTGACGTGTTGCGCGTGAGGAGCGCAGAAATCAAGTAATAAGGTGGACGAACCTTCTACTTTAACCGGATACTCTAAGTTCAACGCTACAAAAGCACAATGCATGATGTGACAAGCCATGTCGCCGAGAGCGCCTGTGCCGTAAGGCCACCAGCCACGCCAGTTCCATGGATGATACAGCGCATTGTATGGATACATTTTGGCAGGACCGGTAAATAAATCCCAGTTCAAAGTTGAAGGAATCTTATCCGCTTTTTCAGGGGTATTCAATCCTTGCAGCCAAACCGGACGGTTCGTAGCACATTCAACTTTTGTTACCTCGCCAATTTCGCCATTCCATATCCATTCACAAATCTGATTGACTCCTTCGCCTGAAGCGCCCTGATTACCCATTTGAGTGGCAACCTGATATTTTTCAGCGAGTTTGGTCAATAAACGCGATTCGTATACCGAATGGGTTAATGGTTTTTGAACGTACACATGTTTGCCCATTGTCATTGCTTCCGCTGCAATAATGGCGTGCGTATGGTCGGCTGTGGCAACGATAACAGCATCGATATCCTTCACTTCCTCATACATCCTGCGATAGTCCTGATACTTTTTAAGCGTCGGCAGACTGTCGAACACCGGTTTGGAATATCTCAGGTCAACATCGCATAGAGCTACGATATTTTCTGTTTCTCTAACGGCTCTGAGATTGCTGTTCCCCATGCCGCCAATGCCTACTACGGCAATATTTAATTTATCACTGGGCGCTTTGTATCCCAGTGCACTTCCCATTGCATAATTGGGAATTACGGTAAAAGCAGCAGCCGATGCTGCTGTACCTAAAAAGGTTCTTCTTGATACTTTATTCATATTGTTTATTAAATTTATTTATTGAAAAAAAATGATTTGGTTAAAATTTATACAGGCATATCCGGCAATGACCAACCATCCCTGTAGGTGTGTTTGATCAGCTCGGCGGCAACCGCTTTTGCCGATGATCTTGGAGCCGGTTGTCTGGCGGGACGACCGTCGGTAGAAGGAGGAGCATCAACAACAATTTGGGCAACATTTGCTAAACGATAATTAACCGTCTCGTCATCTGTTATATTGGTGAACTCCATTTTTTCTCCGTCCCACAACAGTTCTTTGTTCAAACCTTGAAGACGAACAGCCAAAACGCCCATCACCACCATTTCATTGAACGCTCCTGATTCGGAAAAGTCGGAAGCGGTTGGCACGCGATTTTCCGGACTTTCCTTGCAAGCGCGCACCCAATCCATTTCATGGTTTACGGTAATTTCGCGCTGTGTCTTGGGAGAGTTAGGCGTGCGACCGGAAACCAAAATTGGGTTGCGTCCATAGCATCCGCATACTAATGTATCCTTGGTTCCATGGAAAATAACCGGTCCTTCGTCGCCTCTATCTATCTGCCCCCCTTGCCATCCTTTTGGGAATTGCGGCAAGATACCGCCGTCAGTCCAGTAAACTTCCACCTCCGGATACCTCATCGTTCTGGTATTGTGTTGTGGACGCGCAGGAAATATCATCCGCACGCTTTGCGCTACGGGAGCGCAATCAGGCAGTAACGCCGTTGAACTGCCGCGCACTTTGGTAGGATAACCCAATTTAAGGGCTTTGAAAACCGGATGCATGATGTGGCATGCCATATCGCCGAGCGCGCCGGTGCCAAAATCCCACCATCCGCGCCAATTCCACGGGTGGTATGTGCTGTGGTAAGGAATCATCTTTGCCGGTCCTATAAACAAATCCCAATTCAAGTGGTCGGGAACCCATTCTCCTTGACTTGGCGCCGTCAAGCCTTGGGGCCAGATAGGACGATTGGTGGCACATTCCACTTTGGTTACTTCTCCTATTTCGCCGGCGGCAATCCAATCGCAAATCTGGCGAACGCCCGCTTGCGAAGCGCCCTGATTACCCATCTGGGTAGCCACTTTGTATTTGGCGGCTAATTTGGTGAGCAAACGCGATTCATAAACCGAGTGGGTCAATGGTTTTTCGCAATAAACGTGCTTGCCCAGAGTGATCGCTTGCGCAGAGACTATGGCATGTGTGTGGTCGGCAGTCCCAACAACGACGGCGTCGATGGATTTGCCCATTTCGTCGAACATGACGCGAAAATCCCAAAACTTTTTTGCATTTGGATTGTCATCGAACATGGGTTTGGCTTTTTGCCAGTCTACGTCGCACAGGGCTACGATATTTTCCGTAGGCTTAATCACGCGCAGGCTTCCATTTGCCTTACCGCCGGGTCCCACGATCGCGACATTCAATTTGTCGCTTGGCGCGCGATGCCCCAGCGCGCTTCCCATAGCATGATTGGGTATAACAGTAAAGGCTGCCGCCGCTGTTGCCGCTGTTCCTAAAAAGGATCTTCTTGATAGTTTGTCCATATGAATAGATTTATTGGTAAAAAATCAATATTATGCGGGCATAGCAGGCAACGACCATCCTTCTCTGTAGGTGTGCTTTATCAATTCCTGAGCAAACGATTTGGCGTTGAATTTCAGTTTTGGAGCATCGAAACTTGGATGTCCATCTTCAATCTTGAAGTCGTCCGACTGAGTAATAGAGATTTCTTCGCTATCGCCGATGTTGGTGAACTGCATATTGTTGCCGTCCCAATCTAATTCTTTGAACAATCCTTGCAGCCGAACAGCCAAAACGCCCATCACTACCATTTCATTGAACGGTCCTGCTTCGCTGAAATCAGATGCTGTTGGCACACGGTTTGCCGGACTTTCTTTGCAAGCGCGCACCCAGTCCATTTCGTGGCCGCCCCTCGTGGCGTTAAGCACTTCGCGTTGTGTTTTGGGCGATGTGGGCGTTTTTCCGGAAAGCAACCAGGGATTAACGCCGTAGCATCCACAGACCAAAGTGTCCTTTGTTCCATAAAAAATAGCTGCGCCGCCCTCATCATCCATATTTTTGCCTGCAGGCCATCCTTTGGGCATGACAGGTCTGATTCCGCCGTCGTACCAGTTCACTTCCACTTCAGGGAATTTTACTTTTTTGTTGCTGGGAACAAGACGTTCGGGAAAGATGTAACGAACATGCTCTGCATTAGGCGCGCAATCGACAAGTAAATTTGTTGAAGTTCCCTGTACCTTAGTGGGATAACCCAGCATTAACGCTTTGAAAATCGGGTGCATGATATGGCATGCCATATCGCCGAGCGCGCCGGTGCCATAATTCCACCATCCGCGCCAATTCCACGGATGATATATTTCGTGATAGGGTACCATTTTGGCAGGACCTGTAAACAAATCCCAATTCAGCGTGTCAGGCGCCCACATTCCCTGTTTGGGCGTATTCAAGCCTTGGGGCCATATCGGACGATTGGTAAATGTGTCAACGCGTCTTATTTCGCCTATCTGACCATCCCAAATCCAGTCGATCACCTGACGAACGCCCGGTCCCGAACTGCCCTGATTACCCATTGAAGTGGCTACCTGATGCTTCACTGCTAATTTGGTGAGCAAACGCGACTCGTAAACAGAATGGGTTAATGGTTTTTGAACATACACGTGTTTGCCCAAAGTCATAGCCGTTGCAGCAATGGCTGCGTGCGTGTGGTCGGCTGTGGCAACTATTACTGCGTCAATGGATTTAGACATTTCGTCGTACATTTTACGCCAATCCCAATATTTCTTTGCTTCAGGATTTGCCTCAAATATCGGCGCAGTGTATCTCCAGTCTACATCGCAGAGTGCAACGATGTTTTCAGTGGGCTTCACCGCCCTGAGATTGGAATTACCCATACCTCCGGCGCCTACAACGGCAATATTCAATTTGTCGCTGGGCGCTCTATGCCCTAAAACAGTTCCCATCGCGTGGCTGGGAATAACGGAAAAGGCTGCTGCAGCCGATGCCGCTGTACCTAAAAAGGTTCTTCTTGATACTTTATTACTCATACTTAAATATTTATTTTGAACAAAAATTACAATTGTTTGGTTATTATATAATCCGTCGCAAAGATAAAAAAAAATGGAATAAAAAATTTTTTTTGCAAAAAATAAAATTATTTTTGTGCCATAACGATAAAAAAATATGCTCAATGATAATTATCAACGACCAATTGATTAAGCCTGTAATCGACAGGGCAAACCATTCGCCGAGACGACGAATGAACTATAACTTTCATCCGCGTTTGGATGATCCATTGCAACGGATGCTGAATTGTATAGAGCCTGATTCCTACATTCAACCCCACAAACATGAAAATCCGGACAAATGCGAAGCCTTTATTTTGCTTAAAGGCAAACTGCTGGTAGTTGAGTTCGATGACCAGGGGCGCGTTGCTTCTCACGCATTGCTCGAAGCAGGAACCGGTACATATGGCGTCGAAATCGCCCCGCGCGTATACCATTGTATTATTGCATTGGAGTCGGGATCGGTGGTGTACGAGGTGAAAAACGGACCGTATTCGCCCATTGACGACAAAAACTTTGCTGACTGGGCGCCTAAAGAAGGTGACGCAGAATGTCGGGCGTATATGGTAAATTTAACGAGGCAATTGCTCTGACAACTACTTATTCGGTAGGGAACGGAAAAGTAGAATTTCCATTTTGGTCTGTGAGTAACGTATAATCATCTTCACCGTCTTTTACACCGGATTTATATTGAATGGTAAATCCGGATGTATGACCGGCATTTTTTTGATCCGAGTAGAAGGAATACATGCTGAATGCGCAAAATGGATTTTCCGAACCCGATTCGGATTTTCTGGCTCTTATGTACAGTACCGGTTCGTTGACGTCATAGGTCATTTCGTAAATAAATCTGTCATTGTCACCCACATTTTTATGCGAAAAACCCAAGAACAGTAAATTATCAAACCCGCCATATAAACCCATTGATTCAATGAAAAGGTCAAAATCACCTGTCCCGGATTTACCTTCTTCAGTTTGTATGGCGCTTCCACGTCCGCCTTTTGCATAATTTAAGTCATATGCAAACGTGTAGTCCTGCGAAGGTTGCTGGTCGTAGTTTACAGTAAAAAAAGCCACAACCGCATCTCCTTCCCACAGATCTTCAGCGTTTCGTATTTCATTTGAAACGATTAATCCATAGGGCGTTCGTAGCGCAAGTCCAAAAGTGAATTGGAAATCAAGATCTACGATTGCAGGGATGTAAGGAAATTCTTGAATATTATCGCCCGGTTTCACACAGCCCGACATTCCGAACATGATGAAGCCCAAAAAATAGAAAAAAAATCTTTTCATGTTTAAATTGTTTAAAGTTTTATGTGTATTATGTTTACAATTTTCCCATTTTGCTTGCATTCTTTTGCGCCAGAAGGGTTAACTCGGTGGCAAGAAAACAATGTTCCTGGGTCATGGCTGTTTCGGTACGGTTGACGATGTCGTCTACTAATTGCCGTCCATAGGGCAGGTCGACGTCTCGGCAATCAATATATTGCGTTTCTTTCTGATTGACCAGAAAGAGGTGGTTTCCGCCATCGCGTCCGGCTATGTCGGCGTTTTTGCGAATCTCAATGTATCCGTCGGTACCGAGTATGGTCAGACGTCCGTCGCCCCATGTATTCAGCCCGTCCGGCGTGAACCAGTCCACGCGGATATAACCCGACCCGTGATTGCCCTGTACCAAAGCGTCGCCAAAATCTTCAAATTGCGGATATTGCGGATAATGTATATTGCCAACCTGCGAAGAAAGTATCTTTGCAGATGTGGTGCCTGTGATGTAGAGGTACTGGTCGAACTGGTGGCTGCCAATATCGCAAATGATACCGCCGAAATACTTTTTGTCGAAGAACCATTCGGGGCGGCTTGGGATATTCATACGGTGGGGTCCCATCCCGATGGTTTGCACCACCTTGCCAATGGCGCCCGCATGTACCATTTCGGCTGCTTTCACAGTGGCTCTGTGTTCGAGCCGTTCGGAATAGAGAATGGAATAGATGCGTCCCGTTTTTTTCTGTACTTTACGCACGCTGGACAGTTGCGACAGGGAGGTGATGCCCGGCTTGTCCACCATAAAATCCTTTCCATGTTCCATCACGCGGATGCCTAACGGCGCCCGTTCGTTGGGGATACTGGCGCTCACTACCAACTGTATGGTGTTGTCCTCAAGAATTTCTGCTTCGGTTTGCGCACGTTTCGCCTGCGGAAAACGTTTCGCAAACTCGGCGGCTAGATTATCTTCCTTCGCATGGAAGGCAACTAACTCGCCGCCGCCGCGAATGACAGAAGTAGTCTGTCCGTAGATATGCCCGTGGTTGAGACCAATTACCGAAAAGCGGATTCGGGGCGCCTGTCTTCTACCAACCATAGGCAGCATAAACGGCGAAAAATGGTTGCCCGATAAATGCGGGACAGTTAAAATACCGGCAGAAACGCCGATTGCCGATTTGAGAAAATGTCGTCTATTGTTCATTTTGTTAAAAATTCAAAGTATTATTTTGTCCTGCAAAGTAAATCATTTTTTCAGAAAAGAAAAAAATTTTTTTATTCAACCATTAAATATAATTTTGCGTTTTAAAAACTGTAAAAATTTTGTATCTATGAAAAGAACAGCCCTTTTCTCAATCGTTTGCATGGTATTGCAAAGCCTCGCGGCGCAATCGCCGTTGGAAGTCAAATCGTTCACACTTGACAACGGTTTGACTGTCTGGCTCAACGAAGACCATACCCAATCTTCCGTTTTCGGAGCGGTGGCGGTCAAAGCAGGCGCCAAAGAATCTCCCGCAACGGGAATAGCGCATTATTTTGAGCATATCATGTTCAAAGGAACCGACAAAATCGGTACCACAGATTTTGCTTCTGAAAAAGTTTACCTCGATTCGATTGCGCAAAAATATGATTTATTGGCACAAACATCCGATGAAGCAGAACGAAAAGAGATTCAAAAAGAGATCAACCGCATCAGCATTGCAGCGGCTAATTATGCGATACCCAATGAGTTCAGTACGCTGATTTCCAAGATGGGCGGCAGCGGATTGAACGCAGGAACAAGTTTTGACTATACGGTTTATCACAACACCTTTGTGCCGCAGTATATCGACCAATGGTTGGAATTGAACAGCGAAAGGTTGATCAATCCTGTTTTTCGCCTGTTTCAAAGCGAGTTGGAAACCGTTTACGAGGAGAAAAACATGTACAACGACATGATGATGGAGGTGGCTTTTGACAAATTGCTTGAAAGATCGTTTCAACCGCATCCCTACCAATATCCCATTCTCGGACTGACCGAACATTTGAAAAATCCGGATTTGTCGGAGATGGAAAAATTTTACAGGGATTATTACGTGGCAGGCAACATGGGTTTGGTACTTATCGGCGATTTCGATGCGGAAAAAGTCATTCCCGTCATTAAAGAAAAATTCGGGCGGATTCCGGCGGGAAAAGCGCCGGAAAATGCCGTCGACCCAATACCTGCCTTCAAAGGAAAAGAGACGGAACGATTGCTGATTCCGATACCGGTAGTGAAAATTGCAGCCTTTATTTGGCGCGGGGTTCCAAACAGATCGTCGGACGAACTTAAATTAAAAGCAGTAGTAAAACTGTTGTCAAACAGCGGTGGAACAGGTTTTTTGGACTTGCTGGGGACTGACGGAAAATTATTGCAGGCAGAAATTGGCAGCGAAACATTGAACGATGCAGGTATCATTTTTGCGATGGTCATGCCGAAATTATTGTTTCAATCATACGGAAAGGCGGAGAAATTGGTGTTGAACGAAATCAACCGCATCAAAAAAGGGGATTTTACGGACGAAGATTTGGAAAGCGTCAAACTTGAAATGAAGCGACAATTTGCAACCATGCTCGAAACGTTTCAAAACAAAGCGTGGACTATGCTCGAAGTGTTTTCGCAGGGCAAAGAATGGGACGATTATCTGAAAGAAATGGGAGGCATCGACCAACTCACAAAAGCCGACATTGTAGAGGTTGCCAACCAGTATTTTACGGATGATTATCTTTATTTTACGAAAAAGACGGGGCGTTATGACCTTGAAGACGTGAAAAAGCCCGGTTTTGCACCGATCATACCACCCAACAGCAATGAAAGTTCGGAATATGCCAAAAATCTGATTGAAGAAGCAAATAGAAATCCCGTTGTGCGCCCCCGTACCGTTGACTTTGAAAAAGACGTAAAAATGGCTGACGTAACGCCTTTGGTTACGCTTTATGCAAAAGAAAATCCTGTCAACGATATTTTTCGGATGCAGTTGAATTTTCGGAAGGGAAAACTTGCCGATCCGATGGTAGCGCCTATGAGTCAATATGTCAACGACCTGTATACCGATTCGTTATCGTACAAGGAGTTGAACAGAGGTTTACAAAAATTGGGCGGAACAGTGAATTTTGGGGCTAATGACGACGCTTTTACGGTTGTCGTTAACGGTTTTGAAGAGAATTTAGAGCCGATCCTCAAATATGTGGCTCATTTCATGCAACAGGTAACATCCGATAAAAAAGCGCTGAAAAGAGTGGTTTCAGCCGAAAAAGTAAACAGCAAAGCCGCGAAAAAGGAACCGAGCGACATTGCCGAAGCGCTTTTCAGTTATGCAACGAACGGCAAACAATCCATATATTTGACGAGTCCTACGGCAAAAGAAATCAAGAAAAAAGGCAAAGAGGGCTTGCTCGATGTTTTCCGCAGCGTCATCCAAACCGAATGTGACGTGCATTATTCGGGAAATCTGCCGATTGAAAAAGTTAAAAATTTGGTAATAAGTTATTTTGATCCTCAAAATATCACGCAGAAAGCCGATAAACCGGTGGAATTGCCCTTGCAACGCTACGACAAGCCTGTGATTTTCGTTTTGGATAATCCCAAAGCAAAACAGTCAATTATATACAGTTACACGTTTTGCCCGACTGTAATTGACCCCAATTTTGTCAGCGCATCGCGTCTGTTCAACAATTATTTCGGCGGCGATATGTCTTCAGTGATGTTTCAGGAAATAAGAGAGTTTCGCTCGTTTGCCTACGGCGCTTATTCTCAATACATTCGTCCGGGCATCGTCAACAAGGATAACGGCTCCTACCTGCTATGTTGCCTGTCCACGCAATCCGACAAAACGATGGAAGCCCTTTCGGTTTTGGATTCGTTGCTGACAAATATGCCGCAAAATTCTGAAAAACTGTCAGACGCCAAGCAATCATTGCGCAACAGCATCAACAACAATTATCCCTCGTTCAGGAACGTTTCATCTCAAATTGCATCGCTGAAGCGTCAGGGTTTTGAGGGAGACATCAACAGTTTTGTTTTAGACCATTTGAATCAGTTGGACATGGATCAAATCATCGAATTTTACAACAAAAATCTGAAGGAAAATACCACCTGCTACATCATTACCGGCAATATGAAACAGGTGGATATGCAAGCGTTGAAACAGTTTGGCGAAATACGGACTTTAACAGTTAAGGATGTTTTTAAATGAAACTGCTTTTACGGAACAGGCAAGTTTCATTATTTGGTTTTGTAACTGATGGACACGCCTGCGCGGTTGGTGGTCGTTTTATAATTTGCCAAACTTTCAATGTATTCAAGAAATTCACGAATACCGTATGTACGTTGATTCACATTGTGGGCGACAAAACATCCGCCGGTCACAATTTTGGGGTCTATGCTGATGAAATAATTTTTATACCATTCCTTATCAGCATCGCTGAACACAAAATCGTATTTGCCGTTAAGCGCGGGAACCAATTCGTGGGCGTTGCCAAGACGGGCGTCAATGTAGCCGGATAAACCCGCCTTTTCAAAATTTGCCTTTGCCGTTTGATGCCTGTCTTTGTCAATTTCGATGGTGATCAGTTTGCCCCCTGTTTTACTCAACGCCCAGGCAATCCATATGGCAGAATGTCCGGTGGAAGTACCTATTTCTACTGCCGTTTTGTAATTGTTTTCAACAATAATGTCATACAAAAGTTTACCATCCGACAGGGGAACATTCAAATCCCTCCATCTTCTTTCATTTTCTTCAAGAAATGATTTTACTTTTCTGTCCAAATCTGTTTTTACTTCCGGAAATTGTGCCAAAACCAAATTTGTAGAACTGATTAAAATAACCGCAAAAAATAATCTAAAATTCATATATCCTCCTTTATAAATTGCTGCAAAACTAACAAGATATTTTGATTCGACAAATTTTTTTCTGTGATTTAACCTTAATCATTCAGGCAAATTCTGATTCCTTTGATCTGCAACTGTATCCGCGTTTCGCCCCTGAATGTATTTTCTTCTATGGCATAACAGACGTCAAATGCTTCTCCGGAGCGTATGAGGGGATAAAATTCGCTCATCTGAAAACCGATGGCAGGGAATACGATTTGAGGATGTGTTATCTGCCGCAAGTCGAGTTTCAGATGTTCGCCGCATTTGCCAACCATTTTGGCGGCGCCGGCATCTGTTACGTTGCGCGTCAGGAATACAGGCGCCATATTTTGAGGACCGAATGGTTGGAACTGTTTCAGTATCCTGACAAATTTCGGGCTAATATCCCTAAAGTCGATTTCCTCATCAATCAATATATTGGGCGCTAATTGTTCATCGGTAATCGTATTTGCCACCACTTCTTCAAACTTTCGGCTGAAAGCCTCCACATTTTCCGTTTTTAGGGTTAAGCCCGCAGCGTACATATGTCCGCCAAAGTTATCAAGCAGATCGCTGCATGAGTCGATGGCTTTGTACAGGTCGAACCCTTCCACCGAACGCGCCGAACCGGTGGCAAAACCATTAGATTCGGTAAGGATCACCGTCGGACGGTAATAAGTCTCTATCAGACGAGAGGCAACAATACCCACTACGCCCTTATGCCACGAAGGATTATAAAGCACCGTCGTTTTGCGATATTCCTGTTTGGGGTCGGTAGACAGTATTTGACGCGCCTGCCAGGTGATGTCCGAATCAATATTTTTCCGGTCGGTATTGAACCTGTCTATTTCCACGCCTGCCGATTTGGCGGTTCTTTCCTCGTCCGAAATCAACAGTTCTACTGCATATTTGCCCGATTTCATCCGTCCGGCGGCATTGATACGGGGTCCTATCTTGAAAACAATGTCATCCACATGAGCTTGTGAACCTTCCATTCCGGATATTTTAACGATGGATTTCAACCCCAATGTAGGATTTTCATTTAATTTTTTGATGCCCAATGCTTCCAATACACGATTTTCGCCATTCATCGGCACGATGTCCGAAGCAATGCTAACAGCCACTAAATCAATGTATTCATACACTTCTTCCATGCGAATAGCATACTTTTGCGCAAAAGCCTGCAACATTTTGAAACCTACGCCACATCCCGAAAGTTCTTTGTACGGGTAATGACAATCGGCGCGTTTTGGGTTGAGGATCGCAAATGCCGCCGGCAACGTCGATCCCGGATAATGATGGTCGCATACAATAAAATCGACGCCTTTCGAATTGGCGTATTTTATCTTTTCCACTGCCTTAGTGCCGCAATCTAAACTGATCACTAACTTGAATCCGCCTGCAATAGCCGCATCAATGCCTTTGTAGGAAACGCCGTAACCCTCTGTATAACGGTCGGGAATATAATAATCCACGTTGGCGTAAATCTTTTTCAGAAAAGAGTACACCATAGCCACCGACGTGGTGCCATCCACATCATAATCTCCATATACCATGATGTTTTCTCGATGACGGATGGCATGATCTATCCGATCGACTGCACGCTGCATGTCCTTCATCAGAAACGGATCATGCAAATGCTCATATGAGGGTCTGAAAAAAACTCTGGCGCTTTCAAAATCCTTGATCCCTCTCTGCGCCAAAAGTACAGCCAAGATACCATCCACTCCCAATACGTCCTTTAGGTGTTCAACCACAGTTACATCGGGTGCAGGTTTTACTATCCAGTTTTTGCTATACATGCTGCAAATTTACTTTATTTTTTTAGCCAACGGCAACGCCTCCGCCACTACAAAAGCGCTTCCTCCGATATAGATCATGTCGTCATCCGCAGCACGGCGTAAAGCATCTTCACAGGCTTCATTCACAGAAGGGTAAGCGTTTCCTTTCAGCCCGTATTGCGCAGCGGTTTTCATCAGTTCGTTTTCGTCCAATGCGCGTGGGATGGACGCTTTGGTGAAATAATACGCAGCGTCGCGAGGCATCAGTTCCATGATTCCTGAAATATCCTTGTCGTTGACGAATCCTACCACCATGTGTAACTTGCGAAAAGTTTGCCTGTTGATTTGTTGCCGCACCAACGCCCAGCCTGCAATATTATGAGCGATGTCGCAGACTGTAAACGGTTTTTTGCGAAGCGTCTGCCAACGACCGCGCAATCCTGTAGTTTGCGCGGCATGAGCCAAAGAGGGCAGGATGCTGTCCGAAGCGATCTCTACCTTTGCATAATGGCGCATACATTGAAGCGCAATCAGGGTGGTGATGATGTTTTTAAGTTGGTAATCGCCATACATATCAATCATTGCCGGAATGGCGCCTTCTTTACCGTGTTGCTCCACGTAGATCATCAGCCCTTTGGCAGTTTGGTACGAACGGCTTACCCGCGCGCGTTGGTCGGCAAAAACGATGTGGCAATCCAGCGCCTGCGCTTTGTCTTCAAAAACCAATGCAGGTCCGGGTTGCGTTTCGCCAATCACCACCGGAACGCCGGCTTTGATGATTCCCGCTTTTTCGGCGGCAATGCTCACCGGGTTATTACCGAGAAATTGTGCATGATCCATGCTGATATTGGTGATCACCGACATGATGGGGGTGATGATGTTGGTAGCGTCCAAACGTCCGCCCATACCGGTTTCGATGACGGCAAAATCGACCGCATGACGGGCAAAATGGTCAAATGCCATGGCGGTAGTCATCTCAAAAAAACTTGGTTGCACTCGATCAAACATTTCGCGGCTGCGGGTCACAAATTCAACGACTTCGCCCTTCGAAATCATCTGTCCGTTGATGTGGATGCGTTCGCGAAAGTCAGCCAAATGCGGCGAAGTAAACAGTCCGGTTTGGTATCCCGCCCCTTGCAGTATTGCCGCCAACATATGCGAAACGGAACCTTTCCCGTTGGTGCCTGCCACATGAATGGTTTTGTATTTTCGGTGCGGATTGCCGTAGAAATCGTCTAACTCACCGATGGTTTGCAAGCCGGGTTTGTAGGCTGTTCCGCCGGAATGTTGAAAGACGGGCAGAGAATTGAAAAGATAATGCAGTATGTCGGAATATTCGGGTATTTTTGTGAGAGGCGTCATAGGAAAGAGAAATAATGTGACTTTGCGTTGCGTTCAAACAACTTTAATTCGATGCAAAGATAAACTTTTTTACGTTCATGTGAACGTCGCACTAATTTTTTTCAGCTATCCTATCAAGCCAATACTATTCCCACTCAATCGTAGCCGGCGGTTTGGAACTGATGTCATACAACACGCGATTCACGCCTTTTACTTTGTTGATGATGTCGTTGGACACGGAGGCGAGAAACTCGTCCGGAAGGCGCGCCCAGTCTGCCGTCATGCCGTCGGTGGAGGTTACAGCGCGCAGAACAACGGTATATTCGTAGGTGCGTTCATCGCCCATAACGCCGACGCTTTTCACCGGCAGCAGAATGGTTGCCGCCTGCCATACCTTGTCGTACAAGTCCGCCGAGCGTACTGCGTTGATGAAAATGGCGTCGGCTTCCTGCAGGATGGTTATTTTTTCTTTATTTACCTCGCCCGATATGCGAATTGCCAAGCCCGGTCCCGGAAACGGGTGACGCTGTAACAATTCCGGTTTCATGCCCAGCGCCATGCCCACGCGCCGCACCTCGTCTTTAAACAGCAGGCGCAACGGCTCTATCACGCGAAGTTTCATCCGCTCGGGCAGCCCTCCCACATTGTGATGCGACTTGATAGTTGCCGAAGGTCCATGAACCGACGCCGACTCAATGACGTCGGGATAAATAGTGCCTTGCGCCAGCCATCGCGCGTTGCCGATTTTTTGCGCTTCGCGCTCGAACAGTTCGATGAACACGCGTCCGATAATTTTCCGCTTTTCTTCAGGTTCTGCCAAGCCCGCAAGCGGAGACAGAAAATTGTCGGCAGCCTCTATGCCTGTTACGTTCAGCCCCATATCGCGATAGGACGCCAGCACGTCGGCAAACTCATTTTTGCGCAACAAACCGTTGTCTACAAAAATACAGTGCAAATTAGCGCCAACAGCGCGATGCAGCAACATCGCCGCCACCGACGAATCCACGCCGCCCGACAATCCCAAAATCACTTTTTCGGCGCCCAATGTCTCTTTGAGCGAGCGCACGGCGCTCTCGACGAACGAAGCGGGCGTCCAGTCGCAACGGCAGCCGCAAATATCCTTCACAAAATTGAGCAAAATTTTTGCGCCTTCCGTTGAATGATACACTTCGGGGTGAAATTGCAGCGCGTAGGTTGGCTCGTCGGTGGCTGCGAAGGCGGCATATTCCGCGCCGACGGTCGAAGCAATGACGCGACAGTTGCGCGGCAGAGAAGTTATCGTATCGCTGTGCGACATCCATACCTGCGAACCTTCTGCAATGCCTTTCAGAAGCGGCGATGCAGCGTCTTTTACGGACAGTTGCGCCCGCCCGTATTCGCGCGCGTCGGAACGCTCAACTATACCCCCGAAATGTTGCGCCAGATATTGCGCCCCGTAACATACGCCCAACAGCGGCAATCGTCCCTTGATCGTTTGCAGATTGATAACAGGAGCGTCTGCATCCCGCACAGAATAAGGACTTCCCGATAATATCACGCCCTTTGTGCTGTTGTCAATGGCAGGCAGTTTGTTGTACGGATGAATTTCGCAATATACGTTCAGTTCGCGCAATCGCCGCCCGATGAGCTGCGTATATTGCGAACCAAAGTCTAAAATAAGGATTTTTTCGGTCATGGTGTTTTTTAATTTTATGACGCTGCAAAAATACAAATAATAATGCCTTTTGTTTGAAAAAAAAACGTATTTTTCCAATAAAAAAAATGTAAAGAATCCAAAATTAACAATTACCTTTGTAGTCTTTAAAATTCTAAAAAAAGTTCAGTATGAAGAATATACACAATCGACCATGA